>Ga0194131_10000058_pt1 | contig 149634 bp, 142 predicted proteins | sample TA2KigO120mmetaG_FD_148631 | JGI IMG/M metagenome (GOLD analysis project Ga0194131, IMG submission 148631) | Freshwater microbial communities from Lake Tanganyika, Tanzania - TA2015053 Kigoma Offshore 120m | ecosystem: Environmental > Aquatic > Freshwater > Lake | place: Tanzania: Lake...
GCCCCAGCGCCTCGACCATCTTCCCGGCATAGCGTTCGAATCGCGATTCCACGCCGCTACCCATCGCCCACCTCCACGGTTACGATGAAGACCTCGCGACGGTACCATTATTTTCAACACAGTACAACTAGTTACTCATAACCGATTCAGGCGCCCCACACCTGCGCGACCCGGATGAACCCGGTCTGGCCGTCTGGATGCCGCACGCGCAGCCAGCTCCCGCTCACCACCTCGAGCAGCTCGAGCACCACGTTCTGCCGGGCCTGGAACACGACCGCGGCGGCGTCATCCACGCCCTCGCGGATCTGCGCCAATGGCGCCTTGATCATCACGGTGCGCCGGTCGCTCAGCTGCTTGCTCTCGATCCACGAGAGCTCCCCGCTGGCATCGCGCACCTTGCTCCAGCCCTCGACCACGACGATCACCTCGAGAGGGTAGCCGCGGCTCACCACGTAGAGCTTCTTCGCCTTCGCAGAAGGAGCATCGTAGAGCACCGCGGCGTTCTCGGCGACGGAACGGAACCCTGCCGCCCCGGCGGGAGCACTCACTAACGCAAGTCCGGCGGCCATGGCAAGGAGAAATCGCGGGCCGCCCATGGTGGCTACTCCGCGGCAGGTTTCCCGGTTTCCGGCTGCGGTTGCTGCTGCGCCTGCTGTTGCTGCTGTCTCTGCTGCTGCTCCTGGTGCTGCTGGTACAGCACCTCGAAACTCAGATGGTTCAGGAAGAACGGTGGAAATCCGCCCCGCGTCACCACGCTCGTGATGGTCTCGCGGAGGTACGGAAACAGGATGTTGCCGCAGGTGATGCCGAGCAACCCGTCCAGGTCCTTCTCCCCGAAGTTCCGGATCTGGAAGAGCCCCCCCTGCGCCGCCTCGACCAGGAATGCCGTCTTGTCCTGCAGCTTCGCCGTCACGGTCGCGGTCAGCACCACTTCGTAGACGCCGTTTTCGAGCGCCCGCGCCTCGTTGTGCAGGTTGAGGTCGATCTTGGGCGACTCGCGCTCGAAGAATACCTGCGGCGCGCCCGGGATCTCCAGTGACAGATCCTTGACGTAGATCTTCTCGATCGCGAAGACGGGTTGACTCTGTTCGCTCATGGCATCAATGCCTAAAAACGAAAATCCTGTCCATACTCAGTCGGCGCGCAGCAAACCGTCCAGCCGGCCGGCGTGCTCGAGGGCCGCCAGCTCGTCGAAACCGCCGACGTGGGTTTCCCCGATGTAGATCTGCGGCACGGTGCGGCGGCCCGTCTTCTCCGTCATCTCGGCGCGCTTGCCCGCGTCGAGGTCAACGCGGATCTTGTCCAGCGCGGCGACGCCCTTCGCCCTCAGCAGCCGCTCGGCCATCTGGCAGTAGGGGCAGGCGGCGGTCGCGTACATCACGACCCGCGCCATTCAGCTTTTTTCCAGCGGCATGCCCGCTTGCTGCCATGCCGATATGCCGCCGCTCAGTGTGAACACCTCGCCGAAGCCGTGCTTGCGCAGCACGGCACTGGCAGCCGGGGCGCGGTTGCCGGCACGGCAGCTGACGAGAATGGGACGCGAGCGGAACTTCTCGAGCTCCTTGATGCGCTCGGCGAGCTGCGCCTCGGGAATGTGCTTGGCGTTGGCGATGTGGCCGGACTCGTACTCTCCGGTGTCGCGCACGTCGAGCACGAGCGCATCGCGGCGGTTGATGAGCTGTACCGCCTCGAAGGTGCCCACGTCGTTGCGTTGGACGAAGGGACGGGACACCAGCGGCCAGAGCAGCATCACGCCCGACGCAACCGCCATGCCGAACAGCAGCATGTGAAACGGGCTTTTCTGCAGGAATTCGAAAAACTGCTCCAAATCGGACTCCGGATGACGACGAGCGGGCCGGCCACCCTATTGCACCCGTCCGCTCGCGCGAAGCTCTGCATTTCTGGGAGCCGCCAATTCTAGCAGAGGCTCGAACTTGCCGGGATGCATTTGCGCCAGCTTCTCGAAGACGGGCACGATGCGGACGAGCTCGTCCGGATGGACACGAATCGACCGCGAGAGCTGGGTCAGCGCGGCCTCCCGCTCGCCTGCGAGCGCGAGCAGCATGGCCTGACGGTACGCGGAAGCATGACCCGGAGCCAGGCGCATCACGCGCGTGTTGAGCTGCAACTTCTCGCGGACATCGTCCTCGTCCACCACGATGCCGAGCGACACCGCGACTTCGAGATACGGCTGCAGGACCGGGTCGCGATGGACCTGCATGAGCCGCCGCACGAACGCGCCTCCATCGTCGGCAGCGATGGCGCCCTCGCCGGATCCGAAAAGCAGGCGCTCGAAATCCCGATACGCAGGCACCACCATCACCACATTCAGCCAGCCCAGAACGAGCGCGGCGGCAGCCGCTCCGCGCGCAATGCGCACGCGACGCAGGTTGATGAAGCTGTGCGCGCCCGCGCCCAGGACCAGTGCCGCGATGCCCAGGAAATTCGAGTACCACAACGGATACTCGACCATGCTGTGGATGCCGATCACGGCGAGCAGCGCCAGCAGCCACCACCATTCGGGATCCCGCTCCGCCTTCCTCAGATCGGCGAGCCACAACACCACCGCGCCCAGCACGAGGAGCGCCCCGGTGATCCCGGTTTCGGCCAGCAGCTGCAGCACGATATTGTGCGCGTGACTGTATACACCCGGAACGACGAGGACGGGATCCGAGGCCTGGAGGAGGAAATGGTTCCACGCGAACTGCCCCCAACCGACGCCCAGCAGTGGTGCTCCGAGAAACATCGTCCATGCCTCGCGCGCGAGCTGCAGCCGCGGGCCGATGCCGCTCGCCAGATCGAACAGGCGATCCGCGGACGTAACCAGCAAACCCTGCCTGGGCAACATGAACGGAAGCGTGGCGATCCATTGCATTGCGACGAATGCCGGAATCAGACACAAGGTGAACAGGCAAAGCCTTCTGCTCTGTTCGCCGCCCGAACGCGGGAGCCAGAACAGCGCCAGTGCCGCCAAGGCGCCGAGATAGAGCCAAGGGCTGCGCGAACCGGTAAGCGTCAATACGAAGAGAAATACCGCCGCGAACGCCGCGGCCATGATCACGTGCAGTCTTCCGCGCGCGTGGAGGTACGCGGTGGAAGCAACCGCCAGGGAGACGTAGTCGGCGAAATTGTTGGGCTGGGCGAGGTTGCCGAACACGGCATCCGAAGTCTTGGCCGATACCAGGAAGTTGATCGGAGTGGACACGTGGTAGTGCTGGAGAAGGCCGGCGAGCGCGCTGAGCAAGCCGCCGGCAATCAGCGCCCAGGACAGGGTTGCCGCGATCGCCGCCTCGCCGAGCTCGCGGCGCAGGATCGCGCCCAGCACGGTCATCAGGGCCGCCCACGCCGCATACAGCGCCGCCGTCAACGCCTGTTCCGTGTAGATGACGCGCCCAAGGCCGATCTGCAGAGCGAGCAGCAGGATCAGTCCGAGCGGAGCGAGCGCAACGACGGGCACCGCGGGCCCGCGCCACGTTTCGTTTCTCGAGAGCAGCAGCGCGGCGAGCAGCCCCAGCGCGAACGCGGCCCACTCGGTGTAGAACGCGGGGATGGGATAACGGTGGTAGGGCTGCAGGAACGGCAGCGTCCAGGCAAGCCCGACGACGAAGAGGCTTGCGCCCGCCGCGGAAAACACGCGCACGGCGCTCGGGGTGACGGGTTCCACTTCCGGGTTTCTGCGTTCCGCGTTCCCTGCTCCGGGTTCGGAGTTCCGGGTTCGGAGTTCGGGGTCCGGAGTATTTGGAGCCGGACCCTTGAACCTTGAACTTTGAACCCTGAACTTTGAACCTGTAACGGCGCGTGCTATTCGGCAATGCCGCAGAACACCTCGCGCATCATGCCGATCAGCGTGAGCGTGCGCCCGTCGCTCACGCGATAGAACACGCGGTTGGCGTCCTTGCGGGTGCGCAGCACACTCTTTTCACGTAGTATCGCGAGGTGCTGGGAGACGTTGCTCTGCGAGGTGCCGACGCATTCGACGATGTCCTGCACGCTCATTTCCTGATCGCCGAGCACGCACAGGATCTTCAGGCGCAGCGGGTGCGCCATGGCCTTCAGCGCGCGCGAAGCCTGGTCGATGTGCTCTTCCTTCTCCAGCAACGCAGTGCGCAGCGCTACGACGTCGAGCATGGTCGTGTATCCCGAGGTTACGCGGAAGAATTAGAATATACTAAAATTTCCCGCGTGCCGACTGCTTTGAATACGCCAACGAAATCATGAAGGTAACACCAGTTTTGCTGATCATACTCGACGGGTACGGGCATCGGGAGGAGTGCGAGCACAACGCCATTTGCCAGGCCCGCAAGCCGCACTGGAACGTTCTCTGGTCGAAGTACCCGCACACCACGATCGACGCGTCCGAGAAATGGGTCGGCCTGCCGAAGGACCAGATGGGCAACTCCGAGGTCGGCCACATGAACATCGGCGCCGGCCGCGTCGTGTACCAGGAATACACGCGGATCGAGAGCGCGATCGATGAAGGCGACTTCTTCAGGAATCCCGTGCTCGTCAAAGCGGTCGAGACCGCGCGTGGCGCGGGCACGGCATTGCACATACTCGGGCTGCTTTCTCCCGGCGGCGTGCACAGCCACGAGTCGCAGATTCACGCGATGCTGGAGATGGCGACGCGCGGCGGCGTCAAGAACATTCGCGTGCACGCCTTCCTCGACGGGCGCGACACCCCGCCCAGGAGCGCGGAAGCCTCGCTCGAAGCCCTGCAGAAGATGTGCAAGGAGCTCGGAGCCGGGACCATCGCCTCGATCTGCGGGCGCTACTACGCGATGGATCGCGACCGGCGCTGGGAGCGTGTGCGCTCCGCGTACGATCTCATCACGCAGGGCAAATCGGAGTATCGCGCCGCGACCGCCGTCGAAGCGCTGCATGCCGCGTATGCGCGCGGCGAGACCGACGAGTTCGTGAAAGCCACCGTGATCGCGGCGCAGCGCGCCTCCGCCACGGGCATGAACGACGGCGACGCGGTGGTGTTCATGAATTTCCGCGCCGACCGCGCCCGGCAGATGACGGCCGCGCTGACGAGCTCCGCGTTCGAGGGCTTCGAGCGGGCGCGCGTTCCCGCGCTCGGCTACTACTGCACGCTCACGAGCTACGGCAAGGAGTTCGACGCGATACCGTCGGCGTTCGCGCCGCAGAGCATCGAAAACGGCTTCGGCGAGTACATTTCCACGCAGGGGCTCAAGCAGCTGCGCATCGCCGAGACCGAGAAGTACGCGCACGTCACCTATTTCTTCAGCGGCGGCGTCGAGACGCCGTACCCCGGCGAGGACCGCATCCTGGTGCCCTCGCCGAGGGTGACGACCTACGACCTCAAGCCGGAAATGAGCGCGCGCGAAGTCACCGACAAGCTGGTCGAAGCCATCCAGAGCCGCAAGTACGGCGCCATCATCTGCAACTACGCCAACGGCGACATGGTCGGCCACACCGGCAACCTCGAAGCCGCCACGCGCGCAATCGAGGTGCTCGACGAGTGCATCGGGCGCGCGGTCGCCGCGATGCAGAAAACCGGCGGAGAGGTGCTGATCACCGCGGACCACGGCAATGCCGAGATGATGCTCGACCCGGCAACCCGGCAGGCGCACACCGCACACACTCTCAACGTGGTACCGCTGCTCTACATCGGGCGCAAGGCGAGGGCCGCCTCCGGCGGCGCGCTGCAGGACGTCGCACCCACCCTGCTGGCCATGATGGGCCTGCCGCAGCCCCCGCAGATGACCGGAAAGGCCCTCCTCGAGTTCACGTGAGCATACGGCCCGGCGCCTTTCTTCTCGTCATATCGCTCGCGTGGCCGGGCGCGGCGCACGCCGCCGCCGGCTCCGGCGCGAAAGAGAAAGAGCTGCGCGAGTTGCGCGGCCGCATCGAGGCGCTTCAGAAGCGGCTCGCGGAGACCGAGGGATCGAAGACCGAAGCGGTGGACGCGCTCAAGGAGTCGGAGCGCGCCATCTCCGAGGCGAACCGCGTGCTGCGTGATCTCGCGCAGCAGTCGCGCGCGATCAAATCGCAGCTCGAGGCGCTGCAAGCCGAGTCGCGCAAGCGCGAGGGCGATCTCAAGGGACAGCAGGCGCTGCTCGCGCGCCTGCTCCACCAGCAATATCTCGCGGGGCGTGCCGAGCCGCTGAAATTGCTCCTCAACGGCGAAGATCCCAACCAGATCGCGCGGCAGCTGCACTACTTCGGCTACGTGTCGCGCGCGCGCGCCGAGCTGATCGCGGAATTGCGCGCGAGCATCGGGCGCCTCGCGCAGCTCACGCGGGAAGCGGAGCTCAAGGCGTCCGAGCTCGCCGCCATCGCCGCCGAGCAGCAGGCGCAACGCGGCCTGCTCGAGCGCGAAAAGCGCGCGCGGGGCCAGGTACTCGCCAAAATCTCCCGCGACATCGAGCGCCAGCGCCGTGAAATCGGCACGCTGCGCCGGGACGAGAACCGGCTCGCGCGGCTGCTCGAGAGCCTCGCCCGGCTCATCGCGCGGGAGAAGCCCGCGCCGCGGGCGCGCGTGGAGCGCGTGCCGGACGGCTCCGTCGACGGCGGCCCCTTCCATCAGCTGAGGGGCAAGTTGAGCCTTCCGGTCCGCGGGGAACTCGTCAACCGCTTCGGCAGTCCACGAGCGGACGGCGGGGCTCTGTGGAAAGGGCTTTTCATCGCCGCCCGGGCAGGGGACGAGGTCCGGGCGGTCGCCGCCGGCCGTGTCGTCTACGCCGACTGGCTCCGCGGCTTCGGCAACCTGCTCATCATCGATCACGGCGAAGCGTACATGAGCCTCTACGGCAACAACGAGGCGCTCTACAAGCGGGTGGGGGACCCGATCCGGGGCGGTGAGACCATTGCCACAGTCGGCAACAGCGGCGGCAATCCCGATTCGGGTTTATACTTTGAGCTGCGGCACCAAGGTAAGCCGCTCGACCCCCTTGGGTGGGTTTATGCGCCGTAAGGCGCAAGGGGTGAGGCGCAAGGAGCGCGTTGATTTCGCAAGAGTTTCCGCTCCCTGCGCCTCACCCCTTGCACCTCACGGTTTTTTTAGGAGTCGGCAATGAGCAACAAGCTGCATCAAATCGGACTGATCGCCGTCGGCGTACTCATCGGCGTCGCGGTGAGTCTCAATATTTCGGCGGTCGCGCAGAAGCAGGCGGCAACCGCCCCGCTCCCGATCGAGGAGCTGCGCGCGTTCACCGAGGTCTTCGGGCGCGTGAAGAGCGACTACGTCGAGCCGGTGGACGACAAGAAGCTCATCACCGAGGCGATCAACGGGATGCTGGCGGGGCTCGATCCGCATTCCGCTTATCTCGACCAGGACGCGTTCAAGGAACTGCAGGTCGGCACCCAGGGCGAGTTCGGGGGGCTGGGCATCGAGGTCGGCATGGAGGATGGCTTCGTCCGCGTGGTCGCGCCGATCGACGATTCGCCCGCGGCGCGCGCGGGCATCAAGGCGGGCGACCTCATCGTGCGGCTGGACGAGACGTCGGTGAAGGGCATGACGCTGAACGACGCGGTGAAGCGCATGCGCGGAAAGCCCAACACCCAGATCACGCTCACGATCGTGCGCAAGGGCGAGGTCAAGCCGATCGTGGTGACGCTCACCCGCGCGGTGATCAAGATCCAGAGCGTACGCGCCAGGCTCCTCGAGCCGGGCTACGCGTATTTCCGCGTGACCCAGTTCCAGGAGCACACGGGCGAGGCGCTCGCGCGCGCGATCGAGAAGCACTTCAAGGAAAACCAGGGCGCGATGAAGGGCATCGTGCTCGACCTGCGCAACGACCCCGGCGGGCTGTTGAACGGCGCCGTGGCGGTGTCCGCGGCCTTCCTGCAGCCGGGCGCGCTGGTCGTCTACACCGACGGGCGCACCGACGATTCCAGGATGAAGCTCAACGCAAGCCCCGAGCACTATCTGCGCGGGCGCATGAAGGAAGACTACATTCGCAGGCTTCCGCCGGAACTGAAGACGGTGCCGATGGTGGTGCTCGTGAACGCGGGCTCCGCTTCCGCCTCCGAGATCGTCGCGGGCGCGCTGCAGGACCACCAGCGCGCGGTGATCATGGGCCAGCGCACGTTCGGCAAGGGCTCGGTGCAGACGATTCTGCCGCTCAACAACAACACGGCGATCAAGCTCACCACGGCGAGGTATTACACCCCGAACGGCCGCTCGATCCAGGCGCGGGGCATCACGCCGGACATCGCGCTCGATGACGGCTCGAGCGACCGCATCGCTTCGCTCAAGCTGCGCGAGGCCGATCTTACCAAGGCTCTCGCGGACAAGGACCGCGAGGAAGCCGCAAAGAGCGCCGCGCCGGCCCGCAAGTTCAACTTCACGCCGGCACCCCGTCCGAAGGACGTGGACGAGAAGCTGCTCAAGCCGGAGCCGGGCGAGGTCGTGTCCAAGCACGACTACGAGCTCAACCAGGCGATCGCGTTCCTCAAGAGCCGCGACGGCGCCAGCTCGAACTGACGCGAGGAACCAGCAGCGAAGGCGGAGCGCCCGGCGAAGGCCGGGCGCTTTGCTGTACACTGCCCGGCTGAGGCGCGAAGCGGCCATTGCGGGAACGTGCTTCCCCTGCGCCCTGCCGCACCCTCTACCCTTCACGCTGACGTGAACGACGAACAGCTGCTGCGCTACAGCCGCCACATCCTGCTGCCGCAGATCGGCATCGAGGGGCAGGAGCGGCTACTTGCGTCGCGCGTGCTGGTCATCGGCGCGGGCGGGCTGGGCTCGCCGGTCGCACTCTACCTCGCCTCGGCGGGGGTGGGCAGTGTCACCATCTGTGACAGCGACGCGGTCGACCTCACGAACCTGCAGCGGCAGATCGTGCATCGCGGCGATTCGGTCGGGAAGAACAAGGCGGACTCGGCGCGCGCGACGCTCGCCACGATCAATCCCGCGGTCGAGGTCGTCGCCCTGGCCGAGCGCGTGGACGAGAAGCGCCTCGAAGCGCTCGTCGCGCAGACCGACGTCGTAGTGGACGGCAGCGACAACTTCGCCACGCGCCATGCGGCGAACCGCGTGTGCGTGCGCCTGCGCAAGCCGCTTGTCTCGGGAGCGGCGGTCCGCTTCGACGGGCAGGTCGCGGTGTTCGACCTGAGGTTGGACGGCGCCCCGTGCTACGCGTGCCTGTTCCCGGAGCACGGCGAGAGCGAGGACGTGCGCTGTGCCGTAATGGGTGTGTTCGCGCCGTTGACCGGCATCGTCGGCTCGATCCAGGCGGCGGAAGCACTGAAGCTGCTCGCCGCCACGGGCGACACGCTCGCGGGCAGGCTGCTGCTGCTCGATGCGCTCGCGATGCAGGTGCGCATCGTCAAGCTTGCCAAGGATCCCTCCTGCCCCGTGTGCAGGGTTTAAGGTTCCGGGTTCCAGGTTCCAGGATCTGGGCCTTTGAACTTTGAACCTTGAACATTGAACCTGGGACGCGGTACTACGACGTCCCGGCGGCGGTCCCGCCCCCGCCAACGAGCGCTTCGATGTCCCTCGTGATCTGCGCCACGTCCGGTCCGGCGCGTCCCTGGTGCTGCAGCAACACGCGCGAGGGCAGGTCCATCAGAGTGGGCGCGTGACCGGTGCTGCGCGAGCGCGCAGCGGTGTGCAGCGCGGGCGCGAGATGGGTCATCTTGAAGCCGGCCTTCTGGCTTTCCACCGCATCGATGATCGCCTGCTGCGCACGCGCGATACCGACCAGCAATTCAGCAAGCTGTTGCGTCGTGACGTTTTTCATTGCTGGTTCCCCGTTTCTCCGAATGATCCGAAATCCCGATGCCGGTCACGCGACGATGCCTTCCATGAGCTGGCGCCACTGCTTGCTCCAGTGCTCCGCCGGATCGCGCCTGAAACCGCTCTTCGCAAACTGGTGCCAGCGACCGGTGACGAAGCTCATGACGAGATTCGCCTGTGCGGTAACGTCCACCTCCGCGACGATTTCCTGCTGGCTGACGGCGAAGCGCAGGGCCTGCTTGAGCGCCGCCTCCGCCCGGTCGTGCAGCTGGTTGATTCGCGCCTGCAGCTTCTCGTCCTCGTTCACCAGCGCGTCTCCGATCAGCACCCGGGTCATGCCGCGGTTCTTCTGAGCGAAGCCGAGCAGGACGGCGACGATCGCCTCGAGCTGGCGCACGCCGCTTTTCTCCTCGCTCGTGATCTTGTTGACCAGCGCGAACAGCGTCTGCTCGATGAACTCGATCAACCCCTCGTACATCTGCGCCTTGCCGCTGAAATGGCGGTAGAGCGCCGCCTCCGAAACGTCCAGGCGTGCCGCAAGCGCGGCGGTCGTGATCTTCTCGCCCGCGGGCGCCTCGAGCATTTCCGCCAGAGTCTGCAGGATCTGGTTCTTGCGTTCGCCGGTCTTCGCCGCCATCCTGGCCCTCACCGCGTGTCCGGAGCGCCTATTGTAAATACGCGAGCATCCGGGGCAACTGCATGAGATTCGCAACTTTCACGTCGACATAGGGCGGCGCTTTCGGCGCCGCGCTCACCCAGACCGTCCTCATGCCCAGCCTGGCTGCGGTACGGAGATTCTCGAGCGAGTCCTCCACCATGATACAGCGTTGCGGCCTGAGGCGGTTGGCGCGGCACATGCGCAGGAATCCGAGGGTGTCGGGCTTGGGCCGGTAGCGCGTGCGCTCGATCGAGAACACGTCATCGAAGAGATCCCCGATCGCGAGCGTCTTCAGCACGGCGCGCGAGTAGTGCACCGGCGCATTGGAAAACACGAGCTTCCTTCCCGGCAGGCGTCTCAGCGTCACCCGCAGCTGCGGCTCGCGAACCAGCATGCGCCGGAGATCGGGAAGCTGGTGGGTATGCCACAGGAAATGCCGCGGGTCGGTCCCGTGATGTCGCATCAGCCCGAGCAGCGTCGCGCCATAGCGCTTCCAGTAGCGGCGGCGCAGATCGCCGGCCTCGGCCTCGGTGAGCCCGAGGTGCGCCTGCAGGTACGCGGTCATCGCCCGGTTGATGTGCGGAAAAATGTGAGGCCGCGAGTCATGCAACGTATTGTCCAGGTCGAAAATCCAGGCGCGCCGCCACATGTTGCCGTTCCGTGTTCCAGGTTCAATGTTCCACGTTCAAGGCTGCACGTTCAAAATCTTCCGGCCGGATCCCATTCTGACTTTCGACCTTGAACTTTGAACGTTGAACCTTGAACGTTGAACCCGGCGCGCGGCGCCGGGGCGCGGTTCAGCGCCGGCGGATCAGCGTGCCGACGCCCTCGTCGGTAAGGATCTCGAGCAGCAGCGCGTGCTCGACCCGCCCGTCGATGATGTGACAGGTGTTGACGCCGTTCTTCACCGCGTCGAGCGCCGAGCTGATCTTGGGCAGCATGCCGCCGGAAATGGTGCCGTTCGCGAAGAGCTCGTCGACCTTGCGCGCACTCAGGCCCGTGAGGAGGTTCCCGTCCTTGTCGAGCACGCCCGGCGTGTTGGTCAGCACGACGAGTTTCTCGGCCTTGAGCACCTCGGCCACCTTGCCGGCCACGAGATCGGCATTGATATTGTAGGTCTCGCCCTTCTTCCCCACGCCGAGCGGCGCGATCACGGGAACGAAGTTGTGGGTGTGCAGCCGGTGCACGATCTCGGGGTCGATACTTTCCACCTCGCCCACCTGCCCGATGTCGAGGGGCTCGGCATCCCCCACTCCGCGCACCAGCATCTTCTTCGCGCGGATGAGCCCGCCATCCTTGCCCGTGAGCCCGACCGCGCGGCCGCCGTGCTGGTTGATCAGGTTGACGATGTCCTTGTTCACCTGGCCGCCGAGTACCATCTCGACGACGTCCATGGTCTCTGCGTCGGTCACGCGCATGCCCTGGATGAACTCGCCTTTCTTCCCCACGCGCCTGAGCAGATCGTCGATCTGCGGACCGCCGCCGTGCACGACGACCGGGTTCATGCCGACAAGCTTGAGCAGCACGACGTCGCGCGCGAAGCTGTGCCTCAACGCTTCGTCGGTCATCGCGCTGCCGCCGTACTTGATCACGATCGTCTTGCCGTGGAAGCGCTGGATGTAGGGCAGCGCCTCGGCCAGGATCTTCGCTCTGCTTGCGGCGGTCGTGCCGGTCAGGGCCATGGTGGTCTACGGATCGTTTGCGGGCCGGCGGCTATTCTACGGCAAAAAAAAGCGGCAGGCCCGCTGGCCCGCCGCTTTTTTCACTTGAGTACCGATCAAACCGCGCTCTTTTTGTTCGATTCCCTTCTGGTGAAACGGCGGCGCGGCCGCCGTTTCTTTACTTTACGGCGATGCGCTTTGCCTGCGCGACCGCCTTCTTCGGCAGCGTCAACTGGAGCACGCCGTCGCTGTACTTCGCGTCCGCGCCGGCCTCCTCCACCGCCTGGCCGAGCGTGAAGGCACGGTAGACCTTGCCGTAGTGGCGCTCCGAGCGCAGCACGCGCTCGCCATCCTTCACCGCTTTCTCGTTCTTGACCTCGGCGCTGATCGCGACCATGTCCCCGTCGATCGTGATGTGGATGTCGTCCTTCTTCACTCCGGGAATCTCGGCCCGCAGCGTGTACGCCTTTTCGTCCTCCGAGACGTCCACGCGGAACTGCGCGACCTCGCCCCGGCCTTCGTAGCCGACCGGGCGCACGAAGAAGCCGCGGAAGAGATCGTCGAGCGTATCTTCAAATGGTGTGAAACGAGCAATGTTTCCCATGGTCTCTCCTTATGGATATGCGGCGCATTGCGCCTACTGTTGGAATATGGGCCCTGCGCCGGTCTTTTCAAGAGCCTGGGCGGCTCACGGGGGTCTTGTGCGCGTGGCGCAAATAGGATAACTTCATGATTCTGGTAAATTTTTTTAGGCAGGCGGGGCATGGCTGAACGGTCGCCTACTCAGGGTGCCGGCGTCACCGCTGCCGAGCTCGATCGGTACCGGCCCTACCTGGTGCGTTACGCGCGCCTGCAACTGCGCGACCAGAGTTCCGCGGAGGATGTGGTGCAGGAGACATTGCTCGTAGCCATCGAAAACGGCGACCGCTTTTCCGGCCAGTCGTCGGTCAGGACCTGGCTCACGGGCATCCTCAAGCACAAGATCATCGACGTCTTCCGCCGCGGAGCCCGCGAGTTGCCGCTCGCCGCCGCGGGCAGGGGCGAGGATGCCACGGAAGAACAGGGGCTCGAAGCGCTGTTCCATGCCGACGGGCGCTGGCGTGCGATGCCGGGGGACTGGGGCGACCCGGACCGCGCGTTCGAGAACCAGGAGTTCTGGCGGGTGTTCGAGGCCTGCACTCAGGCGATGTCGGTCAAGTCCGCCCGCGCGTTCGTGATGCGCGAGGTGATGGGCCTCACGACCGACGAAATCTGTAAGGAACTCGACATCTCCGCGACTAATTGTTGGGTACTGCTGCATCGCGCGCGGGTCAGCCTGCGCGCATGTCTCGAAACGAAATGGTTCTCAAAGGCCCGATGATGATTCCTTCGTGTAAACGAGTAAGCGAACTTCTTTCGCAGGCGCAGGACCGTCCCCTGACGCTCAAGGAGAAATTCGGGCTTTACCTGCACCTCGCGCTGTGCGCGGGGTGCCGCCGGGTACAACGCCAGTTCGAGTTCATGCGCGAGGCGATGAGGCGCTACGTCGAGGGCGATATCGACGGCGACAAAGCACGGCGCTGAAGTGCCTTGCTGTACCGGGGTCAGTGCCGCTGATGCGGCTTGCCGCCGAGCGCGCCACGCACCTCGGCTTCGACCCTGACCTCACGCTTTCCCTTGCCGTCCTCGGCCACGACGAGCGTTAACGGAATCCGCTCGCCCTCCTTCAGCGGGCGGCTGAGATCGACCAGCATCAGATGCAGCCCGCCGGGCGCGAGCTTCACCGTCGTTTTCGCGGGAAGCTCGATTCTCTCCACCGGGCGCATCTTCATCACGCCGCCTTCGACCGTCGTGGCATGCATCTCGACGCGCGCGGCAAGCGGGCTTCCCGCGCCAACGAGCGCGGCCGCGGTCGCGCTCGTGAGCTCGACGTAACCGGCGACCACTTTCTGTCCCGCCACGGGTGCCCTCACCCACGCGTTCGAGATTCCCAGTTCCTGCGCGGCGCCCGGCCACGCGAAGGCGAGGCCCGCCGCGGCGAGCAGCGCCCTCGTAATCCAGGTCCCTCCCGTAACGTTTCGCATCCGCGCCCTCGTTTCAATTCATTGCGGAGATTGTTGCAGCGCGGGCCCTCGCGGGCAAGTGCGCTTTGCTATAATTTCCGCTTTCCGTTCGAGAATATGCGTTCGACACTCGCGGCATTCCTGCTCGTCTTCGCCCTTCCGCTCCAGGCCCAGCAGCCCGCATCATCCGCCCCGCCGGCGCCGCTGATTGCCGCCAAGGCGTATCTGCTGCTCGATCTCTCCAGCAACCAGCTGCTCGCGGCGCAAAATCCGCAGCAGCGGGTGGAGCCGGCTTCCATTACCAAGCTGATGACGGCCTATCTCACGTTCGCCGCGCTCCGGCAGAAGACCATCCGGCCGGAGCAGGCCGTGCAAGTGTCCCAGCGCGCGTGGCGCGCCGAGGGCTCGCGCATGTTCATCGAGCCCGGAAAGCCGGTCACGGTGGACGAGCTGATGCGCGGCATGATCGTGCAGTCCGGCAACGACGCCTCGATCGCGCTCGCCGAGACGATCGCCGGAAGCGAGGACGTGTTCGCCCAGATGATGAACCGCGAGGCGGGCCGCCTGGGGATGAAGAACACGCATTTCGTGAATGCGACGGGCCTGCCCCATCCCGAGCACTACTCCACCGCCGAGGACCTCGCGAAAATCGCGGCGGCGATCATACGGGACTTTCCCGAGCACTACCCGCTCTACTCCCAGAAGGAGTTCCGCTACAACAACATCACGCAGTCGAACCGCAACCGCCTGCTGTGGTCCGACCCCACCGTGGACGGGATGAAGACCGGATACACGGAGGCCGCGGGCTACTGCCTGATCACCTCGGCGAGGCGCGGAGACCGGCGCCTGCTCTCGGTGATCCTCGGCGCAGCGGGCGAGGCAGTGCGCGCAGCCGAGAGCCAGAAGCTGCTCAATTACGGATACCAGTTCTATGACGGGGTCCGGCTCTACGCCGCGAACCAGCCGGTGGCGGCGCTGCGCGTATACAAGGGCTCGGCGAACAGCGTGAAGACCGGGTTCCTCGCCGACCTCTACCTGACCCTGCCCAAGGGCCAGGGCGAGAAGCTGAAGGCGGCCCTGGAGAGCGAGCAGCCGCTGCTCGCGCCGATCAACGCGGGACAGCGTGTCGGAACGATGAAGCTCACGCTCGACGGAAAACCCTTCCGCGAGTTCCCGGTGGTCGCGCTCGAGAGCGTGCCGGCGGCCGGCATCTTCGGGCGGGGCTGGGACGCGCTGCGGCTGCTGTTCCGATAAAATGCCGCTCGCGGGCGGCATTTTATTAGAGGTACACTAACCGCAATCGAAATGACGCTGGCCCCGCCATCTCATCACCCGTGAGCCCCGCATGAGCGATGTCGTTTATCTCAACGGAGAATTCCTGCCGCTGGATCAAGCGCGCGTTTCCGTGCTTGATCGCGGATTCATCTTCGGCGACGGAGTCTACGAGGTGATCCCGGTGTACTCGCGGCACGCGTTCCGGCTGGCGGAGCACCTGAAGCGGCTGCAACGCAGCCTCGACGCGATCCGGCTTGCCAATCCCATGACCGATGCCGAGTGGGTGCAGCTCATCGAGGAGGTCATCGCGCGCAACCCGGGCGAGGACCAGTCGGTCTACCTGCAGGTAACGCGCGGCGCGGCCAGTCGCGATCACGCCTTTCCCAAGGGCGCAAGACCGACGGTGTTCATGATGTCGGGCCCGCTCGTGACACCCGGCCGAGAAGCGGTGGAAAACGGCGTCGCCGCCGTCAGCGCCATCGACAATCGCTGGCTGCGCTGCGACGTGAAATCCGTGTCGCTGCTTCCCAACTGCCTGCTGCGGCAGGGCGCGATCGAGGCCGGCGCGGAGGAGGCGGTTCTGTTCCGCGGCGGCTACCTCACGGAAGGCTCGGCGTGCAACATCTTCGTGGTCAGGAACGGCACGCTGCTCGCGCCCCCCAAGGACCATCTCGTGCTTGCCGGAATCACCTACGACGTGGTGCTAGAGCTCGCGGCAAGGAAGAATGTACCGGTCGAAGTGCGCGAAATCCCTGAAGCGGAGGCGCGCGGCGCGGACGAGCTGTGGCTCACCTCGTCCGCGAAGGAGGTGCTCGCCATCACCCGGCTCGACGGCAAGCCGGTCGGCAACGGCAAGCCGGGGGCCGTCTTCAAGATCGTCCATCAGGCATTCCAGGAGTTCAAGCGCGACGTGATGCGCCGCGCAGCCTGACGATGCTCGAAGCGCTGGCCCTCGATTATCCCTGCGATTTTCCGGTCAAGATCCTGGGCCACACGCGGGCGGGCTTCGCGCAGTCCGTGCTCGCGGTCGTGCGACGGCACGCGCCCGACTTCGACGGCTCCACCATGGCGATGAAAACGAGCAAGCGCGGCAAGTACCTGAGCTTGACGTGCGTCATCCGCGCCACGTCACGCGAGCAGCTCGACAGCCTCTACCAGGAACTGTGCGACCACCCGATGGTGGTCATGGTGCTCTAGGGCGGCAAGCCGTGGATCCGACTCGGATCGCTGCTCACCGCTTGCCGCTTACTAGAACCTATCTCATATATAGGCGCGTGATGCGTTGCGGCCAGGACGGAGCGGATGCAAGGCGCCCGACGAAGGCCATATGTCGATATGGTCCAGGAGGGCAACGACGCAGCCGGCCGTCCTGGCCGCAACCCGCAGGGACGGGGCGATCCGGGCGCATTTCTTCGTCGGGGACCCTCGAAATATCGACATATTCCTTCGGGCCCTCCTCCTTGAACTGCATCCCGCATCGCCTCCGTCGCACACGTGCCTATACATGAAATAGGTTCTACTCACCGGGCCTTCTTCGCCGGAGCCTTCTTTTTTCGCTTCCCCGGGCGCGTCTTGCCGTAGCTGCCCCGGAAGAGCTTGCCGCGGCGAGTGCGCCGGTCACCTTTGCCCATCGCGTATCTCCTCGTTCACGTCCGACCCGCGCAATTGTACCCCGGTACCCTGCGCCGCAGCGCCGGACTCACTTGCGCTTGCGGATGGTCTTGAGCTCCTCGGCGTGCCGCTTTCTCAGGTCCGCATCCTCGCTCTTGAGATACGCGGGAAAATCCCGGCACTCCTGCGCAACATGCTTCGGGTCCTGCGCCAGGAATTGCCTCTGATTCTCCTGCCGGCTGGCAAGCAGCGCGCCTTCGTACTTGCCCACGTTGCGTGCGTAGTCCTTCGCATCCGTGGATGCGCCACGGACCAATGCCGTGTAATGGCGCTCGAGCTCCTCGATCAGCGCCTGGTGGCGTTTCTGCCACTCGGCGTAGGCCGCCTGGTTCGGCTTGGCGCGGTCCGCATGCGCGCCTTCGCACGCTTCCTTCACCGCGAGTATGACCTGATAGGTGCCGTACACCCGCCCCAGGTCCGTCGCGTAGTCGCCGGAGGGATCCGCGGCAAAGGACGCGCCGCACGCGAGCGCGGCACATGCCAGGAACGAAATGGACGAGACTCGGGTCAATATCATGTTGTCGGCACCGGGGGTTTTTCGCTGCCTGGGTTGCGGCATTTTGCTACCGTTCTTATCATCTAACAACCCTTAAACCGGACGCGTCGCGCCGGTTTAAGTCCGCGTGTTGGAACGGACGAATCGATCGCCGTTCAACACGCGGCTCGCCGGGATCGTTATGACCATGGCCACGATCGCAATCGAGAAGCCCGCAGCCGCGCACGAAGGCGCGCTGGACCTGCGCGTGCGCCGCCTCGGCCGGGTGGACTACGAGCCGACGTGGCGCGCGATGCAGGAATACACGGCTGCGCGCACGCGCGCGACACCGGACGAGCTGTGGCTGCTCGAGCACCGGCCCGTCTACACCCTGGGCGTGGCCGGTCGCGACGAGCATCGCCCGCGCGCGGAGAACGGCATACCCGTTCTCCGCGTGGACCGCGGCGGGCAGATCACCTACCACGGACCGGGACAGAGCGTCGTCTACCTGCTGCTCGACCTGCGGCGCCGCGGTCTTGCGGTGCGCGCCCTGGTGCGGATCATGGAACAGGCAGTGATAGACTTGCTCGCCATCCACGGCATCGCCGCCGCGGGACGCAACGAGGCACCCGGAGTGTACGTGGACGGCGCAAAGGTCGCCGCGGTCGGCCTCCGGGTGAGGAACGGGTGCTGTTATCACGGGCTCGCCTTCAACGCGGACATGGACCTCGCGCCATTCCACGCGATCAACCCCTGCGGCTATCCCGGGCTGGCGGTGACACAGGCGCGCGATCTCGGCGTCACTGACCCTCCCGAGCGGCTCGGCGAGCAGCTCGTCGGGCACCTGATCCGCGGGCTGGCATGAGCGCGACTCGGGAAAAACAGAAAGGCCGGGAGAAGACGGCGCGCATCCCGATCAAGGTGGTGCCGGCGGCGCCGCTCGCCAAGCCCGACTGGATCCGGGTGCGGCTCGGCGCGGGCCAGCGTTTCCACGAGATCAAGCAGATCTTGCGCGAGCACCGCCTGCACACCGTGTGCGAGGAGGCGTCCTGTCCCAACATCGGGGAGTGCTTCGGCAAGGGGACCGCGACGTTCATGATTCTCGGCGATCTGTGCACCCGGCGCTGCCCGTTCTGCGACGTCGCGCACGGAAAACCGCTGCCTCCGGACCCCGAGGAACCGGTCAATCTCGCGCGCACGATCGCCGCCCTCAAATTGCGCTACGTCGTGATCACGAGCGTGGACCGCGACGACCTGAGGGACGGCGGCGCGCAGCATTTCGCCGATTGCATCCGCGCGGTGCGCGAGCATTCTTCGCAAACGCGCATCGAGATTCTGGTGCCGGACTTCCGCGGGCGCCTCGAGATCGCGCTCGACATCCTGTCCGGATCGCCTCCGGACGTCATGAACCACAACCTCGAGACCGTGCCGCGGCTCTACCGCCAGGCGCGGCCCGGCGCCGATTACCGCAATTCCCTGAAGCTGCTGCAGGGATTCAAGGCGCGCTTCCCGCATCTGCCGACCAAATCGGGACTCATGGTCGGCCTGGGCGAGGACGACGAGGAGATCGTCTCGGTGATGGGCGACCTGAGGGCGCACGACGTGGACATGCTCACGATCGGGCAATACCTGCAGCCCTCCGCGCACCACCTGTCCGTCGCGCGTTACGTCGAGCCCGCGGTATTCGAGGAATACGCGCGCCGCGCACGGGAGATGGGCTTCATGCACGCGGCGTGCGGCCCGCTGGTGCGCTCCAGTTACCACGCCGACCAGCAGGCCCGCGAAGCCGGGATCGGCTGAGCGGGTCCGGACAGCAACACGGGCGCCCCCGGCGCCTCGCACCGTCTTCTTCATCGCGAAACAGGAGGATCACACCATGTCGCGTATTCCAGGCTTTCTCGCATTCCTCGTCATCAGCGTTCAAGCCACGGCAGCGCTCGAAGGAATCAGCAATGCCGACCAGGTCGGCGGGCTGAAGCAGGCGCTCAACGACGGCTCGATCGCCGCTGTCGCCAAGCTCGGGGTCGAGAATGGCTACTTCGGCAACCCTAGCGTGAAGATTCCGCTGCCTCCGTCGCTGCAGCGCATCGAAGGCGCCATGCGCTTCATGGGCATGCAGCGCCAGGCCGACGAGCTCGTGCTCTCGATGAACCGGGCCGCCGAAGCGGCGGTTCCCGAAGCGAAGGCGCTGCTGGCGGACGCCGTGAAGAAGATGACGGTTCAGGACGCGAGAAAGATACTCACCGGGGGCGACACCGCGGCGACCGAGTACTTCCGCCGCGCCACCCAGTCACAGCTCACGCAGCGCTTTCTGCCCATCGTCAAGAAAGCGACCGACCGCGTCGGTCTCGCACAGCAGTACAACTCGCTCGCCGGCCAGGGCGCCGCGCTCGGCCTCGTGCGCGAGGACCAGGCCACCATCGAGCGCTACGTCACCCAGAAAGCGCTCGACGGGCTCTACTACATGATCGGCGAGCAGGAGAAAGCGTTCCGCAGCAACCCGCTCGGCGCGACGAGCGACATCGTGAAAAGGGTGTTCGGCGCGATCCGATAAGACAGCGACCTCTCACCGCGGAGGACGCGGAGAAAAACCAGAAAGACAATTGAGTCGCCGATCAAGGACGGAGCCGGGTCCGGCAATAGCGCAAGTTGCGTGAATGCGAGACCTGGCCCCGTCTTTTATCGCCCGTCACGAGTCACGAGTCACGGATCTAATGCGCCTGGTCCCAGTTGGGTCCGGCGCCGATATCCACCATGAGCGGTACTGACAACTGCGCCACACCGCTCATCAACCCGGGCAGCGTGCGCTTCACCTCTCCGAGTTCCGCATCGGGCACCTCGAGCACGAGCTCGTCGTGCACCTGCATGATGAGCTTCGATTTCAGTTTTCCCTCCGCGAGCCAGCGGTCGACGGCGATCATCGCCATCTTTATGAGATCCGCGGCGGTGCCCTGCATGGGCGCGTTGATCGCGGCGCGCTCCGCGCCCTGCCGGCGCGCTCCGTTGGAACTGCGGAGCTCCGGCAGCCAGAGGCGGCGACCAAACACGGTCTCGACGTAGCCCTGGTCCCGCGCGGATTCCCGCGTGCGCTGCATGTACTCCGCGACTCCCGGGTAACGCGCAAAATAGCGGTCCATGTACTGCTGCGCCGCGGCGCGCTCGAGCCCGAGCTGCCGCGCGAGCCCGAACGCGGACATCCCGTAGATCAGCCCGAAGTTGATCACCTTCGCGTAGCGCCGCTGCTCGCCGCCGACCTCGGCCGCCGGCACGCCGAAGATCTCCGCCGCGGTGGCGCGGTGAATGTCCTCTCCGGCCGCGAACGCCGCGAGCAGGCTTGCATCCTGCGAGATGTGCGCCATGATCCGCAGCTCGATCTGCGAGTAATCGGCCGAGACGATGTGGCTGCCCTGCGGCGCGACAAATGCTTCCCGGATGCGGCGGCCTTCCGCGGTGCGGATCGGGATGTTCTGCAGGTTGGGCTCGTTGCTCGCAAGCCTGCCGGTCACCGCCACCGCCTGCGCGTAGTTGGTGTGCACGCGCGCCGTGGCCGCGTTGATCATCCCGGGCAGCTTGTCGGTGTAGGTGGATTTCAGCTTGGCGAGCGTCCGGTAATCGAGGATCAGTCTCGGCAACGGATGATCGAGCGCGAGCTCCTCCAGCGATTCCTCGTCGGTGGAGGGCTGCCCCGACGGCGTTTTTCTCACCGGCTTCAATCCCTGCTTTTCGAAGAGTAGCTCCTGGATCTGCTTCGGCGAGTTGAGGTTGAACGGCTGCCCCGCCTGCTCGTGGGCCTTGCCTTCGATCCGCGCCATCTCGGCGCCGAACTCGCGCGAGAGCTCCGCGAGCAGCCGCGTGTCGAGCAGCACGCCGTGGCGCTCCATGCTGAACAGCACCTCGACGAGCGGCATTTCGAGCTCCCGGTAGATGCGCGCGAGCTTCGCGTCGGGCTCGATCTGCGGGGACAGCGCGCGATGCAGCTGCAGCGTGATGTCGGCGTCCTCGGCCGCGTACTCGGCCGCACGCTCCACCGCCACCTGCTCGAAGCCGATGCGGGCGGCGCCCTTTCCGGTCACCTCGTCATAGGTGATGGTCTTCACGCCGAGGTGGCGCAACGCGAGGCTGTCCATGTCGTGCGGCTGGTGGCTCTCCAGCACGTAGGACTGAAGCAGCGTGTCGTGCGTGACGCCCGCCAGCCGCACGCCGTGGTTCGCGAACACGTGCATGTCGTATTTCGCGTGCTGCCCGAGCTTGGCGCGGCCGGGGTCCTCGAGCCACGGCCTGAGCCGCGCGAGCACCGAACCGCGCTCGAGTTGCCGCGGCGCGCCCGCGTAACGATGGGCGAGCGGAACGTAGGCCGCGCGCCCCGGCTCGACGCAGAAAGACACGCCGACGAGGTCCGCCCTGAACGGGTCGAGGCTGGTGGTTTCGGTGTCCAGCGCGACCAGCTCCGACCGCTCGATTCGCTCGAGCCAGTCGCCAAGCTGCTCGTCGGTGAGGATCGTCTCGTAATCCCGCTTCTCCGAGGATTGAGCACCGGGGGTTGCGGATTGAGGCGCGCCATCGCGAGCTGCTTCCGGCGCACCCGCGATGCTCGATCCCGATTCCTGCAGCTCGCGCTTCCAGGACTTGAAATCGAAACGGTCGAACAGCTCCGCGAGCTTCGCGGTGTCCTGCGGCCTGGGCGCGAGATCGCCCACCCCGACCGGCAGCGCGACGTCGCACTTGATCGTGAGGAGCTCGCGCGCCTGCGGGAGCCAGTCGAGGCTCTTTCGCAGATTCTCGCCCACCACGCCGCCGATCTCGGGCGCATGCCGCACCACGCCATCGAGCGTCCCGTACTGCGCGAGCCATTTCACGGCGGTCTTCGGGCCCACCTTCTCCACCCCAGGCACGTTGTCCACGCTGTCGCCAATCAGGGTGAGATAGTCGATCATGCGCTCGGGCTTGACGCCGAATTTGTTCGCCACGCCGGCTTCGTCGAGTAACTCGCGCTCGCCGCTCCGGGGATCGGCGTTCTCGATCGTAACGAGCGAATTCACGAGCTGCGCAAGGTCCTTGTCTCCGCTTGCGATGACCACGCGCACGCCTTCGCGCTCGGCCTGCCTCGCCAGGGTGCCGATCACGTCGTCGGCTTCGACCCCTCCGACTTCGAGCAGCGGCCAGCCCAGGGCCGCGATGGCTTCCTTGAGCGGCGCGATCTGGGAGGCGAGATCGTCGGGCATCGGCGGGCGGTTGGCTTTGTATTCAGGATAGGCCTCGTCGCGGAACGTCTTGCCTTTTGCGTCGAACACGCAGGCGATATAATCGGCTGGAGTTTCCTTGTGCAGCCGGCGCAGCATGTTGATCACGCCGTAGATCGCGCCGGTCGGCTCGCCCTTCCGGTTGCGCAGGTCGGCGCGCTGCAGCGCATGGAATGCGCGGTACAGGTACGACGAGCCGTCAACCAGCAGCAGCGTCTTCATCTTTCCTGGTGAACGGTGATCGGTGAACGGTGAGCGGTTGCCCCGCCGGCTGGCGCGTCTTCCGTGTTTACGCTGATACCGCTCACCGTTTACCGTTTACCTTTCACGGGGATCAATATGACCGAGAAAGACAAGCTTGCAGACTCCATATCGCCGGAACTCGCGGAGAAAACCTGGTCCGCCCGCGAATCGTGGCGGGTGTTCGCAATTATGTCAGAATTCGTCGAGGCGACGGAGCGCCTGAGCGCGATCCGGCCCGCGGTGAGCATCTTCGGCAGCTCCCGCACGCCGCCGGATCACCCGTACTACATGCTCACCGGGAAGATCGCCCGCCAGCTCTCCGACGCCGGCTTCAGCGTGATCTCCGGCGGCGGGCCCGGCCTCATGGAAGCAGCCAACAAGGGCGCCTACTTCGGGCGCAGCCCGAGCGTCGGGTTGAACATCCAGCTGCCGCACGAGCAGGCCGCGAACCCCTACCAGGACATCAGCCAGACATTCCGCCATTTCTTCGCGCGCAAGGTGATGTTCGTGAAATTTGCCACCGCGTGGGTGGTCATGCCCGGCGGGTTCGGCACGCTCGACGAGCTGATGGAAGCTCTGACACTCGTGCAGACCGGCAAGACGCGCAAGATGCCGATCATCCTGGTGCACGAACCGTTCTGGCGCGGCCTGGTGGACTGGTTCCGGCACACGCTCGTCACCGAAGGCATGATCGACCCGGAGGACATGGACCTTTTGCAGGTGCACGACGAACCCGGCCAGGTGGTCGAGGCGATCTTCGGCTACTACGAAAAACGCGGTTTCGAGCCCTCGGCGGCGGAGCGCGAAGTCCTGCTCAATCTCTAGAAGTTGGGCGGACCCGGCTGCGGCAAACTCCTGCTTTCAAAAGGCGGGCGCATGCCCGATAATAACCGTTGAAGCGGACGCTGGAAGCGCCGCTCTAACTGCGCGCGTTGGAACGGACGGCGACGCCGCCGCTCACCGCGCGCCCCGATAAGGGTTGACCGATGTCGATGCGCTCATTCACCGCCGCCCTCGTGCTCGCCGTGGCGCTGCCGGTTGCGGCCCAGACCAAGGGCAAGCCGCCCGCGTTGCAGCCGGTACCGGAGCCGCCGCCGCCGCCACCGGGCCTGGAACTCGACCCCGCGCTCGAGCCGCAGGTGACGATCCTCAAACGCGGCACCGACACGGTCGAGGAATTCCGCGTCGGCGGCAAGCTCTACATGATCAAGGTCACGCCGGCGCACGGCACGCCCTACTACCTGATCGATCACAAGGGCGACGGCAGCTTCATCCGCCAGGACCATTTCCGCACCGACATCCGGCCCCCGATGTGGGTCATATTCGAATTTTGAGGCAGGCGGTGAACGGTAAGCAGTGATCGGAAACATCCGGACGGCATACCGGCGCCGCTGACTGCACACTGCTTACTGCTCACGATGTCGGTCTACACCACCGTCACCGAGGAACAGCTCAGCGCCTGGCTTACGAACTACTCGATCGGCACCCTCGTCGGCCTCAAGGGCATACCGGCCGGCATCGAGAACACCAACTACTTCGTCACGACCACGCGGGGCCGCTTCGTCCTGACCCTGTTTGAGAAGCTCAGTGCGCACGAGCTGCCGTTCTACCTCAACCTGATGGATCACCTCGCGGGCGCGGGCATCCCCTCCCCCAGGCCGATCTCCGCTCAACGCGGCGGCTTCCTGGGGAAACTGAACGGAAAGCCCGCGGCGCTGGTGAGCTTTCTTTCCGGCCGCGATCTCACGCACCCGAGCGAGCGGCATTGCAGCGAGGTCGGTGCCATGCTGGCCCGCATCCACCTCGCCGGCCAGTCCTACGGCGGGAAGATGGAAAACCCGCGCGGACCCAAGTGGTGGCAATCGATGGTGCCGGAGCTCACTCCTTTTCTGGGCGCCGGGGACGCGGCCTTGCTGAAGGAGGAGGTGCGCTTCCAGTCGCTCTACCGCCTCGAGGGCCTGCCACGGAGCGCGATCCATGCCGATCTCTTCCGGGACAACGTGCTTTTCGAGCGCGACCGCATATCGGGCGTGATCGACTTCTATTTCGCCTGCACCGACGTCCTGCTCTACGATGTGGCCATCACCGTAAATGATTGGTGCGTTGGCGAAAAAGGGGCGCTCGACGCCGCGCGCGCGGGCGCGCTGCTCGAGGCCTACCACCGCGGCCGTGCGTTCACCGCGGTCGAGCGCGCCGCCTGGCCGGTCATGCTGCGCGCCGGGGCTCTGCGCTTCTGGGTATCCAGGCTCTACGACTTCTATCTGCCGCGGCCCGGGGAACTCACCCATGCCAAGGACCCGAACCACTTCCGGAAGATCCTGGCGAGCCATATCGGGGCCACACACGACCTGCCGAAACTCGTGAGCTGAGCCTATAATTCCACGCGCGACAGGGGTGGTATCACCGCGCCATACGAGGTGACGCCGCAGGGCGGCGCGTCCGGATGCGGCGCCAACAACAACACGAAGACGGCACGGGAAAACAACATATGCAAGCGCGGGCGGTGGAAGCGAGACGGGGCTGGCAATGGATCTTGGACGGGTTCGGCTTGTTCCGCAAAAACCCCGTAATCTGGGTCGCGCTCACTATCGTGCTCGGGCTGATGTGGCTGCTCTCGTTCATCATCCCGGTGCTCGGGCCGCTGCTGTTCAACTTGCTCTCGCCGGTGTTCTTCGCGGGCGTGCTGATCGGTTGCAGGGCTCTTGAGCAGGGGGAAGAGCTCGGCGTCCCGCATCTTTTCGCCGGCTTCAGGCAGCACGCCGCGCCGCTGGTCACGGTTGGCGGCGTCTATCTGATCGGCACGATCATCGTGTTCGGCATCGTGTTCATGGTCGCCGGCGGTTCGATGGTGCTGGCGTCCATCTCCAAGCCCGGCGTGGATCCCGCGACCGTCGCGGCTGCGGTGCGCAGCCTGGCCCTTGCGCTTGCCGTCGGCGCGGCCGTGTACATTCCGCTGCTCATGCTGATCTGGTTCGCACCCGCCCTGGTGGTGTTCAAAAACCTTGCCCCGGTCGCAGCGATGAAGCTCTCCTTCGAGGCATGCCGGATGAACGTCGTGCCGTTCCTCGTGTACAGCTTGGGAATCCTGGGGCTGTGGTTCGTGCTCTCCTTGCCCGCCGGCCTGGGGCGCTTCGGGATGGCGATCGGGATCGCGTTGCTGGTCGTTTCCCTTCCGGTGCTGTTCTGCTCCGTGTACGCGAGCTACAAGGACGTCTTTGCCGACCGCACCGCGACGGCGCGCGGGGACGTTCCGCTGCCAAGATGACGTTCCGGGTTCCAGGTTCTCGGTTCTCGGTTGAACCTTGAACTTTGAACGTTGAACCTTGAACCCGGAACTCGGAGCTCGAAACTCGGAATCGGCCGTCAGGCCGGGGCGAGCTTGGCGTAGGCGAGCATCAGCCATTTCACCCCGTCTTTCCTGAAGTTGACCTGGACGCGGGCGTCCGCGCCGCGGCCCTCCGCATTGACGATTACGCCGGCGCCGAACGTCGGATGAATCACGCTCTGCCCGACCCGCCACTGCGTGGCGGGTCGGGCGTTCAATGTTCCAAGTTCAAAGTTCAAATTCGAGGCAGCCTCCCTTTCCGACGAGAGCTGTGAACCCGGAACCTTGAACTTTGAACCTTGAACCTTGAACCCCGGACCAACGCGCTTCATGAGCGCGTCCGGTATCTCATGAAAGAAGCGCGAGGCGATGTTGTAGCGGATCTGGCCGTGCAGCATGCGGCTCTGCGTGAACGAGAGGTAGAGCCTGCGCCGGGCGCGGGTGAGCGCGACGTACATCAACCGGCGCTCCTCTTCCACGCCGTCGGCCTCCGTCAGGCTGTTCTCGTGCGGGAACAGCCCCTCCTCCAGCCCGCTGATGAAAACGGAATGAAACTCGAGCCCCTTGGCGGAATGCACCGTCATCAGCTGGAGCGCGTCGGCTCCCGCCTGCGCCTGGTGTTCTCCCGCCTCGAGCGCGGCGTGCGCGAGAAACGCGGTCAGCTCGTCGGGCTCGTCGATGCCGGCGCCCTCGCCCGCCGGCTGGATGTCGCGCTCGGCAACGAACGTCGCCGCCGCATTGATCAGCTCGGAGAGATTCTCCAGCCGGTCCGCTCCTTCCTTCGCCGCCTGGTAGTGTGCTTTGAGACCGCTCGCCTCGATCACGTGCTCGATCGTCTCGGGAAGGGACAGCGCGCTCGTCGCCGCGCGCATCTCCTCGACCGATGCGACGAACGCCGGGACGCCCCTGAGGGATGAGGGATCGCTATCTTCACCTTTATTTCCTTCCGCCTTCCGCCTTTCGCCTTCCGCCTTGTTTTTCGCGGCGGCCCAGAGGCTGATGCCCGCCGCCTGCGCAGCTTCCTGCAGCTGCTCCAGCGTGCGCCCGCCAATGCCGCGCGCGGGAAAGTTGACCACGCGCAGCAGCGCGCCCTCGTCATCGGGGTTCGCGACAAGCCGCAGGTAGGCGAGCGCGTGCTTCACCTCCTGGCGTTCGAAGAAGCGCAGGCCGCCGTAGACGCGGTAGGGCATCGCGGCAGTAAACAGGGCGTGCTCCAGCACGCGCGACTGCGCGTTGGATCGGTAGAGCACCGCGATGTTGCTGAGCGGGACGCCTTCCGCGCGCAGCGCGCGCGCTTCCCCGACGATGAAGCCCGCCTCCTCGATGTCGGTCCCCGCCTCGAAAACCCGCAGCGGCTCGCCCTTGGACTCGGCGGTCCATAAATTCTTTCCCAGGCGCCTGCGGTTGTGCCCGATCAGCGCGTTCGCCGCGTCGAGTATGTGGCCGTGCGAGCGGTAATTCTGCTCGAGCTTGATCACGTGCCCGATCGCGAAGTCGCCCTGCAGGTCCCGCATGTTGGCAGTGGACGCTCCTCTAAAGGCGTATATGCTCTGATCGTCGTCCCCGACTGCGAAGATCGCGTTGCCCGCCCCCGGCTCCGCCTCGCCTCTGCCCGCGAGCAGCTTCAGCCACCGATACTGCAGGCGGTTCGTGTCCTGGAATTCGTCCACCAGGATGTGGCGGAAGCGCGCCGAATAATGGGCGCGGAGCGCCTCCACGCGCGCAAGCAGCTCGTAGGAGCGCAGCAGCAGCTCTGCGAAGTCCACCACGCCTTCGCGCCGGCACTGCTCGTCGTACGCCGCGTAGATCCCGATCATGCGCCGCGAGAGGTCGTCCTGCGCCTCCACCTGGTCCGCGCGCAGCCCTTCCTCCTTGTTTCCGGCGATGAACCACTGCACCTGGCGGGGCTGGAAGCGCTCCTCGTCCACGTTGAGGCTCTTGAGCAAGCGCTTGATCAGCGCGAGCTGGTCCTGGGAGTCGAGGATCTGGAAGAGCTGCGGCAGGCCCGCCTCGCGATGGTGCATGCGCAGCATGCGGTTGCACAATCCGTGAAATGTGCCGACCCACATGCCGCGGGTGTTGATCGGCAGCATCGCCGAGATGCGGGTGAGCATCTCCTTTGCGGCCTTGTTGGTGAACGTGACCGCCATCAGCCCGAGCGGGCTCACTTGCCCGGTCTGGATCAGCCACGCGGCACGGGTGGTGAGCACGCGCGTCTTGCCGCTGCCCGCGCCCGCGAGGATCAGGGCCGATTGATGGGGCAGCGTGACCGCCTCGAGCTGCTGTTCGTTCAGTCCGGAGAGAAAAGCGAGGGACATAATCGGCGTGAAAGATCACGCCGATTATAGAGTACATCTTGACGACGACGCCCGCGGCCCGGGCAGGCGCAATGGAAATTGGTGTCGTTGCTCGTCGATACCCGGTGACAGGAAATCGGCGGAACGGTCGCCGTTTTCTTTGCGGGTATAATTGCGATTTTTTCCACGTCCGCCTCATGCAGCAGAAATACAATTCGCGCGTCGTCGAACGCGAAGCCCAGAAGCACTGGGAAGAAAGCGGCGCATTTCGCGCGGTGGAGTCGCCGGGCGAGCCCAAGTATTACTGCCTGTCCATGTTCCCGTACCCGTCCGGGAAGCTCCACATGGGGCACGTCCGCAACTACACCATCGGCGATGTGCTGACGCGCTATCACCGGATGAGGGGCTACAACGTGCTGCAGCCGATGGGCTGGGACGCGTTTGGCCTGCCGGCCGAGAACGCGGCGATGGCGAACGCCGTGCCGCCGGCGAAATGGACCTACGACAACATCGCCTACATGAAGAAGCAGCTCGCCTCGCTCGGCTTCGCGATCGACTGGTCGCGCGAGATCGCCACCTGCCGGCCCGAATACTACAAATGGAACCAGTGGCTGTTCCTGCGCATGCTCGAGCGGGGCCTCGCCTACAAGAAAACCGGCGTGGTGAACTGGGACCCGGTGGACCAGACGGTGCTCGCCAACGAGCAGGTGATCGAAGGCCGCGGCTGGCGCACCGGCGCGGTCGTGGAGAAGCGCGAGATCCCGATGTACTACCTCGCGATCACGCGCCATGCCGAGGAGCTGCTCGCCGGGCTGGAGGAGCTGCCCGGCTGGCCCGAGCGCGTGAAGACGATGCAGGCCAACTGGGTCGGCAAGAGCTTCGGCGTGCGCTTCGGGTTTCCCTACGAGCTCGATGGAAAACGCGAGCTGCTCAACGTCTTCACGACGCGCGCCGACACGATCATGGGCGTCACTTTCTGCGCGGTGGCGGCCGAACACGCGCTCGCGGGCCGCGCCGCGCGGGGCAACCCCCGGCTCGCCGCTTTTGTCGAGGAATGCAAACGCGGCAGCGTGATGGAGGCCGATCTCGCCACGATCGAGAAGAAGGGCATGCCGACGGGCATCGCGGTGACGCATCCCCTCACCGGCGAGAAGATCCCCGTGTGGGTGGGCAACTACGTGCTGATGGGCTACGGCGAGGGCGCGGTGATGGGTGTGCCCGGGCATGACCAGCGCGACTTCGAGTTTGCGACGCAGTACGGGCTACCGATCCGGGACGTGATCAAGCCGGAGGATGCGGAGCTCGATCTGCCGCTCAAGGCCGCACACCTGGATTACGGCGTGTGCGTCCGTTCCGGCAAGTACGACGGGCTCGATTACGCGAAAGCCGTGGATGCCATCGCGGCCGACCTCGAAGCAAAGGGTTTCGGCCGGAAGCAGGTGCTCTACCGCCTGCGCGACTGGGGCATCTCGCGCCAGCGCTACTGGGGCTGCCCGATACCGATCGTCCATTGCGGCGCATGCGGCGACGTGCCCGTGCCCGACAAGGACCTGCCGGTCGTCCTCCCCGAGGATCTCGTGCCCGACGGCACCGGCAACCCGCTCGCGAAGACGGCCTCGTTCTACGAGTGCGCGTGCCCGAAATGCGGAAAGGCCGCGCGCCGCGAGACCGACACCATGGACACCTTCGTGGATTCGTCGTGGTACTACGTGCGCTACGCGTGCCCCGACAACCGCCAGGCGATGGTGGACGAGCGCGTGAAGTACTGGCTGCCGGTGGACCAGTACATCGGCGGCATCGAGCACGCCATCCTGCACCTGCTCTACTCGCGCTTCTGGACCCGGGTCATGCGCGACCTCGGCCTGCTCACCTTCGACGAGCCCTTCGTGAACCTGCTCACCCAGGGCATGGTGCTCAACGAAATCTTTTTCCGCACGAACGAGGGCGGACGCATCACCTACTACAACCCGGCGGACGTCGAGGCGAGCGTGGGCGAGGCCGGCGCCCGCGCCGCCGTGCTCCGCGCGGACGGCAAGCCGGTCGAACCGGGCGGCATCGGCACCATGTCGAAATCGAAGAACAACGGCGTGGACCCCCAGGAGCTCATCGACCATTACGGAGCCGACATCGCGCGCTTTTTCATGATCTTCACCTCGCCGCCCGAGCAGTCTCTGGAGTGGTCCGACAGCGGGGTGGAGGGCGCGGCGCGTTTCCTGCGACGGCTGTGGAATTGCGCCTGGGATCTCGTCCAGTCCGGTGCGCGTTCCACGAGCGCCCAAAGCGGCGCGGCGCTGCCCCCGGAGCTTGCCGCGGTACGGCGCGAGGTGCATGCGGTGCTCAAGCAGGCGAATTACGACATGTCGCGCCACCAGTTCAACACCGTCGCCTCCGCGGGGATGAAAATACTGAACGCTCTCGAGCGCGCGCCGCGCGACGAACCGATGCGCGATGCCGTGCTGCGCGAGGGAATGAGCATCTTGCTGCGCCTGCTCTCCCCGATCACCCCGCACGTCTCGCACCATCTCTGGCTCGAGCTCGAGTTCGGCGGCGACATCCTCTCGGCGCGCTGGCCCGAGCCCGACGCCTCGGCGCTGATCGAGGACGAGATCGAGCTCGTGGTGCAGGTGAACGGAAGGAAGCGCGGCGACGTGCGCGTGCCGCGCGACGCGGACAAGGAGGCGATCGAGCGGATCGTCCTCGCCAGCCCGGCGGTGCAGAAGTTCGTGGACGGCAAGCCGGTCAAGAAATTCGTGGTGGTGCCGGGCCGGCTCGTGAACGTGGTAATCTGACGCCTGTATGAAGGCGCAAAGCAGAAGGCAGGAGGCAGAAGGAACCGACGGTCACGGCGCGCGGGCCGCCGGCAGCGTTTTTTCCTTCTTCCTTCATCCTTCTGCCTTCATCCTTGCGGCGACCGTGTTTCTCGTCGCCGCGTGCGGCTTCCAGCTGCGTGGCGCGACGCCGATGCCCTTCAACAGCATCTACGTGCAGGCCGCGCCCACCTCTCCCTTCGCCATCCAGTTGAAGCGCATGGTGCAGGCGGGCGGCGGCACGCGCATCGTCGAGCGCCCCGAGCAGGCGGAAGTGATCCTTCAGGTCCTTAACGAACTGCAGGAGAAGCAGGTCCTCTCGCTCGGCGGCGGCGGGCGCGTGCGCGAGTTCCAGTTGCGCTACCGCGTCGCTTTCCGCCTGACGGACGTCAAGAACCGCGAGCACATACCGAAGACCGAGATCGTGCTGCGGCGCGACTTCACCTTCAACGACGAGCAGGTGCTCGCCAAGGAAGCCGAGGAAGCGCTGCTGCTGCGCGACATGCGCAACGACGCCGTGCAGCAGCTCGTGCGCCGGCTCCAGCTGACAAGGCTCCAATCCTAGTATCACGTGAATCGTGAACGGCGAATGGTGAATCGGAAACACCGGTTCGCCGTCGATTGCCGTTTACGATTTCCCATTTCCCATTTACTATTCCCGCACGAATGCGGATTTCGACCGAGCAGCTGCAACAGCACCTCGAGCGCGGGCTGAAGCCGCTCTATACCGTGTACGGCGACGAGACGCTGCTCGTGCTCGAAGCCGCGGACCGGATCCGCGCGCGGGCGCGCGCCGAAGGCTATGGCGAGCGCCAGACCCTCACCGCTGATGCCGGGTTCAAGTGGGGCGAGCTTGCCTTCGCCGGAAATTCCCGCTCGCTCTTCGCCGCGAAGCGGCTGATCGAGCTGCGCATCCCCACCGGCAAGCCCGGCACCGAGGGTGCCGGGGCGCTGCAGAGTCATTGCGCGGCGTTACCCCAGGACACCGTCACGCTCGTCCAGCTCCCCGGCATCGACTGGCGTTCCCAGAAATCCGGGTGGTTCGAGGCGCTCGACCACGCCGGCGTGGTCATCGAAGCCAGGACCGTGGCGCGCAAGGCATTGCCCGAGTGGCTCGATGGCCGGCTTCGCGCCCAGCAGCAGGAAGCGGATCGCGAGACGCTCGAATTCATCGCGGACCGGGTCGAGGGAAACCTGCTCGCCGCCCACCAGGAAGTGCAGAAGCTCGCCCTGCTCCTGCCCGCGGGGAGAATCACGCTGGAGCAGGCGCGCGAGGCGGTGCTCGATGTCGCGCGCTACGACGTTTTCGGGCTCGGAGAAGCGCTGCTCGAGGGCGACATCCTGCACCTCGCGCGCATGCTCGAGGGCCTGCGCGGCGAAGGGGTGGCGCCGCCGCTCGTGCTGTGGGCGATCGCGGAGGAATCCCGCGCCATCGCGAGGGTGCTCGATGCGCTCGACGCGGGCAAATCTCCGCCCCAGCTTTGGCGCGACGCGAAAGTCTGGGGGCGTTCGCACCAGGAGAGAATGCACCGGAGCGTGAAGCGTTTCACGCTCGCTCACGTCGAGGCCGCGCTCGCCCACGCCGCAAAGGCGGACCGCACGATCAAGGGCCTGACGCGCGGCGACGTGTGGGACGAGCTGCTGCAGCTCGCGCTGCGTTTCGCGAGGGGCGCGCCCACCAAGCTCCCGCCCAAACGGGGTACAATGACCGCTGCCGCGCAAGCGGCGGGTCGCGCCCAGAATACGCTGTTCTAGCCCGCCCCGCCCGGCGGCGGGATTTCCAATGGACACACAGAGCTACATGCATGGCGTGGGCCGGCGGGCACGCGCTGCGGCGCGCGTGATCGCGACGGCCGACGCCGCGACCAGGAACCGCGCGCTCGCTGAAATGGCGCGCGCGATCGAACGCGACGCTTCGCGCCTCATCGAGGCCAACGCGCGCGATCTCGCGGAAGCGAGGAAGCAGAGACTCGACGCCGCGATGATCGACCGCCTGACTCTGACGGAGAAGATCGTCCAGGCGACGGCGGACGGCCTGAGGCAGATCGCGGCGCTGCCCGACCCGGTCGGCGAGATCATCCACCTGAAGGAGCGTCCCACCGGCATCAAGGTGGGGCAGATGCGGGTGCCGCTCGGTGTCGTGGGCATCATCTACGAGTCGCGGCCGAACGTGACGGCGGACGCAGCCGGCCTGTGCGTGAAGTCCGGCAATGCCGCGATACTGCGCGGCGGCTCGGAAGCGATCCACTCCAACCAGGCGATCGCCGGCTGTGTCCACGCAGGGCTCAAGGCCGCCGGGCTGCCCGAGGACACGGTGCAGGTGATCGAAACCACGGACCGCGCCGCGGTGGGCGAGTTGATCACGATGCAGGATTACGTGGACGTGATCGTGCCGCGCGGCGGCAAGGGGCTCATCGAGCGGCTGATGCGCGAATCGCGCATCCCGATGATCAAGCACCTGCACGGCGTGTGCCACGTCTACATCGACGACAGGGCCGACCTGGAGAAGGCGATCCGCATCGCGGACAACGCCAAGACCCAGCGGCTCGGCACGTGCAACACCATGGAGACATTGCTCGTCGCGCGCGGCGTGGCGGGGAAGGTGCTGCCGCCGCTGTGCAAGGTGTACGCGGAGAAAGGCATCGAGCTCCGCGGCGACGAGCAAGCACGAAAGATCGTCGCGGGGATGAAGCCCGCCACCGAGGAAGACTGGTATACCGAGTACCTCGACGCGATTCTGTCGGTGCGGGTCGTGCGCGACCTCGACGAGGCGATCGAGCACATCGCGACCTACGGCTCGCAGCACACGGACGCGATCGTCACCGAGGACGTGGAGCGCGCGCGGCGCTTCCTGCGGGCGGTGGATTCCAGCTCGGTGATGGTCAATGCATCCACGCGTTTCGCCGACGGCTACGAATACGGACTGGGCGCAGAGATCGGGATTTCCACCGACAAGCTGCACGCGCGGGGCCCGGTCGGGCTCGAGGGGCTGACCTCGCTCAAATGGGTGGTCTTCGGCGATGGACAGATCAGGCAGTGACCGGGATGAGGGCCCATAAACGAGAGGAGAGAAGAGCAAGGAGTCGAGTCACGAGTCACGAGTCACGAATCACGGATTCCGAATGAGCCAGATCATCGAGATCAAAGTGCCCGATATCGGGGATTTCAAGGACATCCCCGTCATCGAGGTCCTGGTCAAGCCCGGCGACGCGGTCGAGAAGGAAACCTCGCTCATCACGCTCGAGTCCGACAAGGCGACGATGGACGTGCCCTCGCCGCACTCCGGCGTGGTCAAGGAGCTGAAGGTCAAGACCGGCGACAAGGTCTCCAAGGGGTCGTCGATCCTCACGCTGGAAGCCGGGGACGCGGCCGGCGCGACCGAGGCGAAGGCGCCCGCGGCACCGGAAAAGGCCCCGGAGCCGGCCGGAAAGGCGCCGGCGGAAGCGAAGGCGCCCGCGGAGCCGAAACCCGCGCCGCCGCCCGCCGCCGCGCCGGTCACGCCGTACTCGGGACCGAAAGGCGACCTGCACGCAGACCTCGCGGTCCTGGGCGCCGGACCCGGGGGCTACACCGCCGCCTTCCGGGCCGCCGACCTCGGCAAGAAGGTCGTGCTCGTCGAGCGCTATCCGACGCTCGGCGGCGTGTGCCTCAATGTCGGCTGCATCCCGTCGAAAGCGCTGCTGCACATCGCCCGCGTGCTCACCGAAGCGCAGGAAGTCGCGCACGCCGGGATCGATTTCGGAAAACCAAAGGTGAGCCTGGAGAAGCTGCGCGGGTGGAAATCGGGCGTGGTGGGCCGCCTCACCAAGGGCCTCGCGGGGCTGGCAAAGCAGCGCAAGGTCGAGGTGGTTCAGGGGCGCGCCCAGTTCACTTCGCCGCACATGCTGAAAGTCGAAACGCCCAAAGGCGCGAAGACGGTTTCGTTCGACCACTGCATCATCGCGGCGGGTTCCAGCGTCGCGAAGATCCCCGGCATCCCCTACGAGGACAAGCGCATCATCGACTCCACCAGCGGGCTCGAGCTACCGGGCGTGCCCAAGCGCCTGCTCGTCATCGGCGGGGGCATCATCGGGCTCGAAATGGCCACGGTGTATCACGCGCTCGGGTCGAAGATCACGGTGGTCGAGATGATGGATGGGCTCATCCCCGGGGCCGACAAGGACGTGGTGCGCCCGCTCGCCAAGCGCATCGAGAAGAGCTACGAGCGCATCCTGCTCAAGACCAAGGTCGCCAGCGTCGAGGCGCGGAAGGACGGGCTCAAGGTCAGCTACGAGGGCAGCGGCGCCCCCAAGCCGGAGTCGTTCGACTCCGTTCTGGTGGCGGTCGGGCGCCGCCCCAACGGGCGCGAGATCGGCGCCGAGGCGGCGGGCATCACGGTCGACGGGCGCGGCTACATCCCCGTGGACAAGCAGCTGCGGACCAACGTCGCGCACATCCATGCCATCGGCGACATCTGCGGGGAGCCCATGCTCGCGCACAAGGCCACCCACGAGGGCAAGACCGCCGCGGAGGTGATCGCGGGCCACAAGTCGCACTTCGATGCGCGAACGATACCCTCGGTTGCGTATACCGATCCCGAAGTCGCGTGGATGGGGCTCACCGAAACCCAGTGCCAGGAGCAGGGCGTCGCCTACGAGAAGGCGATATTCCCGTGGGCCGCGAGCGGGCGCGCGATTTCCATGGACCGTGACGAGGGGATGACCAAGCTCCTCTTCGACCGGAACTCGCGCCGTCTCATCGGCGCCGCCATGGTCGGGGTGAATGCCGGAGAGCTCGTATCCGAAACGGTGCTCGCGCTCGAGATGGGTGCGGACGCCACCGACATCGGGCTCACCGTCCATCCGCATCCGACGCTTTCCGAAACCGTCTTCTTCGCCGCGGAAATCGCGGAGGGCAGCATAACCGACCTTTATATGCCGAAGCGGTAATCCCCCGGTCCGCCCGCGCGGACGCACTGAGCTGAGGAGGGCGCCATGTTGAACTGGCTCACCGGCAAGAAGCCCGACCACCCGATGTACAACGTCGCGGAGGCCCAGAAGCTGCTTGCCGACCTCCCGGTGGAAGCCGGCAAGGCCCTGGAGGAGATCGCGGCCTCGCTGCACGGAATCACCGCGACCGAGGGATTCGCGCTCGCGGACCGGATCGGCGTGGTCAAGCTCCTCGACGAGACCGGCCAGGAGCACGAGAAGGATGCGCTCGCAGACTTCCTGCGCGGCACGGCGCTCAAGGAGCACGAACGGCGCCGGATGTGGGAAGTGCTGCTCGAATTCGCGGAAAACCCCTCGGCCGCCTACCGCCTGTGCCTGCAGGAGATGGCCCAGGCCACGAAACCGGGCGCTGCGCCGCATCCGGAACGCACGCTGCTCGTCGCGCGTGCGTTGCGCGCGCTCTCGAACCAGGCGAAGCTCGTCCACCTGCGCTACCTTCCGGTGAAACCCGCAGTCTGGCAGGCGCTCGGGGAGCTCTACGCATTCGCCGAGAAGGAAAAGATCACCGGCGAGGTCCTGAAGGCGTATGTCACGGACCTCCTGCCCACGAACCTGCGCCAGGAGCTGCTGCGCTCGCTGATGCTCGAAGTCTCCGCGCCCGAGTCGCTCCGGCTCGAGGAGGTGGAGCTGTCGGCGCGCATCATCGGGCGCCTGGGATCGGGGTTTACCCTCCACGCAAATCCGGAGGAAAACGAGCACTTCTGTTTCGATCTCGCGCGCCCCGCCGAACCGGCGCGCGCCTCGCCGCAGGCCGCGGCAGCGCCCACGCTGCGCTACTTCGGCATCGGCCGCAACGGCCCCGAGATCCAGCAGATCATCGACCGGCATACCGAGCACCCGGAAGAGCCGGAGAAGCGCTTCGGGGACGATTTTTCCGTCCACGACAAGCTCGTCGTGCTGAAGCGCCTGCTCGCCTACTGGGGCGATGCGCCGCCCCGGCGGCAAGGGCCGCGCGTCCCGATCAACACGAGCATCAAGCTCGCACCGGGGTTTCAGGCGGCATCCGAGCTCGTGACCCGCGTCGAGATGAGCGGGATGGCGGAGGTGACGGAGAAGATGCGCATGAAGGTGAAGAAGGAGCAGCAGGACGGGCTCGCGCTCGAAGCGCAGCAGGCGAGCGCCGTGGTTTACGATTGGGTCGAGCGCGACGCGGGAGCCTGGGGCCTCGGCATGGAGGTGCCGCGCAAGGATGAGTCCTGGGCCCGCATCGGGACGCTGTGCACGTTCCAGCCCGCCGGGCTCAAGCACTGGTGGGTGGGCGTGATCCGGCGGCTCCACCGGGACGCGCAGGACCGCGAGAATGCCGGCATCACGGTGCTCGCCAAGAAGCCGATGTCGGTCTACCTGCGCGGAATCGGCGAGGGCTCGCAGCGCGCCGACAACTGGGCGTCTTCCTCCGGCTCGTACGAATTCACCTACGTGAACGCGGTGCTACTGGGCGAGACCGCGGGCTCGGCAACGCGCCAGGAGATGCTGCTCCCGCGCGACACCTTCACCCCCGGCCTCATGTACGAGGTCATGGTCGGGGAGAAAGCCCCGCACGTGAAACTCGAGGAGCTGCTCGATCGCGGGGAGGACTACGACCACGTGCGCGTGACGTGGCTCAAAGGCGCGGCCTGACGCCGCGCTACCCGCACCCCGCGCGAGGCGTCACCGGGGCTTATTCCTTGCGCGGCGGGATGCGCCACAGGTACACGGTGTAGCCGTTGATGGACTCCGTGCGCTCGGGCTTCCAGTCGCCCATGCCGAAGGCGTGCGACACGACGCGAGTGCCGGGCGCGAGCTCCTTCAGGAGCTTCGGACGCAGCTTGAGGTTGAGATCGGTCAGCAGATAGATCGTGACGACCGTCGCCTGGCTGATGTCGGATTTGAAGAGATCGGCCTGGACGAAGTTGACCTTGTCCGTGACACCGGCGGCCTTGGCGTTCGCCCGGGCTTCCTTGATGCGTTCCGGGTCGATATCGATGCCGACCCCGCGCGCGCCGTATTTCCTCGCGGCCGCGATCACGATCCGCCCGTCGCCGGATCCGAGGTCGTAGACGGTATCTTTCGCGGTCACCTGCGCGAGCTCGAGCATCCGGTCCACCACGCCGTCGGGGGTGGGAACGTAGATGACATCTGGCCCGCGCAGCTCGGCGCCAGCCTGTGCGAGCACAATGTCGCCCTGTCCGGCCGCGCCCAGTAGGGGGGCTGTGCCGAACGCCGTCAAGCCCGCCAGGAATTGCCTTCTCTTCATGTCATGTCTCCGTGGTTACGCCATTGCGGCGCGCGCTATTCTACCCGATAAGGAATGTGCCGGACCCGAGTCCCTAGCAACACTCCTGATGGCGGCGCTGGATGACGCCGAGCACGTCGTCCGGATCGCGCTTCCACCAGTTGCGGGCGGAGAAGATCTCGACCTCATGGAATCCGCGGTAGCCCGCCGCGGTCATCCACGAGCGGATACGCGGCAGGTCGATCACGCCGTCGCCCATCATGCCGCGATCGTTGAGCAGGTCCGTCGTCGGCACCAGCCAGTCGCAGATGTGAAAAGCGAGCAGCCGTTTGTCGCCCGCCCGCCCGATGCCCTGCTGGAGCTGCGGGTCCCACCAAACGTGATAGACGTCCACCGCGACGCCGAGATCCCCGCTCGCGCCCGAGTCGAGCTCGTCGCACAGGTCGAGCGCCTGCGCGAGCGTGTTGACGCACGCGCGGTCGGCGCAGTACATCGGATGCAGAGGCTCGATCGCGAGCGCCACGCCTGCGCTGCGCGCGCGCTCGAGCGTCTCGCCGGTGCCGTCGCGCACCATTTCGCGCGCACCGGCCAGGTCTTTCGATCCCGCGGGGAGCCCGCCAACCACCAGCACCAGGCAGCGCGCGCCAAGGATCGCCGCGTCCTCGATTGCGCGCAGGTTGTCATCCAGCGCCGACTGGCGCCCCTTGCGGTCGGCGGCGGGGAACATCCCGCCGCGGCAGAGCCCCGTGACCGTCAGGCCGTTGTCGCGGATCAGTTTCGCTGCTTCCTTCGCGCCCAGCCCGGCGAGCTTGTCGCGCCATGGCGAGATGCCGCGGATACCGTGGCGCGCGCAGCCTTCGATCATCTCCCGCAGGTTCCATCGCTCGCGCACCGTGGCGGTGTTGAGCGAGAGCAGACCCGGATCTGGCGGCGCGATTTTCATGCAGGACCGGGGATTGAGGATTGAGGATTGAGTAGACGCGTCACTGCGCCACTCAAGCGACGCCATGTGTCGCGAGCGGCTGCCACATCTGGTGGCGGACAAGGTGGCAGGCTAGAACCCCGATTCGTTCACAGTGGGAGGTAATGCGATATTTTCGGGAAAGGTCGAATCCCCGTCTTGGCGGTTAATTCGCATTTTGTTCTTCCTCCGCGTCCTCTGCGTCCCCCGCGATGAGAGGTTCGGTCTTTCACGCGATGCCGCGCGTTGCGAGGAATTGCTTCATGCGGTGGCATGCCAGCGCGGGATCGCGCAGCAGGCCGGCAGCGTCGGCGAGACGGAACAGTTCCGCAAGATGCAGCTGGTTGCGCGCGCTTTCCTGGCCGCCGACCATCACGAAGTGCTGCTGGTGGCCATTCAGCCACGCGAGAAACACGACGCCGGTCTTGTAGAAGCGCGTCGGCGCGCGGAAGATGTGGCGCGACAACGGCACCGCCGGCGCGAGGATGTCGTGGTAGGCCGCGCGGTCATCTGCGGCGAGCGCGGAGAGCGCGGCGGACGCGGCAGGCGCGATGGCATCGAAGATGCCGAGCAGAGCGTCCGAGTGCGCCTCCCCGTCGCCCTCGATCAGCTCCGCGAAGTTGAAATCGTCGCCGGTGTACATCCGCACGCCCTTCGGGAGGCGCCGCCGCATCGCGATCTCCTTGTCCTTGTCGAGCAGCGAGACCTTGATGCCATCCACCTTGCGGGCATTGCGGCGAATCACGTCGAGGCAGACATCCATCGCCTTCGCGTGATCCCGGTGCCCCCAATAGCCCGCCAGCGCGGGGTCGAACATCTCGCCGAGCCAGTGGATGATGACCGGCTCCCTCGCCTGCGACAGCACGCGATCGTATACCCGCGCGTAATCGTCGGGCGATTTCGCGCAGACGGAGAGCGCCCGGCTTGCCATCAGCACGATGCGCCCGCCGAGCTTCTCGACCGCCGCGCATTGCTCCTCGTACGCCGCGATCACCCGTTCGATTTTCAGATCGGGGTCCGGATCCAGATGATCCGTGCCTGCGCCGCAGCCGACGGCCGCGCCGGGCACGTCCCGCGCCGCCGCCAGCGTGCGGCGGATCAGCTCGAGCGAGGCCGCCCAGTCCATGCCCATGCCGCGCTGGGCGGTGTCCATCGCCTCGGCGACGCCGAGCCCCCACGACCACAGGTGCCTGCGGTACGCGACGGTCGCCTCCCAGTCCACCGCGGCCTCGAGCCACGGCTCCCTGCTGGACCAGGGGTCGGCGACAACATGCGCCGCGGCGTAGGCGATGCGCGTGAAGGGTTTGGACGGCTTCGTGAACACACGCGGCTCGCGGACGTGGTAGGCCTCGAGCTTACCGCCCGCCACCGGCAGACGGATGGTCTCAATCGCGTCCCGCTTCATGCATTCACCCAAAAAGCAATGCAACCACAGAGAACACGGAGTTCACAGAGAAAAATCAAACAAGGATGGGGTTGGTATTCAATCCGCTGTGTTCTCCGTGAACTCTGTGGCCAAGCCTTTGATCCTGTTTCTCACGTGCTCAAGCGCGCAGCGCGGGCACATCAAGCCACTTGCGCTGCTTCCAGCTCTTGAGGCCCAGTTCCGCGAGCTGCACGCCCCTCGCTCCTTCGAGCAGGTCCCAGCGAAACGGCCCTTCCCCCGCGACATGCCTGAGGAAGAGCTCCCACTGCGCCTTGAACGCATTGCCCCAGGCCGGATCGTCCGGCTCCTCTCTCCAGCCCCCGAAAAAATCGATCGGCTGCGGGATATCCGGGTTCCACACCGGCTTCGGCGTCTCATCGAGCGACTGCGTCCAGCAGCGGCGCAGGCCCGCGACCGCCGAGCCGCGCGTGCCGTCCACCTGCAGCGTCAACAGGTCGTCGCGGCGCACGCGCACGGTCCATGCGCTGTTGAAATGCGCGATGACGCCGCCGGCAAGCTCGAAGGTCGCGTAGGCCGCGTCCTCGGCGGTCGCCCGGTACTTCCGGTTGCCCTCGTCCCAGCGCAACGGGATATGCGTCGCACCGCGGCACGACACCGCCTTCACGGCTCCGAACAGGTGGTCGAGAACGTAGCGCCAGTGGCACAGCATGTCGAGAATGATGCCGCCGCCGTCCCGCTTGCGGTAGTTCCACGACGGGCGCTGCGCCGGCTGCCGGTCGCCCTCGAACACCCAGTAGCCGAATTCTCCGCGCACCGACAGGATGCGGCCGAAGAAGCCGGCGTCGCGCAGCCGCTTGAGCTTCAGCAGCCCCGGCAGCCACAGCTTGTCCTGCACCACGCCGTGCTTTACGCGCGCCTTTTTCGCCGCGCGGTAAAGGCCCAGCGCCTCCGCGAGCGTGGCGGCAACCGGCTTCTCGCAGTACACATGCTTGCCGGCAGCGATCGCCTGCGTGAGAAACTTCGGGCGCAGCCGCGTCGAGGCCGCGTCGAAGAACACCGCGTCCGACTTCGAGGCCAGCGCGCCCGCGAGATCCGTGGTCCAGCGCTCGATGCCGTGCGCCCTGGCGAGACTCCGCACCTTGGCGGCATTGCGCCCGACGAGGACGGGATCGGGCATCAGCCGCGTCCCGTCTTGCAGCGCAACGCCGCCCTGCTTGCGGATCTCGAGTATCGAGCGCGCGAGGTGCTGGTTGGTGCCCATGCGCCCGGTCACGCCGTGCATGATGATGCCGATGCGTTTTTCAGCCATCAAAGCCACCGCTCCAAAGGACCCGGGGGTAGACGAAAAACCCTGGTGCCCGGAACTCCCGACCCATGCGCTCACCTCCGCTTTTTCGCCTCAACCTACGCGTCGGGCTCAAGTTCGGGCCGGCGGAATTGTAACCGATCCGCAATCCGTTTCTGGTGACCGAGCGGCGCGGTAACGCAGATGGCACAAGGATGAGGCGAAAAGCGTCCACGAGCGTCTGCTCTGCCTTCTGCCTTCTGCCTTCTGCCTTCTGCCTTCTGCCTTCTGCCTTCTGCCTTCGGGCTACGGTATCCGCGCCGCATTCATGCGCGAAAGGATCACACCCGTGCGATGCGCGAGATAGGCCGTGTCGCGGCCGGGCGAATACTGGCGCGGGCTCGGCACCATCGCGGCAAGCCGCGCGGCCTGCTCGGGCGTCAACTGCGCCGCCGGGATGCCGAAATGATGGCGCGCCGCGGCCTCCGCGCCGAAAACACCTTCGCCCCACTCGATCACGTTGAGGTAGATCTCGAAGATGCGGCGCTTGCTCATGACGGTCTCCAGCATAACGGCGATCGCCGCCTCCTGGAGCTTGCGCCACAGGGCGCGCTCCCCGGACAGGAACAGGTTCTTCGCGAGCTGCTGGGTGATGGTCGAGCCGCCGAAGACGATCATTCCTTCCCGGATGTTTCGCTCGTAGGCCTTCTTGATCGCGTCCCAGTCGAAGCCCCCATGGCTCATGAACTTGGCGTCCTCGGCGGAAACGACCGCGCGCTTGAGGTGCACGGAGATCCGCTCATAGGGAACCCACTGGTGCGCGAGCCGCACGCGCGGATCCTCTTCGCGCAAAATCTCGAGCCGGGCCCTCATGAAGGCCGTGGATTCCGGGTTGTTGCCCGCCCAGTACCACACGTGCACCAGGAACCAGAACTGCAGCAGGACGAGCGCACTCAGCGCGAGTGCGAATGCATACCACGTCCAGCGCAGAAAAGTCCGCATTGCGTGTGAGCGGTTAGCCGTTAGCGGTGAGCATTGAAAGAAGTAGGCGGGATCCCCGCGCCTTTTCCGCTTACTGCTTACCGCTTGCGCAGCGCGCGTAGCCGCGCGATCACCGGCTTCGTCGCGGGGCGCACGCCACGCCAGATCTGGAATGATTCCGCGGCCTGTTCGACGAGCATGCCGAGCCCGTCGGAGACTTGTGCGCCCTGCGTCGCGGCGAATTCCAGAAAAGGCGCGGCCCCGCCGTAGACCATGTCGTAGGCAAGCGCCCCCTCGGCAAACAGGCCCGAAGGCAGATCCGGCATGGCCCCGGAGAGGCCGGCGGAAGTAGCGTTGATGACGATGTCGAACTGCATGCCGGCCAGCGCGCTGTACGGGCGCGCGACGATGCCGCGCGCCGCGTATTGCTGCAGCTTCTCGAAGTGGCCGACCAGCGCAATCGCGTTCTCGAGGGTGCGGTTGGCCACCACGAGGCTCTCGGGCTGCTCGCGCATCAGCGGTTCCATCACGCCGTAGGTCGCCCCGCCCGCCCCCATCAGCAGCACGCGCTTGCCCCTCACCACGCGGCCCAGATTGTTCCTGATGTCGTACACGATGCCCGGGCCGTCGGTGTTGTGGCCGACGATGTGCGGGCCATCGAACGCGAGCGTGTTGACCGCGCCCGCCTCGAGAGCGTAACCCGCGTGCCGGCCGGAGAGCCGCCACGCCTCGCGCTTGAAGGGCAGCGTCACGTTGAGGCCCCTGCCGCCGCCGTCCCGGAACTTCAGCACCGCCTCCTTGAATCCGTCCAGCGGCGCGAGTATCCGGGTATAGCTCACGTCCTCGCCGGTCGCGCGCGCGAACTCGGCGTGAATTTCAGGCGAGAGACTGTGCGCGACCGGGTTGCCGATGACGGCATAACGATCGGTCATGTTCAAGGTTCAACGTTCAACGTTCAAGGTTCAAGGTTCAAGGTTCAAGGTTCAAGGTTTGGAGCACGGCTGCACGAAAAAATGCCGACAGCGTCCGGCGTAACCGCAGCAACCTTGAACCTGGAACATTGAACTTCGAACCCGAGACGCGGAGGCGCCGGGATCATTCGGTGAGGAGCCGGTCCGAGCGCGTGAACAGCCACGTCCGCGTGATGTGCAGGATGTCGGTGTCCTTCGCGATATCGGCGGGGAACGGCGCGAACGGCGCGGCGAGATTGACGATGCGGATCGCGGCCTGGTCGAGTATTCTCTCCCCGGAGGGACGGTTGATCTCGACCTTCTCCAGCGAGCCGTCCGCGCGGATCGCGACCGTCACGACGAGGTTTCCGTAGATCCTCTGTTCGCGCGCGGCCTGCGGGTAATTCAGCTCGCCGACGCGCTCGATCTTGATGCGCCAGTCTTCGATGTAGCGCGCGAAACGGAACTCCTGCGTGCGGGCCCCGATGAAGCGACGCCGCGGCCGCTTCTGGTAGGCGTCCCAGTCCTTGCTGATCTGCGCCTCCAGCCGGGCGATCTCCATGCTGCGGGCGAGGATCTCCGCGGCGTTGGGCGCGACCTGCGGCTCCGTTTTCGGCTGCGGCTGCTCGGGCGCCTGATTGACCACGGCGGCCGATTTCGCCTGCGTCATGAGCTGGCGGGCCTCGCGCTCCATCTGCTCGACGCGCTTCTGCGCCATCGTCACCTCGGTCGAGGGGCGGCTCTCCCGCGGCACCGGCAGCGGGCTGCGGGCGCGGCGCGCGGCATCCGTGTTGCCCCCGCCGTCGAGATTTGCCTGGGCCAGCGCGGTCGGCTTGTCCGGGCGTGTCAGCGTCTTTGCGTTGACCAGCGTCACTTCCAGCGGCTGCTGCTCATTGGCGAGCCTGGAGGCGTCCGGCATCGTGAAGCTGACCCCGTAGATCACGACCGCATGAATCGCGATCGACAGCGCGAGCGCGACCTGCATGCGCGCGTGCCGGCCCAAAGCTTCCATGCGTCGGTCGAAAGCGGCCATGCGCCGCTCGAGGTCGGCGAGCCGGGCGTCGAGCTGCGCGACCGCGCCGCTCCACGGGGCATGGCGCGCGTGCTTCGCCCGCCGCCTGAGGGGAACGACTTTCCTTTCCGGCAACAGACCCATCGGCGCCATTCTACCTAACCCGGGTATTTATGAAAAGAAAGTCGTTTTATGACGATGGGTTATGAATGACCGTTAAAGTAACACACGAAATCAAGCGGTCCGGGGCAGTCCCTAACCGGCGGCGGCCGTCGTCGGCTCCGGACGGCGGAACTCGCAGCGCAAGGTGAGCTCGAGCAGGTCGATCTCCGATACCGCCAGTTCGACCGGCGCTCCCGCACCAAGCGGGGGCATGGAGGGCACGCGCACGACCAGCGGAGCCGCATCGAGGCGCGCGAGGTTGTCGCGAATGACGGCGGCCGTGACGCGTTGCCGGTCCTCCTGGATCAGCCAGCGCAGGCACCAGTAGCGTTCCATCGCGCGCTGGAACTCGCCGTAGGCCTCGTATGCCGCCTCGAAATCACGCATCGCGACGAGCAGTGCTTCGCTGCCCGGCGCGTAGGCCGGAGCGTCCCCACGTGCAAGCGCGAGGATCTGGCGCTGGTTGACGAGGTCCGTGTAGCGCCGCAGCGGCGAGCTCGCCCATGCGTAACTCTCCACGCCCAGTCCCTCGTGGCCCGCCGGCACCGTGCTCATCCGCACCTTGCCGCCGCTTTGCACGCGGTAGATCGCTGCCGCTCCGCTCTGCGCGAGCTCCCGCCCCCACGCGCCGTTCACGAAGATCATGAGCTCGGAGACGATCCGGTCGATCGGAGTGCCGCGGCGCCGGCGCACGATGCGCACGCGCTCGTCCTCGACGTAGAAGCTGTACTCGGGGCGCGGCTCGAGCTCGGTTTCCTGCTGGCGCCGCATCTGCCCGAGCCGGCTGGCGAAACGCCACAGGCTGGCAAGCTCCCCGGCGTAGCGGTGCTCGATCTTCCCCGCCGCCAGGGTTTCCTCGTTGAACACTTCCTCGAGCGCGTAGTGCCGGAGATTCCCGGAGACGGGCACGCGCTCGACGCGCGTGGCGTTGGAAACGACGGCGAGATCAGGCGCGACCTCTACGTAGAGCGAGAGCGCGGGCGGCTGGCGCCCCTCGGCCAGTGTGAACGCTGCGATCGCGCTCTCCGGCAGCATGGTGATCTTGCGTCCGGGAAAATACACCGTGGAAAGCCGCGCGCGCGCGCACGCATCGATCGCAGAACCGGGTTGCATGCCGAGAGCGGGGGCCGCGATGTGGATGCCGATCGAGAGGTTGCCGTTGGCAAGCCGCGTGACGGAAAACGCATCATCGATTTCGGTCGTGGTGACGTCGTCGATGCTGAACGCCTCCACCGCGGCGACCGGCAGGTCGGCGGGCACCGCGGGCGGCGCGAGCTCCGGGAAACCGGTGCCGTGCGGGAAATGCTCGAACAGAAAACGCTCCAGGTGGTAGTCGTGCGACGAGGGCAGCGCGCCGCAGCGCTCGAAGAGCTTCGCCGGCGTGAGCTTCAATTTCTCGCACGCCTCTTCCAGCGCCTTCCACTCCGGGCTCGCCTTCTCCGGAGCGTAGAGGAGGCGACCGCGCAGCGGCGCGAACTCGGGCGGCAGGCGGAACGCGGCGAGCTGCGCGACGTAGCTCGCGCGCTGCTCGGCTTCGCGGCGCTTGCGCTCCACCGAGGCGAGCGCGGCCTTCAGCGCATCGGCCGGCGCCGCCTTGTAGCGCCCCCTGCCCTTCTTGTAGAAGTACATCGGCGCCCCGTGCAGCCGGATCAGCAGCGCCGCGGACTCGAGCGAAGCCGGCGCTCGCCCGAAATACTCCTTCGCGAGCGCCTCGAAGGCGAACTCGGCCTCGCCGCAGCACTGCCACAGGAAGTCCACATCGATGCCCGCGGCGAGCTTCTGCGCCTCACCCATGAACTCCGCGAGCCCGCCACCGTCGAAGCGGAACAGCACGTTCCCCGCTTTCACTTTCGAGCGCTTGCCGTGCGGGGCTTCGACCTGCAGCGACGTTTCATTGTCGGCAAGGACGCTGCCGACCTTGAACGATCCCTCCTCTTCGTAAAAGACGTTCTGGGACACGGGCGGGTCGAGGCGTTTTGTCGCCGAAAGAAGGAGACAGTTGAAAAAGAAAAACCGCGTTGAGCGGCGGGCCGGTCCCGTCCGCTCGAACGCGGGGTCAATTATAAGCGACGGCGCGGGCAAGCCCGCGTGCCACGAAGCGCTGCTCTTACGGAAGCTCTAGCACATCGTGGTATTCCACGTGGGTGTGCGTACCACTGGACGCGGATTGCGCATCGCCGCTCACGAGATGCAGCCGGTTGCCGATAAACGCGCCGGCCAGCCCATGGCGCGGAAATTGCATCGAGGGCAGGATCTTCCAGGTGTTCGTGGCAGGGTCGTACGCCTCCACCGCGCGGAACGCAGACAACCTGCGCGAATCCTGATCTTCCCCGCCGGCGACATAGATCTTGCCCTTGTAGGTTCCCCACGCCACGGCGCTGCGCGCGGTGGGCATCGCGGCCTTCAACGCGCCCCACTGGTCGGTCACGGGATCGTACTCCTCGACGATATCGACGCTGCTCGCGCGCGTGATGAAAGCGGCACCGATCCGCCCGCCGATGACGTAGATCTTGTTGTTCACCATGCCGATGGCCGCGTGATTGCGCGCAGTGGGCATCGGGCTACGCTTCTCCCACGTATTGGTCTTCGGATCGTACACCTCGTTCGCGTCCACCGCGCGGTGCGGGCGCGCGGGATGAATGAATGTTTCCTTGGAGCCGGGGTGCATGGATGCGCCGCCGATCACGTAGATCTTGCCGCCGTGCACCACAGCAACAGGAGATCCGCGCTTGGTCGGCATCGGAGCCAGTGCCTTCCAGGAATCGGTCGCCGGATCGTACTCCCACGCGTTGTCAACGGGCTGCCAGCCGGGCATCGGCGATCCGTCGGGCTTGACCGCGTCAGGATATTTGAATCCGCCAAACATGTAGATCTTCCCGTTCAGCTCAACTGCCGCGACGTGATGCTGGCCGAGCGGCATGTTCTTTCTCTTGGTCCAGCTGTCGTTGCCCGGGTCGTACTCGTAGACCAGGCTCTTCGGCTTCCAGCCCGGGGCGATCGCGCCGAACACGTAGAGCTTGCCGCCCGCGGCCACGCCCCAGATCTCTTCCGAGGGCTCGGGAAACGGGGCGAGCCGGCTCCACTTCTGCGCGTGCGCCGCCGACACCAGCAACAAGCCCGCGCACAAGGCTGCGACAACGGTACGAAACGCGTTCAGTAGCAACATCAGGCCTCCTCTTTTTCCTGGTCGATCGTTGGGGCGGGCAACATACCACCGGGCTGGTGCTACTCGTTCCGGGCCGGCTCACCCTACCCGGGTTTTCGCTACTGTCAACACCGCGCTCGGTTCGCGCTGCGGCGCTTGCCCTTCCGCATGCATGCTCAGCGAACCATGCCGCAGAACTCGAGCACGGCATCCAGATAGTCGGCGAAGCCGCTGAAGCCGTGGTCGCCGCCTTCCACGACGATCTGCCTGCAGCCGCGGTACATCTCCACGGCATGCCGGTAGTCGAGTACTTCGTCGCCGGTCGCCACCAGCAGCAGATAGCGCTCCGGGGTCACCTGTGCGACTTCCAGGCCGCGCAATTCGTCCAGATGCTGCGGGGTGAACTTGTACTCCGCACCGGTATACAGATTTTTCTGCACGCCGAGCTCCGTGCGCAATAGCTCGTACGGCCGCACAGCGGTGTTGACGAGCACCGCGCGTGATCCGTGCCGCTCTGCGAGCCAGGTGGCGTAATAGCCGCCCAAAGAGCTTCCGACCAGCGCGGCGCCCGGCTGCTTGGCCACGAGCGCGTCGAGCTGTGCCGCCGCCTGCGCCGGACGGTGCGGCAGGGCGGGCGCGGCAAATTCCGCGCCGCGCCCGAACGCCTCCATTCTCGCCTTCAGCAGGTTCGCCTTGAACGAAGCCGGGGAGCTGTTGAAGCCGTGGAGGTAGATCAGCACTTGAAAACCAGGATTGAGGACTGGGGACTGAGGATTGAGGACTGAGGATTGAGGATTGAGCGCCGAGCAGCTGCCAACCCCGAACGCGAGACACAGCCTCATTCTAGTCCCGCGCGTCGCCGGCTTTTCCGCCGCCTAAGCGGCGAGCCGGCTTATTTTTCCTTGCTCGTTTTCTTGGCGGCTTGGCGGTTCAGGAATCCGTAACTCGTGGTGCGCGATCCAATGGACGTTCTATCTCGCATCTCGTATTCCGCTTCCTTTTATCGGCGTACATCGGCGTCCATCGGCGGCTTCAATGCCTTTGCCAGCTCGAGCAGCATCATGTCGTTGCCGCGCGCGGCGGCGAGCGAGAGCCCGAGCGGGCAGCCCTCGAGCGTGGCGAGCGGCAGCGACACGTGCGGCAACCGCGCGAGCCCCGCGATGGACAGGACGGGCAGCGCCCGCACGCGCAGATCCTCGAGCGCTTCCAGCCCCACATTGCGCAGCGGCGCGATGCACGGCGCGCTTGGAAGCAGCAGCACCGTCTCGCCGGCAAGCAGCTCCCCCATGCGGCGCGTGACTTCCTCGCGCCGCACCTTGGCGCGCGCCACCTCCCTGGGATCTACGGTCGAGGCCCACGCGAAACGCTCCTTCACGCCGGGGCCGAACGCCGGTTTCACGCGCGCGATCCACTCCGAATGCCGCGCCCACGCCTCGGCGCCCTGCAGCAAGCGGAAGCAATCCATCCACTGGGAGAGCGGTGCGTCGCCGACAGTCACCGGCTCGGGCTTGCCGAGAAGCGCCGCGACCTTCTCGACGGCCGACCTGAGCGCGCGGGTAGCCGCGTCGCCCGCCGCAGCGAAAGCGTCCTGCGCGAGGAGCACGCGCCGCGGTGTCGGCGCCGGCGCGTCCTCGCGCAGCAGAACGCGCCCCACGCTCTCGAAAACCGCGGCATCGCGCGCGAACCAGCCGCAGGTGTCGAAGCTCGAGGCAAGCGGGCACACCCCTTCGAGCGAGATGCGGCCGTGCGTCGGACGGATGCCGAGCACGCCGCAGAAGCTCGCCGGCAGGCGCACCGAACCGCCCGTGTCGCTGCCGATCGCGAAATCCACCACCCCCGCCGCCACGACCGAAACCGAGCCGCTGGAAGAGCCCCCGGGGATGCGGCCCGGCGCATTCACGTTGACCGGCGTGCCGTAGTGCGCGTTCTCCCCGGTCAGGCTCCACGCCATCTCGTCGGTGAGCGTCTTGCCCACGATCTCCGCCCCTGCGTCGAGCAGCGCCTGCACCGCGGGCGCGGTGCGCCCTGCGGGCTCGTGCGTGCGCAGCCAGTCGGGGCTGCCGAAACCGGTCTTCTGCCCGGCGACGTCGTAGATGTCCTTGACCGCGAAGCGGAGCCCCGCGAGCGGGCCATCGACCGCTCCCTTCACTTCGACGTGCGTATGCCGGCAGAACGCGCCGAGCTTGTCGTTGGCGACGATTTCGTTCATCTCGATTCGAGTAAACGGTTAACGGTAACCGGTGAACGGCAAAAGCGAGCTGCCGCGATGTTTACTTTGTTTACGGCCCACATCGTTCCCTGTTCACTGTTCACTGTTCACGCTGCTCGCCGCCAAGCGCGCGAGCAGCTTGGCGTGGACGCCGCCGAACCCGCCGTTGCTCATGACGAGCACGTGGTCGCCCGGGCGGGCCGCAGCAGCGACCGCCTCCACCAGTGCGTCGAGGTCATCGGTCACGACGACACCTTCACCGACGGAGCGGAGAACGCCGGCGGCATCCCACTTGAGCCCCGCGCTGTAACAAAAGATGCGGTCGGCGCCGGCGAGGCTCGCGGCAAGCCGCTCCTTCATCACCCCTGCCTTCATCGTGTTCGAGCGCGGCTCGAGCACGGCGAGTATACGTCCGCCGGCGGGCGGAGCAGGTTCCGTGCCCTCGGGCATGGATGCGACCCCGGAGGCGGACGAGGCGCCCGCTGCGGCAGCGTTGGCGTTCGGGGGATCGGTTTGCGGGCGCCCGGACCGGTTGACCATCGCGCGCAGCCCGGCGAGCGTGTTTTCAATCGCGGTGGGGTGGTGCGCGAAATCGTCGTAGACGGTGATCCGGTTCGCGACGCCCCGCACTTCCATGCGGCGCTTGACGCCGGCGAAGGATCCGAGCGCCGTAACCGCAGCCTGCGGCGCAACGCCCGCATGCCGCGCCGCCGCGATCGCGGCGAGCGCGTTCAGCCGATTGTGCACGCCGGCGAGCGACCAGGCGACGCGCCCTGCTTTCTTTCCCTGCCATAGCACGTCGAAGCCGCCTGCGGAGTCTTTCTCCGCGGCGCTCCACCCGTCGGGCACGCCGACGCGCTCGAGCGGCGTGTAGCAGCCGCGTGCGAGTACGCGCGCGAGCGCCTCATCGGCGCCGTTCGCGACGATCAGGCCATTGAGAGGCAGCGTGCGCACGAAATGGTGGAATTGCGTCTCGATCGCCGCAAGATCCGGAAAGATATCGGCGTGGTCGAACTCGAGATTGTTGAGGATCGCGGTGCGCGCCGGGTAGTGCAGGAACTTGGAGCGCTTGTCGAAGAACGCGGTGTCGTACTCGTCAGCTTCGACCACGAAGAATTCTGTGTCGCGTCCGGCTGCCGCGGCGCGCCCCGGGATTGAGGATTGGGGATTGAGGATTGAGCCTGGCTCTTTCCTTCCTCCCGGAAGCGTGCGAGAAAGGGGCGCGAGCCGGGCCGATACCCCGAAGTTGCTCGGTATCCCTCCGATGAGGAACCCGGGTGCGTGTCCCGCCTGCTCGAGGATCCAGGCGAGCATCGCTGCCACCGTCGTCTTTCCGTGGGTACCAGCGACCGCAATCACCCAGTTTCCGATAAGGATGTTTTCCCTCAACCATTGCGGACCGGAAATATAAGGAAGTCCGCGATCAAGAATTGCCTCCATGAGCGGATTGCCTCGCGTGACCACGTTGCCGATCACGAAAACGTCCGGTTTGAGCGCAAGCTGACTCGCATCCCATCCTTCAACCAACTCGATGCCTTGGTCAGCGAGTTGATTGCTCATCGGCGGATAGACGTTCGCGTCGCACCCCGTCACCCGATGCCCGGACGCGCGCGCGAGCAGCGCGATGCCGCCCATGAAGGTGCCGCAGATGCCGAGGATGTGCAGGTGCATATGAATTGCCGCCGCGGGGCGGCGTCCGATCGCCGCTCGCCTTCGAGGCGCCGACAGGAATTGTAACGCTTTACGATCGCGGTCTGCGGACCCATAATTGCCGCAAAAAAAAGAGTGTGCGGCACGCGCGCCCGTCTCCGGAAAAAGGAAAATGAGCCACGAACCGTTCGACGATGATGGTGTCGTCAATACGTCGCACGAACCCGCCATCGCCGATATCATCGAAGCGCGCTTGAGCCGCCGCGCCATACTGAAGGGCGTGGCAACCGCCGGTGCGTTCGGGTTGTTCGGCGGCACGGTTTCCGGCGCACGATCCGTCACCGCGGGCAAAGACTACGCCGCGCTCGCTTTCAGCGAGATAGGCCGATTCTCCGACGACACTCACCACGTTGCGCCCGGCTACAACGTGCAGGTGCTCATCCGCTGGGGCGACCCGATCCGCCGTGGGGGGCCGCAGTTCCGCCCGGGTGCGCAGACCGCGGAGGAACAGGAACAACAGTTCGGCATGAACAACGACTACATTGCCTACATGCCGCTGCCGCGGGGTTCCGGATCCTCGACACGCGGGCTGCTGTGCGCAAACCACGAATACACGATCCCGCGCTTGATGTGGCCACGGGCCTCCGGCTCGGGCGCGACGATGACCCGGGAACGCGTCGAGATCGAAATGTCCGCGCATGGACTTTCGGTCCTCGAGATCGCCCGCACTGCCGGGGGCTGGAGGCTCGCGGGCGGCAGCCCGTACAACCGGCGCATCAGCGCGCGCGGCGCCGTGATGGGCGTCGCCGGCCCGGCGGCAGGGCATACACGCATGCGAACGAATGCGGACCCGTCGGGCGTCCGGATCATCGGCACCTTCAACAACTGCGCCGGCGGGGTGACACCCTGGGGCACGGTGCTCAGTGCCGAGGAGAATATCCAGTTCTACTTCTCGGGCAAGGGGGCGCCGGGGCCGGAGGAGGCGGCACGAAGGCGCTACGGCATCGCGGGACGCGGGTTCTACGAGGCTTGGGCCCGCCACTTCGAGCGTTTCGATCTAGGCAAGGAACCGAACGAACCGAACCGTTTCGGCTGGATCGTGGAGGTGGACCCGTACGATCCGAAGTCGGTGCCGGTGAAGCGTACCGCGCTCGGACGCTTCAAGCACGAGTGCGCGACGACCGCCTTGAGCCACGACGGGCGCGTCGCCGTCTATTCCGGCGACGACGAGCGCATGGAGTACGTCTACAAGTTCGTCACGCGCGGGCGCTACGATCCGAAGAACCCCGACGCCAACCGAAATCTGCTCGACGAAGGCACGCTCTACGTCGCGAAGTTCCTCGAGCAGGGCAGGATGCGCTGGCGGCCGCTGGTGTTCGGCGAAGGTCCACTCACTGCCGCGAACGGATTCACGAGCCAGGCCGACGTGGTGATCGAGGCGCGGCGCGCGGCGGACCTGCTGGGCGCAACCCCGATGGACCGTCCCGAAGACGTGGAAGCGCATCCGGTGACGGGCCGCGTCTACGTGGTGATGACCAGCAACGCGCGGCGCAAGCCGGGCGAGGTGAACGTCGCCAACCCGCGCGCACCAAACCGCTACGGACACATCATCGAGATCGTTCCGCCGCTCGTGGGCGGCATCCCGGACCACACGGCGACGGAATGCGACTGGGGCTTTTTCCTGCTCGGCGGCGACCCCGCCAATCCCGAGCACGGCGCCCGCTACCGGAACCCCGTCACCGCGAATGGCTGGCTGTGTGCTCCGGATAACGTCGCGTTCGATCCGCGCGGGCGCATCTGGATCGCGACGGATGGCCAGGATTACGTCGCCGGCTTTGCCGACAGCGTGTACGCCGCCGAAACGAGCGGACCGCGCCACGGAGCGACGCGCTGTTTTTTCGCCGCGCCGCGCGGAGCCGAGATCTGCGGTCCGGAATTCACTCCCGATGGAAAGACGCTGTTCCTCGCGATCCAGCACCCCGGCGACGAGAAAGGCTCGACCTACGACAAGCCCTCCACGCGCTGGCCGGACTTCAGGGAGGGGGTGCCGCCGCGGCCCTCGGTCGTGGCGATCACCAGGGCGGACGGCGGCGAGATCGGCAACTGAAGCGAATTGCGCGTATCGCGCGGCGGCGGGATCTGCATCCCGATGCGACCGCAAAGACCGACTTCGGAGTAACTCTCGCAGCGCGAGAGATGGGAGACTTTCGTTTCCCTTTGCGTAATCCTTGCGCCTTTGCGCCTTCGCGGTTCTCGCATTACCGCGTGGCTTCCACGGTGTCCTTCATGCCGGTGGGGAGCCCGCGCTGCGCCGGAACACCCACCAGTGGAAGGCGAGCGCGCCGGAGACGAGCGCGCCGAGCGAGTACCACGGGTCGAGCGAGCGCGCCGTGAAGATGGACTCGGTCATGAGCGCCGAGCCCTCGTAGTTCGCCACCAGCGCGAGCAGCACGTTGTTGGCGGTGTGCACGCCGATCGCAAGCTCGAGGCGCCCGTCGCGCAGCGTGATCGTGGCGAGCAGCAGGCCGATCGCGAAGTAGTTCGCCGCCATCACCAGCACACCATGGTCGTGCACCTCGGGGTTCATGAGGTGCGGCACGGTGAATACCAGGCTACCCGCGATCGCGATCAGCGCCGGGTGGCGCGTCAGCCGCCCGAGTCCCTGCATCAGGTAGCCGCGGAACACCATCTCCTCGGTCACGCACTGGATCGGAGTGAGCGCAAGCACGAGCACGAAAAACAGGAAAAAGCGCTCGGGGTTGAAGCTCAGGTAATAGCGCCCGGGGAAAAGCAGGTGCTCCGAGACCACGATCACCGCCGCGATCGCGGCCCATATGGCAGCGCCGTACGCGGCGCGGCCCCAGTCGAAGCGGGCGAACGGGGTGACCAGGCTCATGAGCGGACGCCCGTGTATCCATTTCACGGTCACACCCAGGCCCCCGAGCATCATAAAGATCGAGAGATTCACTCCGATGTAGTCGAACACCGGGTCGGTGAAGCCGGCGCGAGCGAGAATGAAGAACGGCAGCAGGCCCAGCACGAGCCAGGAACCCGCGATGGTGAACGCGCCGAGCGCGTAGCGCCACCAGTGGTTCCGCCCCTGCAGCGCGAGGTCGAGATAGCGTTCGGTGCGCGGCGACATTCGTCTAGAGGCGTGAGTGGTGAGTGGTGAGTGGTGAGTCGAACAGGCGCGCTGCCCGATTCACGAATCACGATTCACGATTCACGCCTTATCCGGCTCGTACGCCAGATACGGCGCGAGCCAGCGCTCCGCCTCCTCGATCGGCCAGCCCTTGCGGCGCGCGTAGTCCTCCACCTGGTCGCGCCCTACCTTCCCCACCGCGAAATACTGCGAGGCGGGATGCGAAAAGTAGAAGCCGCTCACGGACGCGGCCGGGTACATCGCGTAGCTCTCGGTCAAGCGCATCCCGATGCGCTCGGCACCGAGCATCTTGAACAGCGGCCCCTTCTCCGTGTGCTCGGGGCAGGCCGGGTAGCCCGGCGCCGGACGGATGCCGCGGTATTTCTCCGCGATGAGCGCCTCGTTATCGAGATCCTCGTCCCGGGCGTAGCCCCAGAATTCCCTGCGCACCCGACGGTGCAAGAGCTCGGTGAACGCTTCCGCGAGCCGGTCGGCGAGCGCCTTCAGCATGATCGCGCTGTAGTCATCGTGCTTGCTTTCGAACTCCGCGATCTTCTTCTCGATGCCGATGCCCGCGGTGACCGCGAATGCGCCGACGTGATCGGCGACTCCCGAGCCCTTCGGCGCGACGAAGTCGGCGATGCACAGATTGGGCCGGCCGGCGGGTTTCGCGTTCTGCTGGCGCAGGTTGCGCCAGGTCATGAGCGCCCGGCTGCGCTCCCCGTCGGCGTAGATCTCGATGTCGTCGGTATCCACCGTGGCCGCCGGGAACAGCCCGAACACCGCGTTCGCGGTGAGCCAGCGGCCCTCGATGATTCTCTTCAACATGCCCCTGCCCTCGTCGTAGACGTTGCGCGCCGCTTCGCCCACCACCGGGTCCTCGAGGATCGCGGGGAACGGGCCGGAGAGCTCCCACGCCTGGAAGAAGGGGCCCCAATCGATGTATTTCGCGATCTCCGCGAGATCGTAGTTCTTGAGCACGCGCGTGCCGGTCATCTCGGGCACGGGAGGCACGTACTCCGTCCAGTCCGTCTTCAGCGCGTTCGCGCGCGCCTGCCCGAGCGTAATCACTTCCAGCCCCTTCTTCGCCTCGTGCTGCGTGCGCACGCGCTCGTACTCGGCCGTCACGTCCCTGAGATAGCCCGCGCGCAGCTCGTCGGAGAGGAGATTGCTGCACACGCCGACGCTGCGCGAGGCGTCCGGCACCCAGATCACGGGCCCCGGGTAGTTGGGCGCGATCTTTACCGCGGTGTGGGTGCGCGAAGTGGTTGCGCCGCCGATGAGGAGCGGCAGCGTGAAGCCCTCGCGCTCCATCTCGCGCGCGACGTGCGCCATCTCCTCGAGCGAGGGCGTGATCAGCCCCGAGAGCCCGATGATGTCGCAGTTCTCGTCGCGCGCGACTTGCAGGATCTTCTGCGCCGGCACCATCACCCCGAGATTGATCACCTCGTAGTTGTTGCACTGGAGCACGACCGCGACGATATTCTTCCCGATGTCGTGGACGTCGCCCTTGACCGTGGCCACGACCATTTTGCCCTTGGGCCTGGCGTCGCCGAGCTGCGCCTTTTCCTCCTGCAGGAAGGGCTCGAGGTGCGCGACCGCCTGCTTCATCACGCGCGCGCTCTTCACTACCTGCGGCAGGAACATCTTGCCCGCGCCGAACAGATCCCCGACCACGTTCATGCCGTCCATGAGCGGGCCCTCGATCACCCGGATCGGGCGCCCGTGCTTCACGCGCGCCTCCTCGGTGTCCTCGACGATCCAGTTGGTGATCCCCTGCACGAGCGCGTGCTTCAGGCGCTCCTCCACCGGGTTTTCGCGCCACGCGAGGTCCTCGGTATCGCGCCGCGCGGTGCCCTTCACGGTCTCCGCGAAGGCGACCATGCGCTCGGCCGCGTCGGGGCGGCGGTTGAAGATGATGTCCTCGACGCGCTCGAGCAGATCCTTCGGGATCTCCTCGTAGACGCCGAGCTGGCCTGCGTTGACGATGCCCATCGTCATGCCGGCGCGGATCGCATGGTAGAGGAACGCGGTGTGGATCGCCTCGCGCACCGCGTCGTTTCCCCGGAACGAGAACGAGATGTTCGACAGGCCGCCGGAGACTTTCACGTACGGCAGCGTCCGGCGGATGATGCGCGTCGCCTCGATGAAGTCCTTTCCGTAGTTCGCGTGCTCCTCGATCCCGGTGGCGATGGCAAAAATGTTGGGGTCGAGGATGACGTCCTCCGGCGGAAAGCCGATCTCGTCCACTAGGATGTGGTAGGCACGCTTCGCGATCGCGACGCGCCGCTCGAGCGTGTCGGCCTGCCCCTTCTCGTCGAAGGCCATCACGATCACCGCCGCGCCGTAGCGGCGCGCGAGCTTCGCGTGCTTGACGAACTCCTCCTCGCCTTCCTTCATGCTGATCGAGTTCACCACGGGCTTGCCCTGCACGCACTTCAACCCCGCCTCGATCACATCCCACTTGGAGGAGTCGATCATGACCGGCACGCGCGAGATGTCCGGCTCGGAAGCGATGAGATTCAGGAACTTCGCCATCGCCTGCTTCGAGTCGAGCATTGCCTCGTCCATGTTGACGTCGATCATCTGCGCGCCGTTTTCCACCTGCTGGCGCGCGATCGACAGCGCCTCCTGGTAGTCGCCCGCGAGCACGAGCCTTGCGAACGCGCGAGACCCGGTGACGTTGGTGCGCTCGCCGACGTTGACGAACAGGGAGTCGTCGGCGATGTTGAGCGGCTCCAGCCCGGAAAGGCGCGTCTTGCGCTCGAGCTCCGGCACCGCGCGCGGGGCGATGCCTTCCAGCGCCTCGGCGATCGCCCGGATGTGAGCGGGCGTCGTGCCACAGCAGCCTCCGGCGATGTTGACGAAGCCGCTCTTCGCGAAATCGAGGAGGTAGCCCGCCGTCTGCTCGGGCGTCTCGTCATAGCCGGTCGGCGCCAGCGGGTTGGGCAGCCCGGCGTTCGGGTAGGCGCTCACGTAGACGTCCGCGACGCCGGAGATCTCCTCGATGTACGGGCGCATCAGCTTCGCGCCAAGCGCGCAGTTCAGGCCCACCGCCAGCGGGCGCGCATGGCGCACCGAATTCCAGAACGCCTCCGGCGTCTGTCCCGAGAGCGTGCGCCCGGAAGCATCCGTGATAGTGCCGGAGATGATCACCGGCAGACGCATGCCGCTGCGCTCGAAGTAGTCCTCGATCGCGAAGATTGCCGCCTTCGCGTTCAGCGTGTCGAAAATGGTCTCGACGAGCAGGAGGTCGACCCCGCCGTCCACCAGCGCCTTCGTCGCCTCCCCGTAGGCTTCGGCAAGCTCGTCGAACGAGACGTTGCGAAAGCCCGCGTCATTGACGTCGGGCGAGATCGAGGCAGTGCGGTTGGTGGGTCCCAGCGCGCCCGCCACGAAGCGCGGCCGGTCCGGGTTCCGGGCGGTGAATTCGTCGGCCAACGCGCGCGACATGCGCGCAGCCTCGAGGTTCAGCTCGCGCACGAGGCCCTGCAAGTGGTAGTCTGCCTGCGCGATCGAGGTCGAGTTGAACGTATTGGTTTCGATCACGTCCGCGCCCGCCTCGAGGTACTGCGTGTGGATCTCGCGGATGACCTCCGGCCGCGAGAGCGTGAGCAGATCGTTGTTTCCCTTCAAGTCGCGCGGGTGATCCGCAAAACGCCGGCCGCGATAGTCCGCCTCCGAGAGCGTGTAGCCCTGGATCATCGTGCCCATGGCGCCGTCGAGGATGACGATGCGCTGTCGGAGCAGGGATTCGAGCAGTGCCGTGCGGTCAGCCATGGTCGCTCAAGCGCGACGCGCGAAAAACCATGATGCAAAAAGTGGTGATTCTACCGCCAAACCCGCGACAACTGGCGGTCTGCGGCCGGTTGCGCCTATAATTCCGCTCCCCGTTTCCGAGCGCAGGAACCGGCAATGAACCATCTGAAACCGACGGAAGCGTACGAGTTCCTGAAGAAGAATCCGAACGCGATCTTCATCGACTGCCGCAGCGAAATGGAGTTTCTGTTCGTGGGCCATCCGGTCGGCGCGATCCTCGTGCCGTGGAACGATGGCCCCAACTGGGAGATCAACCCGAACTTCGTCGCGCAGGTGAAGAAGGCGGCGAGCGTGGACCGCCCGATCGTGCTCATCTGCCGCAGCGGCAACCGCACGCTCGATGCCGGGCGCGCGCTCGAGGAATCCGGCTTCACGCAGGTCTACAACGTGCTCCACGGCTTCGAGGGCGACCTCGACGCGACCCACCGGCGCAACGTCACGAACGGCTGGCGCTTCGACGGCCTGCCGTGGGAACAATGCTGAGCGCCGCGCGCCTAGCATTGTCCCGTTCATGGTTCAAGGTTCCGGGTTCAAGGTTCCGACTTCCACGTCCGGCGTTCGTGCTTGAATGTTCAACTTTAAACGTTGAACCTTGAACTTTGAACTCGGGCCGCCGCGTCCGGCCCGTTACGCCAGCGTCACCCCGAGCAGCGTCCCGATCAGATAAGTGAACCCTCCCGCCGCGGCGCCGATCCCGAGCATCCGCATGCCGCTGTAGACGGCGCCGCGGCCGGTGAAGAGCGAGAGCATCGCCCCTACCGAGAACAGCGCGACCCCCGTCAGCGCGATCGCCGTGACGAGGCTCGCGGGCCCTGCGGCGAACACGAACGGCGCGAGCGGTATCGCCGCGCCCGCCGCGAAGGAAAAGAAGGAAAATAGCGCCGCGCCCCACGGCGAGCCGAGCTCCTCCGGATTGAGCCCCAGCTCCTCGCGCGCGAGCGTGGCGAGCGCCTTCTCGGGATCGGCAGTGAGATTCTTCGCCATGCGCACCGCCTCCTCGCGCGGATGCCCGCGCGCCGCGTAGATCAGCGCGAGCTCCTCCGCCTCCTCTTCCGGATAATGCTGGAGCTCCTCGCGCTCGAGGCCGATCTGGTACTCGTACATCTCGCGCTGCGAGCGCACCGACACGTACTCACCGGCGGCCATCGAGAACGCGCCGGCGATGAGGCCCGCCGTCCCGGAGAGCAGGATGATCTGGTGGTCTGCGGTCGCGCCCGCGACCCCCAGGATGAGGCTCGCGTTGGAGATCAGCCCGTCGTTCACGCCGAAAACGGCGGCGCGCAGGTTGCCTCCGCTCTCCACGCCCCGGTGGCGCCGCCCGATCTCTTCGACCGTGCGCGGCAGCGCGTGCCCGTGCGCTGCGGCAACGTAGAGCGACATGCCGCGCACCTTCATCGCCGCCAGCACGCCGCGCAGGGGCCGCACGCCCAGGCGCCGGACCAGCCGCGCGACGATGCGCGCGCGCAAGTCCGGCTCGTAGCGCTCCGGCACCGGGCGGCCGGCCGTGCGCGCGTGGCGGTCCCAGATCGCGGCCTGCTTCTCGGCCTCGCGCGCGAGCTCGGTGAACAGCGCCTGGCGCGCAGTGCCCGCCTCGCGCTCGGCAACGACGCGATAGAGGTACGCGGAGCGTTTTTCCTCCGACCAGTTCTCGATCTCATTCATGCGCGGGGCTCCGCGTCTCGATGTAGCGGTAAGTCATCCACGAGAACCATCCCAGTGTCAACAGCGCCGCCATCCCGAGCGCGAGCGTGAGCGCCAGGCCCGAGAGCAGCGCCGACACGAGGCCCGCGGTGATCGCGGTGAAGAAACTGTGCGTGAAACCCTGCAGCGAGGAGGCAAGCCCGCGGTTCTCGGGAAACAAGTCGAGGATGATCAGAGTCACGCTCGGCATCGCGAGCGCCATCCCGATCGTATAGCACATGATCGGGAGCACCGACCACGGCAGCGCCGGCGGAAGGAACGCGTGGTAGCCCACGTTGAACGCCACCGCCGCGAACATGACGAGGTAGCCGACACCCACCGTGCGCTGCGGGGAGAGCTTTCCCGCGGCACGTCCCGAGACAAAGGCGCCCAGCATCACCCCGGCGATTCCCGGCACGAACAGCACCACGAAATCGGTCTCGGTGAGCCCGAGCAGGTTGTAGATGAAGGCCGGCGCCGAGGCGATGTAGAGGAAGAACCCGCAGAAATTGAGCGCGATGGCCAGGCACAGCAGGACGAGGCGCACGTCGCCGGCGAGCTTGAGGTAGTTGCGGGCGAGCGGCGCGAGCGCGAACGGCTGGCGCGCCGCCGGCGGATGCGTCTCCGGCAATCGCAGCCAGCACCCGACGAGCAGCAGCGCGCCGTAGAGCGCGAGAAAAAGAAACACCGACTCCCACCCGAGCCAACCCTGCAGCCAGCCCCCGATCACGGGCGCCAGCGCCGGCGCGAGCCCGAAGATCATGGTCACGAGCGACATCAGCCGCTGCGCCTCGAAGCCCTGGAAGCTGTCGCGGATGACGGCCCGGCCCACCACCCACCCCACCCCCGCCGAGAAGCCCTGCGCGCTGCGGAACGCCAGCAGCTGGCCGAAGCTCTGCGCCGCTGCGCAGCCGATCGACGCCACCACGAAGATCGCGAGGCTCACCAGGATCACGGGGCGCCGGCCGAACGAGTCCGAGAGCGTGCCGTGGAACAGACTCATCACCGCGAACGTGATGAGGTAGACCGAGAGCGTCTGCTGCATCTCGAGCGGCGTGACCGAGAAGCGGCCCTGGATCGCCGGAAACGACGGCAGGTAGGTGTCGATGGAAAACGGGCCCAGCATCGCCAGTCCGGCAAGCATGGCCGCAAGCAACGGTACGGAGACGGTTCTCCCCTGCAAAGCCTTATTCCGAGGTTGGCCGCCGGAGGAACGGCGCACGAGCGTCCGGTCGATCCAGCGAAGTACAAGGCGGACCGATCCGTCCGCATTGGCCGCAATTTTACCCGCGGTCGAACCTGCGGTACTGGATCGCCTCCGCGATGTGCGCTGCGGCCGAATGCGGCGCCCCCGCGAGGTCCGCGATCGTGCGTGCGACCTTGAGCACGCGATGGTAGGCGCGTGCGGAGAGCCCGAGCCGCGCGATCGCCTGCTTGAGCACTTCTTCCCCACGGGCGCCCGGACGGCAATGCCGGTCCACCTCGCGCGGCGCGAGCGCGACGTTGGGTTTGCCCTGGCGTTCGAGCGCGCGGGCCCGCGCGGCGGCAACGCGCGCACATATTGTCGCCGAGGGTTCGCCGCCCGGTCCGGGCGCGAGGCTCTCCTGCGGCACGGCCGGCACCTCGACCTGCAGGTCGATCCGATCGAGCAGCGGGCCGGAGACGCGCGAGCGGTAGCGCGCAACCTCGCCCGGCGTGCAGCGGCAACGCCCGTTGTGATGCCCGAGGTAGCCGCAGGGGCAGGGGTTCATCGCCGCGACGAGCTGGAACTGCGCCGGGAACTCGGCTTGCCGCGCGGCGCGCGCGACGCTGATCCGCCCCGACTCGAGCGGCTCGCGCAGCACTTCGAGGACCTGGCGGCCGAACTCCGGCAGCTCGTCGAGGAAGAGCACGCCGTGCAGGGCCATCGAGATCTCCCCGGGCCGCGGGTGGGCGCCCCCGCCGACGAGCGCGACCGCGGAAGCGGTGTGGTGCGGGGCGCGGAACGGCCGGCGCTTCCAGTCCGCGGGATTGAAGCCCGAGCTGCCCAGCGATTGCATCGCGGCGCTCGCAAGCGCCTCTTCCTGGGTCATGGGCGGAAGGATCCCCGGCAGCCGGGTCGCGAGCATCGTCTTGCCGGTGCCGGGCGGTCCGACCATGATCATGCTGTGCCCGCCGGCGGCGGCGATTTCGAGCGCGCGCTTTGCGTGCGCCTGGCCCTTCACCTCCGTCATGTCGGGGTACGACCGGCCGTCGGTGATCGCGGGCGGCTCGCACCGAGGCAGGGTTGCACGGCCCGCAAGGTGCGCGCACACCTCGAGCAGCGACCGGGCGGGATGCACGGTGGCTTCCTCGACCAGCGCCGCTTCGCGCGCATTCGACTCCGGCAGCACGAACGCGCGCCGCTCGCGGCAGGCCGAGAGCGTCATGGCAAGCGCGCCGCGGATCGGACGCAGCTCCCCCGTCAACGCAAGCTCGCCGGCAAATTCGAAGTGCGGGAAGCGTTCCGCCGGTACCTGCCCTGAAGCGGCAAGGACGGCGAGCGCGATCGGGAGGTCGAAGCGGCCGGATTCCTTGGGCAGGTCCGCCGGGGCCAGGTTGACGGTGATGCGGCGTGCGGGAAAATCGAAGCGCGCATTCTGCAGCGCCGCGCGCACGCGGTCCTTGGCCTCCTTGACCTCGGCCTCCGGCAGCCCCACGACCGTGAAGCTGGGCAGCCCGTTGGCGAGGTGCGCCTCAACGGTCACAAGCGGGGCGTCCATCCCCGCCAGAGCCCGGCTATAGACGACGGCAAGCGACATCGACCGGCCCCACGGCAGCTCCTATGCGGGCTTAACGGCCGAGGTCGCGAGTCGGAGGACGGCGCTACTGCAGGATTGAGGACTGAGGACTGAGGATTGGGGCGAAAACCTTAACTCCTCACCTGTCACTGATCACGCGTCATCGCGCGTTCGATCTCGGAAACGCGCGACTCGAGCTCTTCGAGCTTGGCGCGCGTGCGAGCGAGGACTTCGCGCTGCACGTCGAACTCCTCGCGCGTGACGAGATCAACGCGGCTGAACGCGGATTGCAGCAGCGCGCGGAGGTTTTTCTCCATGTCCCGGGCCGGGCTCTGGGACAGGACCTCCTTCATTCTCCGGTCAATTTCTTCGAGCAGGCTGGCATTCGCCATCGCGATCTCCCACTGCGGTGCGCGCAGCATCCATTCTCCCATACGGTAGTTCGGGGCTCGCCTGCGAACCCCTGCGGCGCGGGCATCGGCACCGCGCTGGATGCCAACGAACTGCGTGCACCATCTTGATGCATTGGGCTCCGATCCTGTGTCAGTTTGGTGCGCGGATTCGGGCCTCGTCGCTCGGCTCCCTCGCTATCTCGTTGTTTTTTAGTGAAATAATTGCTGGCACGTTCCATGCTGAAGGGGGTTACGCAATACCACACCTTCTACACCACCCAAGGGGACAGTCATGTTCAAGAAGATATTGATCGCCGGCATCGCTGCCGCCGCCTGTGCGCCGGGACTGGCGCCGGCGCAGCAGCCGGCTTCGCCGCACACGCTAACCGGGAACGTCGGGATCTTCAGCGAGTACATCTTCCGCGGGCTGACCCAGACCAACCGCAAACCCGCTCTGCAAGGCGGCTTCGACTACAGCCATGCGAGCGGCCTCTACGCCGGAACCTGGGCGTCCAACATCAGCTGGCTCACCGATTCCCCCGCCGCCACCGGCTACACCAGCTCGAGCCTCGAGTGGGATTTCTACGGTGGCTACAAAGGCAGCATCGGCAGGTCGGATTTCGGCTACGACATCGGCCTGCTCTATTACTATTATCCGGGCACCCACAACACGGTCGTGAATCCGGGCACCTTCAAGGCCGACACGCTCGAGCTCTACGGCGCGTTGTCGTGGAAGTGGCTCACCGCCAAGTACTCGTACAGCGTCAACAACAAGACTTTCGGCGTCAACAATAGCGACGGCACCTGGTACCTGGACTTGTCGGCCAGTATCCCGCTCGCCGACAAGCTCACACTGCAGCTGCACTACGGAATCCAGAAATTCAGGGGATTCAGCGGCCTCGTGTGCGCGCCGGCCGGAACGCCGGCCGTGGCGACCAACAACGATCACTGCGCCTCCTACGACGACTACAAGATCGGGCTGAGCTACTCGTTGCCGAAGGATTTCACGGTCGGCGCCTTCTACACGGGTACGGACATGAGCGCCTCCCAGAAGACCTTCTATACCAACGCCGCGTCGACTCGCTGGGTGGGCAAGGACGCCTTGGTCGTCTACATCCAGGAGTCCTTCTAGCGCGCAACAGGGCACGGGCTGCCGCTGCGGCAGCCCAATTTTCTAACGGGGATATCGTATGAAACTAGTCATCGCAATCATCAAGCCGTTCAAGCTCGACGAAGTACGCGAGGCGCTGTCCGGGGTCGGCGTGACCGGCGTCACCGTCACCGAGGTCAAGGGTTTCGGGCGGCAGAAAGGGCACACGGAGCTCTATCGCGGAGCGGAGTACGTGGTGGACTTCCTGCCCAAGGTCAAGATCGAGGCCGCGATCAAGAGCGAAATGCTCGAGCAAGTGGTCGAGGCGATCGAAAAGGCCGCCAACACCGGCAAGATCGGCGACGGGAAGATCTTCGTTCTCGAGCTCGAGCAGGCGATACGCATCCGCACCGGCGAAACCGGCGCCGACGCGCTATAGGGAGACAACGAAATGAAGCGAGCACTGACTATCCTGGCGCTGTTCGGCGCGCTGAGCCTTGGCCTCGCACCGGCCGTCGCCCAGGACAAGCCAGCGGCCGACAAGCCTGCCGCGGCAGCAGCGGCCGCACCGGCGGCGTCAGCCGCGGCGCCCGCCGCACCGTCCGCCACCGCGGCACCGGCGCCCGCGCCCAACAAGGGCGACATGGCATGGATGCTGGTTGCCACGGCGCTCGTGCTGATGATGAGCGTCCCGGGGCTCGCCCTGTTCTACGGCGGCATGGTGCGCGCGAAGAACATGCTCTCCGTGCTGATGCAGGTTTTCGTCACCTTCTCGCTCGTCGTGGTGCTGTGGTGCGTCTACGGCTACAGCCTCGCGTTCACCGAGGGCAACGCCTTCTTCGGCAGCCTCGATCGTCTTTTCCTGGGCGGCACGTTCGATTCCGCCACGGGCGAATTCGCGATGGGCGCGACCTTTTCCAAGGGCGTCGTGATTCCGGAGCTCGTTTTCGTCGCGTTCCAGGCGACCTTCGCCGCCATTACCTGCTGCCTGATCCTCGGCGCGTTCGCCGAGCGCATCAAGTTCTCGGCCGTGCTGATCTTCACGGTGCTGTGGCTGACATTCGCGTACGCGCCGATCGCGCACATGGTCTGGTTCTGGGCCGGCCCGGACGCGTACACCGATCCCAAACTGGTGGACGGGCTCAACGAGAAGGCGGGCCTGCTCTGGCAGTGGGGCGCGCTCGACTTTGCGGGCGGCACGGTGGTGCACATCAACGCCGGCGTCGCCGGGCTGGTGGGCGCCTACCTCGTGGGCAAGCGCATCGGCTACGGACGCGAAGCGCTCACGCCGCACAATCTTCCGATGACCATGATCGGAGCGTCGCTACTGTGGATGGGCTGGTTCGGTTTCAACGCCGGCTCCGCGCTCGAGGCCAACAACTCGGCGGCGCTCGCCTTCATGAACACCTTCCTCGCCACCGCCTGCGCGGTGGTTTCGTGGACCTTCGGCGAGTGGATCTTCAAGCACAAGCCCTCGATGCTGGGCGCCGCGTCGGGCGCGGTCGCAGGGCTGGTCGCGATCACTCCCGCCGCCGGCAACGTCGGCATTGCCGGGGCATTCGTGATCGGCACGTCCGCGGGCCTCGTCTGCCTGTGGGCCGTCAACCAGCTCAAGCGCTGGCTCAACGCCGACGACTCGCTCGACGTATTCGGCGTGCACGCGGTGGGCGGCATACTCGGCGCGCTGCTGACCGGCGTGTTCAACGATCCTTCCCTCGGCGGGCCCGGCTTCGTCTCCGACTGGGTCACCGGCAAGACCGTTTCCGCGGCTGAATATTCGATCGTCGGGCAGGTCTGGATCCAGTTCCAGGCAGTGCTTCTGACCGTGGTCTGGACCGGCATCGTCGCTTTCTTCGCCTACAAGATCGCCGACCTGCTCGTGGGGCTGCGGGTATCCGAGGAGGAAGAGCGCGAAGGGCTCGACGTCACCTCCCACGGCGAGACGGCGTATCACACCTGATCCCTGTCCTGGAGTATGTGGTCTTGAGGGCGCCTGCGGGCGCCCTTCTTTTTCCAGGAATATGCGTGACGGGTGACGGGTGAGCCCGTTTCGCGCGCGCGGGTTGGCGCGGGCAACCGGCACCTGGAGTAAGCGCGGGGACGGCCTTTGGTTATACTGCTCACTGCTTACCGGCCACCGCCCCCATGAAGCTCGCCTTCGTCGCCGACCCGCTCGACAGCTTCAAGATCTACAAGGACACGACCTTCGCGATCATGCGCGAGGCGGCCGCGCGCGGGCACGCGCTCTACGCGATGGAGCAGGAGGACCTGCTGTGGCGGGCCGGCACCGTCTCCGGCAGGGCGCGGCGGCTGCACCTCACGGGCGAGAAGCCACGCTGGTACCGCACCGAAGAGGCCGTGATCATGCCGGTCAGGGACTTCGACGCGGTGCTGATGCGCAAGGACCCGCCGTTCGACATGGAGTACGTCTACAGCACCTATCTCCTGGAGCTGGCCGAAGCCGAGGGCGCGCGCGTGTTCAACCGGCCGCGCGCGATACGCGACTACAACGAAAAGGCGGCGATCGCGCGTTTCGGGCAATTCGTTCCACCGACGCTGATGACCCGCAACGACGGGCTCGTGCGGGAATTTCTGGCGGAGCACGGCGATGTCATCCTCAAGCCGCTCGACGGCATGGGCGGGACCTCGGTATTTCGCGTGCGCGACGATGATCCGAACGTGAACGTCATCATCGAGACCGTGACGCACTACGGACGGCGCACCATCATGGCCCAGCGCTTCATCCCCGAGATTCGCGACGGCGACAAGCGCGTGCTGCTGATCGGGGGCACGCCCGTGCCCTACAGCCTCGCGCGCATCCCGAAGCCGGGGGAGACCCGCGGCAATCTCGCCGCCGGGGCCACCGGCGTCGCGCGCGAGCTCAGCCCCCGCGATCGCGAGATCGCCCAGGCGCTCGGGCCCGCGCTCAACAAGGAGGGCCTGCTGCTCGTGGGGCTCGACGTGATCGGGGACTACCTCACGGAAGTCAACGTCACCAGCCCCACCTGCTTCGTCGAGATCACCGAGCAGACCGGGTTCAACGTCGCCGGCATGATGCTCGATGCCCTGGAACGGGCGCTCGCCTGAACCGGCAAGCGCGTCCGGCCACTGCATTGTGCAGCGCAAAAGAGTAGAATTTCCCCTTCAGGAATGGCGCGATAACCGGCTTACATGATTGGTATTTTGCTGATCACTCACGGGACCCTCGGAGAAAGCCTGATCCACTGCGCGAGCCACGTGCTGAACAAGCGTCCACCGCGCCTCTCCCAGGTGGGCGTCACTGCGCAGGACGACCCGTTCAGCCTGCTGCCCCGCGCGCGCGCCCTGGTGAAAGAGCTCGACGAGGGCGACGGCGTGCTCGTGCTCTCCGACCTCTACGGCAGCTCGCCCGCCAATCTCGCCGCCCGGTTGCTCGCACCGGGCAGGGTCGAAGGGGTGGCCGGCGTGAACCTGCCCATGCTGATCCGGGTGCTGACGTACCGCGACAAGCCGTTGCAGACCGTCGTCACCAAGGCGGTGAGCGGCGGATGCGACGGCGTGGTGCGCATCCCGGCGCTCGTCGTCAATAATGCTGCAACGGGAAGTTGAGATCATCAACCGGCTCGGGCTCCACGCCCGGGCTTCGGCCAGGCTCACGCAGGTCGCCTCCCAGTTCAAGAGCGGCGTGTGGATCACGCGCAACGGCCGGCGCGTGAACGCCAAGAGCATCATGGGCGTCATGATGCTGGCGGCCGCCAAGGGCTCGACGGTGGTCATCGAGACCGAGGGGCCCGACGAAGAGGAAGCGATGGGCGCCATCACGGGCCTGTTCGCCACCTGCTTCGGCGAAGACGACTGAAAAGGACTGAGGATTGAGGATTGAGGATTGAGCGCCGAGGATTGAGCGATCTGCCCGCGGCAGGCAGAATACGTTAACTCAATCCTCAATCCCGATTCCTCGGTTCTGGTTCCATGAGCTGCACCCTCCATGGCACGGGCGTCTCCGGCGGCATCGCGATCGGGCGTGCGCATCTCGTGTCGCACGCCAAACTCGAGGTCGCGCACTACCTGGTGCCGTTGCACCAGGTCGCCGAGGAATCCGCGCGCTTCGAGGCCGCGATCTACCAGGTACGGGCGGAGCTCGAGGAGCTGCGCGCCGAAATCCCCGCCACCGCGCCCCCCGAGTTCACCGCCTTCATCAACCTGCATCTGATGATCCTGAGCGACGCGACCCTGTCGGTCGTGCCGCGGCAAGTCATCGAGAACGAGCAGTGCAATGCGGAATGGGCGCTGCGGGTCCAGATGGATGCGCTGCTCGCGCAGTTCGACGAGATCGAGGACGAATACCTGCGCGAGCGCAAGGCCGACGTGATCCAGGTGGTCGAGCGCGTGATGAAGGCGCTCTCCGGGCAGCCCGGCTACATCCCGCCGCCGACGCGGGACGACGCGGAGCAGAACCTGATCCTCGTCGCGCGCGATCTCTCGCCTGCCGACGTCGTGCAATTCAAGCAGCACCAGTTTGCGAGCTTCGTCACCGACCTCGGCGGCACCACTTCGCATACCGCCGTCGTGGCCCGGAGCCTCGCCATCCCTTCGATCGTCGCGCTGCATCGCGCGCGCCAGCTCGTGCGCGAGGCCGAGCTCGTCATCGTGGACGGCGCCCAGGGGGTATTGATCGTCGATCCCGACGATCAGGTGCTCGCCGAGTACCGGCGGCGGCAGCACGAGTTCGAGATCGGGCGCCAGAAGCTCAAGCGCCTCCGGGACCGGCCCGCGGTAACGCTCGATGGGGTGCCGGTCGACCTGCAGGCGAACATCGAGCTGCCCGCCGACGTCATCGAGGCGCGGGAGAACGGCGCCGCCGGCATCGGGCTCTTTCGCAGCGAGTTCCTCTTCCTCAACCGCCCCGACCTGCCGGACGAGGACGAGCAGTTCGAGGCCTACCGCAAGGTCACCGAGGACATGGGCGGCATGCCGGTCACGATCCGCACCTACGATCTCGGGGCCGATCAGCACGCCGATCCGGGGCGCGTGATCACCAACCCGGCCCTCGGGCTGCGCGCGATCCGGCTCTGCCTTACCGAGCCGCAGCGCTTCGTGACGCAGCTGCGCGCGATGCTGCGCGCCTCCCATTACGGCAAGATCAACGTCCTGATCCCGATGCTTGCCACCGCGGTGGAGCTCGACCAGACGCTCACCCTGATCGAACAGGCCAAGCGCAAGCTCGACGACGAGAGCGTCCCTTACGACCGCAACATCCAGGTGGGTGGAATGATCGAGGTTCCGGCGGCAGCCCTCGCGCTCGACATCTTCACCCGCAAGCTCGACTTTCTCTCGATCGGCACCAACGACCTCATCCAGTACACGCTCGCGATCGACCGCACCGACGACACGGTGGCGCACCTCTACGATCCGCTGCACCCGGCGGTGCTCAACCTCCTCGCCCACATCATCAAGTCCGCAGCCAAGTCGAAAACGCCGGTCGCGCTGTGCGGGGAGATGGCGGGAGACATCGTGCTCACGCGCCTGCTGCTCGCCCTCGGGCTACGGCAGTACTCGATGCATTCCGCGCACCTGCTCGACGTAAAGCAGGTGATCCTCGGAACGGACCTGTCGAAGCTCAGGCCGCTCGCGCAGAAAATGCTGCGCACTCCAGATCCCGTGAAACTGCGCGCCCTGCTCGAGCGCATCAATGCCTGAAGCCGGCGCACGCTGCGCGCACGGTCGCTGACCAGCACGACTTCCGCCGCGGATGCTGCTCGACCTCCTGAAATCGCTCGCCCGCAACATCCGGCGCAAACCGCAGCGGGCCGGAGACGAACTACCCATCGAGCGGTTGACGCGGCTCAAGGCCGCGCACGAGCGCGCGCCGGTCGCCGCGCACCTGGACATCGTATACGGCGACTTGCGCGTCGACGGGCGTGCCCTCAATGCCCTGCTCGCCGAGTGCGTGGAGGGCTCGGACGTGGAGATCCCCCCGCTCAAGGCGTTCCACCGGCCGCTCGCCTCCTATTTCCTCGCCCGCTACTTCGTGCACGCGCTCGGGGTCGAGGGCGCACGGGCCGAATGCGGGGTGTTCCAGGGCACCAGCGCGCTGTTCCTGTGCCGCGCGGCGCAGAGCCGGCTGCCTGGCTACGACGGCACCGGGCTGCATCTCATAGACAGCTTCGAGGGACTGAGCCGCCCGGGCGAGGAGGACCAATTCCTGACTCGCGCGACGCCGGACGGCCCCGCGACCCGCCGCAGCCTGTCGCAGGGCTATCTCGCCGCGCCGCTCGAACGGGCGCAGTCCGCCCTGCGTGACTTTCCCGGCGCCCGCTTCCATCGCGGCTGGATCCCCGGGGTGTTCGCGACGCTGCCGCAAACCCGCTGGTCGTTCGTCCATCTCGATCTCGATCTCTACGCACCGACGCTGGCGAGCCTCGAGTATTTCCACCCCCGTCTCGCGCACGGCGGCGTGATCGTCTGCGATGATTACGGCGCGGAGACCTTCCCGGGCGCGCGCCGCGCCTGGGATCGCTACTGCGCGCTGCACGATGTCTCCTACGTCGTGCTCGACACGGGTCAGTCCGTCATTCTGAAGGCCTGACGAGGCCGCCCCCCCGCGGCGCGCCCATCCCCGGATGGCCGCGGGACGCGTCCCGATGTAGAATCTCGCGCCTTGCCTGTTTCCGCCCCGAGGAGCTCCTTCATGCGTCTTGTCCAAAGGATTTGTCTGCTGTGCGGCGCCCTGTTTTTTGCGGCAGGCGCGCTCGCGCAAGGCTTTCCCGCGAAGCCGGTGCGACTGGTGGTGCCGTTCCCCGCCGGAAGCGCCACCGACCAGGTCGCGCGGGTGCTCGGCGCCTCGCTTTCGGAGGCGCTCGGACAGACCTTCGTCATAGACAACCGCGCCGGCGCCCAGGGCATCCTGGCCGCGGAGCTCGTTGCGCGCAGCGCGGCCGACGGCTACACGCTGATGGTCACGACCAACACGCCGCAGGCGGCGAACGTGAGCCTCTTCAAGAAGCTGCCCTACGACCCGGTCAAGGACTTCGCGCCGATCGCGCGGCTGGGCACGATCCCGTTCATCCTGATGGTGCGTGCCGACCACCCGGCAAAGACGCTCCAGGACTTCATCGCGCAGGCGAAAACGCAGCCCGGCAAGCTCTCCGCGGGTTACGGTTCGGCCGGCTCGCACGTCTCGCTCGCGCTGCTCACGTCCATGGCCCGGCTCGATGTGGTGGAGGTGCCCTACAAGGGCATTCCACAGGCGATCGTGGACGTGCTCGGCGGGCAGCTCGCGTTCACCTTCGTGGATCTCGCGAACGCGCTGGCGCAGCAAAAGGGCGGCAAGCTGCGCGGCCTCGGCGTGACCGCCGGCAAGCGCTCGGGGCTCGCGCCGGACGTGCCCGCCATCGCCGAGACGCTTCCCGGCTACGAGTTGATCGCGTGGTTCGGGCTCGTCGCACCCGCCGGCACGCCGCGCGAAGTCGTGAAGAAGCTGCACGACACGACGGTGCAGGCGCTCTCGAAACCGGATGCAAAGTCCCGCTTCGACGCGGTCGGGACCGACATTGCGCCCCTCAACCCCGAGCAGTTCGCCGGCTTCATCCGGAGCGAGATCGCCAAGTGGGCGAAGCTCGCCAAGGTGGCCAAGCTCGAGCCGCAGTGACGCGGCGCATTCTCCTTCGGTCTTTCGCATACCCGGTAACACAATGAGCGGGCCGCTGGCCGGCGTGCGCATCCTCGACCTCACCTCGGTGGTGATGGGTCCGTACGCGACCCAGATCCTCGCCGACCTCGGCGCCGATGTCGTGAAAGTGGAAGCGCCCGAGGGCGACATCATGCGCCGCGCGGGTCCGCTGCGGCATCCCGGCATGGGGCACATCTTCCTCAACGCCAACCGCAACAAGCGCTCGATCGTGCTCGACCTGAAGAAACCACAGGGGCGCGAGGCGTTGCTCGCGCTTGCCCGCCGGATGGACGCCCTGCTCTACAACATACGCCCGCAGTCCATGGCGCGGCTTGGCCTGTCCTACGCCGAAGTCGCCGCGGTCAATCCGCGGATCGTGTACGTCGGCGCTTTCGGCTACGGCCAGGACGGCCCCTACGCCGGCAAGGCGGCCTACGACGATCTCATCCAGGGCGCGGCGGGCATACCGTGGCTGCTCAAGGAATCCGGGGCGGCGGAGCCGCGCTACGTGCCGGCCACCATGGCCGACCGCACCGTGGGCCTGCACATGGCGTATGCCACGCTCGGCGCGCTGTACTCGCGTGAGCGCACCGGCAGGGGCCAGGCGATCGAGGTGCCGATGTTCGAATGCCTGCTGCAACTCGTGCTGGGCGAGCACCTCGGCGGCGAAACGTTCGACCCGCCGCTCGCGGAGGCCGGCTACTCCAGGATGCTCGCGAAGAACCGCAAGCCGTACGCGACGCGGGACGGCTACGTGTGCGTGCTGATCTACACCGACCGCCAGTGGAAGAGTTTTTTCCGGCTGATCGGGCGCGAGGAGCTCTATCACTCCGATCCGCGCTACTCGACCCAGCAGGCGCGCATCGCCCACATCGACGAGCTCTACGGGTTCGTGGCGGAAGTCATGAAGGCGCGCACGACCGAGGACTGGCTGCGGGAGCTCGCGGCGGCCGACATCCCGGTGATGCGCATGAACTCGCTCGACGACATCCTCAGAGATCCGCACCTTGCCGCGGTAGGCTACTTCGGGCGCGTCGAGCACCCGACCGAAGGCGCGCTGCGCGCGCTTGCCGTGCCGACGCGCTGGAGCGAAACGCGCCCCGGCTACCGCCGCCACGCGCCGCGGCTCGGCGAGCACAGCCGCGAGCTGCTCGCCGAAGCCGGATACTCGGAGGCCGACGTCGAGCGCCTGATCCGGGCGGGTGTCACGCGCGCCGCCGACTGAGACCCGGCAGCTCCCGCGTTCCAGGTTCCGGGTTCAAGGTTCCGGGTTCATCGTCCAGTGTTCAAGATTCAGCGCCGGGGAGAATTTGACATTCCACCCCCGGCCGGTTAACGTTCCATCCGCAGTCAGTCGCGCCGATTTGATATTCAGCTTGCGGGCGCGTTACAAATCCGGCTAAAGAGAAAAAACGATTCAGTTTTTTCGAACCCGGCCCGCGCAAGCTCGCCGGGTTTTGCTTTTTATGGACACAGGTAGCGCATCGCAGTCGGTCGGCGTCGTCACGCCGCAGCGCGCCAGATTCACCGAGCCGGTGAAGCTGAAGTGCGGGGCCGTGATGGACGAGTACGAGCTCGTCTACGAGACCTACGGCAGGCTGAACGAGGATCGCTCCAACGCGGTGCTGGTCTGCCATGCGCTGAACGCCGCGCACCACGTCGCCGGCCACTACGCCGGCGAGCCCGAGAACACCGGCTGGTGGGACAACATGATCGGGCCGGGCAAACCCGTGGACACCAGCCGCTTCTTCGTCGTGGGCGTGAACAACCTGGGCGGGTGCCATGGCTCCACCGGCCCCAAGAGCCTGAACCCCGCGACCGGCAGGCCCTGGGGCGCGGACTTCCCGGTGGTCACGGTCGAGGACTGGGTCGCCACGCAGGCGCGCCTTGCCGACCATCTCGGAATTTCCGAGTTCGCCGCCATCATGGGCGGCAGCCTCGGAGCGATGCAGGCGCTGCAGTGGACAGTGAGCCATCCGCGTCGCGTGCGCCATTCACTCGTGATCGCCTGCGCGCCGAATCTCTCCGCGCAGAATATCGCGTTCAACGAGGTCGCCCGCCAGGCGATCATCACGGACCCCGATTTCCACGGGGGGCATTACTACGAGCACAACACGCGCCCGACGCGGGGGCTGCGCGTGGCGCGCATGGTCGGGCACATCACCTATCTCTCGGACGACGAGATGGCGGCCAAGTTCGGCCGGCAGCTCAAGAACGGCGCGCTGAACTACAATTTCGACACCGAGTTCCAGATCGAATCCTACCTCCGCCACCAGGGCAACAAGTTCGCGGAGTACTTCGACGCCAACACCTATCTGCGCATCACCAAGGCGCTCGACTACTTCGACCCGGCGCTCGAGCATGGCGGAAACCTCGCGAAAGCGCTCTCCCGCGCGCGCGCCAACTTCCTGGTGGTTTCGTTCACCACCGACTGGCGCTTCTCTCCGGAGCGCTCACGCGAGATCGTGAAGGCGCTGCTGCACAACCGGCTGAACGTCACCTATGCGGAGATCGATGCGCCGCACGGGCACGACGCGTTCCTGCTCGAGGACGCGCGCTACCACCGGCTGGTCGCGGCCTATTTCGACCGGATCGGTTCGGAGCTCAACGCATGAACGGTCCGAACGCGAGCAGCAGGCAGCGCGCGCGCGGCCACCGGCCTCCGGCGCGCCTCCCGAGGAAAGGGACTGCGCGCGGCGCCGGCGCGCACCGGGCGGATTTCGCCGCGATCGCGGGCTGGGTGCGCATGGGCTCGACCGCGCTTGATCTCGGCTGCGGCGACGGCAGCCTGCTTCGCTACCTGCGCGAGAGCCGGTCCGTGACCGGCTACGGCGTGGAGATCGACGACGAGCGCGTGCTCGCCTGCGTGGTGAACGGCGTCAGCGTGATCCAGGGCGACCTCGAGCGCGGGCTCTCCGACTTCGAGGACCGGTCCTTCGATTACGTGATCCTGTCGCAGACCCTGCAAGCGGTGAGAAACAACGAGCGCGTCATCCGCGAGATGCTGCGCGTCGGACGCGAAGGCATCGTCACCTTCCCGAACTTCGGTTACTGGAAGAACCGGCTGCAGGTGCTCGCCGGATACACGCCCGTTTCCGAGAACCTCCCGTACCAGTGGTTCGAGACGCCCAACGTGCACCTGTGCACGATCGACGACTTCGAGCGCTTCTGCGCGGCGCACAGGGTGGAGATCCTCGAGCGCAAGGTGCTCACGCGGGGAAGGACCGTGAATTTCCTGCCGAATCTCCTCGGCAGCCTCGCGGTCTACCGCTTCCAGCGGGCGTAAGTTTTAGCCGCCGATGGACGCCGATGAAAAACGAACAATAAGAACCAAACCTCTCACCGCGGAGGACGCAAAGGACGCGGAGAGCCGCAGAGGAAAACCAGAACAAGAATTGAACCGCCAAGGCGCCAAGCCGCCACGAAAAACAAGAATTGCGACTGTGAACGACGGGCACGAAATTCAAGATTCTCGACCCGACCCTATTGTCCATCGAACTGCTCTTGTCGAGCGTCCATCCGCGGAAAATTCCTGTTGTTGCAATTGCCCTACGCCGTGCGGTTCATTTTGTGTTCCGCATTTCTTGGCGCCTTGGCGGTTAATTCCCGATTCTGTTGCGAAGCAATCCGAGCCCGACGATCTCGGTCTCGAGCACGTCACCCGGCTTCATGAACTCCGGCGGCGTGCGCGCGTGCCCCACGCCGGCCGGCGTGCCGGTGGAAAGGATGTCGCCGGGCTCGAGCGTGAGCCCCGCGGAGAGCTCCGCGATGAGACGCGGAATCTTGAAATACATGTGGCGCGTGTTCGAGTCCTGCTTCACCACGCCGTTCACCCGGCACACAACGCGCAGGTTGCCGGGATCCCGGACTTCGTCCGCGGTGGCGATCCATGGCCCCATCGGGCAGGAGCCGTCGAGGCTCTTGCCCTTGAACCACTGCTGCCCGTGCCGGCGCTGCACTTCGCGCGCCGAGACGTCGTTCACCACCGTGTAGCCGAACACGTGCTTCATGGCGTCGGCCTCCTTGATGTTGATGCCGCCCCGGCCGATGATCACGCCGAGCTCGACTTCCCAGTCGAGCTTCTCGGTCACGCCGGCGTGCGAGGGAATAGCCTCGTAGGGTCCGTTCACCGTGGTAGGCGCCTTGGTGAAGAGGGCGGGATGCGCCGGCATCTCCTGAACGTGCGGCCGCGCCTTCGCCCCCTCCTCGAAATGCTCGAGGTAGTTCCAGCCCACGCAGAAGACGTTCCGGCGCGGCCGCGGAATCGGCGCGGCGAGCTTCACCTTGTCGAGCGCGACGGCTTCCTTCGCGGAGGCGCGGACCTCGCGCAGCCACTTCAGGCCCTTGGCCCCGGCGGCAATCAGCGACAGCATCTCCTCGGGATCGAACGGCGGCTTCCCGCGCACGCGCGTGAGATCGACCACTTCGCTCTGCCCACGCAGCAGCCCGACGCGGGGCGTCTCGCCTTTCTTCGGCGCGAACGTCACAAGTCTCACTCCACCCTCCCTTTCCGTTTCGGCGAACGAATCGCATGATAACGTTGCAGCAAGAACACTGGCCACAGAGAGCACAGAGCTCACAGAGAGAAAACCAGAAACCGAAGGAAGCGGTTCCTCGGTGTTCTCTGTGACCTCCGTGGCTGATATTTCTCTACACGGCTGCGCTCACGCGCGCGCGGGCGCGGGCGTCGCTTCCAGCTGGGCGCGCATCCACCAGAGGAGGAAGACGCCCGGCAGCGCGATCAGAAACGTCACGAAGAAGAACGGCGCCCACCCGATCGCCGCGACCATGTAGCCCGCCGCGGGCCCGACGTAGACGCGCCCCACCGCCGCGAGCGCCGAGAGCAGCGCGTATTGCGTCGCGGTGAAGCGGTGGTCGCACTGCGACATGAGCAGCGCGACGAACGCCGCGGTGCCCATGCCGCCGCACAGGTTCTCCGCGGCCACGGCGGCGACCATCAGGGGATAACTCTTGCCCGCCAGCGCGAGCGCCATGAAGCCGAGGTTGGTCACCGCCTGCAGCACCCCGAAGATGAGCAGCGCGCGGTAGAGCCCGAGCCCCGCCATCCAGGCGCCGCCCATCAGCGCGCCGGTGATGGTCGCCGCAAGCCCGAGCGCCTTGTTGATCGCGCCCACGTCGGTCGCCGTAAAACCCAGTCCCTGGATGAGGAACGCGGTGGTGAGGCTGCCGGCAAACGCATCGCCCAGCTTGTAGAGCACGATGAGGAGCAGGACCAGCCAGGCGCCGTTGCGCCCGAAGAATTCCTTCAGCGGCCCTGCGAACGCCGCGGTGAGCGTCTCCGGGGCGCGCCCCGGGTTCTCGGGCTCCGGCGCGAACCAGCTGGTGACCATTCCGACGAGCATGAGCGCGGCCATCAGGAAATACATGCCGTGCCAGCCGAGGATCTGGTCGGCGAGCACGAGCGCCAGTGCGCCGGACACGAGCATTGCGATCCGGTAGCCCAGCACCGAGATCGCCGCGCCCGCGCCGCGCTCGTGCTCCTTCAGCACGTCGGTGCGGTAGGCGTCGAACACGATGTCCTGCGAGGCGGAGAGGAACGCAACCAGGAGCGCGATGAGCGCGAGAGCCCACGGCGATTCGCGCGGGGAGAGCGTCCCCATGAGCGCGATCGCCCCGAGCAGCGCCACCTGTGTCACGACGAGCCAGCCGCGCCGCCGCCCGAGGAATGGCGGGGTGTAGCGGTCCATCAGCGGCGCCCACAGGAACTTGTAGGTGTAGGGCTGGCCGACCAGCGTGAAAAGGCCGATCGTCTTGATGTCCACGGCCTCGACCGCCAGCCACGCCTGCAGCGTGCCCGCCGTGAGCGCGAGCGGCAGGCCGGAGGCAAAGCCGAGCAGGCACACGGCCGCGATGCGCCCGCTGCGGAACACCTCGAGGTACGGCGCGAGGCCGCCCTGAAGTCTCGAGTGTTGAGTGTCGAGTGTCGAGTTGGGCATGCGCGCTGTCCGACTCTAACTCATCACTCAAAACTACGCACTCAAAACGGATAGTCGTAGTCGATTGTCAGCGGCGCGTGGTCCGAGAACCGCTGTTTCGTGTAGATCGCCGCGCGGCGAGCCGTCACCGCGAGCTTTCCAGTTGCGATGTGGTAGTCGATGCGCCACCCGACGTTCTTCTCCCACGCCCTGCCGCGGTTCGACCACCACGTGTACCGCTCGGGGCGGGGATCGATACGCCGGAACACGTCCACCCACGTGAGCTCGTCGAACACCCGTGTGAGCCAGCTGCGCTCCTCCGGCAGGAATCCCGAGTTCTTCCGGTTGGCGCGCCAGTTCCTGAGGTCGATCTCCTTGTGCGCGATATTCCAGTCCCCGCACAGCACGATGTCACGGCCGCTTCCCGCGAGCTCGCGCAGGTGGGGAAAGAACAGCTCCATGAACCGGAACTTTACCGCCTGCCGATCGGGTCCGCTCGACCCGGAAGGCAGGTAGACGGAAATAACGCTGAGCTTCCCGTAATCGGCCCGAAGATACCGGCCCTCGCGGTCGATCTCGCGGATCCCGACGCCCTCCACCACCCGGTCGGGCGCGCGACGGGTGTAGAGCCCGACCCCGCTGTAGCCCTTCTTTTCCGCGCAGTGGAAGTAGCCACGAAAGCGCCCGGGCGCACGGATCTCCTCGATGATGTCGGACGGCTGCGCTTTGATCTCCTGCACGCACACCATGTCGGCGCGGGACCGCGCGAGCCACGCGCAGAAGCCCCTGCGGGCCGCCGAGCGTATGCCGTTGACGTTAAGGGTTATAATTCTCAGCATGTCTGGAAGCGTCGTGCCGAGTAGCGCGTTCAACCGGATGCGCCACACGCCGCGCGCCGGTTAACGCGCCTGCCGAACCGCCATGGCGTCCGATTTCAGGCAGGAGTTCATCCGCTTCACGATCGAGCAGAAGGTCCTGCGTTTCGGCGAATTCAAGACCAAGGCGGGGCGCCTCTCACCCTACTTCTTCGATGCCGGCTTGTTCTACGACGGCGCAGCGCTGAAGGCGCTCGCGCAATTCTACGCGAAAGCCGTACTCGCCGCCGGCATACCATTCGAGATGCTGTTCGGTCCGGCCTACAAGGGCATCCCGCTCGTTGCCGCCGTCGCCATGGCGCTCGCCGACGCGGGACGCAACGTGCGCTACAGCTTCAACCGCAAAGAGGCCAAGGACCATGGCGAAGGCGGGGCCGTGATCGGGGCGCCGCTCGCGGGCCGGGTGCTGATCGTGGACGATGTGATCTCGGCGGGCACTTCGGTGCGCGAGTCTGTCAACCTGATTCGCGCTTCAAACGCTATACCCTGTGGCGTAGTGATCGCGCTCGACCGAATGGAGCGCGGCAACGGCACGCTCTCCGCGGTCCAGGAGGTGCGGGCAAGCTATAATGTTCCGGTGATCAGCATCGCCACGCTGGACGATCTGGTGCAGTATTTGAAGGCCGACACGCGGCATGCGGGCCACCTGGATGCCCTCGGCCGGTATCGCGAACAATATGGAGTTACCGGCAATGCATAACGGATACTCGCTGCGGGTCGCGGCGGTCATGCTCGCAGGGCTCGTCGGCGCGACGGGCGTCGGTCTCGGGGACGCCGCGGCGCAGAAGATCATCTGCTGGAAGGACAAGTCGGGCAAGGTCATCGGCTGTGGCGACCGCGTTCCGCACGAGTACCGGGACGCCGCTACCCAGGAGCTCGACCGGCGCGGGGTGACGCGCAAGGTCACCGAGTCGGCGGAAGACGCGGCCAAGCGCCGGGCGCAGGAGGAGGAACTCGCGCGGCAGAAAGCCGAGGAGGAAAAGCGGCTGGCCGATCTGCGGCGGCAGGACGCAGCGCTGCTCGCCACGTATTCGAGCGCGGAAGAGATCGATCAAAAGCGCGACCGTGAGCTGCAGCAGCTGGATGCACAGATGGACCAGCTGCAGGTTGCGCTCAAGAACGTGACCGAGCGCGCGAACGACCTGTCGGCGCGCAGCGCGGCGATGCAAAAGCAAAAGAAGCCGGTGCCGCCCGCGCTGGAGGAAGACATCGTCAAGACGAACCAGGAAAAAGAGCGGCTCGAGAGGACGATCGCCTCCCGGGAGAAGGAGAAGCAGCAGATCCGCAACCGCTACTTCGCGGACAGGAAGCGCTACCTGGAAATCAAGGGGAGCGCCGCCGCGCCCGCCGTTCCGACCCCGCCGCCCACCGCCGCCAAAAAATAGGTCGAATCTAGCCCGAGAGCTTGCGTTTCAGGATCTCGTTGACCTGCTGCGGGTTGGCCTTGCCCCGGGTCGCCTTCATCACCTGGCCCACCAGCGAGTTGAAGGCCTTCTCCTTGCCCGACCGGTAGTCCTCGGCCTGCCTCGCGTTCGCGGCGATCACTTCCTCGCAGATCCGCTCGAGCTCGCCGCTGTCGGAAATCTGCTTCAGGCCCCGATACTCCACGATGGAATCAGCATCCATTCCTTCGTTCCACATGGCGTCGAAGACTTCTTTCGCTGCCCGTCCCGAAATAGTGTTGTCGGCAATCAGTTTAAGCAATCCGGCGAGGCGCTCGCTACTTACCGGTGCCTGGTGTATCTCCAAACCAGCGCGATTGAGCGAAGCCATAAACTCGTTCAACACCCAGCTTGCACCAAGCTTATAGAAACCTGCTAGCCGCCTGACGAGGGCCTCGTAGAACTCGGAGAGTTCACGTGACTGTGTGAGCAGCCCGGCGTCGTAGCCGGACAGGCCATATTCATCCTGGTAACGTCTTTGCCGCGCCTGCGGTAACTCGGGCAGGTTACTTCTTATCTCTCCGATCCACGACTCGGACACCTCTAGTGGCAAAAGGTCTGGATCGGGAAAATAACGGTAGTCGTGCGCGTCCTCCTTGGTGCGCATCGAGCGCGTCTCGTCCCGCGCGGCGTCGTAGAGCCGGGTTTCCTGCTCGATCACCCCGCCGTCCTCCAGGATCCCGATCTGGCGCCGCGCCTCGAATTCGATCGCGCGCTCGAGAAAGCGGAAGGAGTTGAGGTTCTTGATCTCGCAGCGCGTGCCCAGCTTGTCCGAACCGGCCGGGCGCACCGACACGTTGGCGTCGCAGCGGAACGAGCCTTCCTGCATGTTGCCGTCGCAGATCTCGATCCAGCGCACGAGCGCGTGCAGCGCACGGGCGTAGGCGACCGCTTCCTGGGCGCCGCTCATCTCGGGCTCGGAGACGATCTCGAGCAAGGGGGTGCCGGCGCGGTTCAAGTCGATGCCGGTGAAATCGTGGAAGCCCTCGTGCAGGGACTTGCCGGCGTCCTCCTCGAGGTGCGCGCGCGTCAGGCGAATTATTTTCTCCCTGCCGTCCACAAAAATGCCGATCGCTCCGCCCTGGACGATCGGCATCTCGTACTGGCTGATCTGGTAGCCCTTCGGAAGGTCGGGGTAGAAATAGTTCTTGCGCGCGAAGATCGAGCGCCGGTTGATTTTCCCGCCGACCGCGAGCCCGAAGCGCACGGCCTTGGCGACCGCCTCGCGGTTCGCAACGGGCAGCACGCCCGGCAGCGCGATGTCCACCTCGCAAGCCTGCGTGTTCGGCGGCGCGCCAAACGCGGTCGCCGCCCCCGAGAACATCTTCGAGCGCGTCGAGAGCTGGGCGTGCACTTCCAGCCCGATGACCGTTTCCCACTTCATGGCTGCTTCGCGGTAATGGGTAATGGGAAATGGGTAATGGATCTGCCCCTCACTCCTCACTCCTCACTCCTCACTCCTCAATCCTCATTCCTCACTCGACGCCGGGCGGCGTCCTGGTGTGCCAGTCGGTCGCGCGCTGGTACTGATGCGCGACGTTGAGCATGCGCGCTTCCGCGAAGTAGTTGCCGATGATCTGCAGCCCCACCGGCAGACCCTTCGCGTCGAAGCCGCACGGGATGGACAGGCCCGGCAGCCCGGCGAGGTTGGCTGGTGTGGTGTAGATGTCGTTGAGATACATCTGCACCGGGTCGCCCATCTTCTCGCCGATCCGGAACGCCGTGGTGGGACTGGTCGGCCCCATGATCACGTCGCAGCGCTCGAACACCTCGGCGAAATCCCGGGCGATCAGCCGCCGCACGCGCTGCGCCTGGATGTAGTATGCATCGTAATAGCCGTGTGAGAGCACGTAGGTTCCGATCAGGATGCGCCGCTTCACTTCGGCCCCGAAACCCTGGGACCGGGTCTTCTTGTACATGTCCGCGAGGTCCGCGTATTCGGGCGCGCGGTAGCCGTAGCGCGCGCCGTCGTAGCGTGCAAGGTTGCTCGAGGCCTCCGCCGGCGCGAGCACGTAATACACCGGCACCGCGAGACGCATGTTGGGCAGGCTCACCTCCACGGTCGTGCAGCCGAGCCGGCCGAGTTCCGCGACCGCCGCTTCCACAGCCTTCACCACGTCGGCGGAGGCCCCTTCCGCGATGAATTCCTTCGGCAGCCCGATCCTCAACCCGGCGAGCGGCTTGCCAAGCTCACGCGCGTAGTTCTCACGCTCGCGCTCGAGCGAGGTGGAATCGCGCGCATCGTATCCGGCCATCGTCGTCATGAGCAGCGCGAGGTCCTCCGCCGTGCGCGCCATGGGACCGGCCTGGTCCAGGCTCGAAGCGAAAGCGATCATGCCGTAGCGCGACACCACGCCGTAGGTGGGCTTGAGCCCGCAGATGCCGGTCATCGCCGCGGGCTGCCGGATCGAGCCCCCGGTGTCCGTGCCCGTCGCCCCGGGCGCGAGCCGCGCCGCCACCGCCGCCGCCGAGCCGCCCGAGCTGCCGCCGGGCACGGTGTGGACGTCCCAGGGGTTGCGAACCGGACCGTAATAGGAAGTCTCGCTCGACGAGCCCATCGCGAACTCGTCCATGTTGGTCTTGCCGAGGTTCACCGCTCCCGCCGCATCGAGTTGCGCGACCACGTGCGCGTCGTACGGGGACACGAAATTCGAGAGCATTCTCGAACCGCAGGTGGTGCGCCAGCCGGCGGCGCAGAAGATGTCCTTCTGCGCGATGGGGATTCCGGTAAGCGGCTGTCCGCTGCCCGCACTGCGCCGCGCGTCGGCGGCCCTCGCCTGCGCCAGGCTGCGCTCCTCGTCGAGCGTGACAAAGCAGTTGTACTTCGCATTCAATGCCTTGATCCTGCTCAGGAAATGCCCGGTCAGCTCGACGCTGGAGAGCTTGCGGGCGGCAAGCTCCGCGGAGAGACTGCTGATGGTGGCGTTGTCCATGCGAACCCCGTTAGGGGCGAGACGCGCGGCAGGCGGGGAATCTGCCCTTTACCCCCGCCCGTCTGCTCCTCACTCTATGACTTTGGGAACGAGGTATAGGCCGTTTTCAACGTGGGGGGCTATCGACTGGAACAGCGCATGCTGGTCGGTCTCGGTGACGGCGTCCTCGCGCAGCCGCTGCACGACATCGAGCGCGTGGGACATCGGTTCCACTCCGCCGGTGTCAACCGCCTGCATTTCGGCGATCAGGCCGAAGACGTCATTGAGTTGGGCAAGCGCCGCTTGCGCCTCGGCCTCGTCAATCCCGATGCGGGCCAGATGGGCGATGCGCCTGACGTCATCCAGCGACAATGCCATAAAACCCCGATTCGAGCCTTAAAAATCGAAGCTGCATAGGGTATCATAACCGACTGATGCGAAGCACCAAATGGTTTAGCGAGAACGCGTTATGTTTGGTTTCCTGAGCAGTTACTTCAACGACGACCTCGCCATCGATCTCGGCACGGCGAACACGCTCATCTACGTGCGCGGCAAAGGCGTGGTCCTCAATGAGCCGTCGGTCGTCGCGATCCGCCAGGAAGGCGGGCCCAACGGCAAGAAGGTGATCCAGGAGGTCGGGCTCGCCGCGAAACAGATGCTGGGGCGCACGCCGGGCAACATCAACGCGATCCGGCCGATGAAGGACGGCGTGATCGCCGACTTCACCGTGACCGAGCAGATGCTCAAGCATTTCATCAAGAAAGTGCACAACACGCGCCTGTTCAAGCCCAGCCCGCGGATGATCATCTGCGTGCCGTGCGGCTCCACGCAGGTCGAGCGGCGCGCGATACGCGAGTCGGCGATCGGCGCCGGGGCGAGCCGCGTCTATCTCATCGAGGAGCCGATGGCGGCGGCGATCGGCGCCGATCTTCCCGTCGGCGAACCCACCGGCTCGATGGTCGTGGACATCGGCGGCGGCACCACGGAAGTGGGCGTGATCTCCCTCGGCGGCCTCGTCTATACGGGCTCGGTGCGCGTGGGCGGCGACAAGATGGACGAGGCGATCATCAACTACATCCGCCGCAATTACGGCATGTTGATCGGCGAGACCACCGCCGAGCAGATCAAGAAGGAGATCGGCTCGGCGTTTCCCGGCTCTGAAGTGCGCGAGAAGGAAGTGAAAGGCCGCAACCTCGCCGAAGGCATCCCGCGCAGCTTCACGATCTCCTCCAACGAGATACTCGAGGCGCTCACGGAGCCGCTCAACCAGATCGTCTCCGCGGTGAAGTCGGCTCTGGAGCAGACTCCGCCCGAGCTCGCGGCGGACATCGCCGAGAAGGGCATGGTAATCACCGGCGGCGGTGCGCTGCTCCGCGACATCGACCGCCTGCTGATGGAGGAGACCGGGCTGCCGGTGATCGTCGCGGAGGACCCGCTCACCTGCGTCGTGCGCGGATCCGGCATGGCGCTCGAAAAACTCGACGACCTGGCCGGCATCTTCGCCAGCGACTGATGGCCGGGGGTTCCGGGTTCCGGGTTTCGTGTTCAAAGGCTTCGAGTGTGGACGTTGAACCTTGAACCCTGAACGCTGAACTCGAAGCTGAATGGAACATTCCCCGCCGCCGTTTTTCAAGACCGGACCGACACCGCTAGCCCGCCTGCTGATCTTCTCCGCGCTGTCGTTCATGCTGCTGGCGGCCGACGCGCGTTTCGGCTATCTCGCGCCGTTGCGCCAGTTCGTGAGCATCGTCGTCTATCCGTTCCAGCGCATCGCCGCCGCGCCCGCCGACATCCTCCGGCGCATCGGCGAGTTCTTCGTCACGCACTCCTCGCTACGCGAGGAGAATGCCCGCCTGCTCCAGGAGATGCTCGCAAACTCGGCCAGCCTGCTGCAGCTCAAAGCGCTGCAGGCCGAGAACCGCCACCTGCGCGAGCTGCTCGCCGCGCGCAGCCGCATCACGCCCGAGGCGCGGCCGGCCGAGGTGCTCTACGCCGCCCGCGATCCGTTCTCGCGCAAGGTCATCATCGACCAGGGCGCGCGCAACGAAGTGAAAGCGGGACAGGCGGTCGCGGACGCGCGCGGGGTGGTGGGGCAGGTGACGCGCGTCTACCCCTGGCTCGCCGAGGTGACGCTGCTCACGGACAAGGGACACGCCGTGCCGGTGCAGAATCTCCGCAGCGGGCTGCGCGGCGTGCTCTTCGGCGTGGGCCATGACGGCACCCTCGAGCTGAGGTTCATGCCGCTCAGCGCCGACGTGCAGCCGGGCGACCAGCTCGTCACCTCCGGAATCGACGGCACCTATCCCCCGGGCCTGCCGGTGGCGGAGGTGACCACCGTCGAGCGCGATGCGGCCCTCATGTTCGCGCGCATCCACGCAAGGCCGCTCTCCGGCGTCGCGAGCCACACCCACGTGCTCGTGCTCTCCTGGCAGCGCGACGTGCCGGAGCTGCCCGCCGAGCCCGCGCCCCAGCCGAAGCGGCGCAAGGGAAAGAAGGGCTGACGGCGATGGCGCTGCGCCCCCCGCAATCGCACGAGATCCTGCGGCCCGCCCGGCCGGGCTTCATCGCGCTCACCCTCGCGGCGGCCCTGTTCGCGAACCTGCTGCCGTGGACCGGCGCCGCTCTCCTCATCAAGCCCGACTTTCTCGCCGTGATCCTGCTCTACTGGTGCGTGCGCGAGCCGCGCAAGATCGGCTTCGCCGTGGCGTGGCTGCTCGGGCTCACCATGGACATCGGCAACGCGACGCTGTTCGGCCAGCATGCGCTCGCCTACACGCTGCTCGCCTACGCCGGGGTGACGCTGCACCGGCGCGTGGAGAGATTCACGATCGCCCAGCAGACGCTGCAGGTCGTGCCCATGCTGCTGCTCGTGCAGGTCGCAACGCTGCTCGTGCGCATGGCCGCGGGCGCGGACTTTCCGGGGTTGCTCTACTTTTCCGGAAGCCTGACGGGGGCGGCGCTGTGGCCGCTGCTCTCCACGCTGCTGCCGCTGCCGCAGCGCCCGAAGGCGAGCCCCGACCAGCCGGCAATTTGACCATGTCGAACGGTTTCGAGATCCGCGACTCCGAGCTCGAGCTCCACCAGTTCCGCGCACGGCTGTGGGTCGCGGCGGGCTTCGTGTTCGTCATGTTCGGCCTGCTCGCCGCGCGTTTCGTCTACCTGCAGGTCGTCAAGTACGACCACTACCACACGCTCGCGGAAGCCAACCGCATCTCGATCGTGCCGGTCGTACCCAACCGCGGGATCATCACCGACCGCAACGGCGTGGGGATCGCCCACAACTATTCGGCCTACACGCTGGAGATCAGGCCGGGTCGCGTGGACGACCTCGAGAAGCTCATCAACGAGCTCGCCGCCGTCGTCGAGATCGCGCCCAGGGACCGCCGCCGCTTCCGGCGGCTGCTCGAGGAGAGCAAGAACTTCGAGAGCCTGCCGATCCGCACCCGCCTCACCGAGGAGGAGATCGCGCGCTTCGCTGCCAACCGCTACCGCTTCCCCGCAGTGGAGATCAACGCGCGGCCGTTCCGCGAGTATCCCCACGGCGAGCTCTTCGCGCACGTGGTGGGCTACATCGGGCGCATCAACGAGCGCGACGTGAAGCAGCTCGAGGCGGCCGAGCAGCTCTCCAATTACCGCGGCACCGATCACATCGGCAAGGTCGGGATCGAGCAGAGCTACGAGCGGCACCTGCACGGCACCACCGGCATGGCGAAGGTCGAGATCGACGCCGCGGGCCGCGCGATCCGTTCCCTCTCGCGCGTGGCGCCGATCTCCGGCAACAACCTCGTGCTCACGCTGGATGCCCGGCTGCAGGAGGTCGCCTACAACACATTCGGGGAATTCCGCGGCGCCCTCGTGGCGATCGATCCCCGCAATGGAGAGGTCCTCGCCTTCGTCTCGAAGCCCGGCTTCGACCCGAACCTCTTCGTGGACGGCATCGACGCGCAGAGCTGGTCCGAGCTCATCAACTCCCCCGACAAGCCGATGACCAACCGCGCGCTGCACGGCCAGTACCCGCCGGGGTCCACGATCAAGCCCTTCATGGCGCTCGCCGCCCTCACGCTGGGCAAGCGCACGCCGCAGTACACGATCAACGATCCCGGCTTCTTCACGCTGCCCGGCGTATCGCACCAGTGGCGGGACTGGAAGAAGGGCGGGCACGGTGCCGTGGACCTGCACAAGTCCATTGTCGTATCGTGCGACACCTATTACTACGGGCTCGCGAACGACCTCGGCATCGACAACATCCACAATTACCTGTCCCAGTTCGGCTTCGGGGCGCGCACCGGCATCGACATCGAGGGCGAGGCGATCGGCATCCTGCCGTCCCAGCAATGGAAGCAGCGCCGCTTCAAGCAGAAATGGTTCGTCGGTGACACCATCTCCGTGGGCATCGGCCAGGGCTACATGACGGCCACGCCGCTGCAGCTTGCCCACGCGACCGCGATCATCGCCAACGGGGGCAACGTCGTGCGTCCGCACCTCGTGCAGCACGTGCAGGACAGCCGGACGCTGCAGCTACAAAGCATCGCGCGGCCATCCGCCCCCAGTCTGGAAATCCGGGCCGATTTCCTGGGCCGAGTGCAGAACGCTCTCGTCGACGTGCTGAGGCCGGGCGGCACCGCGGCGCGCTCGGGAGCGGGCGCGTCGTACCCCTTCGCGGGCAAGACCGGCACCTCGCAGGTGATCGCGATCAAGCCGGGCGAGCGCTACGACGCGGCCAAGGTGCACGAGCGCCACCGGGACCATGCATTGTTCATCGCCTACGCGCCCGCGGAGAACCCGGTGATCGCGCTCGCCGTGCTCGTGGAAAACGGCGGCAGCGGCAGCTCGACCGCCGCCCCGATCGCGCGCCAGGTGCTCGATTACTACCTGCTCGGCCGCGATCCGCAGCCGCTGCGCCGGGGCAAGGAGGAGCCCGATGAGCACCGTGATTAGGCGCATCGGGGGCTACGCGACGCGCCATCTCGACGGGCCGCTGCTCGGCATGCTTGCAGTGCTGATGCTGACCGGGCTGCTCGTGCTCTACAGCGCGTCCAGTGCGAGCGTTCCGCGGGTATCAGGGCAGTTCATAAACATGCTCGTGGCGCTCGCGGTCATGTGGGTGTTCGCCAACGTTCCGCCGCATTACCTGCTGCGCCTCGCGTTTCCGGTGTACTTCGTCGGCGTCGCGCTGCTCCTGGCGGTCGCCCTGTTCGGCGAGGTCATACAGGGCGCGCGGCGCTGGCTCGACGTGGGGGTGACGCGCATCCAGCCCTCGGAGCTCATGAAGATCGGCGTGCCGCTGGCGCTCGCGTGGTACTTCGAGCGGCACGAGGCGGCGCTCAAGCTGCGCAACCACGCCGTAGCCGCAGTGATGCTGCTCGTCCCCGTCGCGCTGATCCTGCGCCAGCCGGACCTGGGAACCGCGGTCCTCATCGCGGGCTCGGGATTCTTCGTGCTGTTCCTGGCGGGCCTGTCGTGGCGCGTGATTGCCGGGCTCGCGGCGGCCGCGCTCGCGAGCCTGCCGCTCGCTTGGTCCGCGCTGCACGACTACCAGCGCCAGCGCGTGCTCACCCTGCTCGACCCGATGCAGGACCCGCTCGGCGCGGGCTACCATACCATCCAGTCCACGATCGCCGTGGGCTCCGGCGGGCTGTTCGGAAAGGGATGGATGAACGGTACCCAGACCCACCTCGATTTCATCCCGGAGCGCACGACCGACTTCGTATTCGCGGTGTACTCGGAGGAGTTCGGGCTGTTCGGCAACCTGGTGCTGCTCGCGCTGTTCCTGTTCGTGATCAGCCGCGGTCTCGTGATCACCGCCAACGCCCCGACGCTGTTCACGCGGCTGCTCGCGGGGGCGATCACGCTCACCTTCTTCACCTACGCGTTCGTCAACATGGGCATGGTGAGCGGCGTGCTGCCGGTGGTGGGCGTGCCTCTGCCGCTCATCAGCTACGGCGGCACCTCGCTCGTCTCGATCTGCCTCGGATTCGGCATCCTGATGAGCATCGCCACGCGCAAGAAGCTGGTCCAAACATGAAGTCGAAAGTCGAAAGTCGAAAGTCGAAAGGGACGACAGCGCTGTCTTGCCGATTCCACTTCCGCCTTCCGCCTTCCGCCTTCCGCCTTGCGTCGGCGATGCTGTTCGCTGCGGCGTTGAGCGGCTGCGGCACCGCGCCCAGCCGCGATGCGCCCGTCGCGAAGGCGCCGCCAGCGCGCGCCGGAGGCTACTATCTCGACGACGGTCCCGGCGAGAACCCGCCCGCGAATCTCGACAGCATCCCCGATGCGGTGCCCAGGCTCGAGCCCCTGCACCGCGGCGCGATCCGCCCTTACGTCGTCATGGGCCGGCACTACACCCCGATGACCGCGCTCGCGCCGTACAAGGCCCGCGGGCTCGCCACGTGGTACGGGCGGCGCTACCACGGCAAGATGACCTCTACCGGCGAGATCTACGACATGTACGGCATGACCGCGGCGCACACGGTGCTCCCGATCCCCAGCTACGTGCGCGTCACCAATTTGCAGAATGGCCGATCCGTGATCGTGCGCGTCAACGACCGCGGTCCTTTCATCGACAACCGCCTGATCGACGTCTCGTATACCGCCGCGCACAGGCTCGGTATCCTCGCGACCGGGAGCGCGCAGGTCGAGGTGGAGAGCATCCTTCCGGACGCCACGGGCGCAATGGTCGCAGCGGCGCCCACGCCGGCGCCAGCGCCCCGCGAAGCCGCCCCGGGCCCTGCGGCTTCACCGGCGGCCGATTCCCCTCCCGCGCCGGCGCACGCCGCCCCCCAGGTCGCGCTCGCGGCAGGTGCAGGCGGTTTCTACCTGCAGCTCGGGGCATTCGGATCGAGGGAAAATGCGGAGAGCTTTCTTGCGCGCCTGAGGGCGCAGATGGACTGGCTCGCGCAGGCGCTGCACGTCTTCCCCCGCGACGGGCTCCACCGCGTGCATGCCGGCCCCTATGCAAGCCAGGCCGAGGCGCGGCAGGTCGCGGAGCGCATCACCGAGGCGCTCGGCGCGAAACCGTTCGTGCTCACGCGCTGACGCCCGGCGCGTGCGTCACTCGTCGATCGTCGCTCGTCACCCGCGCTACAGCACGTAACGGGCCAGGTCCTCGCTCTCAGCGAGCTCGCCGAGCCGGCCGTTCACGTACGAGGCGTCGATGGTGACTGTCCCCCCTGAATGCCGCCCCGCGTTGAACGAAACGTCCTCCAGCAGCTTTTCCATCACCGTGTAGAGCCTGCGCGCGCCGATGTTCTCGGTCTTCTCGTTCACGTGCCATGCGATCTCGGCCAGCCGCCGCACCGCATCCGGGCGGAACTCGAGCTTGACGCCCTCCGGCTCCAGCAGCGCTTCGTACTGGCGCGTCAGGCATGCGTCGGTATTGGTGAGGATCTGCGCGAAATCATCCACGGAAAGGCTTTTCAGCTCCACGCGGATCGGGAAGCGGCCCTGCAGCTCGGGAATCAGGTCGGAGGGCTTGGCCAGGTGGAAGGCGCCGCTCGCGATGAACAGGATGTGATCGGTCTTGATCATGCCGTGGCGCGTCGAGACCGTGGTACCTTCCACCAGGGGCAGCAGATCGCGCTGCACGCCCTGGCGCGAGACATCGACTCCCGTCACCTCGGAGCGGCTCGCGATCTTGTCCATCTCGTCCACGAACACGATGCCGTTCTGCTCGACGCTGTGCAGCGCCTTCAGCTTCAGGTCCTCGTCGTTGACGAGCTTCGCCGCCTCCTCGTCGACGAGCAGCTTCATCGCGTCCTTGATCTTGAGCCTGCGCACGCGCCAGCGTCCCGCGCCCAGGCTCTGGAACATGCCCTGCAACTGGGTGGTGAGGTCCTCCATTCCGGGCGGGGCGAGGATCTCCATATGCGAGGAGGATGCCGCCAGCTCGATCTCGATCTCCTTGTCGTCGAGCTCGTTCTCGCGCAGCTTCTTGCGGAACGTCTGGCGGGTCGAGCTGTCGCGTGCCTGCGGCTGCCCGGGCGCATCGCGCGCCTGCGGCAGAAGGGCGTCGAGCACGCGCTCTTCCGCGCCGTCCTCGGCCTGGTGGCGCACCTTGCGCATGGCATCCTCGCGAGTGTCCTTGATTGCGGTCTCCATCAGGTCGCGGATGATGGTGTCGACGTCGCGGCCGACGTAGCCCACCTCGGTGAATTTCGTCGCCTCCACCTTGATGAAAGGAGCATTCGCCAGCCGAGCCAGCCGCCGCGCGATCTCGGTCTTGCCGACGCCGGTGGGACCGATCATGAGGATGTTCTTGGGCGTGATCTCCTGGCGCAGCGGCTCCGCGACCTGCTGGCGCCGCCAGCGGTTGCGCAATGCGATCGCCACCGCGCGCTTCGCCTCGTCCTGCCCGATGATGTGCTTGTCGAGCTCGTGGACGATTTCCTGGGGAGTCATCTGGCTCATGGCTGGTCAGCGGAAGCGGTAAGCGATAAGCGATAAGCGATAAGCGATAAGCGATAAGCGATAAGCGATAAGCGGTGAATTGGACTCGCGCCTTACGGGAAGTTCCCGCTCACTGCTCACCACTCACTGCTCACGGGTCATTCGAGCAGTTCGATGACGTGCTGCTGGTTGGTATAGATGCAGAGATCGCCCGTGATGACGAGCGACTTGCGGACGATCTCTTCCGGCGCGAGTTCCGTATTCTCCAGCAGGGCGCGCGCGGCCGCCTGCGCGTAGGGCCCGCCGCTGCCGATCGCAAGCAACCCGAGCTCGGGCTCGAGCACGTCGCCGTTGCCGGTAATGACCAGGGAAGTGTCGCGGTCCGCCACGGCCAGCATCGCCTCCAGGCGCCGCAGCACGCGGTCGGTGCGCCAGTCCTTCGCGAGCTCCACCGCCGAGCGCAGGAGATTTCCCTGGTGCTTGTCGAGCTTGGCCTCGAAGCGTTCGAACAGCGTGAACGCATCGGCCGTCCCGCCGGCAAAGCCCGCGAGTATCCTGTCCTGGTAGAGGCGGCGCACCTTGCGCGCGCTCGACTTCAGCACCACGTTGCCATGCGTCACCTGGCCGTCGCCGCCCAGCGCAACACGCTTGCCGCGCCGCACGGAGAGTATGGTGGTACCGTGAAAAAGATCCCGTGTCATCGGAACAGGGGCTGGAACGTGCCCGCTCGGCTAAAGTGGGCGCCGGAAACGCTGCGTCAAGCGCAAATTATACAGGCGGCTCAATGCCCCAGTATTCCGGGTTCCAAGTTCCAGGTTCCAGGTTCCAGGTTACGAATTCCGAGTTTCGGTATTCTTGAACTTTGAACCTTGAACTTTGAGCTGGGAGCCTCAAGAGGTGCCTTCGAGACGGAACACGATCGGCACCAGCACCCATGATTCGATCGGCTCGGTCCCGCGCCGCGCTGGCGTAAAGCGCCAGGTCTTCACGGTCTCGAGCGCCGCGCTATCCAGGTGGGTCGAGCCGCTCGTCTTTTCGATATCCACGCGTGCGGCCATCCCTTCCCGCGAAACCAGCACCTTGAGGGTGACGGTGCCCTGCTCCCCTGCGCGACGCGCTGCCAACGGGTAGCGGGGCGGCGGGTTGCGCAGATACGCCGCTGCGGCGGCCGCGGGCGCAGGGGCTGCGGCAACGGCCTCGGCCTTCGGCTCCGCGGGCGCGGCGCGGCTCTCGGCCGCCTTCGCCACCGGCACAGTGTAGGCCGGCTCGGCTGCCGGGCGCTTCTCCGGCAACGCGAGTACCGGGTTTTCTGCCCGCGGGCGCGATGTTTCCACCGGTGGTTGCGCGGGGACCGGGGCCGTCGGGCGCTTGCGCGCGCGCTGCGCCGGTTCCGGTTCGGCCTGCGGCTCGGCCACCGGCAGCGGCTCGGGTTTCACCAGCACCACTTCCAGCGCGCTGAGTCGGGTGATCTCGTAATCGTCGTAGCCGAAGCGGGGCAGGAACGCGATCGCCACCGCATGCACCACAGCGCTCGCCGCCAGTGCGAGCGCAAGCAGGCGCCGGACCCGCCGTGCAGCCGCGTGCCTCGCATCGATCTGTTCCAGACTGTGAAATTCCAGGCTCACGGAGTAAGCAACGCTGCAAACGGCGATTATCCGTCCGGCGCAAGCGCCGCATCAAACGCGTGCGGGGGCCGGAAACAAATACCCGGAAAGAAGGCCCGCTCCAGGGCTTACTTGGTGCTCGAAAATCCGCCGCAGCGAGTGCGCCGGACGCGATCGGCGCGGCGGCGGAAAGGCTACTGCGTGATCGCTACCGCGTCGGTGAGGCGGTAGTAGAGCCCCATCGGGTCGTCTCTCAGCACCACGAACCGGCCGGACAGGACGATGGGCTCGAAGCCGTACTTGATCGGTACTTTCGCCTGCACCTCGACCAGCTGGTCGGGGCCTCCCGGCAGGCAGAACGCGCAGGTGGGCGGCATCGCGACGAGCAGGAAGCGCTTCTGCCGATCGCCCATGTCGAGCGGCATCATGAATCCCTGGAGCCGCACTTCTTTCTTGTCGAGGGCGACGATGCTGCTGGAGAACTGCGGCACGAATTTGTCGCGCTGCCTGACCGGAGTCACCTCGGCGAGCGTCCTCCAGGACACCACGCCTTTCAGCTCGGGCAGGGGCTTCATCACCATCGGAGCGGGGGGCGGCGCTTCCGCCGGGGCTCTCGCATCCCGGGAGAGCTCCTTCTCCGGCATGCCCTTGAACGCCCAGACCGCGGTCTGCGAGCCCAGCAGCAGCGCAAAAAACCAGATGAAAAGCCTCATACCCCCTCCTTCAGCCTGTGCGCTGCGCGCGTTGAGCGGCGGCAATCCGTCCGTTCCAACGCGCGAGGTCAAACCGGCGCCATGCGTCCGGTTTGACAGGAATTCTACTTCAAGTTCCCGCACCCGGCACCCCGCTCAGTGCCGGTGCTTCATCCCGCAATACTTGCCGATCCCCAGCCCCTTGCAGTCCTTGGCAAGCTGGGCATGGCATTCCTTCACCGTCTTGCCGGCCTCCAGGCACTTCGCGGCCGCGAGATGCGCGTCGGCCATGGCGCGATGGTTGGCGATGTCCTCTTTCACTTCGGCGGCGCTATGCGGCTTCTCCTTCTCCCGCTTCTTGGTCTCCTGGGCCGGCGCCGGGAATGCCAGAGCGGCTGTCACCATCAACGCAACAATTCCCGACTTCCAATCTACTTTCATCGGCTCGTCCTCCTCAATGAAACTTCGCGCTCAACCCCGGGCCAGGGTGCCGGCGATGTCCGTGCGATAGGCGCGCCACGCCGGCAGCAGCGCCGCGACTACCCCCACGCCGAGCGCGAGCGCGAAGAGCCATAGCTCGGCACTCATCCACGTCCAGCCCGTTATGGCGACCTGCTTCGCCGCCCGGAACGCGACGCCCAATGCCTCGGTCAGCGCGTGCCCGATCACGATACCGAGCGCCGCTCCGAAGCCCGCCAGCAGCGCGCCCTCGAACAGCATCAGAACCATCAGCTTGGCCGGGCTCGCGCCGAGCGTCCGCATAACGGCGAGATCGTAGCGGCGCTCGAGCAAAGCGTTGTAGAGCGCGATGAATACGGAAAGCCCCGCAGCGAGGATCAGCACCAGGGCGAAGCCACGCAGCACGTCCACGCCCACCCCGATGATGGTGAAGAGCCGCGCCGTTTCGTAGGCCGGCGAGGCCGCCTGCATTTCGCTGTTCTGGTTGATGTAGCGGGGTAGGGTCGCGGCCGCGATCGGCGAGGCGTACTGAACGAGCAGGGCCGTCAGCTCCTTCTCGTCGTCAGGTAGCAGCTCGGCGATGCGGGCAACGTCCCGGATGTCGTATTGATCGGCGTGCACCGCCCAAACACTCGTGACGTCGGTGAGCACGATGCGGTCCACCACGGTGCCGGTGGGCGCCAGCACCCCCACGACCTGATAGGCGTGTGCCTCGTGCATGTGCTCGCCCTCCCCCACGCCCATGCCGTGCGCGCCAATGAAGGTCGCCCCCGGCCCGAATTTCGTGCGCATGGCGACTTCCGCCCCGAGCACCGCCTCCAGCGGCGCCTGCCAGAGCCGGCCCTGCGCGAGCCGCGCGTTGTAGTGCTTCACGTAGTCGTGATTCGTGCCGACGATGCGAAATCCCTTGTAGTTGTCAGCCAGAGCGAGCGGTATCACGGTCTTCACCGCGCGATGGCGCGCCAGCTCCTGCGCCTGCTTCCACGAGATGTTGCCGGTCGGCACGTCGAGCTGGTAGATGCTCGAGAGTATGATCTGCATCGGGCTGCCCTTCGCGCCCACCACGAGGTCGATGCCGCGCGCGTCGCGCTGCATGCGCTCCTCCAGCTGGGACGTGGTCAGCAGCAGCAGGGTGATCGTCGCGATGCCGAGCGCAAGCAGCAGCACGTTGAGCGTCGTATTGAGCGCCCGCGCGCGCAGGTAGGCCAGACTCACCGTCGCGAGATTCACGGTCGCCCCCTCAGCTCGAAGCGATTGGACATGCGCGCCCTGATGCGCTGATCGTGCGTGGCGATCACCAGGGTCGCGCCGCAGGCGCGCGCCTGCGAATCGAGCAGCTCGTAGGCCTGCTCGCACCGCGCGTCGTCGAGGTTGGACGTCGGTTCGTCGGCGAGCAGGAGCTTCGGCCGGTTCACCACGGCGCGCGCTACGGCGACGCGCTGTGCCTGGCCGAAGGAAAGCTCGTGCGGGTAGGCATCGGCCTTGCCGGAGATATCAAGGGTCGTCAGCACCTCGCGCACCCGCGCCCCGTCCCGGGGCAGGCCGGAGAGATACTGCGCGAGCAGGAGGTTATTCATGACCGTCAGGCTCGGCATGAGATGCAGGCGCTGCAGGACGATGCCGATGTGCTCGCCGCGGAAGCGGTCGAGAGCGGCGGGCTTGAGCGCCGCAAGATCCTGGCCCGCAATGCCCACGCTGCCGGAGGTGGGCCTGAGTATCCCTGCGAGTATGTGCAGCAGCGTCGTCTTGCCGCTGCCGGAGGGCCCGAGCACGAGCCAGTGCGCCCCCTGCGCGGCGCGCCATTCCGGCACTCTCAGCACCTCCCGCCCGTCGTACGCGTGGACCAGTTCGCGCAGCGCGAACATGCCCTCTCTCCTTTCGCCGCGGTCCCTGCTTGGAACGTCGCGCGCTCCAATGGTTCTCAATGCAGCAGCGAAAACGGCAGCGCGATCGCCGCGATGCCCGCTGCGATCAGCCCGATCTGCCACAGCGTGCTGCGCGTGTCGTTCGCCCGGTGCATGTCGGGCATCAGGTCGGCCACCGCGATATAGATGAAGCTCGCCGCCGCGAGCGCCAGCATGTACGGGGTCGCCTCGCGCGCGCCCTCCAGGGCGAAGTAGCCGAGGACCCCGCCCGCCACCGCGGTGAGGCTGGAAACCACGTTGAGCAGCAGCGCCTTCGCCTTGTCGTAGCCCGAGTGCAGCAGGATCAGGAAATCGCCGACCTCCTGTGGAATCTCGTGCGCGATGATCGCCGCGGTGGTCACGAGGCCCACGGTGACGTCCGTGAGAAACGCCGCCGCGATCAGGATCCCGTCCACGAAATTGTGGAAGCCGTCGCCGACGACGATCAGCAGGCCCGCGCGGCACGAGCCCGCGTGCGCGCCGTGGCCGCCGTCGTCGTCGTGGCGGTGGCGCCACAGCGCGGTCTTCTCCAGCAGGAAGAACGCCAGCACCCCCGCGAGGGTGACGGCGAAGAGGCCCTCGATGCTGCCCGCCTGCATGAACGCCTCGGGGAGCAGGTGCAGGAACGCGGCGGCGAGCAGGGCGCCCGCGGCGAAGCTCACCATGCGCGGCACCCACGCCGAGAAAACCGCGAACGCGAACAGCGCCGCCGCGAGGACGCTGAGCACGCCGCCCGCGAGGGTCGCGCCGATGATCCATAGCAGGTTCGTTTCGATGGTGCGTCACCCGATGCAAGCAAGTTGCACTACGCGCCCGCGCCGGGCGCTGCCCGACCGTCCTCTCAGTGCCGGTGCCGCGCCGCGGGCGGCGCGCGGCGCGCAGGGCGGCACGCGGCGCACAGGCCCCTGACCGTGAGCTCCAGCTCCTGGGAGCGGTAGCCCTGAGGCAGGCGGAGGTTCCGCGCCGCGGCCACCTCGTCGAGGCAGATCACTTCCCCGCAGTCGCTGCAGTGGAAGTGGGCGTGCGTCCGGCCGTGCCCTTCGGCCGCGTTGAACCGCCAGACGCGATCGTCTCCGGCAATCTTGTGCGCCAGCCCGTTCGCAGTAAGCCATTCCAGCACCCGGTAGATCGTCACCCTGTCCATCCGCGGCCCGCGGTGCGCGCGCTGCTCGATCTCGTGGTGCGTCAGCGCGCGCGGTGCCGCCAGCAGAATCTTCAGCACCTCGACGCGCTGACGCGTCACCCGTGCGCCCGTGCGCTCAACCAGGGTCTCCGCGCGATCACGATCGGTCAGTGTCACCGCCCGCATTAGAACACGCTCGACGCAGTCCTGCAACTCTGTTGCATTAGACCGGTCGCGCCCGACGGCCGCCGACGGTCGCCCCGGTATACTGACCCGGTGAAATGGCTGCTGCTGTGCCTGATCGGCGCCTACCGGTTGCTGCTTTCGCCCTTTTTCGGGCAACAATGCCGGTTCTATCCGACGTGCTCCGAGTATGCGAAGGAGGCGATCGAGCGCCACGGGTCGCTGCGGGGCTCATGGCTGGCGGTGAGGCGGATCGCGCGCTGCGGGCCGTGGCATCCGGGCGGCCCGGACCCCGTCCCGCCCAAAGTCAAAAGGCGAAAGGCGAATGGCGAAAGTGACAATTAGCGGCCGGCTCCGCCGGGTCTTGCCAACTTCCGCCTTTCGACTTTCGACTTCCGACTTGCCTTTGCCGCCTACTCCGTTCGGCGGCAAAGGAGACCCTTCAGGTAGTCCCCTTCCGGAAAGTTCAGCGCGACCGGATGATCGGGGCCGGGTCCCGTTCTCCCGATGATCTGCGCTTGAACGCCCGCATCAAGCGCGGATCCGGCGACGATCTTCCGGAACAGGTCGGCCGTCACGCCCCCCGAGCACGAGAACGTGAAGAGCAGCCCCCCTGCACGCAATAGCTTGAAGGCGAGCAGATTGATGTCCTTGTAGCCGCGCGCGGCCTTCGCGGCCAGTGCCGCGGTCGGGGCGAACTTGGGCGGGTCGAGCACGATAAGGTCGAATCGCCTCCCTTCATCGAGAAATTTTCGTAGCAGGTGAAATACGTCGCCTTCGATCCAGTCCACGCCGGGGAGGCGATTAAGCTCCGCATTTTTCCGCGCCAAATCCAATGCATCGGCCGAGCTTTCCGCCGCGGTCACCGCGCGCGCTCCGCCGGCGGCCGCGTTCAGCGCGAATCCGCCCGTGTAGCTGAAGCAGTCGAGCACGTCGCGCCCGGACGCGGCCGCGCGCACCTGCTGCCGGTTGACGCGCTGGTCGAGGTAGAAGCCGGTCTTGTGGCCATGTTCCAGGTCGACGCGGAACATGAGTCCATTTTCGGTAACGGTGATTTGCGTTGGCTGCGGGTCACCACGCAGAGGCCCGGTTGCCGCGGGCAAGCCTTCCAGGTTCCGCACCTCGGCGTCCGAGCGCTCCCAGACGCGCGTGACTCCCGGCAGCGCGGCAAGTGTGTCGGCGATGGCCTCGCGCCAGTGCTCCGCGCCCGCGCTCGAGAGCTGAAGTACGATCGTACTGGCGTAACGGTCGGCGACGATGCCCGGCAGCCCGTCGGATTCCGCGTGCACCAGGCGCACGGCGTCCGTCGCGCCGGGATTCAACAGCGTCTGGCGCTGATCCACGGCTTGCTTGATGCATTCGTTAAAAAACGCGCCGTCTATGGCGCGTTTTTCCCAGTCCCAGACGCGCGCGACGATCTGGGAACGGGGGCTGTAGGCCGCAACGGCCAGGAACGCCCCGGATGAGGAGCGCACCTCGACCGTTTCTCCGGCGCCCGGCTCGCCCTCGACCCGGGCTACCGCGCCCGAGAACACCCATGGATGGCGGCGCTTGAGCGACTTCTCGCGCCCGGGCTTGAGGATCAGCTTTTTCAAGAGCGGTAAATGGTGAATCGTGAATCGACTAACCCGAGACGCGAACTCCGGGAACCGGACGGAGTGTCCACTCACTCCTCATCACTCACCAGTCACGATTTTTTCTTGGCGCGAGGGTGTGCGGCGTCGTAGACCTTCGCCAAGTGCTGGAAGTCGAGGTGCGTGTATACCTGCGTGGTCGAGACGCTCGCATGCCCCAGCATGTCCTGCACCGCGCGCAGGTCTCCGCTCGACTGCAGCAGGTGCGAGGCGAACGAATGGCGCAGCACGTGCGGGTACACCTTGCCGGCGAGCCCGAGCTTCTTTCCCCACTGCCTGACCCGTTGCTGCACCGCCCGCGCGCCGAGCGGCGCGCCGCTCCGCGCCACGAACAGCGCGTTCACTTCCGGGCGCGCGAGCCGCTCGCGCTCGTCGAGCCATGCCTTGAGCGCCGTGAGCGCGAAGCTGCCCACCGGCACGACGCGCGTCTTCGCGCCTTTGCCCGTGACGCGCACCGTCGCGTCCCGGAAGCTGACGTCGTCCGCCACGAGCGAGGTCAGCTCGGAGAGCCGCAGCCCGGAGGAATAGAGCAGCTCCAGCATCGCCCGGTCGCGCACCGCGAGCGCGTCGCCAGCGCCAAGTTCCATCAACCTTCCGGCCTCGTCCGGCGAGAGCGCGTGCGGCAGTCGCTTGGGCGTCCTCGGAGGGCGGATACCCACGCAGGGATTCTGTGCGAACCCATGGTCCCGGGCGAGGTAATTGAAAAAGCCGCGCCAAGCCGAGAGCATGCGCGCGAGCGTCTTGCCATGCAGCCCTCTTGCGTGCAGCTGTGCAACGAAGCGCCGCACTTCGTGCACCTCGAGGCGCTTGAGCGAAGTGCCCTCCGCCAGGCCGAGTAGCACGCCGATGTCGCGCGCGTACGCCTCGATGGTGTGCCGGCTCACCCGGCGCTCGTGCTCGAGATGTCCGAGGTAGCTCTGGAGCAACGCGCTCGCGGCCCCGCGTTGCGTGTTTTCTCCCCCCCAGTTAGCGCCCACTTACCTGCCTAACCGCTTGTTTCGCGGCAGGTTGCCGGGGAAACCCCTGTTCGCTGCCCGCTGCCTGCTGCGCACCGGTCATTGCAGGTGACGTACGACGGCGGCGGCGATCAGGTCGCCCATTCGCTTGAGGTAGAGCGTGCCCATCTCGGGGTAGAACCGCTGCGGGTCCTCGCTTGCCAGTGCGAGCAGCCCGAACGTCTCACGGTCGCGCAACGGCACATAGGAAAACGAGCGCAGGTGCGCACCCGCCTCGCCGAACAGTGCCGCGGTGTCTACCACGGCGTGGCTGCTGCAGTAGGGTTGAGTGAGGCTCGCTGCGAACTCCCGCGAGGCCTCGCTCACGGGATCGAACTCCGGCAACCCGGCATGTCCATCGGCGCGCCAGGCGCGCAGCGCCACGTGCGGCACCGCGAAGTCCTCGCGCAGGCTCAGATAGACGGCGTTGAGCAGCGAGCGGATGTCGGTCGAGGCCAGCAGCGCGAGCGACATGCGATGGACCTTCTCGCTGATCGCGTCGTTTTCCTCGCCGAACTGGATCACGTCGCGCAGCTTGCCTTCGAGCTGCTTGCCCTTCTCGCGCAGCGTCAGGATCTGCCGCTCGCTGATCGAGATCGCGCGCCCGCCGTGCGGATGCGGGATGTAGATCTCGGACAGGATGTCGGCATAGTTTTCGAAGAATTCCGGGTGTTCCTTCAAATAGCCTGCGACTTCGTCGGCTTTCATTGCGCTCCCTTGATCCGCTTGCAGTCTATACAGTGGGCAGTTGGCAGTAACACCGTTTCGTCGCGCCTGCGGCTCCTTGCCGCAAACTGCGAACTGACCGCTGCCCACTTACAGTTCGATCTCGCCTTCGAACACGGTCACCGCCGGACCCGTCATCATCACCGCGGCGCCTTCATGCGCCCATGATATACCGAGGTCGCCGCCGCGCGTGCTTACCGTGACGCTCCGGTCGAGCAGGCCGCGCGCAATCCCGGCCGCGACCGCCGCGCAAGCGCCCGTGCCGCAGGAGAGGGTTTCGCCCGCGCCGCGCTCGAACACGCGCAGCCGGATATGGCCGCGGCCGAGCACCTGCATGTAGCCCGCGTTGACCCGCTGCGGAAAGCGCGGATGGCGCTCGATCAGCGGGCCCTCGGCAGCGACCGGCGCCCGGTCCACGTCCGGCACGACCTGCACGGCATGCGGATTGCCCATCGAGACCGCGCTGATCTCGACGCGCTTTGCGTCGAGCTCCAGCTCGTATACGGGCGCGCGCCGCTCGGCCACGAAGGGGATGCGCGCGGGCTCGAACTCCGGTGCGCCCATGTCCACGGTCACCTGTCCGTCCGGCTCGAGCCGCGGCACGATCACCCCGCCGCGCGTGCCCACGCGGATCTCGGTCTTGGCGCTGAGCCCCTTCTCGTGCACGTAGCGCACGAAGCACCGCGCGCCATTGCCGCATTGCTCCACCTCGCCGCCATCGGCGTTGAAGATGCGGTAGTAGAAATCGGTGCCGGCCTCACGCGGCGGCTCGACCTGCAGCATCTGGTCGCAGCCGATTCCCAGGTGCCGGTCGGCAATCCGGCGTAGTTGCCCGGGGCTGAGGGCCAAAGGCCGGGCGAGCGCATCCAATACCACGAAATCGTTACCCAGACCGTGCATTTTAGTGAATTTTAGACGCATTTAGCTGCAGAATCGCAGATAATCACGGTAGATACACCGGTCCATAACCACCGTCATGCCCCCGCGCAGGGCCCGCACCGCAGCGCGGTCATTGATGATACCTTCTTGAATCCAAATGGCTTTCAGACCAAGCGCCAGGCACTCGCCCACCACGCCGTCGATGTGCTCCGCCCGGCGGAACACGTTCACGAGGTCGATGGCAACCGGCACCTCGCTCAGCGCGCCGTAGGCCTTCGCCCCGAGCACCTCGGCAACGCCCGGGTGCACCGGGATGATGTTGAATCCGTAGCCCTGCATCGCGCGCGCGACGCCATGGCTCGGGCGCCAGGGGTGCGGCGAGAGCCCGACCACGGCAATGTTCCGCACCCGCTTCAGCAACGCGCAGCGCTCCCGCTCGTCCGGATTCTCAAACATGGCCCCATGCCAGCCAGTGGCGATCGCTCACGACCTCGACCCGCAGGTGCGCGAGCGCGGCTACCCGAAGCTGTTCCCTCACTTCTTCCGCGCGGTACGCGGCGAGCAGGGAATGGGAGAAATCGCGCCGCAGAACGGGCGGCGCATCCGCGGCGTGCAGCTGGACGAGCTGGCGCACCGCCTCGTGCGATTCCGGTCGCATCAGGTCCATCACCAGCACCGGCGCCCCGCGCTCCGCGGCCGCCGCCACAGTCTGCCACAGCACAAGGGGCTCGGCCAGATGATGGAGCAGGCTGTTGCTGATGACCGCGTCATAGCCCGCGCCGGCAAGACCCGCCGCCGGCAGCCGCAGCCGGCGCAACGCGATCCTCGATGAAAGCGCCGCGCGCGCGACCGCGTCCCGTCCATGACGCAGCATCGCTGCAGCCCCGTCCACGCCCTCGAGCATCGCCCCGGGAAAAGCGCGGGCAAAGCGGATGGTGACGTCGGCCGGCCCGCAGCCGAGATCGAGCACGCGTCCGCCCGCGAAGGCGGGGAAACACCGCCGGAAGTGCTCGACGAATGCCTGGTGCGGCTCCGAGAAGTCGGCCGCCGCGTAGGCCGCCGCTTGCTCCGGATCTTCCATCAGTTCGGGCTCGGGAACCCGCTCGATGGCGCTCAATAGAGCCTCTCCTCCCCCGGCGGGCGCGTCTTGAAGCGCTTGTGAAGCCAGAAGTATTGCTCGGGCATTTCGAGCACGCGCTCCTCGATGAATGCGTTCATCCGCCTCGTGTCGCGCTCGAGGTCCTCGCTCGGGAAGTCGCGCCAGGCCGGATAGAACGTGAGCACGTACCCGTCTGCGCCCGGAAGCTGGCGCGTGACCGCTGGCACCACCACCGCATCGGCCAGGCGCGCGATGCGCGAGAGCCCCGTAACGGTGGCGGCCGGCACGCCAAAGAAGGGTAAGAAGATCGAGTCGCGGTCGCCAAAATCCATGTCGGGCAGGTAGTAGAACGGCAGGCCCGCGCGCATCGCCTTGACCACGGGCCGGATCCCGTCCTGCCGCGAGTAGAGCTCGGGGACGACGAAGCGCGTGCGCCCGCGGTAGAGCAGCGCGTCCACGGCCGGGTCCTTCTGGCGGCTGTAGACCGAAACCAGCGGGAAATCCGCGGTGAGGCGGATGCCCCCCATGTCGAGGCCGACGAAGTGCGGGGCGAGCCAGATCACCGGCCGATCCGCGACCGCGCGCCAGTGCTCCAGCCCCTCGATGCGCACGAGCTCGTGCACCCGCGCTTTGGCAGACCACCACAGCACCCCATGCTCCAGAACGCTGCGGCCGAATGCGCGGAAGTGCCGGCGCGCGAGGCTGCGCCGCCGGGCCTCGTCCCATTGCGGGAAACACAGCCGCAGGTTGGTCAGCGCCACGCGGCGCCGCTCGCGCCCCAGCCCATAGAACACCATTCCCGCTGCCCCACCCAGGCGGGCAAGCGCTCGGAGGGGCAGGAAGTGCAGGAGCCACAGCAGGAAAATCGCGACCCGCGTCATGCGCCCGGCCCGGCGTGCTCGAGCACGATGTGCGCAACCCTCGCGATCTGCTCCTCTGTGAGCTCCGGGTACATCGGCAGGGACAGCACGCGCGCCGCCGCGCGCTCCGCCACCGGCAGCGACACGCCCGCGTTGTCGGCCGCGTAGACTTCCTGCTGGTGCAGCGGCACCGGATAGTAGATCGCGCTCGCGATGCCCGCGGCCGCGAGGCCGGCCCGGATCGCGTCGCGCCGGTCGGCCTGGATCGTGTACTGGTGAAAGACGTGCAGCCCTTTCCCGTCCTGCACTGGAGTGGCGACGCGGCCCCCGGCGAGATGGCGGCTGTAGCGCGCTGCGTTCTCCCGGCGGGCCCGGTTGAACGCGTCGAGGCGCCGGAGCTTCACGCGCAGCACTGCCGCTTGCAGCTCGTCGAGCCGGCTGTTGTAGCCGATGACCGAGTGGCGGTAGGTTCCGGTGCGCCCGTGGTCGCGATAAACGCGCGCGCTGCGCGCGATTTTCTCGTCGTTGGTCACCAGCATGCCGCCGTCTCCGCACGCCCCCAGGTTCTTGCTGGGGTAGAAAGAAAAGCACCCGGCATCGCCATACGCCCCCGACTTGCGTCCGCCGTACTCGGCCCCGAACGACTGGGCGCAATCCTCGATGAGTTTCAACCCGTGATGGCCGCACAGCGCGGCCAGTGGCGCGAGATCCGCCGGCTGGCCGTAGAGGTGCACTGGCAGGATCGCGCGGGTGCGTTTCGTGATCGCCCGCTCGACGCGCGCCGGGTCGAGGTTGAGGCTCGCCGGGTCGATGTCCACGAACACCGGGCGCGCGCCCGTGTAGGAGACGGCGCCTGCACTGGCGATGAAGGTAAAGGCGGTGGTGATGACCTCGTCTCCGGGGCCGATTCCGGCCGCGCGCACCGCGAGATGCAGCGCGTCGGTCCCGCTGGCGCAGGAGATCGCGTGCGCCACTCCGCAGTAAGCGGCCACTTCCCGTTCCAGTGCCTCCACGTTGGGGCCGAGTATGAACTTTCCCGAGCGGATGACCCCCGCAAACGCCGCTTCGAGCTCGTCCCCGATTGCCGCGTGCTGGGCGTTGAGGTCGACCATCGGGATGTTCATTCGCGCCGCTCCTTCGCACCGTCCCGCGGGTGGTTGATGCCGCGGGTGATCGCGAGCGCCACCTCGAGCGCGCGTTTGCCGTCCTCCCCGGACACGACCGGGGCTCCCCCTTCGCGCACCGCGCGCGCGAAGGCGCGTACTTCCTCCATCAGCAGGTCCGCCTCGCCGAAGCTCCGCTCATCGAGCTCGAGCCGCGGCTCCCCGCCCGCGCCCCGCGCCCGCTTCCAGTGCACGAGGCGCCGCTCGTTGTAGTCGATCGAGAGATAGCCGTCGCGCTGGAACACGCGGATCTTGCGCATCGCGGCCTGGCTCACGCGGCTCGCGGTGACGTTCGCCACGCAGCCGCTCGCGAACTCGAGGCGCGCGTGCGCGATGTCCACGTCGTCGGTAAGCACCGGGAAGCCGGTGGGGCGGATGTCCGCGATTCCGCTGCGGACGAGATTGAGAATGATGTCGATGTCGTGAATCATGAGATCAAGGACCACGTTGACGTCGGTACCCCGCGGCTTGAACGGCGCGAGCCGGTGGGACTCGATGAACAGCGGCTCGTCGAGCAGCGCCTGCGCCGCCACGATCGCGGGATTGAACCGTTCCACATGGCCCACCTGCAGAACGCGCCCCTTCTCCGCCGCCAGCCGGATCAGCGCGGCGGCCTCCTCGGCGGTCTGGCTGACCGGCTTCTCCACCAGCACGTGCACGCCGGCCTCGAGGCATGCCTGCGCGACCGGAAAATGGTACTCGGTAGACACCACGATGGAAGCAAGGTCCACCCCGGGCAGCACCGACCGCAAGTCAGTCGCGGATCGCACGTTGAGCTCGGCGCCGACGTGCGCGGCGCGCGCACCGTCGCTGTCCACCACTGCCACCAGTTCCACGTCCGGCAGCGCCATGTATTTCTGCGCGTGGAACCGCCCGAGATAGCCCACGCCGATCACCGCCGCCCGCAACTTGCGCTCAGGCTTCATGCTCGGTCTCCGGACGGGCGGGCCGCTGCGCCCCTGCTGGTATCTTGTAGCGGTTGTAGCTCCATAGGTACTGCGCCGGGTGCCGCCGCACCAGCGCCTCGATCGCCCGGTTGAGCGCGGGCTCGTCGAGCTCGTCCGGCAGACGCTGCAAGTGCAGCCGGTAGCCGGCGCCCGCAGGCAGGCGCTCGGCGAACGCCATGATCGCGGCGGCCCCGCTCGTCTGCTGCAAGCGTCGCACGAGCGTCATGGTATAGGCAGGCCGCCCGAAAAAGTCCGCCCACACTCCCTCGCCCACGCCCGGCGCCTGGTCCGGGAGCACCCCGATGGCCTCCCCGCGCGCGAGAGCCTTGTAGAGCATGCGCACGCCTCTCAGAGTGGCAGGCGCCACCCGCATCTGCCAGCGGCTGCGCCCCGCCACCATCAGCGGCTCGAGCCACCGCAGCTTGGGCGGGCGGTAGAGCACGGTGAGCGGCAGCCGCTGCGCGCCGTAGATCGCCGCGACCTCGAAACAGCCAAGATGCGGCGTAACAAAGATGATCCCCCTGCCCGCCGCGCGCGCGGCCTCCGCCTGTTCCCAACCGCGGCATTCGACCACCGCGCGCGCCACGTTCTCGTCTTTGCCAAACCACACCGCGATCAATTCCGTCACTCCCTTGCCGGTCTCCGCTACGACCTGCCTGAGCAGCGCGCGGCAGGCGGCCTCGTCGCACACACCGCTCGAATAGAGATTCTCCCGCAGGCGCGCGGCATACACGGGGGAAGCCAAGTAGACGAGCCAGCCGAGCGCCGTGCCCGCGCGGTGCAGCCACGCCAGCGGTACCCGCGCGAGCAGCCGCAGCAGTCCAGTCAGCATGGATTTTGTTTTTTAAATCGGGGCTTATCTGTTATTCTATGCGCCTTTTCCCGTTCCCGAAACAAAAAATGAGCGATTTCCTATTCACGTCGGAATCCGTTTCCGAAGGCCATCCCGACAAGGTCGCCGACGCCATCTCCGACGCCGTGCTCGACGCGGTGCTGGCGCAGGACAAGAGCGGGCGCGTTGCCGCAGAAACGCTGGTGGCCACGGGCCTCGTCGTCATGGCGGGGCAGATCACCACCGGCGCGAACGTAAATTACGGCGAGCTCGCGCGCGAAGTCATCAAGCGCATCGGCTACGACGACTCCTCGATCGGGTTCGACTACCGCTCGTGCGCGGTGCTCATCGCGTTCGACAAGCAGTCGGCCGACATCAAGCAAGGCGTCGACGAGGGCACCGGCCTCGATCTCGAGCAGGGCGCGGGCGACCAGGGCCTGATGTACGGCTTTGCGTGCGACGAGACGGCGCAGCTGATGCCGATGCCGATCTACTACGCGCACCGCCTGATGGAGCGGCATTCGGAGCTGCGCCGCGACGGGCGCTTGCCGTGGCTGCGGCCCGACGCGAAATCGCAGGTGTCGGTACGCTACGTCGAGGGCAAGCCGCACCACATCGACACCGTCGTCATCTCGACTCAGCACCGCGAGGACATCTCCCACGAGCCTCTCACCGAGGCGGTGATCGAGGAGATCGTGAAGCCGGTGCTGCCGAAGAACATGGTCACGAAGGACACGCGCTACCTGATCAATCCCACCGGCCGCTTCGTGATCGGCGGGCCGCTCGGCGATACCGGGTTGACCGGGCGCAAGATCATCGTCGACACCTACGGCGGCTACTCGCGCCACGGCGGGGGCGCGTTCTCCGGCAAGGATCCTTCCAAGGTCGACCGGTCGGCCGCGTACGCCGCGCGCCATGTCGCCAAGAACATCGTCGCCGCGGGGCTTGCGAAGAAGTGCGAGATCCAGGTCGCCTACGCCATCGGCGTGGCGCGGCCGGTGAGCGTGCTGGTCGACACCTTCGGCACCGGCAAGATCCCCGACGAGAAGATCGCCGCGCTGGTCGGCAAGCACTTCGACCTGCGGCCCAAGGGCATCATCCACGCGCTGAACCTCCTGCGTCCGATCTATTCGAAAACCGCGGCCTACGGGCACTTCGGGCGCGACGAGCCGGAGTTCACGTGGGAGGCGACCGATAAAGCCGCAGCACTCAAGGCCGACGCGGGCATCAGGTAGCGGGCGAGCCCGCACCGTGGCCGGTTGGCCGACGCTTCGTGTATAATTCGCTTCGCTGAGGAGCGTTGCGACCGGGCAGTCCCCGGCCAGGCTCAGCGAAAATCAACGGCGCTCGCATCGGAAACGATGCGGGCGTTTTTTCTTTATGGCTCCCCGAGGGGCGCTGCGACCAGGACGGCCTGGCCAGGCTCGGGAGCGGGCCGTGTCGCGGGAACGGCGCCCGTTATTTGAGGACCTTCACCCATGAACGCTGTCGTATCGAAATCGCATTCCCCCGACTACCACGTCGCCGACATCGGCCTGGCGGACTTCGGCCGCAAGGAGATCGCGATCGCGGAGACCGAGATGCCGGGCCTCATGGCGCTGCGCGAGGAGCACAAGGGCCGCCAGCCGCTGAAGGGCGCGCGCATCGCCGGCTCGCTGCACATGACGGTCCAGACGGCGGTGCTGATCGAAACGCTCGCCAAGCTCGGCGCGGAGGTGCGCTGGGCCTCGTGCAACATCTTCTCGACGCAGGACCACGCGGCGGCCGCGATCGCGGCCGCGGGCATCCCCGTGTTCGCCTACAAGGGCGAGAGCCTCGAGGAGTACTGGGAGTTCACCCACCGCATCTTCGAATGGGCCGACGGCGGCACGCCCAACATGATCCTCGACGACGGCGGGGACGCGACGCTGCTCGCAATCCTGGGCGCCAAAGCCGAGAAGGACTCCTCGGCGATCGGACGCGGGACGAACGAGGAGGAGCGCGTGCTCTTCAGCGCGATCCGCAAGCGGCTGGAGAGCAGGCCGGGCTGGTACTCGAAGGTGCTCGCCAACATCCGCGGCGTGACCGAGGAGACCACGACCGGCGTGCACCGCCTCTACCAGATGGAGAAGGAGGGGCGCCTGCCGTTTCCGGCGATCAACGTCAACGACTCGGTCACGAAGTCGAAGTTCGACAACCTCTACGGCTGCCGCGAATCGCTGGTGGACGGCATCAAGCGCGCGACCGACGTGATGATCGCGGGCAAGGTGGTGGTGGTCGCGGGCTACGGCGACGTGGGCAAGGGCTGCGCGCAGTCCCTGCGCGGGCTGGGCGCGATCGTGTGGGTGACCGAGATCGACCCGATCTGCGCGCTGCAGGCGGCCATGGAAGGCTACCGCGTGGTGACGATGGATCACGCCTGCGACAAGGCGGACATCTTCGTCACCGCCACGGGCAACGTCAACGTGATCACGCACGAGCACATGAAGCGCATGAGGCACAACGCGATTGTCGCGAATATCGGCCACTTCGATTCCGAGATCGACATTTCCGGCCTGCGGCAATACAAGTGGGAGAACATCAAGCCCCAGGTGGACCACGTGGTTTTCCCCGACGGCAAGCGGCTCATCGTGCTCGCCGAAGGCCGGCTGGTGAACCTCGGCTGTGCCACCGGCCACCCGAGCTTCGTCATGTCGAGCTCCTTCACGAACCAGGTGCTGGCGCAGATCGAGCTCTTCGCGAATACCAGCAAGTACCAGAAGAAGGTCTACGTGCTGCCGAAGCAGCTCGACGAGAAAGTGGCGCGCCTGCACCTGAAGAAGCTCGGCGCCGAGCTCACCGCGCTCAGCGAGGCGCAGTGCCGTTACATCGGCGTCAACATCGACGGACCGTACAAGCCGGACTACTACAGATACTAAGGCAGAAGGCAGAAGGCAGAAGGCGACAACGGTACCGCCTTCCGCCTGTTCCTTCATCCTTAGCTCCTCGTCGCGCATGAGCCTCGCCGAAAGACTGCGCTCCACCTCCGGCACGGTGCTGCTCTACGGCACCACGCCGCCGCGCGAGGGCGCTCCCGAGGACACCGTGCATTTTGCGGCTGGCAAGCTCGAAGAGCGCATCCGCGGGCTCCCGCTCGACGGGATCGTCGTCTATGACCTGCAGGACGAGAGCGTGCGCACGAGCGTGCCGCGTCCTTTTCCGTTCTCCCGCACGATCGATCCGCGCGCCTATTCCACGCTGCTCGCCACGCTGACCGGAAAAAGCGCGGTGTGCTACAAGTGCATCGGCCAGATGGACGTGGCCGGATGGGATGATTGGCTCACGCGCACGAGCGCGGATTTCGGCTTGCGGCTCATTTCGATCGTGGGCCGGCCGAGCTCGCGCGGCGCGGCCCACGCGATGTCGCTCACGCGCGCTTTCGACGTCGCTGCGGCGCACCCGGCCCGCTTCCAGCTCGGAGCCGTGGCCATTGCCGAGCGGCATTCGGGCGCGGACGAGAGCCGGCGCATGCTCGAGAAGATCGCCCACGGCTGTGCGTTCTTCGTGTCGCAGGCGGTCTACGACCCCGAGCCCACGATCCGCCTGCTCACGAATTACCTGCGCGGCTGCCGCGAGTCCGGCATCGCGCCGCGCCGCGTGGTGCTCACGTTCTCGCCCTGCGGCCGGGACAAGACGATGGCGTTCATCAAATGGCTGGGAATATCCGTGCCGGTGGAAACCGAGCGCGCAATCCTGTCGGCATCCCGGCCCGTCGCGAAATCCATCGAGATCTGCCGCGAGAACCTGCTGCGGATACTCGACCAGGATGATGCCGGCGCCCTGCCGCTCGGCCTGAACATCGAGAGCGTTTCGATCAACCGGGAGGAAATCGACGCCTCGGTGGATCTTTTTCACGCGCTCGCGGAGGTCCTGCGGCGCGCGCGTTAGCCGGCCGGGACGGCGGCGATGACCTCGATCTCGACCAGGAATTCCGGCTCCGCGAGGGCGCTCACCACCAGCAGGGTGTTGGCGGGCGGTGCCTTGAGACTTGCGTAGCGTGCGGCGCGCGCTTCGCGCAACGGCGCGATGTACGCAGCATCGGTGAGGTATGTCGTCGTCTTGACGACATGGTTCATCCGTGCGCCCGCCGCGCGCAGCGCGATTTCGATGTTGTCGTAGACCTGGTTCACCTGCGCGCGGAAATCACCGCTTTTCACGCGGTACTCGGCGTCCGCGGGCGTCTGTCCCGAAAGATAGATCAGCCGCGCACCCTCGACCTCGACCACCTGTGTGAGCCGCCCCTTGTTCCACAGCCCCTGCGGATTGAAGTAGTGGACCCGGTAGCCGGGGGCGCGGGCGTCCGTGACGGTGTGCCCGCCTACCGCGGCACTCCACATGGTCCAGCGCTGCGTGAGCGGCGCCAACAGATTCTCAAGCACAAGGCGAAGATGCATCGGATACTCCTCGGGGTCGTGATGGGGAAAAAGGTGCCGCGCTTGCGCGCAACCGGAAGGAAAAGTGTATTCTTCCCGCCGGCGCGGTCAAGCGATCGCGCCGCAGAAGAATCCAACAGACCGGGATCCGAGCCATGACCTTTCACGCCCCGCCCGCCCCGATCGAGGCCGAGCCGTTCGCGGCCCTGCCGCGCGAGCTCATGCGCAGCGGCCAGCCATCGAGCTGGCTCGACGCGAACCATCCCGGCTCGCAGCTCGGGTGCTTCCTCGAGGGGCCCGCATTCGACCGCGAGGGGTATCTCTACGTGGTGGACATTCCCTTCGGGCGCCTGCTGCGCATCTCGCCGCAGGGGCGGTATCAAGTGGCCGTGCAGTACGACGGCTGGCCCAACGGTCTCGCGATCCACCGCGACGGGCGCGTGTTCATCGCCGACTACCGGCACGGGATCATGGTGTACGAGCCGTCCACGGGGCGCGTCACGCCCCACCTCGCGCACCGGCACTCGGAGGGATTCAAAGGAGTGAACGACCTCACGTTCTCCCGCAACGGCGAGCTGTACTTCACGGACCAGGGTCAGACCGGAATACACGATCCGACCGGCCGGGTGTACCGGCTGACGGCCGCGGGCAGGCTCGAATTGCTGATTGACAACGGACCGAGCCCCAACGGAATCGCGCTCGCTCCGGACGAGCGCGCGCTCTTTGTCGCCATGACGCGCGCGAACTGCATGTGGCACCTACCCCTGCGCGGAGGCGGCGTCTCGAAAGCGGGCGTTTTCGCCTACTTGCCCGGCATGCACGGCCCGGACGGGCTCGCGGTGGACGAGGCCGGCAATCTCGCTGTCGCCCACGCGCGCGCGGGGATCGTGTGGCTGCTGAGCCCGCTGGGCGAGCCGCTCTACCGCATCCAGGCGAAGGACGGCCAGGGACGGTTCACCAACATCGCCTACGGCGGGGCCGATCGCAAGACGCTCTATATCACCGACTCGTACCGCAGCACCGTGTTCAGGGCGGAAATGCCCGTTGCGGGCCTGAAGCTCTACTCGCACTCGTAGGCTCGCGCGGCGCTCGCCGGGCGCACGGCGTCCGCGAGTCCCGAAAACGAAACCGGCCGCACGAGGCGGCCGGCCGGCGGGGAGAGAACTTCCGTTCAGGCCGCAGCCTTCGCGGCAGCGGCCTTGCTCTTCGCCTTGGCCTGCGCGGCCCGGGTATGCATCGAAGCGTACGCATCGTGGGCCGCCGCCTCCGCGTCGCCCACGTGCACCGGCAGGCCCATGTCGGAGAGCACAGAGCCCAGCGCCGCGAGGCAGAGCATGACGTTGTCGGGCCGGCACGAGTAGCCCATGATTCCGAAGCGCCAGATCTTGCCCTTGAGCGGCCCGAGACCCGCTCCGATCTCGATATTGAATTCGGCGAGCAGCGTCTTCCTCACCTCCTCCTCGTTGACGCCCTCGGGGCAGACCACCGCGTTCATCTGCGGCAGCTGGAAGGGCTCCTTCACCAGAAATTTCAGCCCCATGGCTTCGAGCCCGGCCTTGAGCGCGACATGGTGGCGCCGGTGGCGCGCCCAGCAGTTGTCCAGCCCTTCCTCCTGGATCAGCAGCAGCGCCTCGTGCAGCGCAAAGAGCGCGTTGGTCGGCGCGGTATGGTGGTAGGTACGCGTCGTGGCGCCCCAGTACCCGAGCAGCAGGTTCATGTCCATGAACCAGGAATGGATCTTGTCCTTGCGCGATTTCACGTAATCCACCACGCGGTCCGAAAAGGACACGGGCGAGAGCCCCGGGGTGCACGAAAGGCACTTCTGGCTCGCCGAGTAGATCGCGTCGATTCCCCACTCGTCCACCAGCACCGGCGTTCCCGCGAGCGAGGTTACCGCGTCCACGATGGTGAGCGCATCGTAGCGGTGCGCGATCTCGACCAGGGCCTTTGCATCCGACTGCACGCCGGTCGAGGTCTCCGCGTGAATGAACGCGACCACGCGTGCATCGCGGTTTTTCCTGAGCGCGTCCTCGAGCTTGTCGGGATCCACCGGATCGCCCCAATTCGCCTCCACCACGACCGGCACGCCGCCCATGCGCTCGACGTTCTCGATCATGCGCCCGCCGAAGACGCCGTTGCGGCACACGACCACCTTGTCCCCCGGCGCGACCAGGTTGACGAAGCAGTACTCCATGCCGACCGAGCCCGGACCGGAGAGCGGGAAGGTGAGCGCGCTCTTCGTCTGATAGACGTAGCGCAGCAGCGCTTTCAGCTCCTCCATCATCTCGAGGAAGACCGGATCGAGGTAGCCGATCGCCGGCTGGCTCATGGTCGTCAACACGCGCGGGTGGATCTCCGTTGGCCCCGGGCCCATGAGGGTGCGCTGCGGCGGGTGGAAGGAGCGGATGCGTTTCGCGGGCGAAAAATCATTCATGGTGTCGTTCCCCAATAGCAGTGAACCGAACAGGCTTTCTCCGTGCGGCCGCGATTTGAGCCGGATCGGCTTGCGGGAATTGGCTTCGTTGAGGACGTCGCGTGTGGCGATCTGGCCCGAGCTGAGCGCCTCGACTTCCATCGCCCAGCGCGCCGGGATGTAGCCCGACTTTACCCAGTTGCTGACCACCGCGCGGTCCAGGCGCAGCCTGCGCGCGACTTCCGCCTGGCTTCCGAAGAGTGCGACGAGACGCTCTGCGCAATTCATAGTGATCCCTGCGCTGCGGAGATTACCATGACAAAATTATTTTGACAAAATGGCGTGGAGGAGACATTACCGACATTAATCAAAGACTTGGGCCGGGAGTGCAGTCGAGATCTTATTAAAATTCAGCGTGTTGCAGTTGGGAGCCGTATTGGCTTCGGCTCGGCGGCAACCCCACGAAATCGAACGCTTCCGGGTCGAGGAGGTGTGAGGCCCGCACGTGGCGCAGGGCGTTGACCATCGTTTCCACCCGGCCCGGGTGGCGCCGCTCCCACTCCCGCAGCAGCGCCTTCATTTCCGCGCGCTTGAGGTTATCCTGCGACCCGCACAGGTTGCACGGAATGATCGGGAACTGCCGGAGCTCCGCGTACGCCGCGAGATCGCGCTCCTCGCAATATGCGAGCGGCCGGATCACGACGTGTCGCCCGTCGTCGCTCCTCAGCTTGGGCGGCATCGCCTTCAGCTGCCCGCCGAAGAAGAGGTTCAGCAAGAAGGTCTCGAGGATGTCGTCGCGGTGATGGCCGAGCGCGATCTTGGTCGCACCGAGCTCCCGCGCCACGCGGTAGAGCACGCCGCGGCGCAGCCGCGAGCACAGCGAGCACATGGTTCTGCCCTCCGGTATGACGCGCTTCACCACGCTGTAGGTGTCCTGCTCCACGATCCGGTACGGCACGCCCTGCCGGGCGAGATACTCCGGCAGCACGTGCGCCGGATAGCCGGGATGCTTCTGGTCGAGGTTGACCGCGACGATGTCGAAACGCACCGGCGCACGGTCACGCAGATAGGTGAGGATGTCGAGCAGCGCATAGCTGTCCTTACCGCCGGACATGCACACCATCACCTTGTCGCTCCCGGCGATCATGTCGTAATCGACGGCCGCCTCGCCAACGAGACGGCGCAGTCTTTTCACGAGCTTGTTCGCCTCGTACGAAGCCTTGCGCTCCTCGTTGCTTTTGGGCTGCATGCGTATTACGGTCTGGTCCATGTCGTCCATCCGGTAATTCGTTTCTCGATTCTCGTTTCTCGATTCTCGTTTCTCGTTGTTCGTTGCTCGTGCTTCGACGTTCACTTCAGCCGCCCGCGCCCCCTGAGGAAGGGTTGGGCTGAGAGGTAAGCACGAGTCACGAGCAACGAGTGACGAGTCACGGGTTCTAGAGGCCGCCGCTGCGGCCGCCGTCCACCGCGATGATCTGTCCCGTGACGTACGGGGCCTCGGCGATCAGGAATTGTACCGCTCTCGCGATATCGTCGGGCTCGCCGATGCGCTTCAATGCCGTCTGGTTGATGATGCGCTGGCGGGCCACCTCGTCGCGCCAGGCATCGTCTTCGGGCCAGAGGATCGTCCCGGGCGCAACGCCGTTGACGCGGACCTCCGGCCCGAGATCGCGCGCCAGCGCGCGGGTGAGCGCGGCCAGCCCGCCTTTGGCCGCGATGTAAGCCGCGTGGTTCCGTATCGGCCACTGCGCCTGGATGTCGATGATGTTGACGATGCACCCGTGCTGCTTCCTCAACTCGGGAGCCGCCGCCTGGGCGAGGAACAGCGGCGCCTTGAGATTCGTGCCCACGATATCGGTCCACGCTTCTTCGGTCAGCTCCCCGATCGCCGTGGCGTAGAAACTCGAAGCGTTGTTGACCAGCGCGTCGAGCCTGCCGAACTGCTTGAGCGCCGACTTCATGAGCTGGGCCGGCGCCGCGTTTTTGAGCAGATCGGCCTGGACCACCGCCACTGAATCGGCGCGCAGCGCGTTGAGCTCGACCTGCAGCGCGCGCGCCTCGAGCGCCGAGGAACGGTAATGCACGAGCAGATCGGCGCCGGCGGCGTGGAGCCCGCGGCAGATGGCCGCGCCCACGCGCCTCGCGCCGCCCGTGACGAGCACCGCTTTTCCCTGCAGAGTATCCGTCATGTCCGGTTAGTGCGGCTCGGATGAGCGTGTAGAATTGTAGTCTAATCAACCGGCTTTCACCGCTTGAATCCTCCCTCACCCGCCGCGGGGCTGCCCGCGCCGCCACCCGAAGCGCTTGCATTGAGCGAGAAGCTCGCGCAGGCGATCGGCGAGGAGATCCGCCGCTCCGGCGGGTGGGTGAGCTTCGCCCGCTACATGGAACTTGCCCTCTACGCGCCTGGGCTGGGCTACTACATGGCCGGCGCGCGCAAACTGGGGCGGGACGGAGATTTCATCACGGCCCCGGAGATTTCCTCGCTGTTCGGCCGCACGATTGCGCGCCAGGTGGCGCAGCTTCTGCGCCTCGGCTACCAGGAGATCCTCGAGATCGGCGCGGGCAGCGGCGCGCTTGCCGCGGACCTGCTGCTCGAGCTCGAGCGGCAGGAATGCGCCCCCGAGCGCTACCTGATCCTGGAGTTGAGCCCTGACCTGCGCGACCGCAGCCGCGATACGATCGCCGCGCGCGCGCCGCAGATGATCGAGCGCGTGGCCTGGCTCAACCGGCTGCCACCGTCGTTCTCGGGCGTGGTGCTCGGCAACGAGGTGCTGGATGCGATGCCGGTGCACCTGTTCGAGCGCCGGCAGCAGGGAGTGATGGAAATGGGCGTAGCGCTCGAGGCCGGGAAGTTCGCGTGGGCCCTCCGGCCGCCGCAAGCCGCGCCCGGTCCGGTGGACGCCTCGCTGTTCCCGGGGGCGGGCTACCGCACCGAGATCCAGTTCCTCGCGCGCGCGTTCATCCGCAGCGTGGGCGACGTGCTCGAGCGCGGCGCGGTGCTTTTTCTCGACTACGGGTTTCCGCGCCATGAGTACTACCATCCGCAACGCGCGCAGGGCACGCTCATGTGCCACTACCGGCATCGCGCACACGACGATCCGTTCCTGTTCCCGGGGCTGCAGGACATCACATCGCACATTGATTTCTCGGCAATCGCGCAGGCCGGGCGGGAGGCAGGGCTCGAAGTGCTCGGCTACACCAACCAGGGGCAATTCCTGGTGAACTGCGGGATCACGGAAATCCTGGGCGAGACCGCGGCCGAGGAAGCGGTGCGCTACACACCGCTCACCGCCCAGGCCAACAAGCTGCTCTCTCCGGCGGAGATGGGAGAACTCTACAAGGTAATCGCGCTCGGCAGGGACGTGCGCGATCCGCTGCTCGGCTTCTCGAGCGGGGACAAGCGCCACACGCTCTGAGCCGGGTTCGTGGACAGCGAGCTCGTATTGTCATGGCCCTTGTGGGCGGCGGCGGGCGCGGTCTTCCTCGCCGCAGGATTCACGCAGGGCGCGCTCGGTTTCGGCTTTCCGACCATCTCCACGCCGGTGCTCGTGCTGCTGACCGACGTCAAGACCGCGATCATTCTCAACCTGCTGCCCAACTTCACCGTCAACACGATCAGCATCGTGCGCGGCGGCAACTGGGGCGCGAGCCTGGGCCGGTACTGGCCCGTCGCGGTCTACGTGCTGATCGGGTCGTTCCTGGGGGCGATGTTCCTGATCATGGCGCCGCCCGCACCGCTGCGCCTGTTGCTGGCGCTGATCATAATCGCCTACCTCTACCAGCACCGCCTCGCGAAGCTCGACTGGAGCTGGCTCGCGCGCCGGCCGTATATCTCCGCGCTGGGCTTCGGGCTGACGGGCGGGTTTTTCTCGGGATCGCTGAACCAGTCGCTGCCGCCGCTGCTGATCTACTTCACGCTGCTCGGCCTCGAGATCACCGCGATGACGCAGATTTTGAATCTGTGCTTTCTCGGCGGCAAGGCCGTGCAGGCGGCGACCCTCGGCCTCGCTGGCCAGATCGCGCTGTCGGCCGTGCTCGCAAACATTCCGATGACGCTGATCGCGCTGGCCGGCATGTACCTCGGGACCCATGCGCAGCGGCGATTCAGCGTAGAGACCTACAACCGGGTGCTGCGCAGGATCCTGTTCGCAATCGCGCTCGTTCTGATATGGCAGGCCTCGGCCTCTGTCCTGCGCTGAGCAGGCTGCGCTAAGATAAGGGGGCGCGCACCGGGGCCCGCGCCTGCGGGACGCGCCATCGGGGATCACACATGACCTTGCCGAGCCGATCGAGATACTCGGCGCTCGCGCTTGCTGCCGCTCTCACTGCGGGCAACGCAGCGGCCGCCGAAGCGCCCGAAGTCGCCCGGGCGCGATACCTGTGGTCGCAAAGCCCGCACGGCGCGTTCCTCGAGCGCATCCTGCCGCGGGCGGTCGAGCCCCATCAGTTGCCCGAGCCGAGATCGGAAGGGGCGGGGCTCGCGACCCGCTATTGCGTGCAGTGCCACTACCTGCCGAGCCCGCAAATGCACACGGCCGCGAAATGGAAGCCGATCGTGGACCGGATGTACTGGCGCATGAAGGGCCACGGCAACATGGGCGCGCTGATGAAGGACATGATGGACAGGGTCGAGGCGCCCTCCGACAGGGATCTCGCCGTCCTCACCCGCTACCTTCAGAAGCACGGGATGAGCGAGATCGATCCCAAGCGCTATCCGTCGCTCGAAACCAGCGCCGGAAAGATGTTCACCTTTGCCTGCAACCAGTGCCACGCGCTGCCGGACCCCAGGCGCCACACCGCGAGTGACTGGCCGAAGGTGGTCGAACGCATGAAGCGCCACATAGCCTGGGCCAATGTCGTGGTTGGTGTGGATGTGCTGCGGACTGTACCGGTGCTCGAGACCGAGGAAATCATTCGCTTCCTCCAGCGCCACGCCCGCTCCGAGCCCAAACCAAAATAGACAGGATTCACAGGATTTCAAGAAGATTTACAGGATTCCTTCTCGGATCTAATCCTGTTGATCCCGGGTAATCATGTGAATCCTGTCCATTTTTTTCCATGAAAGCGATGCAGCTCGCGGCGCCGCGCACGGCGCTCAGGCCCGCCGATCTGCCGGCGCCGCGTCCCGGCCCGGGCGAGCTGCTGCTGAAGGTCGCCGCATGCGGGGTGTGCCGCACCGACCTGCACGTGGTGGACGGCGATCTCGCGCAAGGAAAGCTTCCCATCATCCCGGGACACGAGATCGTAGGCAGAGTCGTGGACAAGGGCTCTGCGGTGGAGCGCTTCGAGCGCGGAGACCGCGTTGGCGTACCGTGGCTCGGCTACACCTGCGGCGCATGCGACTACTGCACGGGCGGGCGGGAAAACCTCTGCGATCGGGCGCGCTTTACCGGCTACCATATTGACGGCGGCTACGCCGAATACACGGTCGCCGACCAGCGCTACTGTTTCCATCTGCCCGCCGCGTACGAGGACGCCGCAGCGGCGCCTCTGCTGTGCGCGGGGCTGATCGGCTACCGTGCGCTGGTCATGGCGGGCGACGCGCGGCGCCTCGGTATATACGGCTTCGGGGCCGCGGCGCACATCGTGGCGCAGGTCGCGCGCCATCAGGGGCGGCGCCTGTTCGCTTTCACGCGGCCGAACGATGCCGCGGCACAGGACTTTGCGCGCAGGCTAGGCGCCGAGTGGGCGGGCGATTCCGGTGCGCCGCCGCCCGAGGAACTCGACGCCGCGATTCTCTTTGCGCCAGTCGGAACGCTCGTGGTCGAAGCCCTGCGCGCCACCGCCAAGGGCGGCACCGTGGTGTGCGCCGGCATCCACATGAGCGAGATCCCGGCCTTTCCCTACGACATCCTGTGGGGCGAGCGCGTCGTGCGCTCGGTGGCCAACCTCACGCGGCGCGACGGCGAGGAGTTCCTCGCGCTGGCGCCCAAGGTGCCGGTACGCACGACCGTGGAAACGTACCCGCTGGCACGGGCAAACGAGGCGCTCGCGCGGCTGCGCGAGGGGCGCGTCACCGGCGCGGCGGTGCTGGTGCCGTGAGGCGCGGGTCGTGAGGGGTGAGTCGTGATTCGACCTAAGCCTGCCGCTCCGTGTCTGGTTCTCGTTCTTGTTTCTCTCCGCGGCTTGGCGCTTCCATTCTTGTTCCTGGTTTTCCTCTGCGTCCTCCGCGTCCTCTACGGTTCAGCTTTTCGTTCCGTCGGCGTTCATCGGCGTGCATCGGCGGGCAGGGCATTTAGCTTTTCGACTCACCAGTCACCGGTCACGAGTCACCAGTCACCAGTCACGCGTTTCAGGCTTTGGCGAGCGTGACGTCGAAGCTCGCCGCGAGCGCGCCCTCCTTCGCCGTAGCCGACGTGACGAGTTCCTGCGGAATCCCGCGCTCGCGCGCGAAGTAGAGCTGCGTGACCAGCGTCGCGTAGCCCTTCGCGCTCACGCGGTAATGGATGTGGCGCGGGCGCCCCGGATATTCGCCGGGCATCACGGTGCGAAACGTGTAGCGCCCGTCGGCGCCGGTCTTGAGGCTCGCGCGCAGCAGGCAGCCGGGGTCGTCCTGCCTCGCGCCGACCTGCGTGTAATCGCCGCGCGCGTCCGCCTGCCACACCTCGACCAAGGCGCCCGCGAGCGGCGTGCAATCCGGCATGCCGAGCACGCGGCCGGAGACCGCGAGCTTCTGGGTTCCGCCCGATCCGCTCGCGCACAGCTCGGGCTGTGACGGAGCGCCCTTGATGTAGAACGGCCCCAGCGCATCGCGCGGCGTCACGCGGCATAGTTGCGCGTGCAATGCATCGGGCACGACGAAAATCGCGCCTGCGACGAGGAAACGTCTGCGGTTGACATTCATGCCATACCCCCTCACCCCACCCTCTCCCCCTGTTCAGGGGGAGAGCGGGTCTTATGTCCCCTTGTCACCGCGTCACTTCTTCACTTCCGGCACGTTCATGCCCTTCTGCACCGCCGGCCGCGCGGAGATCGTGCCGAACCAGCGCTTCACGTGCGGATAGCCGGAAAGATCGGTCTTGTGCCATTCGTAGCGCGCCACCCAGGGATAGGTCGCGATGTCGGCGATCGTGTACTCGTCGGCCAGGAACTCGTGGTTTGCCAGATGCTGGTTTAGAACGGCGTACAGGCGCCGGGTTTCCCTGGTGTAGCGCTCGATCCCGTACGGAACGGGCTCTTTGGCGGCGCGCAGGAAGTGGTGCACCTGGCCGAACATCGGCCCCACGTGCCCCATCTGGAACATCAGCCACTGCAGCGTCACGTACTTGCCGCGCGTGGACCCGGGCAGCAGCTTCCCGGTCTTGCCGGCGAGGTAGACGAGGATCGCGCCGGACTCCATCATCTCGATCGGTTTGCCGTCGGGGCCGTCGGGGTCCACGATCGAGGGAATCTTGCCGTTCGGGTTGATCATCACGTACTGCGGCTTGAACTGGTCGCCCTTGCCAATGTCGATCGGGTGCACGCGATACGGCAGCGCGAGCTCCTCCAGCATGATCGAGACCTTGCGGCCGTTCGGTGTGCTCCAGGTGTACAGATCGATCATCGCACTCCTTCTTCCGAGTAACTGAGTGATTCAGTGATTTAGAGCCCGCTTGGTCTCAATCAACAAGTGCAACACTAATGTTAGTCCCCGACAGGAGTGTTGCCATGGGTCAATGCTATAGCCATCTGAGTATCGTGGAGCGTGAGGAGATCAGCCGCGGTTTGGCGCGGGGTGAATCGGTGCGGGCGATTGGTCGCGAGCTCGGGCGCAGTGCCTCGAGCATCCGTCGCGAGATCGGCCGCAATATCGGAGGGCGGGCGTTGTATCGGGCGAGCTTGGCACAGCGCCGAGCTCAGCGCTGCGCCCACCGGGCACGGCGACGGCGTAAGCTGCTGTGGCGCTGGCTGGCGCGCTATGTCGGACTGCGGCTGATGCTGGGCTGGTCGCCCGAGCAGATTGCCGCTCGGCTCAAACGTGACTACCCTCAGGACATGCGCCGACGCATCTCCCACGAGACGATCTATTGCTCGATCTACATCATTCCGCGCGGGCAGTTGCGCCGCCTGCTCATCTCCTGCTTGCGCCAGCACCGTAAGCGGCGTCGAGCCCGCTACCGCAGCGGCGAGCGCCGCGGCCAGATTCCCAATCGCACCCCCATTGGGCTGCGCCCGCCGGAGCTCGAGACCCGGCGCGTGCCGGGCCACTGGGAAGGCGATCTGCTCAAGGGGCGCGCCAACCGCTCCGCCGTGGGCACCCTGGTCGAGCGCACCACGCGCCTGGTGCTGCTGGCGCGGCTGCCGGGACTGGACTCGCATGCCGTGTGCAGCGGCTTTGCCCGCAAGCTGGGCATGGTGCCACAGCCGTTGCGTAAATCGCTCACCTACGATCAGGGCCGCGAGATGGCGCGTCACGAGTTGCTGCGTAAGCGGCTCAAACTTCAAACCTACTTCGCCGACCCGCACAGCCCGTGGCAACGCGGCTCCAGCGAGAACACCAATGGGCTGCTGCGCCAATACCTTCCCCGCAATATCGATCTGAGCCGGCTGTCTCAGCGCGAGCTCAACGCCATTGCCGCACGACTGAACAACCGGCCTCGCAAAACGCTCGACTGGATGACCCCGAACGAGGCGTGGGCTACTCAACTAAAATCCCCCAGTGTTGCACTTGGAACTTGAGAGCGAGCCGGTTCTTAGTCACGAGCGATAGCGCGGCGGATGGCGGCGAGCCGCGCCTCATCCACGCGCCCGCGGATCTCGTGAGGCGCTCTTGCGGTCTTTGCGATCGCGCCGGCATCGACCGCGGCGGCGGCGGCCCGTGCACGCTCGAGCAGCCGGCGCGCGGGCTCCGCGTCCTGCTGGTCCGCGAGCACGGCGGCAACGAGCTCCGCGAATCGCCCGGGTCGGCGCCATGCGTCGGTCGCGTCGAGGAGCTCCAGCATCCCGGGGGCATCCAGTTCCACGGCGTCGATCACGGTATTGGCGTGGCGGGCGGCAAGCAGCGCAAGATCTCGCGCGGCTGCGGGCGCTTTGAGCCGGCTGGCGAGCGCTTCCACGGCGTGCGGATCGAGCGCCGCAGTAAGGGCGGCAAAGCGCCCCTCGAGCGAACAGCCCGCACGCGCGGCCGCGTCAAGCGCCCGCATCACCGCCTGGCCCGCCTCGGGGTTCTCGAGCGGCGCGTCGAGTTCCGGCACGATCCGCGACAGCGCCCCGCACTCCCGCAGCTCCGCGAACATCCGTGAGGGGCGCGCCTCCATGAGTCCCCGCGACAGTTCCTGCCACACGCGCTCGGGCACCAGCGCATCGGCCTCGCCGTCCGCGGCCATCCTGCGCATCAACGCCTGCGTCTCGGGCGCGACGCGGAAGCCGAAGCGCGCCGCGAAGCGCGCCACGCGCAGGATCCGCACCGGGTCTTCCGCGAACGCCGGGCTCACGTGGCGCAGCACGCCCGCCTTGAGATCGGCCGCGCCGTTGAACGGGTCGACGATGCGCCCCTCGGGATCTCTGGCGATCGCGTTGATCGTGAGGTCGCGCCGCGCGAGGTCCTGCTCGAGCGTCACGTCGGGCGCGGTGTAGAACTCGAAGCCGTGATAGCCGCGCGCGGTTTTCCTCTCGGTGCGCGCGAGCGCGTACTCCTCGTGGGTCTGCGCGTGCAGGAAGACGGGGAAATCCCGGCCCACGGGCTTGTAGCCGAGCCGCACCATCTCCTCCGGGGTGGCGCCGACGACAACGTAGTCGCGGTCCTCGACCGGGAGCCCCAGCAGCTCGTCGCGCACCGCCCCTCCCACACAGTAGATCTTCATGAGCTCGTGATTCGTGAATCGTGATTCGTGAATCGTGAATCGGCGGCACCGCGCGAGCCGCGAGCCGGAGAAAACCGCAGTTTACCGCTCACGGACCACCGGTCATGCGTCACGATTTCGCAGCGTACGGCTCGTCGGCCGCAACGAACGCCGTCTCGCGGCACGCCGCGTCCATCCACTCGGTGACGGACGGAAGGCCGCGCACGGCCTCGACGTAATCGCGCGCGAGCGGCGGGAGTGACACCACGTAGGTGAGGAACCGCATCACCACCGGCGCGTAATAGGCATCCGGCACCGTGAATTTCCCGAACAGCAACGCGCCGCCTTCGCCAAAACGCCCGCGGCATTCGCTCCAGATGGCCGAGACGCGCGCGATTTCGCGCGCGACCGCATCGCTCATGCCCTTGCGCGGGTGCGAGGCGCGGATGTTCATGGGCATGGCCTCGCGCAGGCTGCGGAACCCCGCGTGCATCTCGGCGCAGACCGCGCGCGCGTGTGCGCGCGCGCCGGCTTCCTCGGGCCACAACCGCTTTTCCGGAAACAATTCGGCGAGCGTCTCGCAGATCGCGAGGGAATCCCACACCGGCGCGCCGTCCACGAGCAACACGGGCACCTGCCCGGCCGGCGAGTACTGCCCGATGCCCCGGGGCCGCGCCTCGTCGTCGAACCACAGCTGGATCTCCTCGAAAGGGATCTGCGCCTGGCGCATGAGCACCCAGGGACGCATCGACCACGAAGAATAGTTCTTGTTGCCAATGACCAGTGTCAGCGCAGCGCTCATCCCGTTAACCCAACGGCGTGGCGGGTGATTCGCGGCCCGCTTCGCTTCCCTCGCTTCCCGCGATTCGTTCCTCGTCTTCCCGTATCACGACTCACGATTCACGGAATCATTGCGGCCCGCGCGGCCCCGCAGGCGCTGGTAGCGCGAGCGCGGTGTGTTCTGCGCGAGGTAGCTCGGCGCGACCGCCTCCAGCGCCACGGGCGCGATGCCGAACGGAAACGCGCAATCGCACACGCTGTCGGCTTTCATCGAATGGTAATTGTCGCGCGTAAGGAGCTTCACCGGAAGCAACTCCATCGCGAACGCCTGCCAGTAGGACAGGGTATCGTTGAGGCCGATGACCGGCCGCCGCCTGCCGGTCGCCACACCCACGAATTCGACGAGCTCGCGCAGCGTGTAGACCCCGGGGCCGCACAGATCGTAGCTCCTGCCGATGCTCGCGGGGTCCGTGAGGCTGCGCACGAACGCAGCCGCCACGTCCTCGACGTACACCGGCTGAAAGCGCGCCCCCGGGCACGCGAGCACGACGAACGGCGAGAACCGGAGCAGCTGGGCGAACAGGTTGAGAAAGGTGTCCTCGCGGCCGAACACCACCGAAGGCCGGAACAGCGTCGCCTCCAGCCCGGATGAGCGGACGATGTTCTCGGCCTCGCCCTTGCTGCGCAGATACCTGCTCGGGCCATCGGGCGCGGCGTTGAGAGCGCTCATGTGAAGCAGCCGCCGCACGCCGCGCTCGCGGCACGCCGCCACGACCTTGCGTGCGAGTTCGACGTGCGCCGCCTGGAAGCTCCCGGTGCCGCGACCGTCGTGGAGCACGCCGACCACATTGATGACCGCCTCCGACCCGCGCACGAACTCGCGCAGAGCCTGCGGGTCGTGCACGTCCAGCTCGATCACGTCCACGGTCGGCAGCAGGATCAGCTGCTCCTTGGCGCGCTCGCGGTCGCGCGTGGCCACCCGCGCCCGGTAGCCTTCGGCCGCCAGCAGCTGGCAGATGTTGCGGCCGATGAACCCGGACCCGCCGAGGATAGCAACGGTATTGATTTCCATGCCCGATTATTATGCCGTGAGTCGCGAATTGTGAATCGTGAATCGAAGGCCCGCCCATCGGCGGCCATCCTGCTCATCGCATACGGTTCGTGGTGGGGCTCAGGGCGTGTCGTTCAGCGACGATTCGCGGTCGCGCCGGCGCGGGCTGACGATCCCAATGCGCTGCCGGAGCGATTGCATCGTATCGCCGAAGCTGTGCGCGTAGAACGTCGCGTTCGACATCACTTTTTTCACGTAGTCGCGCGTTTCGTTGAACGGGATCGTTTCGGCGTAGATCGCGCCCTCGACCGCAGTGTCGGGACGCCAGGCCCGGGCGCGGCCCGGCCCCGCGTTATAGGCTGCCGAGGCCAGCACCGGATGGCCGTCGAGCGCATCCAGGACATGCCTCAGATAGTAGGTCCCGAGCCTCACATTGACGTCGATCTCGTTGACCTGCGACCAGCGCCAGTCCTTGAACCCCAGCTGCTTGGCCACCCAGCGCGCCGTGGCCGGCATCAGCTGCATCAGCCCGCTCGCTCCCGCATGCGACCTGGCGTCCGCGATGAACCGGCTCTCCTGCCGGATCAGCCCGTAGACCCACGCCTCGTCGAGCGCGAAGCGTGCGGCGTGCGTCTTGAGCACGTCACGGTAAGGAGCAAGGTAGCGCAGCCCGAAGTCGTGCACCTCGACCGTGCGCTCGGCAGTGCCGATCGCGCGATCATAGACATCGTAGCGACGCGCGAGCTCGGCCGCGGCGAGCAACTGCTGGTCGTCAAAGCCGCGGATCGTCCACAGCCATTCGCGGTTGGCCTCGGGGCGGAGATTGAGCCGATAAAACTCGAGCGCCCGACTGAACCCCGGGAGCTGATTCATCGCCCGCACGTCCTCGGCGCTCGGCTTGAAGGGTGCGGACGGCACCGCGATTCTCGCGCCGAGTTCCTCCTGCGCGAGCAACCCGTAGAAGTTGAACTCGGCCGCAAGCGGCCTGAATAGCGCCTCGGATTCCTCGGCGCGTCCAAGCTCTCTCAGCGCGCGCGCCTTCCAGTAACGCCAGGCGGGATCATTTGCTTCGGTCCCGATCATGGCGTCAACCGCCTCAAGCACGTCCGGCCAGCTCTGGGCGCGCAGGGCGGCGCGCGCTTTCCACGCGAGCTGCACGTCGGAGAGGTCGCCCGCGCGCTGGAACCAAGCAAGCGCATCCGGTTGGTGGCGCATGGCCCCCAGATGCCCGAGCATGCCCCATACGTAGCCGCGCTCCTCCGCGGAGAAACGCTCTTCGAGCTTCGCCCAGTGGCGCGCCGCCGGCTGGGGCGCGGTGCGCGCGAGCCGGTGCACCGCGAACATCGCGGCCTCGCGTCCGGCGCGGGTTCTGAGGTTCAAGCCCCGGCGCTCAAGATATCCGTTCGGATCGGACGCGATCGCTTCGAGCACGCGCGCCTCGGGCGCCTGCCCCGCGGGCAACAGCTCCGCGAAGCGGCGCGCCGCCGTGACGCGTCCCGCTTCGAGCGCAACGCGGATGCGCATCCACACGTCCTCGGTGGACAGCAGCTGTGCCCCGGCCAGCGCGCTGACCAACGGCATGCAACTGTCGGGCAGCGCGCGGGGGATGAACCACACCGCGCGCGCCTCGCGCAATGCCTCGGCCCCGTCGTGCTCCAGGCGCGATTGCAGGGCATAACACGTGATCTCGAGATCGTCGCCCACGAGCAGGGGCAACTCCTGCCGGAAGAGCTCCCACTGCCGCGTCTTGCCAAGCTGCTTGAGCCAATCGTTGCGCATCCGCTCGGCAAGCGGGCCATCGCGGTTCGCGGCCAGGAACGCGCGTATTTCCTCGGGCGCGGTGTCAGCAAGCCTGAGGCTCAACCTCCAATAGGTGACGTAGGGCTCGAGAATGTGGCCTTTCAGGCGCTTCGCATGGGCCTCGAGGCGCGCGCCATGGCCGGCTCGGAAGGCTTCCCGTGCCGCGAGAAACTCGTCATCGAGCTTGCTGCCATGGGCCAGACCGGCAGCCAGCGCCATCAGCAATGCCAGAATTCTATTCATATCAAACGCGAACTCCCCTGCTTACCCCGTTCATTCTAGCCGGAATTCCCGTCAGAACGCAGGGCAAATAACGCGCGATAGCGGGCGGGTGTTGACCGCCTCACGGCAAGACCGACCGGGCGCGGCTAGCTCAGGAACAGCCGGTAGGCGGGATTGCGGGTCTCGTCCCAGTACGGGTAGCCGATCCTGGCGAGGAAGGACCGGAACTTTCGCTTGTCCCGGCGTGGCACCTGCATGCCAACCAGCACCCGCCCGTAATTGGCGCCGTGATTGCGGTAATGAAACAGGCTGATGTTCCACCCCCTGCTCATTGCCGTGAGGAACTTCATCAGCGCGCCCGGGCGCTCCGGGAACTCGAAGCGATAAAGGATCTCGTTGTCCAGCCGCGGAGCGTGCCCGCCCACGGTGTGGCGGATGTGCAGCTTTGCGAGCTCGTTGTGGCTGAAGTCGAGAGTCTTCAACCCCTTGCGGCGCAGCTTGCGGATCAGCTTCTCGGTCTCCGCACGGTCGTGCACCTGGATGCCCACGAAAACATGCGCCTGCGCGGGGTCCGCGTAGCGATAGTTGAACTCGGTGATGTTGCGCGCGCCCACCAGGGAGCAGAACTCGCGGAAGCTGCCGGGACGCTCGGGAATGGTGACCGCGAGGATGGCCTCGCGCTCCTCGCCAAGCTCGGCCTCTTCCGCCACGAAACGCAGGCGGTCGAAATTCATGTTGGCCCCGCACGCGAGCGCCACCAGCGTCTTGCCGCGCACGCGGGTGCGTTCGACGTAGGCCTTGGCCCCGGCGATCGCGAGCGCGCCAGCCGGCTCGAGCACCGCGCGCGTGTCCTCGAACACATCCTTGATCGCGGCGCAGATGGCGTCCGTGTTCACCAGGATGACGTCATCCACCAGCTCGCGGCAGAGGCGGAAGGTCTCGGCGCCCACCTGCTTCACCGCGACGCCGTCGGCGAACAGCCCTACCTGCGGGAGCGTGACGCGGCGGCCGGCCTTGAGCGAGCGGTACATGGCGTCAGCGTCCTCGGGTTCGACCCCGATCACCTTGATTTCCGGGCGCAGGCTCTTCACGTACGCGGCGATCCCGGCGATCAACCCGCCGCCGCCGACGGCGACGAAGATCGCGTGGATCGGTTTCGCGTGCTGGCGCAGGATCTCCATCCCGATCGTGCCCTGTCCCGCGATCACTTCCGGATCGTCGTAGGGATGAACGAAAGTGAGCCGGCGACGGCGCTCGAGCTCGCGCGCGTGCGCGTGCGCTTCGTCGTAGGAATCGCCGCGGAGCACGACCTGCGCGCCGCGCGCCTTGACCGCAGACACCTTTATCTGCGGGGTCGTGACCGGCATCACGATCGTCGCGCTGCAGCCGAGCTTTTGCGCCGCGAGCGCCACGCCCTGGGCATGATTGCCGGCGGAAGCAGCAATCACGCCGCGCTTGAGGGCGGCAGGCGGCAGATGCACCATCTTGTTGTAGGCGCCGCGCAGCTTGAACGAGAACACCGGCTGCATGTCCTCGCGCTTGAGAAGCAGCCGGTTCCCGATGCGCGCCGACAGGGCCGGCGCAAGCTCGAGCGGCGTCTCCATCGCCACGTCGTAGACCCGGGCGTTCAGTATGCGTTCGAGGTAGTCGCGTTTTTTCCTCATGGCTGCCGCCGCACCCTGGCCGTTTCGTAAGAGTAGAAGGTTATCAGCCCTTTGCACCCCGGGGAAATGGGGAATGGGAAATGGGAAATGGTATAGTCGGCAAGCCGGACACGGTTCACGGAAAGCAGATCATGATTTTCCCATTCACTATTCCCGATTCACCACTCACCGCCGTTCGATGACCCAGGACGAAATGAAAAAGGCGGCTGCCGCGGCCGCGATCCGCCACGTTCCGGACGGCTGCGTGGTGGGCGTAGGCAGCGGCTCGACCTCCAATTTTTTCATCGCGGAGCTCGGCGCAATCCAGCACCGCATCCGGGGCGCGGTCGCGAGCTCGGAGGCCACTGCCCGGCGGCTGAAGAACCTCGGCATCGCAGTGCTCGATCTCAACAGCGTGGAGGAGCTGCCCGTGTACGTGGACGGAGCCGACGAAGTAACGCGCCAGCTCGCCATGATCAAGGGCGGTGGCGGCGCATTGACGCGCGAGAAGATCGTCGCGGCCGTGGCGCGCCGCTTCGTGTGCATCGCCGACCAGTTCAAGCTCGTGGACGTGCTCGGGAAATTTCCGCTGCCGGTGGAGGTCGTCCCGATGGCCCGCGCCTACGTCTCGCGCGAGCTCGTCCGGCTGGGCGGCAGCCCGGAGATGCGGAAGGATTTCACGACGGACAACGGCAACGTCATCCTCGACGTGCACAAACTCTCCATCCGTGCCCCGGCGGAGCTGGAGGGCGCATTGAACCAGATTGTGGGGGTGGTGACGAACGGGTTGTTCGCGCGGCGCGCCGCGGACGTACTGCTCCTCGGCACCGAGCGCGGCGTGCAGACGTTCGAGCGCTGAGACCGGGCGCCCCGCCCGGACACAAAGCTGTCATAATTCCCCGATATCGTTGCCTGTTCCTGGACAGACGGAGGCGCGGCGATGCCCAACACCAACCACACGCTGAAAAAGTTCGACGCCGAGCTCGAAGCGGTGCGCGCGCGCGTGCTGCAGATGGGCGGCCTGGTCGAGGAGCAGATCGCGCGCGCCATGGATGCGCTGGCGAGCGGCGATCTCCAGGTCGCGGCTCGCGTCGTGGAGGACGATCACCGGGTCAATGCCCTGGAAGTCGGGATCGACGAGGAGTGCAGCACGATCATCGCGCGGCGCCAGCCGGCCGCCGTGGACCTGCGCATGCTGCTGATGGTGGTGAAGACCATCACGGATCTCGAGCGCATCGGGGACGAGGCGGCGAAGATCGCGCGCATGACCAAGCTCATCTACGAGTCCGACCGCCCGTACGGGCTGCGCCCCCCCGAGCTCCGGCACGTCGCGGACCTCGCGCTCGGAATGCTGCGCAACGCGCTCGATGCTTTCGCCAGGCTCGATCTCGCGGTCGCGGCCAAGGTCGTGCGCCAGGACCAGCAGGTGGACGATACGTTCCGCGGGATTTTGCGCCAGCTCATCACGTTCATGATGGAGGATCCGCGCACCATCTCCCACGGACTCGAGATCCTGTTCATCGCCAAGGCGATCGAGCGCATTGGCGACCACGCGAAGAACATGTCCGAATACGTCGTCTATATGGTGAAGGGCAAGGACGTGCGGCACATCGGCCTGGAAAGCTTCGAGCGCGAGGTGCTCGCGCCGCACTGAGAAGGTTGAAGCCGCCGATGAACGCGGACGGATGCCGATAGCACCCGGTAAGCAGTAAGCAGTAAGCAGTAAGCAGTAAGCGGTGAGTAAGACGCGATTTCCAGGTTCGTGCCGCTCACTGCTTACCGCTCACGGCTCTCCATATCTCGATCGGTGTTTATCTGCGGTTGATAATTGCTGATCCGGCTCTTGGTCCCAGACCGGGCCATCACGCCAGGTCGGGCGCGACGACTGCGCGGACGACCACCTCGCCCTCGCCGCGGCTGGCAAGCCACCAGACCGCGCCCTTCCTCAAGCTCCACTCGGCGGGCCTGCCGGTGAGGACAAGCGCCGCTGCCTGCCCGAGCGTGGGCTGGTGCCCCACCACCAGAACAGCGCCCTTGCCGTGCGGCCACTTCGCGGCCGCGAGGATCGATTGCGGGGTCACCCCGGTTCCGACCTCGGGGCTCGCATTGAATTCGCCGGAGAATGCCTGCGCGGTTTCGCGCGCACGCCGCGCCGGGCTTACGAGGATCACGACGTCTCCCGGCAGCCGCTGCTTGAGCCACGCCGCCATGCGCTGCGCCTGCTGAAGGCCCGCGCCGGTCAGCCTGCGCTCTTCGTCGGGTATCCCGTCCTCGGCGTCAGCGTGACGCCACAAGATCAGGTCCATGTTCGGCATTCGCCGTTCAAAGTTCCGGGTTCCACGTTACGGGTTCCGGGTTTACAGACCTTGAACGTTGAACTTTGAACCCGGGACTGCCCGCGCGGCGCACAATCCGCGCCGGGGCAAAAATAGCCGCGTCCGGGGATTATTTGCTGGAGGGAGGAACGTAACCGGACGCGACGTCGGCGCCCGCGCCGAAAAAGTGCTTTTCCATCTGCTGCGCGAGATAGTCGCGCGCCTTCTTGTCCGCCAGGTTCAGCCGGTTCTCGTTGACCAGCATCTTCTGGTGCTCGAGCCACTGCTTCCAGGCCTCCTTCGACACCTGCTCGTAGATGCGCTTTCCGAGCTCGCCCGGGTACGGCGGAAAGTCGAGGCCCTCGGCCTCGCGCCCGAGCTTCACGCACTCGACCATCCGGGACATGATGCAATCTCCAGAGCGGAACACCGATGATGCCCGAATGTTACGGCGCTCCGGCGCTCAAGTAAATCGCAATTCCAGATTGCCGGCCTGCAGGCGCGTCGCGGTGATCAGCATCGGGTGGTCCACGCGCGGCTTCTCCAGGTAATAGCCCTGCACGCAATCCACGTCGAATTTCTTGAGCATCGCCATCGTCTCCTCGTCCTCCACGCATTCGGCGATCGTGGTCTTGTGCAGGCCGCGCGCGACCGACACGATCGCCTTCACGAACAGCTGGTTGTCGTGGTCGTTCGGAAGGTTGCGGATGAACAGCCCGTCGATCTTCACCGAGTCCGCCTGCAGGTGCTTGAGGTAGGCGAACGAGGAAAATCCGGTGCCGAAGTCGTCGAGGCACACGCCGCACCCGGTCTGGCGCAGCGCCTCGATGAAGCGCTGCGCGTCGTGCAGGTCGGAAACCGCCGAGGTCTCGGTCAACTCCACCATCAGCCGCCGCGGCGCCACCCCGTAACGCTTCAACTGCTCGGCGATGTATTGGGGCAGCATCGGCTCGTCGAAGGAGCGCCCGGAGATGTTCACCGCCAGCGCGGGGATCGATTTCACCTCGGCGAGCATCTGGATCGCCTCGCGCAGCACCCACCGGTCGATTTCGAGGATCTTGCCGGACTTTTCCGCCACCGGGACGAACTGCCCGGGCATGAGCAGCGCCGTTGGGTCGTCCTGGTCGCGCATGCGCACCAGCACCTCGAAGTGCGACAGGGACCGGTCCGCCGTGAAGTACACGCCCTGGAATTGCAGATCCATGAGGTTGTGCTCCAGCGCGTGCAGGATGCGGTCGTTCCACGAGAGCCTCGAGACCATGCGCTGGGAAGCATCGAGATCGCTGCGATAGATGCGCCAGGCGTTTTTGCCGGCCTCCTTCGCCTGGTACATGGCGGTGTCCGCCCGCGAAATGAGGTCCTCGGCGCCCTCGGCATGGTCCGGGAACACCGCAACGCCAAGCGAGCTCGTGAGCCGCAGGCTCTGGCCCTCGAACTGGAAGCGGACCTGCGCAATGGAGTGGGTAATGCGCTCGGAGAGCACGCGCAGCATGTCGTCCGAGATGTCCGGCACCAGGATCGCGAACTCATCGCCGCCGAGCCGGGAGAAGATTTCGTTGCGGCGCACCTGTCCCGCCATCTCCCCGGCGATGCGGATCAGCATCGCGTCGCCCGCGCGATGGCCGAAAGTGTCGTTGATGTACTTGAAGTCGTCGAGATCGAAGAAAAGCAGCGCCACGCGCGAGCTGTTGCGCTGCGCGTCCGCGATCATGCGCGCGAGCTCCTCGTTGAAGCGGTGGCGGTTGTAGAGCCCGGTCAAGGCGTCGCGCTCGGCGAGATAGACGAGCTGGTCCGCGGTCTGCCGCGCGCGCGTGATGTCCTCGAACAGCCACAGGTGGCCGACCGGCCGGCCGTAGACGTCCTCCACCGAGTACACCTGCTGCGTGATGACGCGGCCGTCGGCGAGCTGTATCTCGAGGGTGCCGAAGATGTCGCCCGGCCGCGGCGCATGCAAGATGTGGCGCGCCTGCTCGTCCGGCCGCGCCAGCACGGACGCCGAGGTGGCCAGCACTTCCTGCACGTTGCGGCCCATCAGCCGCACGCCCGGGGCGATCGTCCAGATCTTGGCGAAGGCCGGGTTGCTGTACACCACCTTCTCGTCGTGCGACACGAAGAGTATCCCGATGTCCATCGCCGCGAGCAGCGCCGAAAGGCGGGCATGCTCGTCCTGGGCGCGGGTCAGGTATTCCTGCTGCACCGCCTGCGCCTCGCGCAGCTCCGCGACCGTGGTTTCCAGCCGCTGCTCGGCCTCCTTGCGCTGCGTGATGTCGCGAATACTGATGCGGATGCCGAGGTAGCCGCCGTGCGTATCGTAGATGGGCCGCCAGTCGGCCGCGGCCCAGAACTCGCTACCGTCCTTGCGGCGGGCGCGAAACTCGTAATCCGCCCCGCTGTTGCCGCGCAGCGCACGGCGGATCTGGCGCACCGTGCGCGCGACGTCGTCGCCGGCAATGAACGGTGCCGGGAAGTTCTCGATGGCGAGGCACTCTTCCGGGGTGTAGCCGAACATGTCGAGCACCCGCGGATTGATCCAGATGAGCTTCGTCTCGGGGCTGATCCACAGCTCGCAGTCGTAGCTGTAGTCGGCGATCGCGGTGAACTTCGCCTCGCTGTTGGCGAGCGCCTTGATCCGCCCCTGCAGCGCCGCGGCCATCGTGTTGAATGCGTGGGTGAGCTTGCCGACCTCGTCGCCCCCGCCCACCGGCAACCGCACGTGGAGATCGCCCCCGGCGAGGCTCTCGCTCGCCTTCGTCAGTCTGGTGAGACTGCGCGTGAGCCAGTAAGCGAGCGCCGTCATCGACACGATCGACAGCAGCAACGCGAGACCGCCGATCGCGAGGTGCTCGCGGACGAGCTTCGTCCGGGCGACGGCCAGAAACCCGGTCGCGACCCCGAAGCGCAGCTTGCCGAGTGCCTGTCCCGCCGACTCGATTTCGAGCTCGGTGTGGAACAGCCCCTCCTGTTTCGCTGCCGGAGCGCGCAGCGCGGCGTCAATCGGCGGCAGCGTCGCGTCTCCGCCCCAGCCCGAACCGGCAACGACCCTGCCCTCGTGATCGAACAGCACCAGGTAGGCAATGCCGTCGTCGCGGCGCATGCGCTCGAGCAGCTCGCCCGCCGCGCGGTACTCGCGCGCCGCGAGCGGCGGAGCGAGCGCGGCGTTGAGCAGCCGCTTCTGGTCGGCAAGGTGGATCTGCGTGCGCTCGTCGAGCTTGTCCTCGATCACCCGCACGCTGTCGCCGATGAGCAGCGCGAGCATCAGCGCCTGGACCAGCGCGCTCGCCATCAGCAGGCGCGTGCGCAATGAGAGCGAGGCGGGAAGGAATCTCACGTGCCGGGCCCTACAGGCGCTTCGCCAGCACCACCGAACGGCGCTGGAAATTGTAGAGGTCGCGCTTCCGGCGCGGCAGCGCGCCCGGCTCTTCCTCGGTGAAGCCGCGCTCCACGAACCAGTGCTCGGCGCGCGTGGTGAGCACGAACAGACGCTTCGACTTCTGGCGCCGCGCGCGCGCCTCGGCTTCTCCGAGCAGCCGCTCGCCCGCGCCGACATTGCGGAAATCAGGATGCACGACCAGGCAGGCAAGTTCCGTCGCCCGCTCCTCCTGGAACGGATAGAGCGCCGCGCAGCCGACGATCATGCGATCGTGCTCGAGCACGACGAAGCGCCCGATCTCGCGCTCCAGGCGGTCGCGGTCGCGCTTGACCAGCGTGCCGTCGGCCTCGAGCGGCTCGATCAGTTTCAGAATGGCCCCGATGTCCTCGATTTTCGCCTGCCGCAGCTTTTCGATCGGGTCCGGCGTGAGCATGGTGCCCACGCCGCGATGCGTGAAGAGCTCGAGCAGCAGTCCGTCGTCCACGCGCCCCGAGATGAGGTGCGCGCGGCGCACCCCCTCGCGGCAGGCGCGTACCGCAAGCGGAAGATAGAGCTGCGCATCGCCGCCGGGAACCGCCCCCTTCGCGAGCAGCGTCTCGGCCTGGTGCACGGTGAGGTCGCGCAGCAGTTCCCCGCGCCGCCCGGTAACGCCGGTGGTGTCCATGAGAAAGATGAGCTTCTCGGCCTTCAGCGCGATGGCCGTGGAGGCAGCGACATCCTCCAGTGCGACATTGAACACTTCTCCGGTCGGCGAGTAGCCGAGCGGGGAGAGGAGTACGAGCTCGCCGTCCTCGAGGCGTTTCGCGATCGCTCCCGCATGCACCTTGCGCACCTCGCCCGTGTGCAGGAAGTCGATGCCGTCGACCACGCCGATCGGCTTCGCCGTGATGAAGTTGCCGCTCGCGACGCGGATGTCGGCCCCGGCCATGGGCGAGTTGGGCAGCCCCATGGAGAGCAGCGCCTCGATCTCCACGCGCAGCCGTCCGCTCGCCTCCTTGGCGCAGGCGAGCGCGAACTCGTCGGTCACGCGCAGGCCCTTGTGGAACCGGCTGCGCCGCCGGCGCTCCTTGAATTTCGCCTCGATCTGGGGGCGCGCGCCGTGCACAAGCACCAGCCGCACGCCGAGGGCGGCGAGCAGATTGAGATCGTGCGTGAGGTCGAAGAACCTTCCATCGCTCACCACCTCCCCGCTGAAGGCGATGACGAAGACCTTGCCGCGGAAGGCGTGGATATAGGGCGCGACCGACTGGAACCAGTCGATGAACCGGTCCTGCGCGGACAGCCGGGTCCGCGTTGCGGCACGCGGCGCGGAGTCGTCTTGCACCAGCGCGGTGACTTCGAACTTGTCGTTGTTGCGCGGAATGTTACGCTCCCCTGCCGTTTTCGCCCGGTGGCGCACCGCCAGCGCGCCGTCCCCATGGCTTTCACTGCAATTTCAGACGGATATTATGCGAGAAACGGCGCAAGGAAAAGCGCAATTGCGCGCCGCCAGCGCCCGCTCCTCGCATGCAGCCCCGCTCGATAGCAGCCTGTCGGACTTGAGGTCGCGACAGGCTGCTAAATGCAAAACCGCCCGCAGGTATGAGACAAAGCGAGAGGAGATGAGCTTTCTTGGCTACCAAATGCGTAACGAGCAGGGCCGGGTTCATGAATTTCGAATATTGTTTGCCGTTTGCCTGCGGGCGGTTTTGCGTAAGGAGTGTGTCGGGGCAAAGTCCGACACACTCCTAGTGTACGGGAGCATACGGGCCGGCAACGAGGGCGTATGCGACATCCATCACGGAAGCGTTCGCCAGCGATTCGTGAGCCCGCGCGGACACGATCCGGCGCTTTCGCCCGTTGTCCGTCTAGACGTCTCCCCACAACGCCTGGAGCGCGGCGAGCCCGACAAGAGCCGCCGTTTCGGTGCGCAGCACGCGCGGGCCGAGGCGCACGGCCAGAAACCCCGCGGCCAGGGCGGCGCGCTCCTCCTCCGGCGCGTATCCTCCTTCCGGCCCGGCAAGCAGCGCGACCGCGCCCTGAGGCCGGGCGAGCTCGCGCACGGTGCGCGGCGCGTCGGGCGCAAGCAGCAGCCCGAGCGCGCATGCGCGCAGCGGCGCCTGCGCGATCCATTGGCCAAAGGGAAGCAGGGGCAGCACGATCGGCACGCGGTTGCGTCCGCACTGCTCGCACGCGGCGATCGCCACGGCCTGCCAGTGCGCGACGCGCTTCGCTGCGCGCGCGGCATCCAGCCGCAGAATCGTGCGCGCGCTCGTGACCGGCTGAATCGCCACGACGCCGAGCTCCACCGCCTTCTGCACGGTATAGTCCATGCGCTCGCCCGCCGACACGGCCTGCGCGAGCGTGACGGCAAGTGGCGACTCCCGGTCGACTTCGAGTCTCTGCGCAACGAGCACGGTGATCTCACGTTTGCCGATCCGGACGATCCGCGACGGATACTCCGCGCCGGAGCCGTCGAACAACGTGACGGGATCACCGTCGCGCAGCCGCAACACGTCGCGCACGTGATGCGATTGTGCGGCGGGCAGCGTGCACTCCGCGTCGGGCGCAAACTGTCCAGAAAAGTATATTCGGTTCAAAGACTTGGAGTGCCGCATCGGGTGTCGCATTATGACACACCGCGACGCGCCGACCGCGGCAGTCATATCCGTGAGCGCTTGGTCGCGCATGCCGGGGGGGACTAAAATCGCGCTTTTTGCGGGGGCGTGCGTGCGGATCGTGATCCTGGGTGCCGGGCAAGTCGGCTCTTCGGTGGCGGAGAGCCTGGTGTCCGAGGCGAACGACATCACGGTCGTTGACGTCGATCCCTCGCGCCTGAAGCGCCTGCAGGACCGCCTCGATCTGCGCACGGTCACCGGCAACGCCGCACATCCCGCGACGCTCGAGCGGGCGGGCGCGCGCGACGCCGATCTCATGCTCGCGGTCACCCAGAGCGACGAAACCAACATGGTGGCGTGCAAGCTGGGGGCGACCATGTTCAACATTCCGACCAAGATCGCGCGCATCCGCTCCGCCGATTACCTTTCCCACCCCGAAATCTTCGCCTCGGAAAACTTCGCGGTCGATCATTCCATCTGTCCCGAGCAGGTCCTCACCGATTACATCGTCAAGCTGCTCGAGTTCCCGGAGTCGCTGCAGGTGCTAGAGTTCGCCGACGGCAAGGTGAGCCTCGTCGCCGTGCGCGCCTTCCATGGCGGCCCGCTGGTCGGGCACGAGCTTCAATACCTGCGCCAGCACATGCCGCAGATCGATGCGCGCGTGGCCGCGATCTTCCGCCACGACAGCCCGATCATCCCGGAGGGCGGCACGGTGATGCAGGCGGACGACGAGGTCTTCTTCATCGCCGCCACGGAAAACATCCGCAAGGTGCTGCGGGAGCTGCGGCGCATGGACAAGCCGGTGAAGCGGGTCATGATCGGCGGCGGCGGCAACATCGGCCGGCGGCTCGCGACCGCCATCGAGGGCCGCTACGAGGTGAAGATCATCGAGCACAACAAGGCGAATGCGGAGCGCCTCGCGACGGAGCTCGGCAATACGCTGGTGCTCGCGGGCGACGCCACCGACGAGGAGCTGCTGCGCTCCGAGAACGTCGCGGACATGGACGTCTACTGCGCGCTCACCAACGACGACCAGACCAACATCATGTCCTCGCTGCTCGCGAAGCGCATGGGCGCGCGCAAGGTGATCGCGCTGATCAACCGCGGCTCGTACGTCAACCTGCTGCAGAGCGGGCAGATCGACATTGCGATCTCGCCCGCGCAGGCCACGATCGGCACGCTGCTCGCGCACGTGCGCCGCGGTGACTGCGCGGTGGTGCACTCTTTGCGCCGCGGCGCCGCGGAGGCGCTCGAGATCATCGCCCACGGCGACCCCAAGTCCTCGAAGGTGATCGGGCGCCGCATCGAGGAGATCGACCTGCCCAAGGGCACCACCATCGGCGCGATCGTGCGCCAGCGCGAGGGTAAGCCCGGGGAGGAAGTTCCCGCCAGGAAGAACGGCCACGAGTACGACGTCATCATGGCCCACCACGACACGGCGATCGAGCCCGGGGACCACGTGATCGTGTTCGTCGTCAACAAGCGCATGGTCCCGAGCGTCGAGAAACTGTTCCAGGTGGACGTCGGTTTCTTCTGAGACGGCATCGCCCGACTGCCCAGGCGAGTCTCCCCCACCATGTTCCCGGGACGCATGTCCCCGGCCGGCCGAAGCCCATGAAGAATCTTGCTCCGGTACTGCAAGGGCTCGGCCTCATGACGATGCTCTTCAGCGCCACCATGCTGGTGCCCGTCGCGACCGCGCTCTGGTACGACGACGGCACGTTCCACGCCTACGACGAGGCACTGCTCGTCACGCTCGCCACGGGTGCGGCACTGTGGTTTGCCACACGCGGCAGCGCCCAGGAGCTGCAGCCCCGCGACGGTTTCCTCCTGGTGACGCTGGTGTGGTCGGTGCTGCCGGCTTTCGCCGCCTTGCCCCTGCTCATCCACATCGACGGGCTCAGCTTCACGGACGCGTATTTCGAAACCATTTCCGGGCTGACGACGACCGGAGCGTCGGTGCTCTCCGGCCTCGACGAATTGCCGCCCTCCATCAACATGTGGCGCTGCCTCCTGCAATGGCTCGGCGGCATGGGGATCATCGTGCTCGCGGTCGCGATCCTGCCGCTGCTGGGGGTAGGCGGAAGCCAGATCTTCAAGGCGGAGACGCCGGGCCCGATGAAGGACACCAAGCTCACGCCGCGCATTACCGAAACCGCCAAGGGGCTGTGGCTGGTGTACAGCGGCATCTCCGCCGCCTGCGTCGTTTCGTTCCGGCTCGCGGGCATGAGCTGGTACGACGCGGTGCTGCACGCCTTCACCACCATGAGCCTCGGCGGCTTCTCCAACCACGATGCGAGCTATGGCTTCTTCGACTCGCCGCTGATCGAAGCGGTCACCATTTTCTTCATGCTGGTTTCCGGGATCAACTTCGCCACCCATTTCACGGCGCTGCGCGCGCGCAGCCTCGGTCCCTACCGGCGTGACCCGGAGGCCCCGTGGTTCCTCATCGCGATGGTCGGCAGCGTGCTCGTGATCACCGCCTATCTGTGGCTCACGGGGACCTACTCCGACGCGCTGACAGCGCTGCGTTTCGCGGCGTTCAACGTCGTGTCCGCGGGCACGACAACGGGCTACGCCAACACGGACTACGGCCTGTGGCCGGTTTTTGCGCCGTTCACGATGCTGCTCCTGTGCGTGATCACCTCGAGCTCGGGCTCGACCGGCGGGGGCATCAAGATGATACGCACGCGGCTGCTCGCGCAGCAGGGCATGCGCGAAATGCTCAAGCTCCTGCACCCGCAGGCGCCCGCCCCGATCAAGCTCGGCGCTCAGGTCGTTCCGAACCAGATCGTGTTCGCGGTGCTCGCGTTCATGTCCCTCTACGGCGCGAGTGTCACGGTGATGACGATGGTGCTGCTCGCCAGCGGGCTCGATTTCATCACGGCGTTCACCGCGGTGATCGCCTGCATCACGAACACCGGACCCGGACTTGCCCAGGTCGGCCCTGCGACGAACTACGCTTCCCTCACGGATTTCCAGACCTGGGTGCTCGCGTTGGCGATGCTGCTCGGGCGACTCGAGCTCTTCACCGTGCTGGTCCTGTTCACTCCCGCGTTCTGGCGGAAGTGAGGCCGTCGTTCCGCGCGGTGCCGGCGGTCTGGTACAGTGCTCGTGACCCGGCTGGTGCAAAGAGGCGAGGAACGAACGAAAACGCATAACCGCGCCCCATGAACTGGTTCCTTTCGATAGCGCCGCTCCTGGGCGTGATCGCGATGGGCATGAGCCTGTCGCATCTCGTCCCCATCGCCTGCTCGCTCCTGCTGGGGGACGGCACCGCCCGGCTCTTCCTCCTGTCGCTCGCCGTCAACTTCTTCGCGGGCCTGCTGGTCTGGGTCGCCACGCGCCGCTACCGGCGCGAGATCGGGATCCGCGAGGGCATCCTGCTGGTGGTGCTGGTGTGGAGCGGGGGGGCGTTCTTCGCCACGCTGCCCCTGCTGCTCGTCATCCCCGGGCTCAGCTTCACCGACGCGTTCTTCGAGGCCGTCTCCGGGCTCACGGCGACCGGCGCCACGGTGTTGACCGGCCTGGACGATTTGCCGCCTTCGATCAACCTGTGGCGCGGGCTGCTGCAATGGCTCGGCGGCATGGGTGTCATCGTGCTGGCGGTGGCGATCCTGCCGCTCCTGGGCGTGGGCGGGCGCCAGCTCTTCAAGTCCGAGATCCCGGGGCCCATGAAGGAAGAGCAGCTGACCCCGCGCATCACCGAGACCGCGAAGGGCCTGTGGCTAGTCTACGCGCTGCTCACGCTCGCGTGCATGCTCGCCTACCGCGCGGCAGGCATGAGCTGGTTCGATGCCGTGATGCACAGCTTCACCACGATGGCGCTCGGGGGCTTTTCCTCGCACGATGCGAGCTTCGGATATTTCAACTCGCCGCTGATCGAGGGCATCGCGGTCTCCTTCATGCTCATCGCCGGCATCAACTTCGCGACGCACTTCATGGCCTGGCGCGGGCGCAGCCCCTCCTCCTACCTGCGCGACCCCGAGGCGCGCGTCTTCCTGTCGATGGCAGTGGCGAGCGTGCTCGCGGTCGCCGCCTTCCTCTGGACGCGCGGCGTCTATCCCGATTTCGCGACGGCCCTGCGCTACGCCGCCTTCAACGTGATCTCGGTCGGCACCACGACCGGCTACTCGACGACGGATTACAACCTGTGGCCGGTATTCGCGCCGCTGTGGATCCTCTTTCTCGGCACCTTCCTCAGCTCCTCGGGCTCGACGGGAGGCGGGGTGAAGATGATCCGCGCGATGGTGCTGTTCCGGCAGGTCTATCGCGAGTTCAGCCGGCTTGCGCACCCGGGGGCAATCGTGCCGCTCAAGATCAGCGGCATGCCGATCTCGGCGCAGGTGATCTTCGCGGTGCTCGCCTTCTTCTTCGCGTGGATTGCCGCGCTCGTCACCATGACTCTCGTGCTCGCGGCCACCGGGCTGGACGCCATGACCGCCTTCTCCGCGGTGGTGGCAACGCTCAGCAACATCGGGCCCGGCCTGCAGGAGGTCGGGCCCGCCGCGAGCTACGCCACGCTCACGGATTTCCAGACCTGGGTGCTCGCGTTCGCGATGCTGCTCGGGCGCCTCGAGCTCTTCACGCTGCTCATCGTCTTCACCCCCGCGTTCTGGCGCCGGTGACGCGGGTTGGGTCGTCTCTCAAAACACTTTGAAACCGCCGATGAACGCAGATGAACGCGGATAGAAGCAAGACTGCGAACGTCGACGCGTTCTTCATTTCTGATCGGCGTTAATCGGCGTTTATCTGCGGTTATTCCTTTTTGCGCGCGGCACGATATAAAGCGCCAGCGCGCGCTTGCGCTGCACGTCGTGGTCGACCGCCGGCGCGGGGTAGTCCTTGCCGATAAGCACTTTCGCGCGCCGCTGCGCCTCCCGGTCCATGCGCCACGGCTCGTGGATGAACCGGTCGTCGCAGCCGGCAAGCTCGGGCACCCACATGCGGATGAACTCTCCGGAGGCGTCGAACTTCCGTGACTGGGTGACGGGATTGAAGATGCGGAAATAGGGCTGGGCATCGCAGCCCGTCGAGGCGGCCCACTGCCAGCCGCCGTTGTTCGAGGCAAGCTCGAAGTCGATCAGGTGCTCCGCGAAATAGCGCTCGCCCCAGCGCCAGTCCACCAGCAGGTCCTTGACCAGGAAGGAGGCCGTCACCATCCGCAGGCGGTTGTGCATGTAGCCGGTGCGGTTGATCTGGCGCATCGCGGCGTCCACGAGCGGATAGCCGGTGCGCGCCTCGCACCACGCGGCAAACAGCTTCTCATCGTTCGGGTAACGCAGACCGGCATACCGCGGCTGGAAGGCCCGCTCGACGACATGCGGGTGGTGATGCAGGATCATCTGGTAGAAATCGCGCCAGATGAGCTCGTTCAGCCACGCGCGCGCCCCGGCGCTCTTCGCGCGCGAGGCCGCGCGCGCGAGCTCGCGTATGGAGATCGTGCCGAAGCGCAGGTGCACCGAGAGGTACGACGGCCCCTTCAACGCCGGGTAATTGCGCCGTTCGTGGTAGCGCGCCATGCGCTTGCGGAAGGCGCGGAAGAGCGCCCGCGCCCCGGAGGTTCCCGGGCGCACTCCGATCCCGGCGAGGCCGGTCTCGCGAAAGCCGATCTGCTCAAGCGTCGGCAGCGCCGTCCCGCGCGAGCGGGCCAGCCGGCTGCGGTATTTCTCCACGGGGTACGCCCTCAGATGGAAAGGCTCGAGCTTCTTCAGCCAGGCGTTGCGATATGGCGTGTAGACGCTGTAGGGCTTGCCGGTCCCCGCCAGCACCTCGTCCCCCTCGAAGATGACCTGGTCCTTGGTGGCGTGGAACTCGATTCCCATGTCCGCGAGCGCCCGCTCCACCGCCCGGTCGCGCTCGGTCGCCCGCGGCTCGTAGTCGCGGTTGGCATACACCGCCCCCACCCCGAGCCGGGCCGCAAGCTCGGGAATGAGCGTTCGCGCCGGCCCGTGCAGCACGATGAGGTCGCCGCCCAACTTCCGGAGCGCCTGCTTGAGCTCGGCGAGGCTCTCACGGATGAACTCGACCCGGCGGTCGTCCCGGCGCGGGAGCCGGTCGAGAATCTCGGTGTCAAAGACGAAGGCGCAGTGCACCTCCCCGCTCGCCCGCAGGGCGGCGTGGAGGGAGGCGTGGTCGTAGGCGCGAAGATCCCGCCGGAACCAGCACAGGCTGGCGGCATGGCGGGCTGCGGATGCGGGATGCGCGGGCATGTTTGTGAAGGCGCTCCCCGATATTTACAATAGACGCCAAGGCAAGCTCAAGTTGCGCACGAAATGAACCTCACGCACCACTTTCTCATCGCCATGCCGGCGATGGCGGACCCGCATTTTGCACGGACCCTGACCTTCGTGTGCGAGCACAACGAACAGGGCGCGCTCGGCATCGTCGTCAATCGGCCGATCGAGATGAACCTGCAGACGCTGCTCGAGCAGGTGAGCATCCCGCTCACGGGCGATGATTTCAAGTCCGTGCCGATCCACTTCGGCGGCCCGGTGCAGGTGGACCGCGGCTTCGTGCTGCACACCCCCCTCGGCCAGTGGCAGTCCACGCTGGCAGTCAGCTCCGAAATCGGCCTCACCACCTCCAAGGACATCCTGCAGGCAATCGCCCGTGGCGAGGGCCCGGGCAAGAGCAAGATACTGGTCACGCTCGGCTATGCGGGCTGGGCGCCGGGACAGCTCGAGCACGAGCTGGCGCAGAACGCCTGGCTCACCGTACACGCCAAGCCGGAAGTGATCTTCGACCTCTCCGCCGAGGAGCGGCTGCAAGCGGCGATGAGCCTGCTCGGAATCGATTTCGCCAGCCTCTCGGAGCAGGCCGGGCACGGCTGACACCGGTAAACAGTGAGCGGTAAGCAGTAAGCAGAAAGGGAGCCGGAACCGGCCATACGCTTTTGTCCGCTCACCGCTCACCGCTCACCGCTCACCCGAGGACCGGAACGGTCCTCGCGTTCGATTACGGGGAGAAGCGCATCGGTGTGGCGGTCGGAGATCTGCAGACCGCGCTCGCTCATCCCCTCACTACGATCACGGCCGCGGACAACCGCTCCCGCTTCGACGCGATCGCCGGATTGATGGCCGAATGGCGGCCGGTGCTGCTGGTGGTCGGAATTCCCGCGCGTGCCGACGGGTCGGCGCACGAAGTAGGCCGGCTCGCGCGGCGGTTCGCACAGCGGCTGCACGGGCGTTTCGGGGTCGGGGTCGCACTCGTGGACGAGCACCTCACCTCGCACGCCGCGGAGAGCGCGCTGCGGGAGGCGGGCGCGCGCGGCAGGCGGCTTAAGCGCGCGCTCGATCCCGTTGCCGCCCAGCGCATCCTCGAGGCGTATTTCGCCGCCGCGAAGACCGGGGAAATGGGAAATGGAAAATAGGAAATCGGCGGCGGGACGCGCGGCCCGGCCGTTCCCGTTTTCCGTTCCCCGTTCCCCACCGCGCATTTGCCGCTCGCGAGCGGGCGGCAAACTGTGGTAGGCTAGCGCCCCGCGCAAGTCCTGAACATGGCGGGCATCCCGTTACCCGACGCCGAAGCGCTGCTCGCGGCGCTCGCCGAGCAGATGCGGCCCATGGTGGGGCCGGAAGCCGGCTTGATCGGGGTGCATACCGGGGGCGTGTGGGTCGCCGAGCGGCTGCACCAGGCGCTCAAGCTCAAAGCCCCCTGCGCGAGCCTCGACGTTTCCTACTACCGCGACGACTACGAGAGCCGTGGGCTGCGCCGCGATGTCCGGCGCTCCGAGATCCCGTTCGAGGTCGAGGGCCGCGAGCTCGTGCTGGTCGACGACGTGCTCTACACCGGCCGCACCATACGCGCGGCGCTGAACGAGATCTTCGATTACGGCCGCCCGGCCAGCGTCCGGCTTGCCGCCCTGGTGGACCGCGGCGGCCGCCAGCTTCCGATCGCCGCGCAGTTCGTGGGGGCGACGATACAACTGGGACCGGAACACAGCATCGAGCTCACGCGCGACGCCGGGGGCCGGCTCGCGCTGGTGCTGCGCGAGGAGGGACCCTAGTGTCCCGAGTCGCTAATTCGCTGAACAAAAGATGCCGAGAATCGACGCCATACTTTGGCGCAAATCCTCGCCAGGTGTGCAACCTGGCTGCGGTTTGCTTCGCGTCTGGCGCCGATTTCGGCCCTTTTGCGATGCGAAGAGGTGGGTAGCGCGACCAATCGATCAACGAACTAGCGACTCGGGACACTAGCCGATGTGGCTCAACCCCGCCAATCCCCAGCTCGGCCGCGACGGAGAACTGCACCACCTGCTGTCGCTCGAAGGGCTGCCCGCCGAGATCATGTGGCGGATCCTCGATACCGCGAAGACCTTCGTCGGCGTCAAGATGAAGAAGGTGCCGCTGCTGCGGGGAAAGTCGGTGTTCAATCTCTTCTTCGAGCCTTCGACGCGCACGCGCACCACGTTCGAGATCGCGGCGAAGCGGCTGTCCGCCGACGTCATCAACCTCAACATCAGCGCCTCTTCCCAGACCAAGGGGGAGAGCCTGCTCGATACCGTGGACAACCTCTCGGCGATGCATGCCGACATGTTCGTGGTGCGCCACGGCGAGAGCGGCGCGCCGCACTTCATCGCGCGCCACGTGGCGCCCGAGATCCACGTGATCAACGCCGGCGACGGGCGTCATTCACACCCGACGCAGGGGTTGCTCGACATGTACACCATCCGCCACTACAAGAAGGATTTCGGCAGCCTGAGGGTGGCCATCGTCGGGGACATCCTGCACTCGCGCGTGGCGCGCTCCCAGATGCACGCGCTCGCCACCCTGGGTTGCCCCGAAATCCGCGTGATCTGCCCCAAGACGCTGCTGCCGGCGCACGTCGAGCAGCTCGGCGTGCACGTCTACCACGACATGCGACAGGGGCTGAAGGACGTGGACGTGGTGATGATGCTGCGGCTGCAGAACGAGCGCATGCAGGGCGCGCTGCTGCCCTCCGCGCAGGAGTTCTACAAATTCTACGGGCTGACCGAGGACAAGCTCGCGGTTGCCAAGCCCGATGCGATCGTGCTGCACCCGGGCCCGATGAACCGCGGCGTGGAGATCGACTCCAGCGTCGCCGACGGCAAGCAATCGGTGATCCTGCCGCAGGTCACGTTCGGCATCGCGATCCGCATGGCGGTGATGAGCATCCTCGCCGGCGCCAAAGCGAAGTGACGAGTGATGAGTAAAGGCCAAGCCAGTCACCAGTCACCAGTCACCAGTCACGCTTTTCCACGATGAAGATCCACATCAAGGGCGGCCGGCTGATCGACCCGAAGAACGGCATCGACGCCGCGCGAGATCTCTACATCGCAGCCGGCAAGGTGGTGGCGGTCGGCGAGGCGCCCAAGGGCTACGCGGCCAACCGCGTGATCGACGCGACGGGGCTCGTCGTCTGCCCGGGGCTGGTCGATCTCGCGGCCCGGCTCCGGGAGCCCGGCTTCGAGTACATGGCCACGCTCGAATCCGAGATGGAAGCGGCGGTGGCGGGCGGCGTGACCAGCCTTGCGTGCCCGCCCGACACCGACCCTCCGCTCGATGAACCCGGACTGGTGGAGATGCTGAAGTTTCGCGCCAGAACGCTCAATCGCGCGCGCGTCTACCCAGTGGGGGCCCTGACCGAGGGCCTGAAGGGCGAGCGGCTGACCGAGATGGCGGAGTTGAGGGATGCCGGCTGCATCGCGTTCTCCCACGCCGACGCCCCGCTCGCCGACAACCAGGTCCTTTACCGCGCCCTGCAATACGCCGCGACCTTCGGCTTTCACGTCTGGCTGCGCCCGCACGATACCGCGCTCGCGCGCAATGGCGTCGCCCACGACGGGCAAGTCGCCACGCGGCTCGGGCTTCCCGCCGTCCCGGTGTGCGCCGAAACGGTGGCGCTCTCCACGATCCTGATCCTCACGCGAGAGACGGGCGCGCGGGTCCACCTCGCGCGCCTCTCGACGGCGGAAGGCGTGGACATGGTGCGCAAGGCCAAGCAGCAGGGCCTGCCCGTCAGCTGTGACGTCGGTGCGCACCACGTCCACCTCACGGAGATGGACATCGGCTACTTCGATGCGAACAGTCATCTCACTCCGCCGTTCCGCAGCCTGCGCGACCGCGAGGCGCTCTGCGCCGCGCTTGCCGATGGAACCGTGGATGCGATCTGCTCCGACCATACCCCGGTGGACGATGACGCCAAGCAACTGCCCTTCGCCGAGGCCGAATCCGGCGCCACGGGACTCGAGCTTCTGCTCCCGCTCACGCTGAAATGGGCGGAAGAATCGGGCGTGAAACTGCCCGCCGCGCTCGCCAGGGTCACCTCCGAGCCCGCGCGCGTGCTCGACATCGACGCCGGTCACCTGACACCGGGGCACTCGGCCGATGTCTGCATCTTCGATCCCGCCCGCTACTGGAAGGTCGAGCCTGCCTCTCTGCGCAGCCAGGGCAAGAACACGCCGTTCCTCGGCTTCGAGCTGAAGGGCCGGGTACGCCACACCCTGGTCGAAGGCCAACTGGTTTACGAGGCGAAATAGCCCGGTTCCGTCAAAACCTGGTCCCGGCTGCGTGACAGCGTTTCCTGAACGTAGCGCGCCCACTCCGAGGCATTAGGCTCGCCGTAACCTCGCCGATTGCCGGGCACTCGTGGAGCCAGCCGGCGACGACGAAATTCACGAGCGTGATCACCACGTACTTGGCCCCGTGGTGCACCATGAGCTGCAACCAGAAGCTCCCGCGCAGCGGAAAGACCCCCCGGAACTCGTATCGAGCGCGGCCCGTGAGCGGCCTGTTCGCATCGATGGCGAAGTCAACGGGCTGAGCAAAAACTCACCGGACCCGCGAGAATTCCTTCACAAAAAAATCACAAGTCATGGGGTACAAAGAATGTCTGGCGCCACCAGTTCATCTGCCCGGCGAGCCGGCTGGATGTCGGCGGCCGCGGGCGGTTGAGATTCTGAGGAGATGGCCGTGGTTATATCGAAACAGGGGGCTCCCCAGCCTGTGAAGCAATGGGGTGAGATGAATTTTCTCGAGAAAATGCGCTTTCTTGGAAAAGCGTGTGTATTTTTCCTGACGGGGGGCTTTGCGTATCCGAATCTTTTCAGTGACTGACTGTTACGGCGCCGCGGGTCATGACATGCCGTTGCGGCCCTTCTGTCGCCTTCCACACGGTGTCTGCATACCCGCTTAAATCCACGAGGCCGAAAAAGGCCTTCACCCAAGCTTCGTTACGGTAGAGGGCCCGCCGATCGGCGCCCGCGATAACAACGGCCATTGCCTCCATGGAAAATTCGCTCCGCAGCACAACCCTGATGCCTCGAAGGCTTTCGCCGCCTGTTCTCTTGCTCGTGGTTGGTTCGGCGCACGCCCAGCAGAAGGGCGCGGCCGAAATCCCGCCTTCCGAAACCGTCGACATGATCTACGTCGTGCTATTCGGCGTCATCTTCGTGGGCATGATCGTCCTTTTCCTCTGGTACGTCTGGTGGAACGAGCGGAAGCGGGAGCCGGAAGAGAAGGCACCGGAAGACGCATGACCGGTTTGTCACGTGACCGAATGGACGGTTCCGCACGGAATCGGGAGGGGTGGCTCGTGTCGCAGCTGGGTTGCCGCCGACGCCTCTCGGCGCGTCGTCTGATCATCCCGCGCGCTGCATGAGATCCGATCTCGCGAACAACAAGGATTTTCTGGCGGGCCTGTTGCTGCTCGCCATCGGGGCCATCGGGTTCTACATGGCGCTCGACTTTCCGATGGGAACCGCGCGGCGCATGGGTCCGGGCTATTTCCCGCGGGTGCTGA
>Ga0194131_10000060_pt1 | contig 149236 bp, 143 predicted proteins | sample TA2KigO120mmetaG_FD_148631 | JGI IMG/M metagenome (GOLD analysis project Ga0194131, IMG submission 148631) | Freshwater microbial communities from Lake Tanganyika, Tanzania - TA2015053 Kigoma Offshore 120m | ecosystem: Environmental > Aquatic > Freshwater > Lake | place: Tanzania: Lake...
ACACCGTCCGTCCGCACTCGAGTCTCGGCAATCTCACGCCGGCAGAGTTTGCCGCGCGAGGTCGATCAACAGAGCAACCAGGGGCCGTTCTCTAGAGACCGTTGGTCCGAGAAATGCCAGCAGGTCAGCGCCGCGATATCGTGAGCCGACCTGACGACGCGAGGCACACGCGATGATGACTGGACTCGAAGGCAAAGTTTCGACCGACGCACTGCCGTGGATCGACCTCGGCACGGGGCTCGAAGGCAATCGCATCAAGGTCTTGCGCGTGAGCGAGGAGACCGGCGCCTACAGCCTGCTGATCCACGCGCGCGCGGGCACCGTGAATCAAGCCCACGTGCACTCGGGGCCCGCGGACTTCTACATCCTGAGCGGGCGACTCGAGTACCGCCTCGGCGAGGCGAAGGCCGGCGACTGGATGTACGAGCCGGCGGGCGCGGTGCACGATGCGACCACCGCGACCGAAGACACGCTCTATCTCGCCAACGTGTACGGCGCGATCCTCTTCTACAAGCCCGACGGATCGCTCGACTACGTGCAGGACTGGCGCACGATCAAGAGCCTCGCGGAGAGCGCGCGCAAGACCTGAGCTTCCCGCGCTCAGTCGATGCCGAGCTTGCGCAGCTCCTCCGGCATGCGCTTCGCGTCGGCTTCGAGCAGCGGACCGCGCTCTTCGTCCGTGAGCTGGCCCGCCGTGTCCTTCGCCATCTTGTCGCTGTCGAGCTCGATGAACTTCTCGGGCACGATCTCGACGATCACGCGCAGCGGCGAGTCGAGGCGCTTCTCGAACGCGGAAGCCTGCGCCTCCGCCTCGGGCGTGAGCGCACCGCCGGCGCGCCCGTAAGGGCCACGCGCGAGTGCGGGATAGAACCAGCGCTTGGTCGCTTCGTCGTCGTGAATGATCGCGCGGCCCTTGATCGTGATGGCGCCGTTCGGGCCGCCCTCCGCGGCGATTCCGCTCACCACGACCGAGCAGCGCGGATCGCGCCGCAGCGCCGCGATGCGATGGCGATGCCGCCCGCACGTGATCCACGCGCGCCCGTTCTTCCACACGAACGCGTGCACGACGCCCACGGGCCAGCCGTCCTTCGTGCTCCAGTTGAAGACGCACTCGCGCGCCTTGCTGAGCAGCTCTTCGCGCTTCGCGGGCGAGAACGGATAGATCGAGACTTGTTCGTGGTCCTTGTCGGACATCGCGCGGCTCCCGCAGAGTCGAGATGAGAACGCGCAGCGACCGTATCGCAGCGCGCCGCGCAGCCGCTCAGTTGCGGGGGCTGCTCGCGCCGGTCGAGAATGCGCGCCATCGGCAATGAGCGCGCCGCGAACCCTGCGCTCGAGGACGAACCATGATCGCACTGATCGCACGACTGAACGTGGCGGAAGGCAAGGGCGCGTAGTTCGAGAAGGCCATGCTGGCGCTCGCCGGCCAAGTGCGCGCGAACGAGCCCGGCAATCAGCTCTACACGCTCTGCAAGGACTCCGACGGCAAGTACCTCGTGCTCGAGCTCTACAAGGACGAAGCGGCGCTCGCCGCGCACGGACAGAGCGCGCACTTCAAGGCCTCGGGCGCGTCGTTCAAGGGGCTGATGGCCGGCGCGCCGCAGATTCAGCGGCTGCAGGTGATTGGCTGAGCGCGGCGTCGCGCGAGTCGACAAGACTTCGATGTCCGCGGACGGATGGCACGAGCTTCACCGCCGAAGGCGCCTCGCCGTCGCGGAGCCACCAGCGCTTGTCCTACACATCTTCCGACGAACGCGCGCCGCTGCGTCGATTCGCATGTTGTGATCGACGCGGGCGCACGCGCCGCCAGAGGGCTCCATGATGCTGCTCCGCCACTCGCGCCTCGCTGCGCTCCTGCTGCTCGCACTCACGCTCGCGACGACGGCGCACGCAAACCCGCGCGGACCGCGCTGGGTCACGACCTGGGCCACCGCATCGAAGACCCCCACGATCTTCGATCGCGCGCTCCCCACGCTCGACGACGTCACGCTGCGTCAGATCGCGCATGTGAGCCTCGGCGGTCCGCGCGTGCGCGTGTGGCTTACGAACGAGTTCGGTAGCGCCCCGCTGCGAGTCGGCGCGGCGACGGTGGCGCTGCGCGCTTCGGGCGGAAGCATTGCGCCGGAGTCGCTGCGCACGCTCACGTTCGGCGGCGCCGCATCGATCGTGATCGCACCGGGTGCGCGCGTCGTGAGCGACGCGGTGAGCCTGCGCGTGCCGAGTCGCGCCGACCTCGCGATCAGCGTGCATCTCCCCGACGACGTGACCGGCTCGGGCTCGCCCGTCACGTATCACGTGCGCGCGCTGCAGACGAACTACATCGCGAGCGGCGACCAAACCGCGGCGACTCACCTGATCGCCGCTTCCAGCGAGACGTCATGGGTTTTATTCGCCGGCGTCGACGTGATCACCACGCCGGGCACGTGGGGCGTCGCCGCGATCGGAGACTCGATCACTGACGGCGATCAGGTGGCGTTCCCGAACGAGCCCGTCGACCTGAACGCGCGTTACACCGATTTTCTGGCGGAGCGGTTGCTCGCCGAGCGGCGCGCTGGCGTGCTCAACGCGGGCATCTCGGGCAACCAAGTGACGCGCACCTTCTTGGGCGACAACGTGCAAGCGCGCCTCGACCGCGACGTGCTGGCGAGAACGGGCGTGACGCATGTGATCGTGACTGCGGGCATCAACGACATCGGGCTGCCCGGACTGCTCACGGTGATCGGAATTCCCACGCCACCCGTTGCGGTGACGGACATCATCTCGGGCCTCCAGCAAACCGCGGCCCGCGCGCGCGCGCGGCCTCGTGGTGATCGGCGGCACGCTCTCCCCGTCGGGAGGAAGCCTTCCGGGCTACTCCGGCGCAGCAGCCGAGTCGGCTCGGCAAGCCCTGAATGCGTGGATCCGCACCACGGAAGCCTTCGATGCGGTGGTCGACTTCGACGCCGTGCTGCGCGACCCCGCGAATCCGACGGTGATGCAAGCCGGCCTCACGGCCGACAACCTGCACCCGAACACGGAGGGCTACCGCCGCATGGCGGACGCTGCCTTCGCGGTGTTGACCGGCGCGCCGTAGGCGCGGCTGCGCTGGGTCGCCTCCGAGGAGTCGCGCGCTTAGGCGCGCGAGCGGCGCAGCGAGCGCTGACGCGGCGAGTCGCGCCGTTGACCTAGCGTGGCGCGCTTGCAGCCAAGGAGAAGCACGTGCCGCGCACGAGGACCGAACGCAATGCCACACTCCATCTCGCGCGCGTCCCGAGTGGCGAAGCAGGCCCGGGCGACTTCGAAGTGCGCGAATCCGCGATTCCGAGGCCGCACGGCGGCGAGGTGCTGATTCGCACGCACTACGTAGGCATCGATGCGGCGCTGCGTCTGATCGTGCGCGACTCGAGCGACTTCCTGTTCCGCGTGAAGCCCAGAGACGTGGTACACGGATCGGGCGCCGGTGAAGTCCTCGAGAGCCGACACCCCGACTACCGCGTCGGCGACGCGGTGATCGGCTCGTTCGGCGTGCAGCGCTACGCGATCTCCGATGGCAGCGGCCTCGAGCGCTGCGACACGTCGCTCGCGCCGCTCTCGACGTGGCTCGGCCCGATGGGTGTCTCCGGTCTCACCGCGTACTTCGCGATGTTCGACGAGTGCAAGCCGCAGCCCGGGCAGACCGTGCTCGTCACCGGCGCCGCCGGCGCGGTGGGCTCGATCGCCGGACAACTCGCGCGGCTCGCCGGGGCGCGCACGATCGGCCTAACAAGCACGGATCCGAAGTGCCGCTGGCTCGAGTCGGAACTCGGCTACCACGTCGCGATCAACTACCGCGCCCCGGACTTTCGCGAGCAACTCGAGCGCGCGGCGCCGGAACGCATCGACGCGATCTTCGACAACGTGGGCGGCGCGGTGCTCGACGAGAGCCTGCGCCTGATCGGCATGCGAGGCTGCGTGCTGCTGTGCGGCTCGACCTCGCAATACCCCGCCGAAACGATGCAAGGCCCGAGCAACTACATCTGGCTCGGCACGATGCGCGCGCGCATGCAGGGCTTCGTCGTGTTCGACTACGCCGCTCGCTACGGCGAGGGGCGCCGACGCCTCGCAGCGTTCGCGAAGGCGGGTTCGCTGAAAATGCCGGAGCACATCGTTCGCGGTGACGTGAGCGACTTCCCCGCCGCGCTGCGCTCGCTCTATCGCGGCGAGAACAAGGGGAAGATGGTGCTGCGGCTCCCGGCCGCGGGCTGACGCTGATGCTGAACGTGAAAGATCCACAGGGATGGACCTCGCGATTCATGCGTCCGCTGTGAGCGGTCGCGGGCTGCCTACGACTTCCCGCGCGCCTCTCTGTATGCCTCGATGTTCCGCACCGTCTCGCGCGCGGGCTCGTGCGCGGCCTTCAGCGCGGCGCGCCGTCTGAGCTTCGCGTCGCTGATCTCGGGCGCGACGTAGCCGTCGTCGTCACGGCTCACCGTCACGCCTGGCGCGACGATGCGGTCGATCGCGTCGAGCACGTCGTCCGAAAGCGTGACGTCCGCGCCAGCGAGTAGGCCGTCGAGCTGCTCGAGCGTGCGTGGTCCGATGATCGACGACGTCACCGCGGGGTGCGCGCACGTGAACGCGATCGCCATGTGCATGAGCGAGATGCCGGCCTCCGCCGCGACGGCGGCGAGCGCCTCCACGAGGTCGAGCTTGCGCTGGTTATCAGGGCGATTCATGTCGTAGAGGTGCGGCTGCAGCTTCTGGCGATTCGTGTCGGTCGCCTGCGCGCCGCGCCGCCATTTCCCCGTGAGCCAGCCTTGTGAAAGTGGGCTCCACACGACGACGCCCATGCCGTAGCGCTGGCAGGTGGGCAGCACGTCGGCCTCGATGCGGCGCGCGAAGATCGAGTAGGGCGGCTGCTCCACGCGGAAGCGCTCGCGCCCGCGCTCCTTCGCGACCCACTGCGCCTCGACGATTTGCTCCGCCGGAAACGTGGAGGAGCCGAGCATGCGCACCTTGCCCGCGCGCACGAGGTCGCTGAGCGCGCCCAGCGTCTCGTCGATGTCGGTCGCGTCGTCGGGTCGGTGCACCTGATAGAGGTCGATGTAGTCCGTGCCGAGTCGCCGCAGGCTGCTCTCGCACTCGCGCACGATCCAGCGCCGCGAGTTGCCCTTGTGATTCGGGTTCGCGTCCATCGGCAGGCTGAACTTCGTGGCGAGCACGACTTCGTCGCGCACCCCGGCAAGCGCCTTGCCGAGGATCGTTTCCGACTCGCCGTGCGAGTACACGTCGGAGGTGTCGAAGTAGTTGATGCCCGCGTCGAGCGCGCGCCGGACCATGCGCGTGCAGTGCGCTTCATCCTCGTTGCCGAAGTAGCCGAACATGCCGGCGCCGAAGCACAGCTTGCTCACCCGCACGCCGGTGCGGCCTAACGCTCGCAGCTCCACGGAGTCTCCTCGTCAGCGCATGCGCAGGATCGGCTTGATCACTTCACCCGTGACCGCCGAGTCGTGCACTGCGCGGTTGATGTCGGCGAAGTCGTAGAACTTCACGAAGCGATCGAACGGAAGGCGCCCGTCACGGAACAGCTCGGCCAGGTAGGGCACGAACGTCTGCGCGACGGCATCGCCCATCACGACGCCGCGGATGCCGCGCCCCATCCCGATGCGGTCCATGCTGAACGCGATCTCGATGCCGCCTGGCGTCGCGCCCACTTGCGCGCACCAGCCCGGGCGGCCGAGGCAATCGACTGCCTGCCGGACGGCCGCTGGCACGCCAGAGCACTCGACAGAGAAATCCGCACCCGCGCGCGTCAGCGCTCGAATCGACGCGACGGCATCTTCGCGCGAGGCGTCCACGACGTGGGTCGCGCCGACCGCGAGAGCCATCTCGAGCCGCGAGGGCCGCAGGTCGACCGCGATGATGCGCGCGCATCCTGTCGCCCGAGCCCCCATCACCGCTGCGAGGCCGACGGTGCCGACGCCGAACACGGCGACGCTCGAGCCCGGCCGCGGCGCGAGCGCGTTCACGACGGTGCCGAAACCCGTGGTGAGACCGCAGCCGAGGGGCCCCATGAGCTCGAGCGGCAGGTCGCGCGCGATCTTCACGACGCTGCGCGCTGGCGCGATCGAGTGGGTGGCGAAGGACGATTGACCGACGAAGCGGCCGCGCAGCGGCGCTCCGCGGCACGAAAGCGGCGAGCTCCCGTCCGCGCGAAGGCCGGTGAGGTTGCGCGTGACGAACTCGTCGCAGTAGGCCGGCGCACCTCGGTGACAGGCGGGGCACGTCCCGCACGAGTCCCCGCTCAGCACGACGTGGTCGCCCACCGCGACGTGGCGTACGGCGTCGCCGATCGCCTCGACGACGCCCGAGCCTTCGTGCCCGAGCACCATCGGGAGCGGGATGTCGATGTCCTGATTGCGAACGGCGATGTCGGTGTGACAGATCCCGCTCGCGACGATGCGGACGAGCACCTCGTCCGCGCGCGGCGCACCCAGCGAGACGTCCTCGAGCACGAACTCGCCTCGAGCCGAGCGCACCACGGCAGCTCGCGCGGACGCCCCCGTCATCGACGCAACCCTCCCGCCCGCTACGCCTTCGGTCCGTCGAACGACTTCAGCAGCTCGTACCAGCCGGAGCCGACGACCTTGAGCGGCATGCCCTTCATGCGCGCCGCCGTCTCGGTGTGCTTCGTGCGCCCGGCCCACGCGTTCGGATCGCGCTGCCACTCGTTCAGCACGCGCTCCGCTTCTTCGTAGCTCGGCGCTTCGACCTCGTAGAGAGAGAGGTACTGCGAGACCGGCGAGCTGCCGAGGTGCCCGCCCGCGAGCTTGAACACGCGGCCGCGGATGAAGTTCGGGCAGTGCGCGGTGTCTTCGATGTGCTGGTCGACGAACCACTCGTCGAACTGCGCCTGCTTGTCGGGGCTGGGCGGTTCGCAGAGACCGATCAAGACGAATTGCGGCATGGGTTCAGTCCTCGGGTTGAAGTGCGAATGACTCATCGCGCGAAGACGACGATGAAGAGGGTGAGACGGCTGCGGTGCTCTTCACGTGGCGCGACTCCGGGCTTTGGGGTGCCCACGATATCTCGCTGCGTGAAGTCGCGGGCGCGGGCGGAATGGCCTGTGGGCGAGGCACTCGTTCGCGACATCATGCGCGCCGAATGTCTGCGCCCACGCCGCCGCTCGCCCCGCGCACGCTCGCTGCCTACGCGCTCACGGAGCTGCCGCTGAGCATGGCGGCCACGCCGATCGCGCTCTTCATCACGCCCTTCTACGCGCGCGACATGGGTCTCTCGCTCGCGGCGATCGGCACGATCCTGATGCTCGCGCGCATCAGCGACGTGATCACGGATCCACTCGTCGGCCAAGCGAGCGACCGCACGCGCACGCGCTTCGGGCGACGGAAGCCGTGGATCCTGCTCGGCGCGCCGCTCACGATGCTGTCGGTGTGGATGCTGTTCGTGCCGAGCGGCGTCGTCGGAAACGCCTACTTCGCCTTCTGGCTCGTGACGCTGTGGCTCGGCTGGACGCTCGTCGCCATTCCTTACTACGCCTGGGGCGCCGAGCTCTCGCAGGACTATCACGAGCGCACGCGTATCGCGTCGCTGCGCACGGCGCTCGGCGTGACCGGCACGCTCACCGCGATCTGCCTGCCGCTGCTCGCGGAGCCGCTGTTCGGCTACGGCGAGCCGCTCCCCGAGTCGCTGCACTTGATCGCGACTGCCGCGCTCACGCTCTTCGCCGTCGCGATGATGGCGTTGTGGCGGGTGCCCGAAGGCGCGCCGATCGAGTCGCGCCGCATCACGCTTGCCGACGGCTTCCGCGTGATGGCGCGCAACGGCCCGTTCTTGCGCCTGATGATCGGCTTCACGCTCGCCGCCGCGGGCCCCGCGATCGGGGGCCCGCTCTACGTGCTCTACGTCGTGCACGTGCTCGAAGCGAGCGTGTCGAGCTACGTCGTGCTGCTCGCCTTCTACCTCTCGAACCTCGCGGGCGTGGTGCTCTGGAACGCCGTCGCGCGCCGCCTCGGCAAGCGCAACGCGTGGCTGATGGGCATGGGCGTCGCGCTCGTCGCGCAGCCGGGCTACGCGTTGTTAGGCCCCGGCGACCTCTACTGGATGATGCTCGTGTTCGTCGTGCTCGGGATCGGCATCGGCAGCTTCGCGGCGCTGCCCGCCGCGATGAAGGCCGACGTCGTCGACCTCGACCGCCTGCGCAGCGGCGAGGACCGCACCGCGCTCTTCTTCTCGATGTGGTCGCTCGCGAACAAGGCCGTGCTCGCCGTCTCCGCGGGCTTCGCGCTGAACGTGGTCTCGTGGTTCGGGTTTCGCGCGAACGGCGAGAACGGTCCAGAGCAGCTGCTCGCACTGAAGGTCGTGTTCATCTGGGTGCCCGTGGTGTTCTACGTCATCGCGCTCGCGGTGATGTGGGGCTACCCGATCAGCGAGGAACGCCAGCGGCGGCTCGTGGGCTTCCTGCAGCGCAGGACCGCGCGGCGCGAGCGGCGCCGCCTCGAACAAGGAGACGGCCATGGAGTTTGACCTCGACACCGACGTGCTCGTTCTCGGCTCCGGCGCCTGCGGCCTCACCGCCGCGGTGGCGGCGGCAGACGCCGGCGCGCGCGTCGTCGTGCTCGAACGCAGCGACGCGATCGGCGGTACGAGCGCGGTCTCGGGCGGCATCGTGTGGGTGCCTAACAACCACCTGGCGCCCGCACTCGGGATCGCGGACTCGCGCGAGCAGGCGCTCGCGTACCTCGAGTCGCTCTCGCTCGGCGTGATGGACATGGAGCTCGCGACGGCGTTCGTCGACCGCGCGCCGGAGATGGTCCGCTTCCTCGAGGCGCGCACGCCGCTGCGCTTCCACATCGCAGAGAACTACCCCGACTATCACCCCGAGCGCCCGGGCGGCCTGGCGGGCGGCGGCCGCTCGCTCGATCCCGACATGTTCTCGTTCGCGCAGCTCGGCGAGTGGGCAGGGCGCATCCGGCAGGCGCGCACGGACCTTCACCCGCAAGCGCCGATTCAGCGCTTCACGCTCACCGAGGGACTCGAGAAGCGCGTGCCGCCCGCGGAGGTGCTCGCCGCGCGCGCAAGCCGCGACGAGCGCGGGCTCGGGGAGGCGCTCGTGGGCGCGCTGCTGCGCGGCTGCCTCGATCGCGGCGTGGACGTGCGCCTGGGCGTGCGCGCACGCGAGCTCGTGCGCGCGGGTCGCGCGGTCGTCGGCGTGCGCGCGGAGCAGGGCGAGCGCGACGTGCTCGTGCGCGCGCGCGCCGTAGTGCTCGCGACGGGCGGCTTCGAGTGGAACGCGGAGCTCGTTCGCGCGTTCCTGCGCGGGCCGCTGATCGGTCCGGCCTCGCCGCCGGAGCTCGAGGGCGACGGCCTGCTGATGGCGATGGAGGCAGGCGCGCAGCTTGCGAACATGAGCGAAGCGTGGTGGATGCCGACGATCCCGATCCCCGGCGACGGCGTGGCGGGCGGGAAGCCGCTGTATCGCCTCTGCCTCGCGGAGCGCACGTTGCCCGGCTCGCTGATCGTGAACCGCCGCGGGAAGCGCTTCGTGAACGAGGCCGCCAACTACAACGACGTCGGGCGCGCGTTCCACACGTTCGATCCCACGCACTTCAGCTTCGCCAACGCCGAGGCGTGGCTCGTGTTCGACGACACTTATTACGCGAGGTACCCGCTCGCAGGCTTCTCTCCGCGCGCGCCGAAGCCCGCGGGTTTTCTGTTCAGCGGCGCGTCGGTCGAAGAGCTCGCGCGCGCGATCGAGGTCGATCCGGACGCGCTCGCCGCGACCGTCGCGCGCTTCAACGAGTTCGCCGCGCAGGGCGAGGACCCCGACTTCCAGCGTGGCCGCAGCGTGTACGACTCCTACAACGGCGACCGCTCGCGCCCGCGCCCGTTCACGACGCTCGGTGCGCTCACGCGCGCGCCGTTCCACGCGATCAAGCTGGTGGCCGGCGCGCTCGGCACGAAGGGCGGCGCCAAGACGAACACGTCTGCGCAGGTGCTCGACCCGCGCGGGCGGGTGATTCCCGGCCTCTACGCCGTGGGCAACGCGATGGCCGGCGCGACCGGGCTCGTCTACGGCGGCGCCGGCGGCACGCTCGGGCCCGGCATGACCTACGGCTACATCGCCGGCTGCGAGGCTGCGAAGGAGCTTTCGCCGGCGTCCGGTAGAACTCGAGTCAGCGCGGCGTGCTCGCTTCCATGAGATGGTGCTTGGCGTCGGCGCGCGAGCGCGTAAGGTCGGTCCGCGGCAACACCAGGCGCGTCCGCGCCGCGCCCCGGGAGATTGGTCATGACGAGACGACGACTCGCTCTCCTCACTCTTGCCCTCGCCACCGCGTTCGCATCCCCCGCGCTTTCCGACCCTGCCCCGACCGCCCCTACGCCGGAGCAAGGCGCCGCAACGGAGGAAGACTCCGGCGACGAGGTCGTGTGCAAGAAAGAGCGACCCACGGGATCGCGCATCCCGCGCGTGGTGTGTCGTACGAAGTCGCAGATCAAAGACTCCGAAGCGGCGGGGAAGTGGCTGATCAATCGCCCAAAGCACGGCACGCGCGGCTAGCGCTCACGCCCGCATCTGCCTGACGTCTCGCACCGCGAGCACCGCGGCGGTGGGCACTACGATCAGCACGGCGCAAACGACTGCGCTCGGTGCGGCGCCGATGCTGGCCGCGGCGAGGCCCGCCAGCGCTTCGCCGACCGGCACGAGCGCGATCGAGCCCATCGCGTCGTAGGCGGACACGCGCGAGAGTGCCTCTGGTGCCACGCGCTTGTGCAGCTCGGTGTTCCACAGCACGCCGAACGCGCCGAACGCGACCCCCGCGACGAAGCTCGCGGCGGCGATCAGCGGGGTCGGCGCAGGGATCGATAACAACAAGGGCACGCCCGAGATCGGGAAGCAGAAGAGCGTCGCGGCGAGCATCGTACGCGCGAAGTGGACGCGCAGCGCGAGCAGGCCGCCGGCGACGAGGCCAAGCCCCTCGGCGCCGACGATGCGCCCCCAGGCTTCGGCGCCGCCGAGCGACTCCTTGGCGATTACGGGCCCGAGCACCGCGAACGCGCCGAACCAGCCCATCAGCATCACGGAGAACTGCACCACGATCGTCCACAGCCAGGTGTGTGCGGTGAACTCGCGTAAGCCTTCGCGCAGCTCGCGCACGAGGCTCTTGCCCGCGGACCGCGCTTGAGGCGCGGCGCGGATGCCGAGCACGAGCAGCGCGCTCGCGGCGAAGGTGGCGGCGTCGATCGCGAGCTCGGCGCCGGCGCCCGCGAACGCCGCGATGATCCCCGCGCTCACCGCGCCGAGCGCATAGGCGGTGGAGTTCGCGATTCCGAGCAGCGCGTTGGCGGCTTGCAGGCGCTCGCGCGGTGCGACGAGCGGCACGAGCCCGACATGCGCGGGTTGGTGCAACGCCATCGCGACGGAGGCGATCACGACCAATGCGACCAGCGTGGGGAAGCTCGCGCTGCGCGTCAGTAACAACACTGCAATCGCGCCCTGCGCGAGTGCCGCCACGCTGTCGGCGCCGATCATCTGGCGTTGCCGCGAGCCGCGATCCGCGAGGGCGCCGCCGAGCAGCAACGTGGCGACTTGCATCGCGGAGCCAGCGCCGACGAGCAGTCAGACCTGCGCTGCATCGCCCTGAAGATCCTCGAGCACCGCGAACGGCAGCGCGATCGGCGTCATCGCGGTGCCGAAGGTCGAGACGAGCCGCGCCGCTGCGAGGCGCGCGAAGCTCGGATCGCGCAGCAGCGTGAGCGCGTCGCGCGCGCGGTCCGAGGACATCGCGGCATCTTCGCAGAGCGGCGCACGCGTGCGAGCGGTGCGTGCGGTCGCGTAGCGTCGCGGGCTCCCGAACGAGGCAAGCCATGGCCGAAGTGATCGACGTTCGCGCGCAGCACCGCTTCGACGAAGCGCGCCTCGACCGCTTCCTCGCCGCGAACGTCGCAGGCTACGCCGGGCCCCTCACCGTTCGTCAATTCGAGGGCGGTCAGTCGAACCCGACGTACCTGCTCGCGACGCCGGGTGCGCGCTACGTGCTGCGCCGCAAGCCGCCCGGCGCGCTCGTGAAGTCCGCGCACCAAGTGGACCGCGAGTACCGCGTGATCCGCGCGCTGAACGCGACGAGCTTCCCCGTGCCTAAGGCGCTCGTGCTTTGCGAGGACGAGGCGGTGATCGGCACCGCGTTCTTCGTGATGAGCCACGTCGCGGGCGAGCCGGTCTACGACGTCTCGATGCCGAGCCTCGCGCCGGCGCAGCGCACTGCGCTCGTGAACTCCTACGTCGACACGCTCGCGGATCTGCATCGCTTCGATCCCGAGGCGCTCGGCCTCGGCGACTTCGGCCGCGCGGGGAACTACTTCGCGCGCCAGGTCTCGCGCTGGGGGCGCCAGTTCGACGAGACGGAGACCGAGCCGATCCCGGAGATGCGCGAGCTCGGCGCATGGCTCGAGAAGTCGATTCCGCCCGAGAGCGCGGTCGCGATCGCGCACGGCGACTACAGCTTCAACAACGTGCTGCGGCACCCGAGCGAGCCGCGCGTGGTGGCGGTGCTCGACTGGGAGCTCTCGACGCTCGGGGACCCGCTCGCAGACTTCACCTACTTCACGCAGGCGTGGTTCGGCGTCCCGGGAGACCGCACGTTCGCGGGCCGCGATCTCGGGGCGCTCGGCGTCCCTACTTATGAAGCGGTGCGTGCGCGTTACTGCGAACGAGTCGGGCGGCCCGTGTGGACGAACGAGGGCTTCTACCGCGCGTTCCACGCCTTCCGCAGCAGCGCGATTCTGCAGGGAATCATCAAGCGCGTCGCCACCGGCACCAACGCGAGCGCGACCGCGCTGCAGTTCTCTCCGCGCGACGTACGCGCGGGAGCACGGCGCGGGCTCGAGCACGCAGCGAGGAATTAGGAGCTTCCGATGCGAGAGTTCAAGGGCAAGACCGCAGTCGTTACGGGCGCTGCGAGCGGGATCGGGCGTGCGCTGGCAGAGCGCTTCGCGCAGGAGGGCATGCGCGTCGTGCTCGCCGACATCGAGGCGAATGCGCTCGCTCGTGCGGTGAGCGAGCTCGAGGCGCAAGGGCACCGCGCGATCGGGGTCGTGACGAACGTGATGGAGCGCGCCTCGGTCGACGCGCTCGCGGCGCGCGCGACCCGCGAGTTCGGCGCAGTGCACGTCTTGTGCAACAACGCCGGCGTGCTCGCGCGCAGCGAAGGCGCGGGCGCGATCTGGGAGCTGCCGCCGCAAGACTGGGACTGGGTGCTCGGCGTGAATCTGATGGGCGTGCTGCACGGCGTGCAGGCGTTCGTGCCGCAGATGGTCGCGCACGGCGGCGAGGGCCACGTCGTGAACACCGCCTCGGTCGTGGCGTTCTTCCCCGGCGGCGGCCCGTACGGCGTGACGAAGCAGGGCGTGCTCTCGCTGAGCGAGAGCTTGTGGGGCGATCTGAAAGCGCGCGGCGCGAAGATCGGCGCCTCGGTGCTGTGCCCCGGCTGGGTGGACACGAGCCTCGCGAGCGCCGAGCGCAATCGACCCGCGCAGCTCGCGAGCGAGGCGGTCGGCGATCTCGCGACGGGAACCGCGGGCCGCGCGCAGCACACGCTGCGCGGCGCGATGCCGCCCGCGAAGGTGGCGGACGCGGTGGTCGCGTCGATCCGCGAGGAGCGCTTCTACATCCTCCCGCACTCGGGCTGGGATGCTTTCCTGCGCGCCCGCTTCGAGGCGGTGATGGCGCGCGGTACGCCGCCGCGCATGGATCCCGCGGACATCGAGCGGCGCCGCGCGGCGGGCGAGGTGTTTTGAGCGACGTGGAGCTGCGCGAGGCTCATCGCGTTTCGGCACGGCGGCGTTCGCGAGTTTTTTCGCGCAGGCATGGAACAGCGCGCGACTGCTGTGGTAACTCGGCGTCACGGGGGGAGGGCGGAGGCCAAGGTCTCTCCGAAGGCTGAGCGTTCGAGGGAACGCACAGTCGGAGCGCACGACGGCGCTACCCACATCGGAGAAGATCATGCATCGCAACTCTCTGGCGCGAGTTCTCGCGCCGTTGCTCGTGGTGTCGGCGGCGACGCCGATCTGGGCGCAGGACGCTGCGCCGGCGCCGGCGGAAGACCGCGGCGGCGTCGAAGAGATCATCGTGACCGCGCAGAAGCGCGAAGAGAACATCAACGACATCGGCATGTCGATTCAGGCCGCGACCGGCGAGCAGCTCTCGGAGCTGGGCATCACCGACCCATCGCAGCTCGACCGCGTGGTGACCGGTTTCAACGCCAACGTCACCTACTACGGAACGCCGATCTACACGATCCGCGGCGTGGGCTTCCAGGACACGGCGCTCGCCTCAGGCCCGACCGTGAGCATCTACATCGACCAGATGCCGTTGCCGTTCGCCGTGATGGCTCAGGGAACCTCGCTCGATCTCGAGCGCGTGGAAGCGCTGAAGGGCCCGCAGGGCACCCTGTTCGGTCAGAACGCTACCGGCGGTGCCGTGAACTACATCGCCAACAAGCCGACCGAGGGCTTCGAGGCGGGCTTCGACGCGAGCTACGGCCGCTTCAACACGGTCGACCTGATGGGCTACGTGAGCGGGCCGCTCGCGGACACGCTGAGCGCGCGCTTTGCGGGCCGCATCATCAACTCGGGCCCGCACCAAAAGAGCTACACGCGAAACTCGACGCCCGCGCCCGATCCGTACTGGATCACGGGTGGCCGCAATCGGGCGTACAACCGCGACACCGAGAGCGGCGACCAGGACTTCGTGAACCTGCGCGGCTCGCTGCTGTGGGAGCCCACGGATCAACTGTCCGCCCTCTTCACCGCGAGCGGCTTCATCGACAAGGGCGACTCGCAGATGCCGCAGCTCTTCGGCATCGCGACGCTCAACCAGGTGAGCGGCCTGCGACCGGAGATCGCGAACTACCCATTCTCGCCCAAGAACAACCGCTCTGCGGATTGGGGTCCGTGCGTGAACATCACGGGCGGCACGCCGGCGAACGTCACCGGCAACCTCGACTACGAGGGCGAGCTGGAGAATCTCTCGAACCGTCTCTACGACAACTGTGAGCCGGCCGAGCGAGACAACTCGTTCTACTCGACCACTCTGCGCGTCGACTTCGAGATCAACGACGACCTGACGCTGACTTCGTTGACGAGCTGGTCGAAGTTCGACCGCCACGCGACGCTCGAAAGCGACGGGACGTACTACCAAGACTACGAGTCGTTCCAGCAGGGCTTCCTGAAGGCGGCGTATCAGGAGCTGCGCCTCGCCGGAAGCATCATGGGCGAGGGCAACTGGGTCGTCGGCGCGAACTACGAGTGGACCTCGACCTGGGATTCCTTCATGCAGACCTACGGCATCTCGAGCGCCGTGCCGACGGTGGTGTTCACGCGCACGCCGCTGGGTCCAACCAACCCGAACAGCCGCCAGAAGACCGACACCTACGCGATCTTTGCCAACCTCGAGTACCCGGTCCTCGATTGGCTGACGGTTCAAGGCGGCGTGCGGTACACGAACCAGAAGCGTGATTACCGCGGCTGCGGCTCAGACGGCGGGGATGGGACCTGGGCCGACATCTCGGCGGAGATCCAGACGCTGCTGCAGATCCTCGGCGGCTTCCCGGTCGTCGGCGGGCTCGACGCTGGCCCCGGCAACTGCGCGAGCTTCGGTCCTGGGCCGACGTTCTTCCCCGAGCCCGCGGGCTTCACGAACGAGCTCGATGAGGACAACGTCTCCTGGCGCGTCGGCGCAAACGCCGCGGTCACCGATGAGATCCTGCTCTACGCGAACGTCAGCAAGGGCTACAAGTCGGGCAGCTTCCCGACCGTCGCCAGCGCGGCGTTCTATCAGCTCGAGCCGGCGACGCAGGAAGAGTTGTTGGCGTACGAGATCGGCGCCAAGACGAGCTGGCTGGACGGAACGCTGCAGCTGAACGGCGCCGCGTTCTACTACGACTACACGGACAAGCAGATTCTCAGCGCGGTCGCGGACATCATTTTCGGCTCGCTGCCGGCCTTGGTGAACGTGCCCGAGTCACACGTGGTGGGCTTCGAGCTCGCCGGCGTGTGGGAGCCCATCGCGGGGCTGAGGCTCGCGCCCTCGGTGAGCTACGCCAAGAGCGAGGTCGATGGCACGTTCCGAAACTTCGATCCGTTCTTCAACACCGCGAACAACGGTGCGACGAAGGACTTCTCGGGGCTTCCGTTCCCGAACGCTCCGGACTGGCAGGTGAACTTCGACAGCCAGTATGAGTGGTCGGTCGGGAGCGATTGGACCGCCTTCGTTGGAGCCAACGTGAACTACCAGGCTGCGACGAAGGGATTCTTCCACGATCGCTGCGACGAACCGATCGGTGCGATCGACTCCGTAACCGGCCGTCCCATTCAGTGCACGAAGGACTACATCTCCAGCATTCCGGCGGCGAGCCGGAACAGCCCGAACGCGACGGACCTCGTGATCAATGCGCGCGCACTGCTCGACGTACGGGCGGGCATCGAGCGCGGTCCGTGGCGCGCTTGGGTCTGGGGCCGAAACATCACCGACAAGCACTACTGGAATGCGGCCAGCCACGTGAACGACGTGCTGCTCCGCTACACCGGCATGCCCGCCACGTATGGCGCGACGGTGACCTACAGCTTCGGGCGATAGACGCCGCCCATCCCAACGAAGCGCCGGCGTTCGCGAGAACGCCGGCGCTTTCGCTTTGGCGCGCGCGAAGTGCGCGACGCTGCACGCGCGAGGAATACTGCGCGCCTCGGAGTTCCTGATGCCCGCCGTCCTCGAAGGCACTCGCGTCCTCGACCTCACGAGCGGCCCCGTCGGCGGCGTCGCGACGGCGGTGCTCGCGGACTTCGGTGCCGACGTCGTGAAGATCGAGCCGCCGCGCGGCGACCGCTTCCGTGCGCTCGCCGCGGCGCCGCTGTGGCTGCGCGGGAAGCGCAGCGTCGCGCTCGACCTGACCATCGAGGCCGATTGTGCGCGGCTCGCCCCCCTCGTCGCGAGCGCCGATGTGCTCGTCGTCTCGGGTCCGCCCGGCCGCGCGGCGCGCTTCGGCGTCGATGCGGAGCGCGCACTTGCGGCGAATCCTCAGCTCGTGCACGCGAGCCTCACGCCCTTCGGCCCGCGCGGGCCGTACGCCGAGATTCCGGGCTACGAGGGCATCGTCGCGGCGCTGGGCGGGCGCATGGCGGTGTTCGCGCGCCAGGTGCGCCGCGACGGACCGGGCTTCGCGGCGGTGAGCATCGCGAGCCACGCGTGCGCAATGGGCGTGGTGCAGGGCGTTGTCGCGGCGCTCTATGCGCGCGAACGCACGGGGCGCGGGCAGCGCGTCGAGTCCAGCCTGCTGCAGGCGCTGCTCCCGTACGACCTCGTCTCGCTGCTGCTCGTGCAGCTCGCGGCGCGCGAGGGAAAGCCGCCGCCGGATCCGTACGCCGTGGGCGGCGACATGCCCACGCTCAACTACCACCCGATCCTCACGCAGGACGGGCGCTGGCTGCAGTGCGGGAACCTGCTCGAGCACCTGTTCCTCTCGTTCCTCGACTCGATCGATTTGTTGGGCGAGCTGCTCGCCGAGGAGCGCTTCGCGGCGCCGCCCGGGGCGTGGGACGCCGCGACGATCGAGGCCGCGCGGGATCGCATCCTGCTGCGCGTGCTCGAGCGCACGGCGGACGAGTGGATGCAGCGCTTCCACGCGAACGGGAACGTGGCGGCGGAGCCGTATCTCACGCCCACGCAGGCGCTCGCGCACCCCGACCTCGTCGCGAACGGCAGCGTCGTCACGCTGCGCGATCCCGAGCGTGGCGACGTGAAGCAGGTGGGCCCGATCGCGCGCCTCGTCGCGACGCCCGCGCGCATCGCGAAGCCTGCGCCGCGCGTGGGCGAGCACGGGCGCGAGGTGCTCGCCGAGCAGCGCTCGCTCCCGCCGCGAGTTGTTACGGGCGACACGCCGCCGGGACAGCCCCTCGCGGGCGTCACCATCCTCGAGCTCGCGACGATCATCGCGGCGCCACTCGGCACGACGTTCCTCGCGGACCTCGGCGCACGCGTGATCAAGATCGAGGCCATCGACGGCGACCCGTACCGCCAGTTCCTCACGCGCGGGCTCTTGGCCGTGAAGACCAACGCGGGCAAGGAGTCGATCTGCCTCGACCTGAAGAGCGCCGACGGTCGCGCGATCGCGCATGACCTCGTGCGGCGCGTCGATGTGCTCGTGCACAACTACCGCCCCGGCGTACCCGAGCGCCTCGGGATCGACTACGCGAGCGCACGCGCGCTGAATCCGCAGCTGATCTGGGTCTCCGCGAACGGCTACGGCCCCGACGGCCCGAGCGCACGGCGGCCGGTGACGCATCCCGTCGCGGGCGCCGCAGCCGGTGGCGCGGGACACCAAGGCGCGCCGACGCTCGCGCGCGCGCACGAAACGCTCGCGGAGATTCGCGAGGGCGCGCGCCAGTTGATGCGCGCGAACGAGGCGAACCCGGATCCGAACACCTCCGTCGTCCTCGCGGCTGCGATCGCTCTGGGCCTCCTTGCGCGCCAGCGCTTCGGCATCGCACAGCCGATCTACACCGACATGTTCAGCGCGAACGCGTGGGCGAACGCCGACGACTTCCTCGACTACGCCGGCAAGCCCGCGCGCCCGCGCGTCGACGACGCGTTGCTCGGCTTCGCGCCTACGTACCGGCTCTACGAGACGCGCGAGGGCTGGGTGTTCCTTGCGCTCACGTGCGACGCCGAGTGGCGGCGCTTCTGCGCGATGGCGGAGCGCGAGTCGCTAGGGAGCGACCCTCGGTTCGCGAGCGAGGCCGCGCGTGCGCAGAACGCAGATGCGCTCGTGCGCGAGATCGGTACCGCACTGAAGGCGCGCGGCGCCGCCGAGTGGCAGCAGCGCGCGCTCGCCGCGCGCGTACCGCTCGTGCGCGCGGACGCGACCGACCCGGGGCACCTGTGGGCGCACGATGCGCACGTGCGCGAGAACGGCTTCGTGCAGCCGTGCCGCCACGCGCGTTTCGGGGACGTGCTGCGCTGGGGCGCGCTCGTCACGGTGAACGGCGCCGCGGAGCGCTACGGCGCCGGCGCGCTCGCCGGCGACTGCACCGACGCGCTGCTGCGCGAGCTCGGGCGCAGCGACACGGAGATCGCGCGGCTGCGCGAGCAGCGGGTCGTCGCGTCGGAGCCCATCGCGGGCTGATCGCGCGAACCGACCGGGGCGTGCGGGCAAGAGTGAGAGATGGAGCCGGGCTCGGACGCGGACATCATCGAGCGCTCCCTGGGCGAGCCGGCCGCGTTCGCCTCGCTCTACGACCGGCACGCGGCAGTTCTCTATCGCTTTCTCGTGCGCCGCATTGGGCCGTCCGCGGCTGACGGCCTACTCGGCGACACCTTCCGCATCGCATTCGAGCGGCGCGCGAGCTTCGATCGCGGCCACGAGAGCGCGCGCCCGTGGCTCTACGGAATTGCGACGCGCGTACTCGCGCATCACCGCCGCGCAGAGGCACGCCGCATGCGCGCAGCTGCGGTGCTCGTCGCCAGCCGCGAGGCGCCCATCGATCCAGCGCAGCGCGCCGCAGCTTCGCACGACGCGCGCGAGCTGTGGCCGCTCGTGGCCGACGCGATCTCGGCGCTGCCTGTCGGCGAGCGAGATGCACTTCTCCTGCACGTGTGGGAGGACCTTGCTTACGACGAGATCGCGCGCGCGCTCGGAGTTCCGATCGGGACGGTGCGCTCGCGCATCAACCGCGCGCGCAGGCGCCTGCGCGAACTGACGGCGCAGAGCGGGCAACAAGCAGCGACACGGAGCGCAGCCGGACGTGGGAAGATCGAGTCATGAGCGACGACCTCGACCGGCTGCGGCGGCTCCGCCCCGACCGCTTGCAACCGCACGATCCGATGGACCCGAAGGTCCTGATGGACGAGAAGGAGCGACTCATGTCCGCCATCGAGCAGTCCGCCGCGAGTGTGCACGCGGCGACACGCATGCCGTCGATCTATCCGCGCCTCGCCTATCGCGATGTCCTCCGCGCGCTCGACTTTCTCACGCGCGCGTTCGGCCTCCGCGAGCGCCGCGAGGCGCGCCTCGAGCATCCCGACGGAGTGCTCGCGTGGCTCGAGATCGGCGATGGCGTCGTCATGATCGGTCAGTCGGGCGCGGCCCATCACGAGCTCTACAGCCCCGCGGAGCTCGGGCGCACGACCGGTATGGTGATGGTCTCGGTCCACGACATCGACGCCCATCATGGGCGAGCCGTCGCCGCCGGGGCTCGTGTCGTGATGCCGCTCGAGGACATGTTCTGGGGCGACCGCCGCTACGAGGCGCTCGACCTCGACGGGCATCGCTGGCACTTCAGTGAGCGCCTAGCGGACATCGAGCGGCGGCGCGGAAAGAGCGCCGAGTAGCAGCGGCGAGGCGGAGAGAGCGTTCGAGCGGATAGCATCGCGGGATCAACACCGGAGCCGCCATGCCCGAGCCCGTTCGCGACGCCGCTTACTACGACGCGATCAGGCGCCGCTTCGCCGAAGAGCGCGACCTACGCCTGCGCTACCGGCCCGAGGGCACGTCGCAGTACACGTCAGAGCTGACGGGCGCGCTCGAGAAGTACGCGCGCGATCCCTACGGCGGGGAGATCGCACCGCGCGCGCCGATTCGCGACGAGGTGGAGGTGCTCTTCATCGGCGGCGGCTTCTCGGCGCTGCTCACGTCCGCGCGCTTGCGCGAGAAGGGCGTCGAGTCGATCCGCATCGTCGAGCGCGGCGCCGACGTCGGCGGCACCTGGTACTGGAACCGCTACCCCGGCGTCGCCTGCGACGTCGTCTCCTACGACTACCTCCCGCTGCTCGACGAGATGGCGTACGTGCCGACGCGCCACTACGCCGGCGGCCAGGAGATCCTCGACCACTGCCGCGCGATCGCGCGCCGCTACGACCTCTACAAGCTCGCCGTGTTCCAGACGACCGTGACGAGCACGGTCTGGAACGAGCGCGAGCGCGTGTGGGAGATCGGCACGGATCGGGGCGACGCGATGCGCGCGCGCTTCGTCGTGTGCGCGAACGGCACGCTCTCGAAGCCGAAGCTCTCCAAGATCGCGGGCATGGAAAAGTTCCGCGGCCACTCCTTCCACACCTCGCGCTGGGACTACGACTACACCGGCGCGAACCTCGAGAAGCTGCGCGACAAGGTCGTCGGCATCATCGGCACCGGCGCGACGGCGGTGCAGGCCGTACCCGGCCTCGGCGCGAACGCGAAACAACTCTTCGTCTTCCAGCGCACGCCCAGCTCGATCGACGTGCGCGACGACTGGCCCACCGATCCGAAGTGGGCGGCGTCGCTGAAGCCAGGCTGGCAGGCCGAGCGGCGCGCGAAGGCGCTCGCGGAGCCGATGCTCACGCTCGGTGGACGCGCGGCGCCTGGCGAGACGCGCGAGCAGAAGATCGAGCGCCAGGAGCGCGCGAACATCGACTACATGATGCGCATCCACCGGCGCATCGAGAAGATCGTCGCGGATCCCGCCACCGCCGAGGCGCTGAAGCCTTGGTACATGTTCATGTGCAAGCGCCCGTGCTTCCACGAGGACTACCTGCCCACGTTCAACCGCCCGAACGTGCGGCTCGTCGATACGCGCGGGAAGGGCATCACCGAGATCGACGAGCGCGGCCCCGTGTTCGAGGGCAAGACCTACGAGCTCGACCTGCTGATCTACGCGACGGGCTTCGAGGTGCAGAAGACGGGCATCTGGAACCGCATCGTGGGGAAGGGCGGCGTCGACCTCGAAGCGAAGTACGCAGACGGCATTCGCACCTTGTTAGGGATCCACACGCGCGGCTTCCCGAACTTGTTCATCATGGGCGGCTATCAGGCCTCGTTCCAGTTCAATCTCACGGACATGCTGCAGACGCAGGGCGACCACATCGCCGAGTGCATCGCGCACGTGCGCAGTCGCGGCTTCACGACGATCGACCCCACCGAGGCCGCCGAGGAGTGGTGGGTGCAAGAAGTGATCGCGCACCGCGGCAAGACCTCGCGCAATCACGACTGCACGCCCGGCTACTACAACTTCGAGGGCGAGTCGAACCGCCGCCAAGACGGCAACTACAACGGCGGCTTCCGGCAGTACTGGCTGCACCAAGGCGAGGTGCGCGGGCGGATGGAGGAGAGCTTCGAGCTGGAGTGATCGAGCCCTCCTCCTTCGCTGCGCTCACCAGCCGTGCGCTTCTCCGTTCCACTTCGTGAACGTGCCCGTCGTCTCCATCGAGCCCTTGTCGATCACCGACAGGATTCCCGACGCGCTCTCGTCGACCGTGATCTCCGCGTTGGGGCCGCCCATGTCGGTCTTCACGAAGCCGGGATGGATCAGCATCACGCTGATGCCTTCCTTCTTGAGCGCCTCGGACGCCATCTTCATCGCCTTGTTCACGGCGCCTTTGCTCGTGCAGTAGGCGTACATCACGGGGAAGCCCCACACGATCGCGCCCATCTGGCTCGTGATCGTGACGGCGCGCGGGTTGGTGCCGGCCTTCAAGTTGTTACGGAAGGCCTGCAGCATGCGGAACGGCGCCATCGTGTTGACCGCGAACGTGTCCGCCCAGCCGTCGAAGTCCATGTTCTCGAGCGACTGGTTCTGGAACGCGGGACCCGCTTGGCCGGCGTTGTTGAGCAGCACGTCGATGGGGCGGTCGCCGAGCTTCTCCTTCAACGCCGCGACCGACTTGCCATCGGCCACGTGCACGCCGAGCACCGTGACGTTCTTGCCGGCGAGCGCCTGCAGCGCGGAAGCCTTCTGCGGGTCGCGGCAGCACGCGAGCACGTGGTCGCCGCGAGCGGCGATGCGCTTCGTCAGTTCGAGGCCGATGCCGCGGTTCGCGCCGGTGATCAAGAAGGTCTGCATGGTCGTGCTCCTGTGATTCGAAGTGGGAAGAGGCCCACGTTACGACAGCTTCGCGCCGCGCGTGAAACGGGCGGCGCATGTGGCGTGCTGTCCCCTGCCGCCACGAAATCGGGAGAAACCGGCAGCCGGGGTGGGGCGGATTGGGCGCGTGGCCGCGCGCCGCGCCCGCAGCAGCGCTTCTGCCGTGGCACAACGCTTGCGGAACGAGCGCGCCAAACGCCCACTCATTAGGGAGATCTCGATGCTTCGGGTTCGCGCGCTGCAGGTCGCGGTGATGACCGCGGCTGCACTCTGGTTGGCCTGCGGTGGAGACACGGAGAAGCCCAGCGGCACGGCGAGCGGGCCCGAAGTCGCAGCGAAAGAAGCAGAGTCGGCAGACGGCGGCGACGACGAGGCCGAGGAGGTCGCCAAAGCGGACGACGGCGCGACCGAAACGGCGAAGCAGATCTTCGGATCGCGCTGCTTCACCTGTCACGGCGCGGAGGGCGCTGGCGACGGCCCCGGCTCCGCGGCGCTGAACCCCAAGCCCCGCGACTTCCGCGACGCCTCGTGGCAAGACTCCGTCAGCGACGACCACATCGCGAACATCGTGAAGTTCGGCGGCGCCGCCGTCGGGAAGAGCCCGACGATGCCGGGCAACCCCGACCTGATGAGCAAGCCCGAAGTCGTCGCGGCGCTCGTCGCGCACGTGCGCAGCCTGCGCGCGCAGTAACAACTCGTGGAGGGACCCATGCGCACTCGTTCCCATGCTCTCGCTTCGCTCGCCGCCGCGGCGTTCGTGCTCGCGTGTACGCCGCAGTCCGAGCTCGAATCCGCCGGCGGCGGCGGGGGCGCCGACGTCGCGGCGCTGATGAAGGCGCGCAATCTCACGGATGAGCACGTCGCCGCCGCGCTGAAGACCTACACGCCCACTGGCGTGCACGACGAGTACTACACGTTCGCGTCGGGCGGACACGGCGGGCAGGTGCTCGTGATCGGCTTGCCGAGCATGCGCGCATCCTCAAGGTGATCGCGGTGTTTGCGCCGGAGCCGTGGCAAGGCTTCGGCTACGGCGACCAGACCGACGCGCTGCTCGACTCCGGCAACGCCGACGGGAAGAAGCTGCGCTGGGCCGACACGCACCACCCCGCGCTGTCCGAGACCGCGGGTGACTACGACGGCCAGTACTTGTTCATCAACGACAAAGCCAACGCGCGCATGGCCGTGATCAATCTCGAGGACTTCGTCACGACCCAGATCGTGCGCAGCGGGCTGATTCAGTCCGACCACGGCGGCGCGTTCGTCACGCCGAACACCGAATACGTGATCGAGGCGACGCAGTACGCGGCGCCGCTCGGCGGTGGGTACGCGGACGTCACGGAGTACAACGAGAAGTACCGAGGGGCGATCATCCTGTGGAAGTTCGATCGCGAGAAGGGCGCGATCGATCGCGCGAAGTCGTTCGCGATCGAACTCCCGCCATACGGCCAAGACCTCGCGGACGCCGGCAAGCTCGCGAGCGACGGCTTCATCTTCCTCAACTCGTTCAACACCGAGCGCTCGTACGGCGACATCGCCGCGGGCAACCCGCCGATGGAGTCGGGCGCGTCGCAGAACGACACGGACTTCATGCACGTGATCGACTGGCACAAGGCCGAGGCCGCTGTCGCCGCAGGCAAGACGCGCACGATCGCGAACATGCCCGTGATCCCGCTCGCGAGCGCGGTGTCCGAGGGAATCCTCCACCTGATTCCCGAGCCGAAGAGCCCGCACGGCGTCGACGTCTCGCCGGACGGCCAAGACATCGTCGTCGCGGGCAAGCTCGACACTCACGCCCCCGTCTACAGCATCGAGAAGATCAAGGCGCTGATCGGCGCAAAGAAGTACGCCGGCAACGACGACTACGGCGTGCCGATTCTGCCCTTCGAAGAGTCGATCCGCGGCCAGGTCGAGATCGGACTCGGGCCGCTCCACACGCAGTTCGGCCCCGACGGCTTCGCCTACACGTCCGTCTTTCTCGAGTCCGTCGTCGCGAAGTGGAACCTCAAAGACCTGAAGACCGTGAACAAGCTGCCAGTCCACTACAACATCGGGCACTTGACGGCTGCCGAGGGCGACACGGTGAGCCCCGACGGCGGCTACCTGATCGCGATGAACAAATGGGCGATCGATCGCTTCGGCAAAGTCGGCCCGCTGCTGCCGCAGAACTTCCAGCTCGTCGACATCAGCGGCGCGGAGATGAAGCTGCTCTACGACATGCCGCTGCCGATCGGCGAACCGCACTACGCGCAGACGATCAAGGCCGACAAGCTGAAGCCGATCGACGTGTACCCGGTCGGTACCGATCCGATCGCGAAGCGCATCGACCCGAACGCGGTCGAGGCCGGCAAGGAGCGCGTCGAGCGGCGGGACGACGGCGTTCACGTGTGGATGACCGCCGTGCGCAGCCACTTCACGCCGGATGTCGTGCGCGTGAAGGAAGGCGACACCGTGCACCTCCACCTCACGAACACGGAGCAAGCCTACGACGCGACGCACGGCTTCGCGCTCGGCTCGCACAACGTGAACGTGAGCATCGAGCCGGGCGAGCACGCCAACGTGACGTTCAAGGCGGACCGCGCAGGCGTGTTCCCGATGTACTGCACCGAGTTCTGCTCGGCGCTGCACTTGGAGATGGCGGGCTACTTGCTGGTGGAACCGAAGTAACCCGAGATGCTCGCGCGCGCCGTCGTGTTCACGTGCATGGCAGCGCTCGCGAGCGCGGAGACGGCGGCCGCGTCGGAGGCGACTCCGGCGCGGCCGCTCGCTTGCCTCGCGGTGGAGTCCGGCGCGCGGCTTCAGGCTGCACTCGACGCAGCGCAGCCCGGCGATGCGCTCTGTCTCGCGCCCGGCGAATACGCCGGTCCGCTCGTCGTCGCAAAGCGCATCACGCTCTGGGGTCCGCGATCCGCGAGCGTCGTCACGCGCGGGGTGGGCAGCACGATCCGCGTCACCGGCGCGGGCGCCTCATTGCTCGGCTTTCGCGTCGACGGCAGTGGCTCGCGCTTCGAGCGTGCGGACGCGGCGGTGCGAGTCGAGGCCGACGACGTTCGCGTCGAGCGCCTCGCGATCGAGAACGCGCTGTTCGGAATCCTCGCGGAGCGCGCGAATCGCCTGCGCATCGCGCACAACGATGTCGCCGGCATCGCGACGACCGCGCTGGGCCTACGCGGCGACGCGATCCGGCTTTGGGAGGTGCGGCACTCGCGCGTCGAAGGCAATCGCGTGCGCGACGCGCGCGACATCGTCGCCTGGTACGCGCCTGGCAACTCGTTCGTCGCGAACGAGATCGAGCGCGGCCGCTACGGCATGCACTTCATGTACAGCCACGATTGCCGGGTCGAGCGCAATCGCTTCGATCGCAACGTGGTGGGCGTGTTCGTGATGTACAGCCGCGGCGTCGAGATCGTCGGGAACGAGATGCTGCGCGCGGGGGGGCGCCGCGGGCATGGGAATCGGCGCGAAGGAGTCGGGCCTGCTCGTGATCGATGGCAACCGGCTCGTCGGAAACACCATCGGCGTCTACCTCGACCAGAGCCCGCTCGACCCGCGCGAAGAAAATCGCATCGAACGCAACGTCATCGCCGGCCACGACCGCGCGATCGTGATCCACGGCGGCTCTGCGCGGAACCACCTCGTTGCGAACGAGCTGCGCGCCAACGACGTGCAGGTGGCGCTCGAAGGCGGCGGCAACGCGCGCGCCGCAGAGTGGCGTGGGAATTACGACGACTATCGCGGCTACGACCTCGATCGCGACGGCATCGGCGACCTGCCGCACGAGCAGCGCAGCCTCGCGGCGGCGTGGACGCAGCGCGCGCCCGCGCTCGCGCTCTTCCGCGGCACGCCGGCGCTCGCACTTGCAGAGTGGCTCGGCGAGACCGTGCCGCTGTTCCGCCCCGAGACGCTCTTCGTCGACGAGACGCCCCGTGCGCATTGAGGCGCGCGACGTGCGCAAACGCTTCGGCGCCACTGCCGCGCTGCAGGGCGTGTCGTTCGCGGTCGAGCCCGGCGCGCGCGTGGCGCTGATCGGCCCCAACGGGTCGGGCAAGTCGACGCTGAACCGCGCGCTGCTCGGGCTGCTTCGCTGCGAAGGCGAGCTGCGCGTCGACTCGCGCGACCCCGCACGCGAGCGAGCGCACCTCGCACGCGAGATCGCCTACGTGCCGCAGGCCGCGCCGCAGCTCGCGGCGAGCGCGGGCGAGGTGGTCGCTGCGGTGTGCGGGGTGCGCGGCATCGCGGGCTCACGCGTGGATGCGCTTGCGCAGCGGCTTGGGCTCACGCTCGGCGAGATCGCCGCGCGCCCGTTCCGCGGACTCTCGGGCGGGATGAAGCAGAAGCTGCTCGTCGCGCTCGCGCTCGCAGCTTCGCCGCGCTTGCTGGTGCTCGACGAGCCGACCGGCAGCCTCGACGCCGAGAGCCGCGCGCGCGTGCTCGAGGCGATCGCCGAGCAGCCGCGCGAGACCACGCTCGTGCTGTGCTCGCATCGCCTCGAAGAAGTGCGCCAGCTCGCGAGCGAGGTGCTGGTGCTGGAAGAGGGCCGCGTCGCGCGGCGCGGCGCGCTGAGCGACTACCTCGACGACACGCTCGTGAGCGTCCTCGACGTGACCCTCGCCGCGCCGCCGAAGGGCGAGGCCGAGTTGATCGCGCGCGGCTTCAAGCCACTCGGCGAGGGGCGCTACTCGCGGCTCGCGTCGCGGCGCGAGAAGGCGCGCGTCGTGGCCGAGCTCGCACAGCTGTTAGGCGCGCAGCTCGGCGACCTCGAGGTGCGCGACGTCGAGCACGGCACGGCTGCGGAGCCGCGCGATGCGTGAGCGCGCGCTGCGACTGCTGGCGCTCGCGGGGGTGCTCGCCGTGCTCGGCGCCGCCGCGTGGTGGCTCGCGCGCCCGAGCGAGGGGCCGGCGCCCGTCGCCTACGACCGCGTCGCGTGCGCGCACTGCCGCATGCTCGTCTCGGAGCCGCGCTTCGCGGCGCAGCTGCGGCGCGGCACGGGCGAAGTGCTCTTCTACGACGACCCGGGCTGCTTGTTGTTGCACCGCCTGCAGCTTGCCGACCCCGAGTCGCACGCCTGGTTCCACGACTCGCGCAGCGATCGCTGGCTGGACGACGAGGCGGTCGCGTTCCTGCGCGTTGCCGAGTCGCCGATGGGCTACGGCTTCGCGGCAGTTCCGCGGGACACCGAGGGCGCCGAGGATGGCGGAGCAGCGCTCGCGCACATCGAGTCGGGCCGATGAGCGCGGCGCCCGCCGACTTCCTCGCGATGGCGCGGCTCGACGCCGCGGAGCTGCGGCGCTCGCGCTGGCCGCTCTTCAGCCTCGCGCTCTACGCCGCGCTCGCCGCGGGCTTCGTCTACTTCGGCATGCGCGAGTCGAGCGTGGTCGCGTTCACCGGCATGGGCCGCGTGCTGTTCTCGCTCAGCCACGCGCTCGTGTTCTTCCTGCCGCTGCTCGCGCTCGGCGTCACGGGGCAGGCGATCAATCGCGCGCGCGAGGACGGCTCGCTCGAGCTGTGGATGAGCCTGCCCGTGCGCCGCGGCAGCTACCTCGCCGCAGTCACCGGCGTGCGCGCGCTCGCGCTGATCGTGCCGGCGCTCGTCGCCTTCGCCGCGCTCGCCGCGATCGGACGCTTCGCCTTCGCGCAGCCGGTGCCGTGGCAGTTCCTCGCGCGCAGTGCCGCGATCAGCACGTGCTTGCTGCTCGCGTACGCGGCCCTCGGTGTCGCGATCTCCGCGGCGGCGCGCACGCAGGCGCGCGCGCTGGCGGGCTGGCTGCTCGCGTGGCTCGCCTCCGTCGCGCTGCTCGACTTCGGGTTGATCGCGGTGCTGCTCCACACCGCACTCCCGCCGCGCCTCGTGTTCTTCCTCGCCGCGCTGAACCCGGTCGAGTGCGCGCGCCTCGCGCTGCTCTCGGGCGCGCAGCCCGATCTCGCGACGCTCGGGCCCGTCGGCTTCTACCTCGCCTCGGAGCTCGGGCCGAGCTTGTTGTTCGCGCTCGGCCTCGCCTGGCCGCTCGCCTTCGGCGCGCTCGCCTTCGCGTATGCGTGGCGGGCGTTCGGCCGGGATGACTTGATCTAGGAGGTTCGCAATGGACCGCTGGCTGACTTCCTTGAATCGCGCGCTCGCGACGCCGCTCTCGCTGCGAACGCGCCTGCTCGCCCTCGCGCTGCTGGCGCCGCTCGCGCTCGCCGCGTTTGCGCCGCTCTGGACGCTCGAGATGGTGGCGCCGCAGTACCCGAAGGGCCTCACGCTCGACATCTATCCCTACACGGTCGAGGGCGACATCCAGGAAGTGAACACGCTGAACCACTACATCGGCATGGCGCGGATCGACCGCGCGGCGCTCTCCGACCTCGACTGGTTGCCGTTCGCGCTCGGCGTCGCGGCGCTGCTGTTGTTACGGGTCGCGGCGATCGGCGACCTGCGCGCCCTCGTCGATCTCGTCGCGCTCTACACCTACTTCGGCCTGTTCTCGTTCGCGCGCTTTGCCTACACGCTCTACGTGTTCGGCCACAACCTCGCGCCCGACGCGCCGTTCACGGTCGAGCCGTTCACCCCCGTGGTCTTCGGCACGGGCCAAGTGGCGAACTTCACGATCACGAGCTTGCCGTCGACCGGGGCACTCGCTCTGAGCGCGATCGGCATTGCGCTCGTCGGCATGCTGCTCGCCACCGCGGCGTCCGCACTGCGCGGGACGCGCTTGGCGCCCGCGGCGTAGAAGCGCGCGCCGCGCTGGCGCATGATCGCGCCTCTTGCGGGAGGAGCGCGCATGAATCCCTTCGATCTCACGGGCCGCGTCGCCGTCGTCACCGGCGCGGGCAAAGGCATCGGCCGCGGCATCGCGCTGGCGCTCGCGCGCGCGGGCGCCGACGTCGCGCTCGCGGCGCGCAGTGCGAGCGATCTCGAAGAGGTCGCGCGCGAAGCTCGCGCACTCGGCCGCCGCGCCATCGCGGTGCCGACCGACGTGACGGACGGCGACCAGCTCGAGCGGCTTGCAACACGCGCGGTCGCCGAGCTCGGCGGCCTCGACGTTTGGGTGAGCAACGCCGGCGGCCTGCCCGACGCGACGCCGCGCTACCTCACGCGCACGCCGGAAGATCGCTGGGACGCGCAGCTCGATCTCAACCTCAAGTCCGTGTGGGCGAGCGCCGTGATCGCAGCCAAGCACATGGGCGACAAGGGCGGGGCGATCGTGAACATCTCGTCTCGCGCTGCGCAGGGCGGGGCGCTCAAGAACGGCCCCTACGCCGCCTCGAAGGCTGCGGTGAACTCGCTCACCGCGACGCTCGCGCTCGAGCTCGCGCCGAAGATCCGCGTGAACGCCGTCGCGCCCGGCCCGATCCCGACCGAGAACTTCAACGCGTCGACGAAGTTCCCGGAAGGGAAGCCGCTCGAGAAGCTGTTAGGAGTTCCGCTCGCGCGCCTCGGCACGCCCGACGACATCGGCAACGCCGTCGTGTTCATGGCGAGCAGTGCTTCGAGCTGGGTGACGGGGCAGTGCCTTTATGTGACGGGCGGGCTGTAACGCGATCGCGTCGAGCGCGGCGACGAGCCTTCCTCGCGCGCAATCGCGGGCACCGTTTCGGCGACTCGCTCCGCAGAGAACGCGTCGGTGCGCGCACGGCAGCAGGGCCTGTCGGCGCCGGGGTGGGACCTGGTTCGCACGCACAAAGCAGTGCGAATGCGAGGGGGCTCACGAGTCGGGCGTTGCGGCCCCCCTCAATGCGATTTTCGCAGGGCATCGATGTGCGCGTAGCGCTTCGTGGCGGGAGTCACGAGTCGCTTCAGCAGGTGACGCTCGACCTTCGCGAACATTTTCAGCTTCGAGAGAAACGACACTCTCGCCGGCACGATCTCGGATTGATTCTGCGAGGGGTAGTAGACACTGACGTTGACTTGGCCCAGCTCACCGCAGCTCTCGGTGCGGAGCTCTGCGGGTTTCTCGTCGAGATCGCCGAGAAGAGCATGCATGCTCTCAGTCACGAGGACGTGTTCCCGCCGCTCGATCGGAACCTTCAGCAACATGTGAGCGAGAATCACGTCCTCGCCTGAGAGCTTGGTGAACTGCTGCACCTGCGTGAAGACGGCGTTCCCGTGGTGGACGACTGCCTTCATCGAGAGGCGCCCCACCGTCCGGCACGCGTCGCACGTGCAGATCCCGCACTCGCTGACGAGCACGGCCTCTCTTTCGCGAAAGGCCGCGAGACTGCGGTGCACCTGGGCGACGATCTCTTGCGCCATCTCTCGAGTGCTATCCGAGACCGCGTAGAAGAACACGGCGTCGCCTTCCAGCTCCTGCAACACGAGCGGTGGACGAGACTCAGCGATGACTCGCTCGAGCAGCTCGTCGATGATCCGCTCGGCGTGGATCAGGCTCACCTTGTGGAACTTGATGAAGCGCGTGTACCCGCTGATGTCGAGCAGCACCAGGAATACCTTCTGCAGCTGTGTCAACGGCGAGTCCTCGGCGATCGCGAGTGGATCGGCGCTCGGTGCCAGCAAGGTCCGGATGCGTCACGCACCTTATCGCGGTTGATCGGACCTGGGTGCTCGCAAGCAGACCCTCGTGCAAGCAGTCACCTCAGCACGACGCTACCGGCGGCGCGGTCCGCGTTCGGCTGACAGCTCGGTGCCACGTCGTGCTCGTGCACAAAAGGTCACTCGTGCGAGCGTGCGCACCGGACTGCGGGAGTCCCCCACTACGCGTGAGGCCGCGGTAGGCGCGACTTCCATCGCCACCAGAGATCACCGTGAACGAGCGCTATGCCCGCGAGCGGCCCCGCAGCAGCAAGATCCAGCACGCGACGTGACAGACCACGAGCGGCGCACCGGCGAAGACGGGCACGTACCACTGCGCGGCCATGTGCTCGATTGCGCCGATCGACGCCGCGTGCGGAAATGCGACGAGCAAGTCCGCCGTGCCGATGACCGTGCACGCCCACGCGAGCCCGCGCGCTCCGCGCCAGTCGCGCCGCAGCGCGACGAACGCGGCGGCTGCGAGCAGCGCGGTGAGGCTGTCCGCGAGCGCGGTCGGAACCGCGAACTCGAGGGGCATCCCCGGCGAGAGGTTCGGCACGAGCAGCCCGACGCCGAGCACGCGGAACATCTCCGGTGCGATGAAGAGGCTGAGGCGCGCGTTCGGCGAGAGCCCCGCGGAGAGCGGCCATAACAAGAAGTAGGTGAGGAGCGACCACGCGAACAGGAACCAGAGGAACTGGAGGACGAAGAACGCGATCGGGGGCATTGGTGCGGCCTCGTTGCGGTGCGCCGGCCGGGCGCTCGCGGAGTATGTCTACCGAGGTACGTCGGTCCGGCCCTCGACTGTCAGCTGAAGCGCCTGGTTAGGCCACACCCTCGTTCGAGGACCAATGCCGAGAGATCGGCTTCGTGTCAGGCTGCCAGAAGCGTTCCCAGGACACCCAGAGCGCGCGCTCGACGGAGAGCCGAAAGACCGGATCGGTCGTCTTGAAGGCGGGGAAGGGAATCGCTGAATGGACTGCGGCACGCTCGGCCGCGTCGGAGACTTCGAGGGCGCGCCCAGCGACCTGGAACTCCTCGTCCTTCGCTCCGAGGAACGCATGAAGGACGTATCGGCCCGAGGCGCGGAGGTCGGCCGCCTTGGGCGTGTGCGCTCCCGCGCTGATGTAGAGATGGGCATCGCAGAAGATGGGGCAGACAGGTGAGAGGTGAGGCACGCCATGGGCACCGACGGTGGCGACGAAGCCGATGGCAACTCCGTCTGGCCCGACGAGGAGCCTGCGCCCCGCCGCACCGAAGTCGGGAGCGGCCTTGTTGAATTGGGACCAACTCGCCATGCGACCCTCTTGGCGCGGCCTGACGTCGAGGCAACAAGCACGCGGGAGCAAGCGGCGTAGGGCCGCGCTGCGAGGAGAGTACGAAGTGCCACAGTGCGGCCCTAGGCTGCTTGCCGTATCGGGTCCGCTTGACCAAATGGGTAGACCGGTAGGCTCCTCCTCGATTCGCTCGATGATCTCGTGCTCGATGATCACGGCTGTCCAACGGCTCGGCAATAAGCTGCCGGCCGCCGCGAACCTACCACGCGTGCTCCGGAGACCGGCCGCGTGACGACCCCGAACCGGCCGGCCGACGGCCCCGCTCGTTGCACGCCTGACCGACCAGCCTCCGCCGCGTCGGTCCTCGTTCCGGCCGATTCTCTCCCCACAAACACTGCGGCGCAATGACGTTCTCCTGCGTCGCGGCGTCGTCCGCTGGCGTCTCGCACTCGCTCTGCAGCCTTTCCTCGCAGCGTTTGTTCTCGCAGCGTTTCAGACGAAAGGCTGCGAGGGCGCGCGTCGGTGATTAGCTTCGCGGATCGCCCCAAAGCGCCGCGTCGTCCCGCGCGGCGAGGTCGTTGCGATGACCACGAAGCCTGCGGCCGCGGGGCCGCGCTTGCTCGATCGGGTGCGCGAGCGGCTGCGCGTGTTGCAACGGAGTCCGCGCACGGAGCGGAGCTACGTCGATTGGATTCGGCGCTTCATCTTGTTCCACGGCAAGCGGCATCCCGCAGAGCTCGGCGCCGAAGAGATCGCCGCGTTCCTCACTCACCTCGCGGTCGACGCGAAGGTGTCGGCGTCGACCCAGAACCAGGCTCTGAACGCGCTGGTGTTCCTCTATCGCGAGGTGCTTGCTCGAGAGCTGGGTGAGATCCCCGGGGTCGTGCGCGCGCGTACCTCGCAGCACTTGCCGGTCGTGCTCACGCGCGGCGAGGTGCACGCGCTGCTCGCTGGGCTACGTGGCGTCGAGTGGCTGGTCGCTGCGCTTCTCTACGGCGCAGGTTTGCGCCTCCTCGAGGCGCTCACGCTTCGCGCGAAGGACCTGGACTTCGAGCGGCGCGAGCTGCGGTTGCGGCAGACCAAGGGCGGCAAGGAGCGCGTCGCGCCACTACCCCAAACGGTCATCGAACCGCTTCGCGAGCACTTGCGCGCCGTGCGCGCGCTCCATGCGCGCGACCTCGCCGCGGGTTTCGGCGCGGCCGCGTTGCCGAGCGCGCTCGCATCCAAGTACCCGAACGCGGCTCGCGAATGGGTGTGGCAATGGGTGTTCCCCGCGACGCGCCGCTACTTCGACGCCAGCGCGGGCACGGAGCGCCGCCATCACCTCCACGAGACGGTGATTCAGCGCGCGGTGAAGCAGGCCGTCGCGCGCGCTGGCATCGCGAAGCGTGCGAGCTGTCACACGCTGCGCCACAGCTTCGCAACGCACTTGCTCGAATCGGGCACCGACATCCGCACGCTGCAGGAGCTACTCGGCCATACGAGTGTGTCGACCACGATGATCTACACGCACGTGCTGAACCGCGGCGCCGCGGGTGTGAGAAGCCCGCTCGACTTCACTTCGTGAGCGCGAGCTTCGAGTACGCCTCGTGCGTCGCCAGAATCACGTGCTTCTCGCACCCGTTCTCACGGTGCAGGTTGCCGCGCGCGTAGTCAGCTGACTTCATCATGTCGAGAAACGCGTCGGGTCGCGGGTAGTACACGAGCGCGGCGTAGTCCCACTCACCGGCACCGAGCGGGCCGAGTGCGAGCGTCCTCACGTCTCCGGTCCACAGGATCGTGGCGCCCCGCGCCTTGAGCAGCGGCGAGGTGTTCTTGCTGTATCGCAGGTACGCGTCCCAGCCGGTGCCGTCGCCGTCGAGCGAGCGCGCGCGGAACTTCATCAGGTTGAGCATCACCACGGGCTTCGCGGGGTCGAGCCCCGCGACCGCCGCTTCGTGCAGCTCCTCGCGCAGCGCGCTCACTGAATCGCCCCGCTGCCCATCACGCGCGCCACGTCGTCGTCGCTCAGTCCCAGCACCTCGGTCAACACCTGATAACTGTGCTCGCCGATGCACGGTGCGGGGAAGCGCGGGCCGTTGTCGTAGTGGGAGATCTTGTACGAGTGGCCCTCGTACGGGACGAGGCCCATCTCGGGGTGTTCGAGGGGGCGGAAGAACTTGCGGTGCGCGAGCTGCGGGTCGCGCTGGTGGTCGCTCGAGCGCTGCGCCATGCCGGCCGGTACGCCCGCGGCTTGTAACAACTCCATCAGCGCGCGCGGCTCGTGCTGCGCGGTGAACTCGGCGAGGTGCTTGTCGACGAGCTGCGCGTTCGCCTGCCGACCCGCGAGCGTGGCGAGCTCGCCGCGCATCGCCCACGCGGGCTCGCCGAGCGCGCGGCGCAGTGCGCGCCAGTGCGCGTCGGTCTCCACCGCGATCGCGCACCACTCGTCGCGGCCCTTGCACGGGTACGCGTCGTGCGGCGCAGCCGTCGGCGAGTGGTTGCCTGCGCGCCTCGGGCTCTTCCCGGTGAGCTGCACGTTCAGCAGCTCGGGCGCGAGGAAGTGGAGGGCGCTCTCCATCTGCGCCTGATCGATGTACTGCCCCTCGCCCGTGCGGCGGCGGTGGTCGAGCGCGGCCATCAGGATCGTGGCGAGGAAGCGCGGCGCGATCGTGTCGGTGTAGGCGTTGAAGGGGCCGCCCGGCGCGCGGTCGTTCCAGCCCGTCACTTCGAAGAAGCCGCTCACCGCGGCGGCGTGGTAGCCGTAGCCGCCGAGGCGCGCAGCGGGCCCCGTCTGCCCTAACAAGCAGGTCGTCGCCATGATGAGGTTCGGGTTGAGCTTCTTCGCCACGTCGTAGCCGATGCCGAGCTCGTTCATCGTGCCGGCGGTGAACGAGTCGAGCGCGACGTCGCACCAGGCGAGCAGCTTCTTCGCGATCTCGATGCCCTCGGGCGTCTTCAGGTTGAGCGCGAGCGAGAGCTTCGAGGTGTTGAACGAGCCGAAGAACTGGCAGCGGTTGATCCCCGCGATGCCGTCCTTGAACGGGCCGACGAGGCGCAGGCGATCGGCGGGGTTCTCGGTCTCGATGTGCACGACCTGCGCGCCGTGGTCGGCGAGCGCCTTGGCGGTGATCGGGCCGACGCCGATCCACGAGAAGTCGGCGATCTTCACGCCGGCGAGCGGCAGCTTCGGATCCTCCGCGGCGCCGGGGCCGCTCACGGGCACGGCGCGCGCGGCGCTGAGCGCCGGCTTCGGCGCGAGATTCCCGAGCACCTCGGCCGTGTGCTCGCCCGCGCGCGGCGCGGGGCGCGTGAACGCGATCGGCGTGCGCGAGAGCTTCGCGAACGGGCCGGGCGCCTTCAGCTCGCGCGCGCTTGTTAGGGCGAGGGGCCGCCAGTAGTCGCGCGCTGCGAGCTGCTGCATCGCCACCACATCCGCGGCGGTGTTCACCGGCGCGAGGGTGATTTCGCGCGCGACGCCGCCCTCGAACAGCGCCTGCTTCGTCTGAGACAGGGTGAACGCGGTGATCCTTTCGCGCACGTGCGCGACCGAGTGCGCGAGGGCCTGCCCCGTGAGCATGCGCACTTCGTACGAGCTCCAGTCCTCGGCGGCGGCCCATTCCTCGGTGATCGCGCCAGCGCTCAGCATCCACGGAATCAGCTGCTGCAGCGTCGCCTTGGTCGCGATCAGCACGACTTCGCCGTCTGCGCACGGGTAGACGAGCGGCGACGTCATCGTCGCGAGCTGGAGAACCGTTCCGTCGCGCTCGATGTTCTTGCCCTGGATCGGGTGCGCGAGCATCGCGTTGAGCCCGGTCCAGAACACCGAGGCCTGCACGCTCACGTCGACGAACTGCGCCTCGCCCGTCTTGAGCCGCCGGTGATGTGCCGCCATCGCCGCGAGCGCGCCGTCGACCGCGGCGTGGTACCAGGTCTGCGGCACCGTGATGCGCACGGGCCGCCGGTCGGGCTCGCCGTTCAGGATCATCGCGCCGCCCATTGCGGAAAGTGTTAGGTCCGTGGCGAGATGCTTCGCGTACGGGCCGTCCTGCCCGAACGGCGTGATCGCCACGTAGACGAGATCGGGCCGCACGGCGCGCAGCGCGGCGAAGCCGAAGCCGCGCGCGTCCATCTCGCCGGGCGCGGCGTTCTCGAACACGAAATCCGCAGTTGCCGCGAGCCGCAAGAAGTCGGCGCGGCCCTGAGAAGTCTCGAGGTCGAGCGCCACGCTGCGCTTGCCGCGGTTGAACGCGAGGAAGCGCAGGCTCGCGAGCTCCGCGGGCTCGCCGGCCGCGAGCGGCTCCGCGCGCCGCGATTCGGAGCCGCCGGGCGGCTCCACCTTGATGACGTCGGCGCCGAGACCCACGAGCACCTGCGGGCCGAGCTCGGCGCGCGTGTCGGTGAGGTCGAGGACGCGGTACGGAGAGAGGGCTGCGGGTGCGCTCATGCGCGCATCTTCTCATCGCCCCGCGCGCTCGGGCAACTCGCCCCGCGGCTGCGGCGCATTGCTGCGACGCCGCGGTCGAGATCGCTGACGCGCACTCGCGGGAGGCACGCGGCTTGCGATGCCTTCGCTGGGGGATCTCCGATGCGATGGACGAAGGCCGTCTCGTTGATCGTGCTGATCGCCTGTGGGCGCGCACTCGCGCAGTCGGTGCCGTTTCCCACGCCCGCCGGCGACGGCTCGCTCTCGGGGAGCGCCGTCGTGCGCGTGAAGGGCTGCGGGCGCGCCACGATTCCATTCGGCGCGAGCTTCGCTCTGGAGAGCGACGGCACCTGGAGCCTCGACGCTCCCGTCGCCATCGGCGGCGCGTCGCGCAGCCGCCTCACCTGGGGAGCGTTCTACACGCGCCTCCGCGTGAAGACGCTGCTCGCGCCGTCGTCGGCGAGTCTCGCGGCGCTCGGCCTCGACGCGGAGGCGCGCGCCTCGGCGCTGTGCAGAGAGCCGGTAGTGCTCGCGCCCCTCGCGCTGCGCAAGGGCACGCTCAAGCTGAACAAGCGCTGGACGCTCGCGCGGCTGCGTCTCTCGTTGCGCGCCTCCGCCAGCGCTGCGTCCGCAACGCGCGGCGTGCGCGTTCGCTGGGACGCCACGGGTCCTTGGATCCCGGAAGAGGACTGAGCTGCGCGCGCTACGCGGCCTTGCGTCGCCACCACAGCACGCCACCCACTGCCAACGCGAGCGCACCGGCGACGAGATTCGCGCGCGTGGCGGCGCTCGCGAGCACGAGGCACACCGCGACCGCGGCGAGCGGGATCGCGGGGCCGAACGGGAGCCGCAGCGTGCGCGGAGTCGACGGCATGCGGCGTCGCAACACGATCACGGCCGCGGCGGTGCTCACGTAAGTGACGAGCCGCGCGATCACCGAGAGCGCGGCGAGCTCCGCGAACGAGCCCGTGAGCGCGAGCGGCAGCGAAACGACGCACTGCACCACGATCGCGAGATGCGGCGTGCGGAAGCGCGGGTGGATGCGCGCGAGCCAGCTCGGGAGCGCGCCGCTGTGCGCGATCGCGTAGAGGTACCGCGGGCCCGCGAGGATCGTGCCGGCGTTCGTACCCGCGATCGAGACGAGCGCGCCGAGCCCGAGCAGCGCGGCGCCCGCGGGCCCGACCAGCGCGCCCATCGCGTCCGCGAGCGGGCTCGCGGACTTCTCAGGCTCCGCGAGCACGCCCACCACGACGAGTTGCACGAGCGCGTAGAGCGCGGTCACGACACCGATCTGCACGAGCAGCGCGAACGGCACGTCGCGGCGCGGGTCTCGGTGTTCCCCGGCGGCGGCCGCGGTGTTTTCGAAGCCGGCGTACGCGAATAACAACAGCAGCGCTGCCTCGCGCAGGCCCGCGAGCGAAGGCGCGCTCGCCTCTTCGAAGCGCGACCACTCGATCGCGAACACGCCGCACGCGATCAGCGCCACGAGGGGCAGCAGCTTCGCGAGCGCGAGCACCCACGCAGCGCGCGCCCCGGCCTTCACGCCAATCACGTTGAGCGCACCGAGCCCCGCGATGAGCACGACGATCACCGCGCTGCGCAGCGGCTCGCTCTGCGCCGCGGGCCAGAGCGCGCCCAGCGCCTGCGCGAAGCCGGCGCTCAGCGAGCCCACCGAGGCGACGCGCGCGAGCCACGTCATCCACCCCACCTGCCAGCCCGCGAGCTCCCCGAACGCTTCGCGGGCGTAGACCGCGCCCGAGCCGGGCGCGTCGAACAAGCTCGCGGCCTCGGCGAAGCACAGCACGATCAGCAGCACCGCGAAGCCCGCGAGCAGCACCGCGAGCGGGCTCGCGCCGCCTAACAATGCGGCGGCGGTTGCGGGCAAGAGGTACACGCCGCTGCCGATCACGTCGTTGATCGCGAGCGCGACCACCTCCCAGCGCGAGACGACGCGGCGGAGCTGGGGCGGTGCGCTCACCCGCGGGCGCCGTCCACGAGCACGAACCAAGCGAGCGCATACCCCGAGTAGCGACTCCCGAGCTCGGGGGCGCGATCCACGGCGGTGGGGGCGGACGCTGACATCTGTTAGGGAGCTTCCGCTGGCGCGCCGCGCGCCGTCAAGCTCCGAATGCGACGACGGGATCCTGGCGCGGACCTTGCGAGTGCGCGGCGTGGAAACGCGGCCGCGAACCGGCGAGGCGTTACGGAGCACGGGAGGGGCGAGGCAGTGGCGCGTTTGGACATCACGATGCTGCTCGCTGCCGCAGCGATGCTGGTGAGCGCGTGTGGCGTGAGCCTGCGGGTCACGCGGCCGAAGGCGGTGGAGGAGCAGGCGCGACGCAGCGCGGCAATCGTGGCTCGCGAGACCACACGCAGCGCGGTCCACGCGGCGCTCGGTGCACCTTGGCTCGCGAGCCGGGAGTGGAACATCGAGGCGTTTCGTGCGGACGCCGAGCAGCGCGAGATCGGCTTCATCGTGCTCTTCACGCCACCGATTCCGATCGCTGCGCCGCGCGAGCACGTGACCGGCTTCGTGCTCGTGTCGTACGCACCCGACGATGTCGTCGCGGAAGTTCGCGCTGGCAGCGCACCGTCGGGCGACCCGCGCGGAGTGCTGCTGCGCGTGGGAGCGGTGTCACTCGGCATCGAGGGCGTGGAGCCACGTGGTGCTCAGCTGTTCGCGGAGGCATCCGCGTGGCCGCAGTGGCTCGCGGCGAGGCGCGCCTCGCATGCGTGCACGCTGTTGCTCGCGTGTGAGCCGAGCGCGCGCGATCGTTGGCTCGACGAGAGCTGCCCGGATCGCGCGAGTGTCGACGGCGCCGAAGCGCTCGACTTGCGCGGCTATCTCGTCGCGTGCGACGGCGGCAACTGTCCCGAGGGCGCGCGCGAAGGCGGCAGCTTCGCGCGCATCCCGCTCGCGGTGCCGGTCTCTCTCGCGCCCGGCAGCCACGTGCTCGCGCTCGCGAGCTCGACCTATCTGGGCCGCAGCGAGCAGGCGTTCAGCTGCGCCGCGGGCAACGTGCGCTTCGCGCTCGTGCGCGGCGACGTGAAGCGCCATTGGTGGGGGCCGAGCAAGAGCACGCTCGAGGCGCGCGCGGAGATCAGCGACGCGCCCGACTCGCTCGGAGCGCGCCGCATCTTGCTCTACCGCGGCGCGCGCTGGCTCATGGAGCCCGAGCCGGCGCCGTAATCACTCACGGCTTCAGCACGACCTTCAGCACGTCCTCCGCGTGCGCGTCGAACACCTGATAACCGCGCACGCCGTCCGCAAGCGGCAGCCGATGCGTGATGATCTCGGTGGGATCGAGGCGACCCTGCTCGATCAACGGCAGCAGCTTCGTGATCTGGTTCTGCGGATTCACGAGGCCGGAGCGCAGCGTCAGGTTCTTGCCCATCAGGCCGCGCAGGAATGGAACCGGCACGGCCTCCGCGTCCGCGACGACGCCGATCACCGCGACGCGTCCGCCCGCGCGCACGATCTCGATCGCGCTCAGCACGAGCTCGCTGCGGCCCACGGCTTCGATCGCGGCGTCGGCGCCGCGCCCGCTCGTGAGCGCGTTCACCACTTCGCGCAGGTCCTGGCGCTTCGGATTCAGCGGGATGCAGCCGCGCGCCTTCGCCTTCGCGAGGCGGCCCTCGTCGAGGTCGACCGCGACCACCGCAGCGGCGCCACGGATCAGGGCGGAACGCTGGGCGAAGGTTCCGACGGGACCGCAGCCGAACACGACGACCACTTCGCCCGGCCCGACTTCCGCGAGCTCCGCGCCCATGTAGCCCGTGGGCAGGATGTCGGTGAGGAAGAGGGCGTGCTCGTCGTCGACGGCGTCGGGCAGCTTGAAGAGGTTGGTGTTCACGAACGGCACGCGCGCCGCTTCAGCTTGGCCGCCGTTCAGCGAGGGGTGCCCGAAGCCGAACACGTTCGAGGCGGGCGCGCCGGCCGCGAGCGTCTGGCAGCCCGAGTACTCGCGGCGGCGGCAGAGCGCGCACTCGCCGCAGCCCGCGGTGCACGAGACCGCGACGCGATCGCCGCGCTTCACGCGCGTCACGCCCGAGCCCACGTCTTCCACCACGCCCACGAACTCGTGCCCCACCGCGAAGCCCGTCAGCGCGGACGGCATGCCGTGCCAGAGGTGCAGGTCCGAGCCGCAGATCGCGGTGCGCGTGATGCGCACGAGCGCGTCCTGCTCGTGCACGAGCTTCGGGTCCGCGACCTGTTCGACGCGGAAGTCCTTGGGGCCGTGGTAGACGATGGCGCGCATGGGGTCTCCTTCAGGAGTCACGATAGACCGGCCGAAATGCTCCGGATAATCCAATTCGCCACATTCGATTATCTGGATAATCTCAATCAGATGTTCAAGCGATCCTTGCCACTCCCAGCCCCAGGAACGGAGACGTTCTTTCTGTGGGGCCCCCGCCAAACAGGAAAATCAACGCTGCTCGCGGAGGCATACCCCGACGCGATTCGAGTCGACTTGCTGCGGGCAGACGACTTTCGCCGCTACCTCGAGCGGCCCGAGTTGCTTCGCGCGGAGCTCGCGGCGCTCGCGGGCACGAAGAGGCCGCAGGTCGTCATCGACGAAGTGCAGAAGGTGCCCGCTCTACTCGACGAAGCGCATTGGCTGCACGAGAACGCGGGAGTGCGATTCGCGCTGTGCGGATCGAGTGCGCGCCGCGTGAAGCGCGGCCAGGCCAATCTGCTCGGCGGGCGCGCCGTGCGCTACGAGCTGCACGGCCTCACCGCGGGTGAAATCGGGCGGGAGTTCGACCTCACGCGCGCGCTCAACCACGGCTACTTGCCGCGGATCTATCTCGCCGAACGTCCCCAGCGCCTGCTCGCGGCCTACGTCGGCGACTACCTGAAGGAGGAGATCGCGGGCGAAGGTCTCGTGCGCAATCTGCCTGTCTTCTCGGAGTTCCTCTCGATCGCGGCGCTGTCGGACACCGAGCTGGTGAACTTCACCAACATCGCACGAGAGTGCGGAGTCTCGAGCACGGCGGTGAAGGGGTACTTCAGCATCCTCGAGGACACGTTGTTATGGCGCTGGCTGCCGGCGTACCGAAAGCGCCCGAAGCGTCGGGTGATCGGCGCGCCGAAGTTGTACTTCGCGGACGTGGGCGTGGTGAACCAACTTGCGCGACGTGGGCGGCTCGAGCCCGGCGCGCAGCTCTACGGCAAGGCCTTCGAGAACTGGGTCTTTCACGAGCTGTGCGCGCACAACGCATACAGCGAGGCCTTCGCGCAGCTCTCTTACTGGCGCCTCGCGAGCGGCATCGAGGTCGATTTCATCGTGAACGACATGGCGCTCGCGATCGAAGCGAAGGCCACGCGCAAGGCCACGAGCGACCACCTGCGTGGCCTGCGCGAGCTCGCGAAGGATCAGCCGCGGGTCAAGCAGCGCGCGCTCGTCTGCCTCGAAGCGAAGGCGTACGAGACCGATGACGGGATCTGGGTTCTTCCGGCGAAAGAGTTCGTCGCGCGGCTCGCTGCGGGGGATCTGTTCTAGCCGCGCCCCGCTGGCGTCCTCCCCGCTCAGAGTGCCACGATGCGCGCTTCCGCAAATCCAACACTCGAAGGAACTCCCATGACACGCGAAGCCTGGATCATCGACGCGGTTCGCTCACCGCGCGGCGCTGGTAAGCCCGGCAAGGGCGCACTCTCGCACCTCCATCCGCAGCTCGTGCTCGCGCAGGTGCTGGAGGGGCTGCAGAAGAAGGCGGGCTTCGATCCGCGCGATCTCGACGACGTGGTTTGCGGCAACGGCTCGCACGCGGGCGATCACGCCCACGACATCGGGCGCATGGCGGTGCTCGATGCGGGTTGGCCGATCTCGGTGCCCGGCGTGACGCTGAACCGCTTCTGCGGCTCGGGTCAGCAGGCGGTGACGTTCGCGGCGATGGGCATCGCGGCGTGCCATCAGGACCTCGTGATCGGCTGCGGCGTCGAGCACATGAGCCGCGGCGCGCGCAACGGCACCGACGGCTTCCACGCCAATAACAAGCACCTACTCGAACGGCACCCGCAGGTGCCCCAGGGCCTCAGCGCGGACCTGATCGCGACGGTCGACGGCTGGACGCGCGAGCAGTGCGACGCGCTCGGCCTCGAGAGCCAGAAGCGCGCCGCGGCGGCGCTCGCGGCGAAGCGCTTCGATCAGAGCCTCGTCACGATCAAGAACGAGGACGGCTCGGTCGCGCTCGATCACGAGGAGTACCCGCGGCCGAGCACGACGATGGAAGGGCTCGCTAAGCTCGAGCCGAGCTTCCCGAAGATGACCGGCTTCAAGTTCGAGCAGTCCGAGAAAGACATGCTCGCGCTGATCAAGCAGGTGTATCCGCAGGTCGCGCAGCTGAACCACGTGCACCACGCGGGCAACAGCTCCGGCGTCGTCGACGGCGCGGGCGCGGTGGTGCTCGCTTCGCCCGACTACGCGAAGGCGCACGGCCTGAAGCCGCGCGCGCGCATCAAGATGACGGCTGTCGCCGCGGACGAGCCGCTGATCATGCTGACCGCGCCGGGCCCGGCGGCGAACAAGTGCCTCAAGCGCGCGGGCATGACGATGAAGGACATCGACCTGCTCGAGGTGAACGAGGCATTCGCGTCGGTGGTGCTGCGCTTCTTCCGCGACACCGGCGCCGATCCGGCCAAGGTGAACGTGAACGGCGGCGCGATCGCGCTCGGTCACCCGATCGGCGCGACCGGCGCGATGCTGATCGGCACGCTCGTGGACGAGCTCGAGCGCCAGAACAAGACGACCGGCCTCGTGGCGATGTGCACGGGCGGCGGAATGGGCACGGCGACGATCGTCGAGCGCGTCTGACGACCGCTCTTGTTAGGGGCGGGCGAGCGGCGCGAGCCGCTCGCCCGCTTCGCGTTTCAGCGCACCGCGCCGAGGTAATCCATCTTGCCCACGTCGACGCCGCCCTGGCGCAGCAGCGCGTAGGCCATCGTCACGTGGAAGTAGAAGTTCGGCAGCGAGAAGCCCGTGAGGAAGCGCTCGCCGCTCATCTTCAGCGGCCCGCGCGGCGTCGGCAGCACGATCTCGCGCGACTCGGCGCCCTCGAGCTGGGCGGGGGTGATCGTCGCAGCGAACTCGAGCGCCTTGCGGATGCGCGCGCGCAGCTCTTCGATCGTCTTCTCGTCGTCCGACCACTTCGGCGGCTCCTGGCCGGCGAGCCGCGCGAGGCAGCCCTTCACGTGGTCGGTCGCGATCTGGATTTGGCGCTCGAACGGCAGCATGTCGGGCGAGAGCCGCATGCCGACGAACTTGTTCGCGTCGAACTTCTTGGCGGCGGCGTGCGCCTCGGCCTTGTCGAGCCAGCCCACTAGGTTTGTCAGCATCTGCGTGAAGACGGGCGCGCTGGCGGCGTGCATCGAGAACGGCATCGGGGCCTCCTGTGGTGGAAGAGCACGGTAACGCGGGCTCACACGCAGTCGCGCGCAAGCGCCTCGCCAGCTTTCGCGCGCCGCCACGGGTAGGCGAGCTGGCGCCAGATGCCTGCGGGCACCGGCTCGTCGCCTGCGCCGAACTCGGTGGGCACGCGCCCAGCCGGCATGTGGAGCGTGCCGAATAACAAGTCCCACACCGGCAACAGGCCCGCGAAGTTCTTGTCGCGGCCCTCGCTCTCGCTCGTGTGGTGCCAGCGATGGAAGCGCGGCGTCGCGATCAGCCAGCGCAGTGGCCCGAAGTCGAAGCGCACGTTGGCGTGCACGAAGATCGCGTAGAAGGTGAGCAGGGGCGCGACCGCCGCGAACACGCGCGGGTCGAAGCCGAGCCATAGGAGCGGCAGCGCCTGGGCCACGTTCATCGCGGCTTGATTCAGCGGATGAAGGCGGACGGAGGAGAGCCAGTCGAGCCGCGGTGGTGAGTGGTGGATCGCGTGGAGGCCCCACAGCGGACCTGCGTGGAAGGCGCGGTGCATCCAGTACGAGATGAAGTCCGCGACGGCGAGGCCGAGCGCGAGCTGCAGCGCGAACGGCAGCGCGCGCAGCGCGTCGCGGCCGATCGTCCAGCCGAGCTCCGGCGCGCGGCCCGCGGCGAGGTCGGCGCGCAGCGCGGCGATGGAGCCGCCGCTCGCGAGCACGGCCGCGACGACCGCGAGGCCGACCACGATGCGCGTGAAGCTGCGCGACACGAGCGGCGTGAAGAGCCAGTACGCGAGATCGGTGCGGAAGTCGCGGCGGCGAAAGAAGAGCGGCGCCGGAGCACTCGCGAAGCGCGATTCGAGCAGCGCGAACAGTGCGCCGAGCAGCACGAACGCGATCGCGAGGCCGATCAGCGTGGGTCCTTCTCGCACGCGGCTCTCCTCCGTTACTTCACGATCGGCTGCACGTACAGAATCGTGTCTCCGAGGTTCAACGTGTAGGACGCGGCGTCCTGATAACCGTGCGCTTCGCGGTGCAGCTCGAGCGCAGGCACGACCTTGAAGTAGCCGACTACGAACGACGCCGGGTGCTTCCACGGAAACTCGACGACGAGGCTCGGCGCGGCGGGAATCGTCCGCTGCCGCAGCGAGGAGTCGAGCGCCGCGAGCTTCGCGGCGTCTCCGTCTCCGATCGCCCAGCCGATCTCGTTCGGCTCGCGCGCGCCAGCGGGGTAGAAGAGATCGAGCGGCTGGCGCTGCGTGATGCCCGCCGCATCGAGTGCGCGCGCGATCTCGTCCGTGATCGCGCCGACTTGTTGGGGATCGGCGCCGATCATCGTGCGATAGACGAAGCGATGGGGGCCGACTTCGCGTTCCTCGACCGCGATGCGCGCGAACGCGCCCAGCCATGCCGCCGCGCCGAGCACGGCCGCGAGCACGAGCAGGAACACGATGACCAGGATGCGAAGCATGCGCCGGGCCTCCACGCTGGCATCCTCTCACGCTCGCGGCGCGAAATCGCGCGGGCATAATCGCGCGATGCGTCTCTCCCTTCGCCGTCTCGCGCGCACATTCGTCACGGGCTCGGTCGCCGCGCTGCCGCTGGTCGCGACCGTCTCGATCCTCACGTGGACCATCGGCTTCGTGTTCGCGTGGCTCGGGCCCGACAGCTTGGTCGGCGGTGCGCTCGGCCAACTCGGCATCGCGATCGGCGGCTCGCGGCTCGCGGGCTACGCGCTCGGCATCGCGCTGATGCTGCTCGCGATCCTCGCGCTCGGCCTCGTGGTCGAGCGCGGCGCGCAGGCGGGCCTCGAAGCCGCGGTCGAGAGCGTGGTGCAGCGCATTCCGATCGTGCGCAACGTCTACGACACGATCGAGCGCTTCGTGGAGATGCTCTCGCGGCGCGATCAAGAGGGCCTGCTCTCGATGAGCCCCGTGTGGTGCCACTTCGGCGGCCCCGGCGGCGCGACGGTGTTGGGGCTGCTCTCGACCCCGGAGCCGGTGCCGATCGGCGGCAAACTGTTTCGCGCCGTGCTGATCCCGACCGCCCCCGTGCCGATAGGCGGCGCGCTGATCTACGTGCCCGACGAGTGGGTCACGCCCGCGAACGTCGGCATGGAGGCGCTCACGAGCGTGTACGTCTCGATGGGTGTCACCTCGGCGCAGTACCTCGGCGGCGGCCAGAAGAAGTGAACGGCGACGACGCAAGCGGAGCGCGCAGCGAGCCGCAGGCGAGTGAAGCAGCACGCAGCGACCGCCGGATCGCACTGCGGCTCGGCGTGCTCGTAGCCGTGGTGCTGGCGCTCTTCCATCGCGGGCACTTCATGTCGACCGACGAGCTCGGGGTGTTCTTTCAGGCGAAGTCGATCTCCGAGGATTTCTCGCTGGCCGTTCCGCCGCGCGTTCACATGGCGTTCCGCGGCCGCGACGTGCGCAGCTACAGCCAGTACGTCGTCGGGCAGTCGCTGCTCGCCGCGCCGTTCTACGCCGCGGGTGATCTCGTCGATCCGCTCCTCACGCCCCGGATGCGCGCGACCCTGGCGGGGCCGATCGGGCGGCAGAGCTGGCTCGGGGAGCCGCCCGTCGGATCGAGCGCGTTCAGCGTGCTGTTCTATCCGCCGATCGTCGCCGGCGCGCTCGCGGGACTCTTCTTCCTGTTCGAGCGCCGACTCGGCGCGTCGCAGGGGAGCGCGCTCGCTGCCGCGCTCGCGCTCGCGCTGTGTACGCACATGGCGCTGATGGGCACGTTGTTCCTGCAGCACGGCACCGAGACGCTGCTCGCGCTCGCTGCGTTCTATTTCTGGCATCGCTTCCGCGCGTCCGGCTCTCCGCGCGACTTGTTATGGGGCGCAGCCTGCGCGGCGTTCATCTTCAACGTGCGGGCGGCGGGCGCGCTGAACGGGCTCGCGCTCGGCGGCTATCTCGCGTTCGTGCTCGCGGAGCGCTTCCGCCGCGAGCGCGACGTCGCGCGCCTCGTGCGCAGCCTTGCGCTCGCGGCGGCCCCGCTCGCGGCGTCCGCGGCGTTCTATGTCGCGATGAACTGGCTCAAGTGGGGCTCGCTGCTCGAGTCGCCGCAGATGCTGGAACGCAGCACGCTCGGCAGCGACCCCCGGCGCGCGCTGCTCGGCTTTCTCGCGAGCCCTGGCATGAGCGTGTTCCTCTACACGCCGCTGCTCGCGCTCGCGCCGCTCGGCCTCGCGCGCCTCTGGCGCACACAGCGCGTCGAAGTGGTCACGGTGATCGCGCTGTTCGCGACGACGCTCGGGCTCTACTCCACGTACGAGCTCTGGACGGGGCTCTTCTCGTGTCCCGGGCCGCGGTACCTCGTCACGCCGATGGTGTTCGCGCTGCTCGGCCTCGGGCCCTGGCTCGACCACGCGCGGAGCTTGGCAGCACACGCGACTTTCGCTGGGCTCGCGGCTGCGGGCGCCGTCGCGCAGCTCGCGTCGATCTGTGTTTCGTGGGCGCGCCTGACGACCGGCGGCGCGTGGGCGACCTGGCAGCCGCCGTTCGGCTTCGTGTTCGAGTGGCACGCTGCACCCTTGCCGCTCGCGCTCTCGCGCTTGTTCGACCCCACGTTCGCGGACGTGTGGCTCGCGCGCGTGGCGCTCGGCTGGCCGGGCTTTCCGGGCCGCCCGCTCTTCGCGGCGGCGGCGTTCGCGCTTTGGGCGCTCGCCTTCGCGGCGAGCCTCGCGTGGCTGCGACGCGGGCTCACGCAGGCGGACGCGCCTCGCTAGGCGCGCGGGCCGCCGTCGCGACGGCGAATGCCGAGCATGCTGTAGACGAACGACGCGAGGATCGTCTGCACGCCCACGGCGACGAGCACGCCGCCCACGATGCTCGGGCGCAGCACGGCGGCGGCGTCGGGGATCTCCCAGCCCGACTGCGCCCAAGACCACACCTGGCCTGCGAGCAGCGCGCCGCCCACGAGCGTCGCGAGCGCGCCGGCAGCGAGGCCGCGCTCGAGCGTGAGAAACGCGAACGAGCGCTCGAGCCGCGGCGCCGGAGGCCCGAGCTCCTCCACCAGCGCGAAGATGCGCATCGCGAAGGCGGTGGTGATCGCGGCGTAGCCGGTCGAGATCAGCACGCTGCCGACCAGCATGCGATTCACGGCGCGCGCCGGACCGCCCGCGGCCACGTCGTCGAACCAGCCCGCCAGCATCAGCGCCGTCCCTAACAACACGAACGCGGCGCCCGGCGCCATCAGCGTCCAGCGCGGCGAGAGCGTGAGCAGGAAGCGCAAGTGGCGCCAGCCGTCGCGCCAGGTCCGCAAATGCGGCGGACGCCCGCGGCCATCGGGGCGCAGCGTCACCGGCGCCTCCGCGACCCGCAGCTTCCTCACGCCGGCCTTCACCACCATCTCGCTCGCGAACTCCATGCCGGTCGTGCGCAGCTCCATCGCCTGATACGCGCGCTTGGTGAGTGCGCGCAGGCCGCAGTGGAAGTCGGAGATCGGCACGCGGAAGAAGCGGCGGCCGACGAACGAGAGCATGGGATTGCCGAGGTAGCGATGGAGGAACGGCATCGCGCCGGGCTCGATGCGGCACCGGAAGCGCGATCCCATCGCGAGGTCGGCGCCATCGCGCAGCTTCGCGAGCAGGCGCGGCGCCTCGCGGAAGTCGTAGGAGAGGTCGCTGTCGCCCATCACGAGGTAGTCCCCGCGCGCGGCGTCGAAGCCCGCCATGAGCGCCGCGCCGTAGCCGCGCTGGGTGGCGTGCACGACGCGCGCGCCCGCGGCTTCCGCGATCGCCTGCGAGCCGTCGCTCGAGCCGTTGTCGGCGACCACGATCTCGGCGTCGAGGCCGTGCTCGCGGATGCACGCCTGCACCTCGCGAATGCAGGCTTCGAGCGTGCGCGCCTCGTTCAGGCACGGCAGCACGAACGAGACGAGGGCGCGCGCTTCCGACACGTCCCCATTATGTCGCCGCGGGGCACCCACGCGTGGCAAAGAACGCAAGCGGAGCGCGCAGCGAGGCGAAGCCGAGCGAAGGCGGCAAGGATGAAGCAATGAGCTCGCAGCTCGAAGGCGACGCACGCGCGCGGGTCGAAGACGACGAGCGCGCGTTCTTCGCGCGCTACTACGCCGAGCAGCAATACAACGCGCTCGGCTGGCGGCTGCGCATGCGGCGCGACCTGCGCGTGCTGCTGGCGGCAGCGGGCGAGAAGGGCCCCGGGCGCGTGCTCTCGATCGGCTGCGGCGACGGCGCGTTCGAGCTGCTGCTCGCGCAGCACGCCGAGCACGTCGTCGCGCTCGATCTCTCGCCCGAGGCGATCGCCGTGGCGCAGCGCGCGCAGGCGCGGGACGGAGTGCGCAACGTCGAGTTCCGCTGCATGTCGTTCCGCGACCTCGCATGGAGCGAGCGCTTCGACACGATCGTGTGCCTCGCATTCCTGCATCACGTCGCCGAGGCGGAGCTGCCGGGCTTCCTGCGCGACTGCGTGGCGCACCTCGAGCCGGGCGGGCTCTTCTTCTCGCAGGACCCCAACGTGAACGGCGCGCTCCGCGCAGTCGGCCGCGTGTTGTTAGGCCGCAAGTACCACGCGTTTCACACGCCCGACGAGCGCGAGCTCGATCCCGACGCGACGCGACGGCAACTGCAGGGCGCCGGCCTCGAGGGCGTCGCGCTGCGCCACGTCGATCTCACGCTGATCCCCGCGTCCTACGTGCTGAAGCGCGGCCCCGATTTCGCGCTGCGCGTGCTCAGCTGGATCGACCGCGCGTGGTGCGCGACGCCTCTCGCGCCTTGGGCCAGCGGATTCGCCGCGTGGGGGCGACGGCCTCGTTAGCGCGGTGCTACTGCGGCGTTTGCGGATAGATCTTCGCGCGCTCGCGCTCCGGCAGCAGTGGATCGAGGATTACGCGCCGCTTCGCGGCATCCGCAGGGAAAGCCTCCGCGGAGCTCGGGAAGCGCAGCCGCGTGTACTTCCCCGTCGCCCACAGCGCGAGCTGGTCCGCGTAGTGCGGGCTCGCGGGGTCGCCGCTCTGGCCGCCGGGGTAAGCGCCCACGCTCCGGTCGAGAGCGCCGAGGTCGACGACCTGGCGCCAAGATGCTCCGCTCGAGACCGCGCCGCCTTTGCCGCCGGGGTTGAGCGTGAACGGCCCGCCGCGCAGCTCGGGCGCTGGGCTGCTCGCCGTAACAACTGGTGAGAGCTGTTCCGCCGCGAAGCGGTTGCGCGCGCCCCAGCGCCAGGTCGCGACGTCGGGGCCGAGCTCGCGCGAGAGCTCGCGCACGGCGGCGCGGAACGTGGAGAACATCAGCTCGTCGCGGCTCTCGCGCTGCGGCGTCGTCCGATCGTCGAACCAGATCGCGTGCGGCTTCTCGCGCGTGATGTACTCGAGCACCTCGAGCGCGGGCTCGCGCTCGTTGTCGCCGCTGTAGCCCCAGCTGCCCGCGGGCTGCACGATTCCGCGCGAGCGCCACTCGTCGTCCCAGACGGCGTCGCGGTACAGCGCGAACCAGCGGTTCCAAATCGTGCCCGCCACCGTGTCGGGCGTGAACTCGAAGCGCCACCCGCGCAGCGCCTCGCGCGCGGCGATCTCCGTGCTCTCAGTAGGAGGCGTCTCTTCGAGCACCGCGAGCAGCACCGGCGTGAACACTTCCGCGGCGAGATCGTGCGCATCGAGCTGGAAGGCGCGCATCTCCGCGACCGTAAGCGCCCCGCCGCGCGCGAGCAGCTCGTGGATGCGGCGCGTGCGATAGCTCGGGTCCCACATCCAGCCGAGGTAGTGCGGGTAGCCCACCGGCGCGGGCCGGCCGTTCGCGCTCGCGAGCCAGCCGCGCGCGGGATTGATCGAGAGCGGCATCGCATCGCGCGGGACGAGGCCCACCCAGTCGTACTCGCCGCTCGCGCCGTCGACGGGCACGCGGCCGTGACCGCGCGCGCGCAGCGGGAGATCGCCCCACGGCGCCATCGCGATGTTCCCCTCGATGTCGGCGTAAGCGACGTTCATCGGCGGCGTGTCGAGCACGCGCATCGCCTCGATGAAGTCGCGTAGGCCGCGGGCGTTGTTGAGGCGCGCGATCGCGAGTGCCTCGCGCGTCGGGCGCAGCCCGGTCCACGCGATCGCCACGACCTTCTCGCCCACCTCCAGCGTCGGTCCGTGCACGGTGCTGCGAATGGTGAGCGTGACGGGCGCCTCCCCGCGCACGTGGATCAGCTCGCTGCGCGCCTCGAACTCTTTCCACGCGCCGCGGTGGCGGTACTGGTTCGGGTTCGCGGGGTTGACGGTCTCGACGAAGTAGTCGACCGCATCCGCCTGCATGTTGGTGAAGCCCCAAGCGATGCGGTCGTTGTGTCCGAGCGTGACGAAGGGTTGGCCGGGGAAGGTCACGCCGATCACGTTCAGTCCGGGCGCGACGATGTGCGCCGTGTACCAGAGCGACGGCAGGGTGAAGCCGAGGTGGGGATCGTTCGCGAGCAGCGGCTTGCCGCTCTGCGTGAGTGCGCCCGAGACGACCCAGTTGTTACTGCCGAACGCGCCGCCGCGATCGTCGCGCGCGGCGGCCGCGAGCCGCGCGATCAGCGCGCTCGACTCCTGCGCATCGACGCGGCCGCCGCTGCGCGCGGCGAGCGCCGCGACATCGGCGGAGACTTCGCGCCGCGCAGCTTCGAGAGAGCGGCGCGCGCCTTCTTCGATCGCGCCGTCCGCCGGAATCGTGGGGAGCTCGTAGGGGCGATCGAGCGGCCACAGCTCGCCCACCGCTTCCGCGCCGAGCTTCTCGACCATCATGCCGAGCCAGAGGTCGGCGTCGCTGCCGCTCTGGTCCCAGCCCATGTACTTGCTGAACGCTGCGCTGTCGCCCGGCGTCCACGGCGCGGGCGTCGCGCCGAGCGCCTTGAATTCCGCAGGGAGCCCGTCGCTGCCGAGCTCGCTCAGCTTCGCGTTCACGCCCTCCGCGTAGGCCCCGAGCCAGCGCGGCACGTCCGGGCCCGCGAGACCGCTCGCGAGGGCTTCCTCCGCCGTGCGCCGGATCCCGAGCCGGCGCACGAGCTTGTCGGACTCGAGCCCGTCCGGGCCGATCAGCTCCGCGAGCGTTCCCGACGCGCGCCGCCGTAACAACTCCATCTGCCACAGCCGCTCGCCCGCGTGCAGCCAGCCGAGCGCGCGGTAGGCGTCCTCGGGGCTCCTCGCGTAGATGTGCGGCACGTCGTGCGCGTCGAACACGATCTCGACGCGACCGCTCGCGGCGGAGAAGTGCAGCGACTGCACGGGGGGCGCCTCCGCGAACGCCGCCGTCGCCGCGAGCGAGACGAGGCAGAGGGCGAGCACTGCAGCGAGCGATGGCATGAGCGTCTCCTGGGAGCGCGACTGTATGCGAGTCGTGCGCTCGCGAACTCGGATCGCACCGGAAGAAATCCCTGAGAGCGGAGGCGCCTGGACTGATTCGCGCGCGGCGTCCATAAACTGTCGCGATGCGCTCACTCCGAATCGCCTGCGCCGTGCTCGCCGCGTTTGCCGGCTCGTCTCTCGCCGCCGCAGATCCTGCGGCGGACCGGGACGAAGCGAGCCAGTTGCTCGCGGAGCTCGTCGCGATCGACACCACTCAGGCGGGCAGCACCGGCCCGGCGGTCGATCGCATCGCCTCGTACTTGCGCGCGGCCGGCTTCCGCGACGAGGAGCTGCTCGTGCTGGGCCCGCGGCCGGACCGCATGAACCTCGTGGTGCGCTTGCCAAGCGCGCGGCGGGCGCAAGCGAAGCCGATCGTGTTCATGGCGCACCTAGACGTCGTGGAGGCGAATGCGCGCGAGTGGTCGACGCCGCCGTTCACGCTCACCGAAAGGGACGGCTTTTATTACGGGCGCGGCGCCGTCGACATCAAGAACGAGGTCGCCGACCTGGTCGCGAATTTCGCGCGGCTGCGGCGCGAGGGCTTCGTGCCGAAGCGAGATCTTCTGCTGGCGCTCACCGCGGACGAGGAGGAGGGCGACGCGAACGGCGTGGCGTGGCTGCTCGCGAACCGGCCCGACCTGATGGACGTGGCCTATGCGATCAATCTCGACGCCGGCGGGCTCCATCAGCAGCGCGGGCGCTTCGTGCGCATGCCGATTCAAACTGCCGAGAAGCTCTACTTGTTGTTCCGGATCGAAGCGACGAGCCTCGGGGGCCACGGCTCGCTGCCGACGCGCGAGAACGCGATCTACCGCCTCGGCGCTGCGCTCGCGCGGCTCGACGGCATCGAGTTTCCCGCGCGCATCACCGCGACGACGCGCCCGTACCTCGAGCAGCTCGCGGAGAGCGAGACGGGCGAGCTCGGTGCGGCGCTGCGCGGCGTGCTCGCCGAGCCGCCGGACGCGGCGGGGCTCGCGAAGCTGAGCGCGATCCCGTTCTACAACGGCACGCTGCGCTCGGTGTGCACGCCGACGCTGATCGCGGGCGGGCACGCCGAGAACGCGCTGCCCGAGCGCGCGACCGCGACGCTCCAGTGCCGCCTGATGCCCGAAGATGATCCCGCGGAGATCGAGCGTCGCATCGTGGAGCGCATCGCCGACCCGCTCGTGCGCGTGACGCGCGGCGGGGGCGAGCTCGTCGTGGCCCCAGCGTCCGAACCGAACCCACGCCTCTTCGCTCACGTCGCCGCCGTCTCGCGCGAGTTCTGGCCCGGCGTGCCGGCGGTGCCGCTGATGGACCCGTGGATGAGCGACGCCGCCTACACGCGCCGCGCGGGAATTCCCACCTACGGTATGTCGGGCATGTACTTCGACATCGACGACTACCGCGCCCACGGCAAGGACGAGCGCATCGCGGTGGAGGCGTTCGAGCAGGGGCTCGAGTTCACGCGCCGCTTGTTGTTGCGCCTCGGCCGCGATGCCCGCTGACTTCACGCTCGCCTACGTGCGCGTGTTCGTGCGCGATTTCGACCGCGCCGTCTCCTTCTACACGGACGCGCTCGGGATGAAGCTCGCGCAGCGCAGCGACGAGTTCGGCTGGGCCGAGCTCGCGACGGGCGATGCGAAGCTCGCGCTAGAGCGCGTTGCGCCCAGCGACGCGGAAGGCGAGGCGCTCGTCGGCCGCTTCGTCGGCGTGTCGCTCGCAGTGGCGGACGTCGAGGCGACCTACGCGCGTCTGCGCGAACGCGGCGTCGCGTTCGAGGCGCCGCCCGAGCACATGCCGTGGGGCGGCGTGCTCGCGCACTTCCGCGATCCCGACGGCAACGTGCTCACGCTCGTGAGCGCGGCTAGTTCGCGCTGAGCCGCTTCTCCAGCGCGTCCAGCTCCGCGTTCAGCTCGCGCGGCATGCGCGCGCCGAAGCTGGCGTAGTACTCGCGGATCAGCGGCACTTCGTTCGCCCAGCCCTCGCGGTCGACGGCGAGCAGCTCGTTCATGTCGTCTTCGTCGAGTGCGAGCCCGCCGAGGTCGATGTCGCTCGCGCGCGGCACCACGCCGATCGGCGTCTCGACGCCGTGCGCCTTGCCGGCGCAGCGCTCGAACACCCATTTCAGCACGCGGCCGTTGTCGCCGAAGCCGGGCCACAGGAACTCGCCGGCGGCGTTCTTGCGGAACCAGTTCACGTAGTAGACGCGCGGCATCTTCGCGCCTTGAGCGCGGCCCATCTTCAGCCAGTGCGCCCAATAACTCGCCATGTTGTATCCGCAGAACGGAAGCATGGCCATCGGATCGCGGCGCAGGTTGCCGACCTTGCCGGCCTGCGCGGCCGTCGTCTCGCTCGAGATGATCGAGCCGAGGAACGTGCCGTGCTGCCAGTCGCGCGCTTCGTGCACGAGCGGCACCACCGTCGCGCGGCGGCCGCCGAACAGGATCGCGCTGATCGGCACGCCGTTCGGGTCTTCCCACTCTTTCGCGATCACCGGGCACTGGCTCGCGGGCGCGGTGAAGCGCGCGTTCGGGTGCGCGGCGGGCGTCTTCGACTCGGGCGTCCAGTGCTTGCCCTGCCAGTCGATCAGGTGAGCGGGCCTTTTGCTCATCTGCTCCCACCAGATGTCGCCGTCGTCCGTCTTGCCGACGTTCGTGAAGATCACGTTGCCGTGAAGCCCGCGCATCGCGTTCGGGTTCGACTGCATGCTCGTGCCGGGCGCGACGCCGAAGAAGCCGGCCTCGGGATTGATCGCGTAGAGCTGGCCGTCCTTGCCGAACTTCATCCACGCGATGTCGTCGCCGACCGTCTCCACCTTCCAGCCCGAGATCGTCGGCTCGAGCATCGCGAGATTGGTCTTGCCGCACGCGCTCGGGAACGCGGCGGCGACGTACTTCACCTCATTCGCGGGCGACGTGAGCTTCAGGATCAGCATGTGCTCGGCGAGCCAACCCTCGTCGCGCGCCATCGTCGAGGCGATGCGCAGCGCGAAGCACTTCTTGCCGAGCAGCGCGTTGCCGCCGTAGCCCGAGCCGAACGACCAGATCTCGCGCGTCTCCGGGAAGTGCACGATGTACTTGTTGTCGGCGTTGCACGGCCACGCCACGTCCTGCTGCCAGGGCTGGAGCGGGGCGCCGACGCTGTGCAGGCACGGCACGAACTCGCCGTTCTCACCGAGCACGTCGAGCACCTTCTTCCCCATGCGCGTCATGATGCGCATGTTCGCCACCACGTACGGCGAATCGCTGAGCTCGACGCCGATGTGCGCGATGTGCGAGCCGAGCGGGCCCATCGAGAAGGGCACGACGTACATCGTGCGGCCGCGCATCGCGCCGCGGAAGAGCCCCGTCAGCGTGGCGCGCATCTCGGCGGGAGCGCGCCAGTTGTTATTCGGGCCGGCGTCTTCCTGATTCTCCGAGCACACGAACGTGCGGTCTTCGACGCGCGCCACGTCCGCGGGGTCCGACAGCACGAGATAGGAGTTGGGGCGCTTCTGCTCGTTCAGCTTCTGGGCGGTTCCGCTCGCGACCATCAGGCGGAACATTTCGTCGTACTCGGCCTGCGAACCGTCGCACCAGTGGATCGAATCGGGCTGGGTGAGGGCTGCCACCTCTTGCACCCAGGCGAGGAGCTTCTGGTTACGCGTCGGAGCCGTCGTGCCCATGTCGATTCGTCGCCTTTCCGAAATGCGCGATCTCTGGGTATCGGGCGCCAAGCTCCGATCCCAAAGCCGGTGGACGTGAAGACTGAGTGACCGCGGGAGGCCCGGCCGTAACGGCCGATCACCCCCGGCGCCCAGCTCGAGCGGCATCCGCCGTCGCCGGGGGGTGGAGATTTGCACAATTGCCGCGAGGGGAAACGCGGAATTTTGCGTTCGATTTACCGGCGCGGCCTTTCGCAGCGCCCGCCGTCGGATTTGCTCTCTCCCATACGCGCGGCCTGCTGCCGCGCAGGGGAGAAACGAAATGGCACGGCGTTTGGTCGTTCTCGGAATGGGCTTTGCGGTCGCGGTCTTGGCGCTTGGCTGCGCAATGAAGGAGTCGGCCCCGGTGAGCGAGCGGCGTTTGCCCTCGCCCCAGGCGGAAGCGGCGCCGGCGGACGAGCTCTCGCGGAGCGAGATGGAGTCGGCGCCTGCGCCCGCCGGGCGGCGGCGAGACGCGAAGGCCGCTCGGCAAGCGCCCGAGGCGGCGGCAGACAGCGCGGTGGAGTCGATCGTGGTGACCGCGCATCGCCGCGAAGAATCGATCCAGGAAGTGCCGATCGCGGTGGAGTCGTCCGGCCTCGAGTTCGCGGTCCCGTCGCCCTCGATCGCCGCGCAGCCCGAGCTCGACACGGAGGGCTACGCGCGCATCGACGAGAGCGATTTCCGCGCGGCGGCGACCGCGCCGCTCTCCACGTTCTCGATCGACGTCGACACCGCGTCCTACGCGAACGTGCGCCGCTTCCTCACGAGCGGCGAGCTGCCTCCCGCCGACGCGGTGCGCATCGAGGAGCTCGTGAACTACTTCCCGTACGAGTACGAACGCCCGCAGCGCGCGCCCTTCGCGGTGCACGTGGACGTGACGGAGGCGCCGTGGCGCCCCGAGCACAAGCTCGTGCGCATCGCGCTCGCAGCGCGCGAGATCCCGCAAGCCGAGCGGCCCGCGAGCAACCTCGTGTTCCTGATCGACGTCTCGGGCTCGATGCAGGACGAGAACAAGCTGCCGCTCGTGAAGCGCGCGCTGTCGTTGTTGGCCGAGCAGCTCGGCGAGCGCGATCGCGTCGCGATCGTGGTGTACGCCGGCGCGGCGGGTGTCGTGCTCGAGCCGGTGCGCGGCGATCAGCGGCATGCGATCACGCGCGCCATCGAGCAGCTCGAAGCCGGCGGCTCGACCAACGGCGGGCAGGGCATCGAGCGCGCCTACGCGCTCGCGCGTGCGGGGCATCGCGCGGGCGTGGCGAGCCGCGTCGTGCTCGCGACCGACGGCGACTTCAACGTCGGCGTCACCAGCGAGGGCGAGCTCACGCGCCTGATCGAGCGCGAGGCGAAGTCGGGCGTGTTCCTGAGCGTGCTCGGCTTCGGCATGGGGAATTATCAGGACGCGACGCTCGAGCAGCTCGCGGACCGCGGCAACGGCAACTACGCGTACGTCGACACGCTCGCGGAAGCGCGCAAGGCGCTCGTCGAGCAGATGACCGGCACGCTGCTCACGGTCGCGAAGGACGTGAAGATTCAGGTCGAGTGGAACCCTGCGCAGGTCGGCGAGTACCGACTGCTCGGCTACGAGAACCGCGCGCTGCGCGATGAAGACTTCCTCGACGACGCGAAGGACGCGGGCGAGATCGGCGCGGGCCACACCGTGACCGCGCTCTACGAAGTCGCGCCGCCGGGCTCGGGGACGAAGGGCGGGAAGGTCGAGCCGCTGAAGTACCAGACGCGGCGCGCGCCGAGCGACGCCGCCTTCGGCGGCGAGCTCGCGACGGTGAAGCTGCGCTGGAAGGCGCCCGACGCGGAGGCGAGCGACGGCTTCGCGGTGACGGTGGACAGCGCAGTGACGCCGCTCGCGCGCGCACCCGAGGACGCGCGCTTCGCCGCCTCGGTCGCCGCATTCGGCATGCTGCTGCGCGCCAGCGAGCACCGCGGCGGCGCGACCTGGGCGGACACGATCGCGCTCGCCGAGAGCGCGCTCGGCCGCGACGCGCAGGGCTACCGCGCCGAGTTCGTGGCGCTCGTCCGCCGCGCGCAGGCGCTCAGCGCCCAGCACGCGCGCGCGAACTGACGGCTGAGCGCGAGTCGGCGCGAAGCGACCTCCGTAACGCCAGCGTCAGACGCGGGCGTGGCGATCGCGAAACCGCGCGCGGGCGCTGCGGTTCCAGGGTCTGACGCCGCATCTCGGGTGTGCGCCCGGGAGGGCGCGCGTCTACGGTCGCGCGCATCTCAGGAGGGTTCGCATGCGTCGCCTTCACGTGCCCGCAGCGCTCGTCGTGCTCGTGTTCGCTTCGGCCTCGTTCGCCGCGGGCGGTGGTGGCGGCGGAGGCGGGGGCGGCGGCTTCGGTGGCGGGAGCTCGCCGCAGGAGATCGCGCTGGGGCATTTCGAAGCCGGCGAGAAGGCGCGCAAGCAGGCGCTCGATCTCTTCGTCGAGGCGCAGGCCGCGACCGACCCGAAGGCGCGCGCGAAGGCGGTCGAGAGCGCGAACGCGAAGCTGAAGCGCGCGCAGCGCTCCTACAAGGAGGCGACGCGCGCGGATGGCCGCGCGTTCTACGCGTGGAACGGCATTGGCTTCTGCCAGCGCATGCTCGGTGACAACGAGGCGGCGCTCGCTTCGTATGACAAGGCGCTGAAGATCGAGCCGGGCTTCCCGCAGGCGGTCGAGTACCGCGGCGAGGCGTACATGAATCTCGGCAAGCTCGACGAGGCGAAGGCGGCGTACATGGATTTGTTCGCCCGCGAGCGCGCGCTCGCCGACATGCTGCTGAAGAAGATGCAGGCGTGGGTCGCTGCGGCGAAGCAGAACTCGCAGACGCCCGGCGCACAGGCGCGCCTCGACGAGTTCGCGAAGTGGGTCGACGAGCGCGCGGCGCTCGCCCAGGAGACCGCGAGCCTCGCGGCGCCCGGCTCGGGAGCCGAGATCGCGAGCTGGTAGGCGCACCGCTCGCGCGCCGCTCGCTCGCGTGAACCGCTGGTTGTTAGGGGCGGTCGCGCTGCTGCTGTGCGCGCACGCGCAAGCCGAAGCTGCCTGGCGCTGGCAGATGCCGCCCGGGATGCCCGCGCCACGGGTTCCAGCGGACAACCCCATGTCCGCGCGCAAAGTGGAGCTCGGGCGCCGGCTCTTCTACGACACGCGCCTATCGTCGACCGGCGCCTACTCCTGCGCGTCGTGCCACCAGCAGGCGCGCGCGTTCACCGATGGCCGCGCGCGCGCGCTCGGCGCCACGGGCGAGCTGCACCCGCGCAGCGCGATGTCGCTCGCGAACGTCGCCTACAACGCGCGCTTCGGCTGGGAGGATCCGGACACCGCATCGCTCGAAGCGCAGGCCGCGATCCCCATGCTCAACACCGCGCCGATCGAGCTCGGCGTCGCGGGGAACGAGGCGCGCATCCTCGCCGCGCTGCAGCGGGATCGCTTCTACGCGCGCGAGTTTCCGCGCGTGTTTCCTGAGTCACGGCGCGGACTTCGGCTCGAACACGTGCAGAAAGCGCTCGCCGCGTTCGAGCGCACCCTGATCTCCGGCAGCTCCGCGTACGACCGTGCCGTGTACGGGGACGACGCCAGCGCGCTCTCGCCACTCGCGCGCCGCGGCCTGCGCCTCTTCACCTCGCCCGAGCTCGCGTGCAGCTCGTGCCACGGAGGGCCAGCGTTCGCGGGCGACGGCGCGAGCTTCCACCACAACGGCCTCACGCCTCCCGCGGCGCTCGCCGGATTGTTCGCGCGCACGCGGCGGCCGGATGACGCGGGCAGGTTCCGCGCGCCCGGGCTGCGCAACATCGCGCTGACCGCGCCTTACATGCACGACGGCCGCCTGGCGACGCTGCGCGAAGTGATCGCGCACTACGCGAGCGGCGGCGTGCACGCGCCGCAGCAGAGCGAGCGCGTGCGCGGCTTCACGCTGCGCGAGGGCGATGCGGATGCGCTCGTCGCGTTCCTCGAAGCGCTCACGGACGAAGCGTTCGTGCGCGATCCGCGCTTTGCGGACCCGTTTGTGATCGCGGGCGATCGCCGCGCGCGCTGACCGCTCAGCGCTTGCGCTTCGACCATTCCACGATGCCTTGCACGATCTCCCAGATCGTTCCGACCTGATCGATCACCTGCGCGATCGGCGTGACGGGATCGACCGCCGCGGCGGCGCGCATCGGGTCGTTCATCATGTTGTCGACGGTCTTGCGGAACTCGCGAAAGCTGCGGTCGAACGAAGCCGCGGCCTGCTTCGCGCGCTTGACACCGGCCGGCAAGTCGGCCGTCGACTGGAACGAGGCGGGCCTCCCGGGAGAGATCTTGCGGGGCGGGCGGCCGATGCCGGTGGCGCGCAGCGCGCTCGCCTCGCTCTCGAGCTTCGCGAGCGAGTCGAGCAGCTTCTTCGCTTGACCCGCGACGTCGACCTGCACGTCGAGCAAGGCGCTCGGGACTTGCTGCCACGACGCCGCGCTGTCGTTGAGCATCCGGCAATGCCCCGCGAGTGCGCCTAGCTGCGCTTCGATCGCCGGCAGCCGCTTGCGGACGTTTTGTAAGCGCACCTGGTCGACGTGCTTGGCCATCGCGTTCTCCGTGCTCCGGTTCTGCGCGATCATCGCACGATGAACGCCGCACAAGGCCCGCTCTCGGGCCAGCTCGTCCTCGACCTCGGCCAGGTTTATCAGGGTCCGTATGCGGGCTTGCTGTTCGCGCAGGCCGGCGCGCGCGTGATCAAGATCGAGCCGCCGAGCGGCGAGCCGCTGCGCGCGCGCGAGCTGACCGGGCGCAAGACGCTGCCCGCGATGGCGACGCTCAACCAGCACAAGCGCGGCATCACGCTCAACCTGAAGCACCCGCGCGGCCGCGAGTTGTTATTGGCGCTGGCGGGCAAGGCCGACGTGCTGATCGAGAACTACGCGCCCGGCGTGATGGATCGCCTCGGAGTGGGCGCCGCCGTGCTGATGGCCGCGAACCCGCGCCTGATCTACGCGACGGGCACCGGCTACGGGTTGTCAGGCCCCGATCGCGATCATCTCGCACTCGACTTCACGGTGCAGGCGGCTTCGGGCGCGATGAGCGTGACCGGCTTTCCCGATGGTCCGCCCGTGAAGGCGGGGCCTACGTGGATCGACTTCCTCTCCGGCACGCACGTCTACGCCGGCGTGATGACCGCGCTCTTCGAGCGCGAGCGCACGGGCCGCGGGCGGCTCGTCGAGGTCGCGATGCTCGACGCCGCGATTCACACCGTCGCCTCACAGCTCGAGTGGGTCTACGACAAGGGCGAGGCGCCGCCGCGCGTCGGCAACCAGCAGGGCAGCTTCATGCTCGCGCCGTACAACGCGTATGCCACGAAGGACGGCGGCTTCATCGTGCTGCTCTGCCTCACGGAGCCGCACTGGAAGAACCTGTGCGAAGCGATGGGGCGACCGGAGCTCGCCCCCGACGAGCGCTACCGCACGACGCCGCGGCGCGTGAAGCGGCGCGATGAGGTGGACGCGCTCGTCGGCGCGTGGTGCGCGCAGCACACGCGCGACGAGGCTGCCGCGCTGCTCGCCGCCGCGAAGGTGCCGAGCGCGCCCGTGCGCGACGTGCGCGAAGCGCTTCACCGCGAGCACCTCCACGAGCGCGGCGCGCTCGAGTGGTACGAGCACCCGAGCCTCGGCCGCATCGCGCTGCCGCAGAGCCCGCTCCGCCTCCACGGCGCGCCCGCTGTGCGCGGCGCGCGCAACCCGAACCTCGGCGAGCACAACGCGCAGGTGTACGGGGAGTTGTTGGGGATGAGAGCGGAGGAGGTAAAGGCGCTGCGCGCCGAGGGCGCGATCTGAGGCCAGCGCCCTTGAATCTACGACGACGGCGAGCCGCGCCGTGGGACCCGACGCAGGAGGCACGGTGCGAGCGCGCTCGCTGCCAACGCCAGCAGGGAAACTGTGCTCGCCTCCGGCGTGGGAACGAGCGCAATCGTCGTCGAGATCGTGAAGTTGGACTGCGTGCGACGGCGCTCCGCGAAGAAGAGGTCGAAGTCGTAAGAGTTTCCCGGCGTGATGCCGAGCAGCGCCTGCACGGCCGGATTGGAGAGGTCGATCGTCGCTGTGCGTGGCAGGTGAACGCCGCCGACATCGACCGCCAGCACGCCGTTGATGAAGAGCCACAGATCGTCGTCACCGGTAAACGTGAAGACCTCGTCGCCCAGGAAGCCGAACGTCGTGTGGATCTCGTAGGTGAAGTGGTAGTTGTGGGAGAACCCTTGATCGCCGAACAGCATCCCGTCGATCGGGAAGAAGAAGTTGTTGCTGTACACGAACACGCGCGGGTCGGAGGAGGAAGAGTTGTCCAGCGTGATCGTGAGAGGCGCGCTCGTGTTGACGCCGGCAGTGTCCCGATACCACTGATCGAAGTTCGCCCGCCCCGACGTGGTCGGATTAGGCAGGCTCCCGCCGACGTACACGGGCTTCCCGTCCGTGCCGAGGGTCGTCGCCACGATCCCGGGATCGAAGCCGGTCCACGACACCTCGAAGTCGGGATGCGCGGAGCAAACGTTCGGAATCGCCGTCCAGCAGAAGTCTCGGATCGTCCCGGTGAGGGCGATCGTCGCAGCACCGGCCGGGGTACCCAGGAGTGCCAAGGCGGCGAACGCGGCCACGGGCCATCGCTGCGCCATAGGAGGATCCTCCCTCCGTGTAGTGGTCGCAATCGAGGTTGCGTGTCACGGGTTGCTGCGATTCCGCCCGGCCCGTCCCAGTGGACCTCACGGACCACTGGCACAAGGGACCTTCTGCCTCGGAGCGCAGGTACCGCATCGCACGTGTTAGGGGCAGTTGCGCCAGTGCAGTCCGTTTGGGTCAGCGCGCTTTACTGCGGCTCGCCTTCACCTCGCGGAACGGAATCTCGCGGTCGATCTCCGGCTCCTTCGGCAGACCGAGCACGCGCTCGCCGATGATGTTGCGCTGGATCTGGTCCGTGCCGCCGCCGATCGACGTGAAGTATGCGTTCAGCGTGAGGAAGTTCGCGTCCTCCGCGCGCGGATGCTGCGGGCCCTCGAACAGGCTGCGCGCGCCGAGAATCGCGGTGCGCACGCGCGCCTCTTCGTGAAGGATGCGGCTCATCGCGAGCTTGCCGAGGCTGACGACGGGCGACGAGGTGCCCTGCGCGAGGTCCGCCTTGGCGCGTAGCGAGTTGAGCGCATTCAGCTTCTTGTACGCGATCGCCTGCGCGATCTGCTGGCGCAGCGCGGCGTCGCCGAGCACGCCGGCCTCGCGCGCGAGCGCGATCAGCGGCTCTTCCTTCGTCGCTTCGGGAACGCCGCTGCGCGGGCCGCGCGCGTCGTCACCCATTACGGAGCGCTCGTAGGCGAGGGCGGTCTGCAGCACGCCCCAGCCGTGGTTCAGCGGGCCGAGCAGGTTCTCTGCCGGGATTCGCGCGTTCGTGAGGAACACCTCGTTGAAGTGGCTCTCGTTCGTGATCTGCCGCAGCGGGCGCACTTCGACGCCCGGCTGCTTCATCGGGCAGAAGAAGAAGCTGATGCCGCGGTGCTTCGGCGCATCCCAGTCAGTGCGCGCGATCAGCATTCCGTAGTCCGCGGTCGCCGCGCCGGACGTCCACACTTTCTGGCCGTTCACGACGAAGTCGTCGCCGTCGCGATCGGCGCGCGTGCGAATGCCCGCAAGGTCGGAGCCGGCGCCGGGCTCGGAGTAGAGCAGGCACATCGCGACGCTGCTCTTCAGCAGCGCGGGCACGATCTTCTGCCGGAACGCGGGCGACGCGTGGGCGAGGGCGGTGTTCGCCCACAGGTTCGTGCGGTCTTGGCCCGTGCCGGGCGCGCCGACGGCGGCGAACTCGCGCTCGACGATGCGCGCCTGGTCGTCGCTGAGGCCGCGCCCGTACCACTCGGCCGACCAACGTGGCGCAGCCCAGCGCGCCTCGACCACGAGCGAGAGCCACGCCTTGTGCTCGGGCGAAAGCGTCCAGTCGCCACTCGCCCCGCGCTGCGGCTTCGGCAGCCCCTTCCAATTCGCGGCGAGCCAAGCGCGCACTTCGTCGCGCAGGGCGGAGTCGGAGATCGCGGCGGTCGACATGCTCAGGCTCCCAGCGCCGCGAGGTAGCGCTCTCGGTGGGCGGATGGGCTCCCGAAGAGCTGGGCGCCCGAGCGCGCGCGTCGTAAGTAGAGATGGGCGGGGTTCTCCCACGTGAACGCGATGCCGCCGTGCATCTGGATGCTCGTGGCGGCGACCTGCGTGAACGCGTCCGCGCACGCGAACGCCGCGAGCGGGACGGCGGCGCGCGCCTCAGCGGAACCGGCGGCGAGCTGCTCCGCAGCGGAGCGCGCGGCGGAAACCGCGCTCTCGGCTTCCAATAACAAGTCGGCGGCCATGTGCTTCACGGCCTGGAACGAGCCGATCGCGCGGCCGAATTGGAAGCGGTTCTTCGCGTACTCGACCGTGAGCTCGAGGCAGCGCCGCGAGCCGCCGGCCTGCTCGCCTGCGAGCGCCACCAGCGCGAGGTCGAGCGCGGCCTCGGCCGCGCGCCAGCCGTCGCCGGCGATCCTGCGGCCCGGCGCGCCGTCGAACGCGATGCGCGCGAGGCGCAGTGTGTGGTCGAACGTGGGCAGCGCCGCGATCGCGACGCCGCGCGCGCGTGGATCCACCTCGTAGATCGCGACGTCATCGCGCTCGCGCGCGAGCACCAGCAGCACGTCCGCGTTCTGCGCGTGCAGCACGTAGCTCGCGACTCCGCTGAGCGCCTCGCCCGCGGCCGTCACCGAGACGCCGTCGCGCGTCCACGTCCCGGCATCGCCCGTCAGCGCGGCGGTCGCGATCGTCGCGCCGCTTGCGATGCCGGGCAGAAGGCGCGCCTGCGCGGCCTCGTCTCCCGAAGCGCGCAGCAGCTCGGCCGCGAGCACGCTCGATGCGAGCAGCGGTGCGCACAGCAGCGCAGCGCCCGCGAGCTCCATCACGGCTTCGAGCTCGACCGCGCCGGCGCCCGCGCCGCCGTGCGCCTCGTCGACCACGAGCCCGGCGACGCCCATGTCGGCGAGCTGTTTCCAGAGCGCGCGGTCGTAGCCCGCCGGCGTCGCCATGGTGCGCCGCACGCTCGCCTCGCTGCTCTCCGTCGCGAGCAAGCGGCTCACGGCTTCGAGCAAGGCGGCTCGTTGATCGGCGGGCAAAGTCGTCACGTCGCTCTCCTCGATTCGGGCCCGCGCATCGGTACCGCGTCAGCGGCGCGCCATCACCTCGGTCGCGAACTCCCGTAACAACTCGCGTGCGTTCGCCATGGGCGGCAGCAGCGTTACCTCGCGCAGGCCGGCGGCCTCGTGTTGTTTCAGCATGGCGAGGATCTCGTCGGGGGAGCCGACCAGGCCGCCGCTCGCGCGGATCACCTCGGGCGTGATGAAGCGGCGCTCTTCGGGCACGAGGTAGGTGCAGTGGCCCTCGTGTACGCGCAGGTGCATGCGCGCGCGCGGGATGCCGAGGCCCTTCAGGTACGCGAGGTACTGGTCCCAGGTGTCGCGCGCCTCGTTCGGGATGAAGCGGTCGCTGCCCGATTGCTCCGCGAGCTCCCACCAGAAGTGCAGCGTCGCGCTCGCCATCGAGCCCACCGCGTCGATCACGCGCTCGCTCTTCAGCGTCTCGCCGGGGCGCAGCACGCACGAGAACGTGAGCGCGGCGGTGTGGAAGTCATTCGGAAGCGCGCGCCCGACCTTGGCGGCGCCATCCTTCATCGCACCGAGGCTGCGGCGCATGTGGTCGCTCGCCTCCGCGCCCGCGGAGATGCGGCCGTCGCCGTAAGCGCCCGCCGCGGCGAGCGCGAGCGGGCCATTCGCCGCGACCCAGATCGGAATCTCGTGCGCGACGTCGACGAAGCCGAGCTCGCGGTGCAGCAGCTTGATCGCGCGCGTCTCGCCGCCGTGCGTGTACTCCACCTCCTCGCCGCGCAGCAGGCCGCGCACGACGCGCAGGTAGTCGCGGAATTCGCGCGGCTTCACGGGATCGAAGCCCATCACGCGCATCGCGGTGTGGCCCGTCCCGATGCCGAGGAACACGCGGCCCGGCGCGATGCGGTTGATCGAGGCGATCGAGTGCGCGGTGACCGGCGCGCTGCGCGTGCCCGCGACCGCGACGCCGGTGCCGAGCTTGATGCGCGAGGTGTGGTGCGCTGCGAGCGCGAGCACGGCATAACAATCGGACCAGATCATCTGCGAATCCGGCACCCAGCCGTGGTCGTAGCCGAGCTGCTCCGCGTACTGCAGCAGCTGCCAGTCGTCGATCTTGGTGGCGACCATCGCGCCGAATTTCATGGGGACTCCTGTTAGGGACTCTCCGGCAGCGCTGCCTGACACGACGAGCAGCGCCGCTCGGTGGCGGCAGCGTAGTCCGAGTTCGCGTAGGGCAGGTGGCACTGCGCGCAGGCGCCGTCGTACGCACGGCCGGGCGTGACGCGCTGCGCATACGCGATACGCCCCGGCAGGGCGTTGCCGCAGCTCGGGCACGCCGCAGCGCCGCTCGCGAACTGCGCGCCGCACTTCCAGCAAGCGAACACGTCGCGCGAGAAGATCGCGCGCACGCCGCCGATGCCGCGCAGCGAAAGCGAGAGCACGCCGAGCAGCGCGAGCACGAGCAGCGCGCCGAGGTTCGCGAGCGCGCGCAGAAAGCCGCGGTGCTCCGGCACGGCGCGCCAGCGCGTTCCACACGCTTCGCACGCGAGCCGGTGGCGCCCGATCGTGAACGGCAGCGGCACGGTGAGCATCGAGAACGCGCGCAGCCGGCGGTCGAGCTGATTCGCGGGAACGCCTTCGGCGCCGCACTTCGGGCAGCGCGCCGCCTCGTCGAGTGGTTCGGGCGAATCGCTCGCCTCGAACGCGGCGCTCTCCTCGGGCGGCGCAGCCAGCACGTCACGCGCGGCCGCGGCCTGCTCTGCCGCGACGAGCACCTTCACACCGCCGAGCGCGCTCGCCATCTGCCAATCGAGGCCGACGAGGTGCTGGTCCGCGACGTGCGCCTCGATGCCCGCAGACTCGAGCAGTGCGCGCGCGAGCTCGGCCTCATGCAGATAGGTGAAGCTCGCGACGCGTTCGAGCGGCATCGTTCACCTCACGGGATCAGCGCAGCACCTCGATCGCATCTCCGACCGCGATCTCGCCCGGCTCCACCACGCGCCAGTAGATGCCGCGCCAGTTGTTGTGGCGCGTCTCGGCGCGCTGCACGAAGCGCAGCGCGTCGTTGCCGAAGCGCGCGTTGAACTTGGCGCAGCCGTTGTGCGGGAACGGCGTCGTCTCGACCAGCGCGCTGCCGACGCGAATGCGCGTGCCGGTGGGCAGGTTCGCCGCGGAGAGATCGAGGTCGACGTAGAGATTGTCGCCGAAGGTCGTCAGCGGCTGGCCGGCGCCGAACGCGCGGCGACGTCGCGGTTCATCACGGCGAGCTGCATGTCGAGATCGCGCGGCGCGGGCAGGCGGCTCCACGAGTCGCCCGGCACGCCGAGCTCGCGGTCGAGCACGACGCGCTGCGGCGTCGTGCGCGCGCCGTCCGCGTGGCGTGAGAGGATCAGTGCGAGCGTGCCGCGATCTCGCGGCGCCGCGGGCAGCGCGCGGATGCCGGCGTCGAGCTCGGCGAGCGAGAGGTGGCGGACTCCAGCATTCATTCGACGTACCCCATGGCGCGCAGGCGTTCTAACAACTCTTCGTCCGGGATCGCAGGCGCAGCGGGCGGCGGCAGCCGCTTCAGCGTGCCCGCCTTCACGAAGCGCGGCGGGTGCTGCGCCAGCGCGCTCGGCTCGAGCCAGTGCGTCGCGAGCTTGCCGGGGAGATCGTCGGGAATCTGCGCGCGCGCGAGGTACGCGTAGAGCGGGGCGATGTCGAGCACCGAGAGCTCGCCGCGCCGTGCGTCGTGGCGCAGCGCGCCGCCTGCCGCCGCGAACACCGCGACGGGATCATGCGTGCCGCTGAAGCCGTCCCCGAAGATCAACTCGCGCGCGTCGTGCAGCTTGCCGCCGATGCGCACGCGACCGTTCGGCCACGCACCATCGAGCGCATCGCCGTTCGGCATCGCGACGATCCAGGCGTGCGCTGGCTGGTCGAACTCGAAGCCGCGCGTGAAGCGCGCGACCTGGCGGAACGCCCACTGTGCGAGTCGATCGCTGAAGCCGCGCTCGTGGCCCTCGGGGCGCTGGATGCCGTCGAGGCGCCACACCGAGAAGAGCGGCGCACCGGCTTCGGTCGTCGCGCCTTCGAGCAGCGCGACGAGCTTCTCGAGCAGCGCGTCTTGCTGCGCGAAGTCCCCGGGAACGACGCGAGCGGCCACGACCGCGAACTCGCCCATCTCGAACGTGTTAGGTCCCTCGTGCAGCGCCTCAGCCGCGAGCGCCTTGCGAAGCCGTAACGACCACACGCGCTGCCACTCAGGCGAGGCCTGGAAGCCGTGGTCGGAGGCGACGATGACCGCGCACTCGGCTGGCAGCGCGGCCACGATCTCGCCGAGCGCGCGGTCGAATCCGACGTACGCGTCCTCGATCGCGCGCGCGTACCGCGCCTCGGGCGGTGGCGCGGAGCCCACCTCGAACTGCGCGGGAAACGAGTCGCCCCAGAAGCGGTGCGAGAGCGCGTCGATCGCGTAGAAGGAGACGGCCCCCGCGTCGAGCTCGAAGGCGCGCGCCAGCGCGTTCCAGCGCGAGGGGCGCGCGGCGAGCTCGCGGAACGAAGTGCGATGAAAGCCGTCGCGCGTGGTGATGCCCGCGTTCGAGTAGCGGTAGTCGCCGACGCCCGCGCGCGCGAACGCGTCGCTCGGCGAGATCGCGCCGTCGCGGCGGAGCCAGTCCGGAATCACGAAGCCGCCGGGCAGCGGGCGCGGCGGCCACGTCACGAGCCACTCGTACGTGCCGACGCGCAGCCCCTGCACCGCGAGGCGCTCGAAGATGGTGGGTGCCGCGATCTCGCGCGCGTCGCCGAAGAAGTCGCCGATGCCGTGCACGGCGGTCGGCTGGCCGGTCGCGATCGAGGTCCACACCACGGGCGAGATCACCGGCTCCACCGTCGCGAGGTTCGCGTGGACGCCGCGCTTCATCAGCGCCGCGAGATTCGGGAGCTTGCCCTGTGCGAGCAGCCGGTCGATGACGCTCCAGCTCGCGCCATCGACGCCGACGATCACGACGCGCGGCGCCGCGTGTGCGGAGCTGGCGCCGAGCAGCGCGGCGAGCGCGAGCACGAATGCGGCGAGCGAGGGCGGCGGGCGAAGGGAGCGCGACATCGAGGCTCCGCGGTGCGCGGTGAGATGCGACGCTAAGGGGCGCGCGCGAGCGGGGCCAATGCGGGCGCGAACGGGCACCAGACCAGGGATGTTCCGCAACGAAGGCAGCTGAAAGTTGGAATCAGGGAGTGGCGCGATGCCGGCGCCGCGCGGTCATGCCGTCCGCTCCCGGAGCCACTTCCCCCGCGCGAGCCAGATCAGCATCAGCCCCGCGTTGATCACCGCGTACACGAGGTTCGCGATCCACATGCCCGTCGCGCCGTAGTCGAGCCGCGAGCTGAGGATGACCGCGAGCGGAATGCCGGCGCCGAACGCAGCGCCCACCGAGATGAACATCGGCGTGAGCATGTCGCCTGCCGCTTGCAGGGTGCGGAACGCGACGAAGTAGAGGCCGTAGAAGCTGAGCAGCACGGCGGTGTAGGCGAGGTATTCGGTCGCGTGCGCGGCCACGAGCGGATCGCTCGTGAACGTCGCGACGAAGCCCTCTCGCCATAACAACAGCGCGAGCGCGCACGGCCAGAGCGCGGCGCAGGTGGCGATGAAGCTCATGCGCACCGCCGGCCAAACGCGCTCGATGCGGCCCGCGCCGAGGTTCTGGCCGACCAGCGTGGCGCACGCGTTCGAGATCGGGAACGCGATCATGATCGCGACCATCTCGACGCGCACGCCGATGCCGTACGCCGCTACGACCTCTGGGCCGAGCCGCGCGGCGAACACGGTGAAGAACATCAGGATGCCCGTGCGCGCGAGCATGTGGAGGCTCGGCTGCCACGACGAGCCGAGCAGGCGCTTCAGCGCGGGCAGGTCGGGGCGGAAGTGCTCGCGGCGCAGTCGCACGCGGCCCTCGCCCCCTAACAAGGCGACGACGATCATCGCGCCGCCGACGAGCGAGCCGATGCCGGCGCCGAGCGCGATGCCGCGCACGCCGAGCTCGGGCAGGCCGAAGGCGCCGAAGGCGAGCGCGTACTGCGCGACGAGCATCACCGCGGCGGAGACGAAGTTGGCGAGCATCGGCGTGGTGGCGTCGCCGGCGCCGGCGAGCACGGACGCGCCGAGCTGGATCGCGATCGGGCCGATCAGCAGCGCGAACGTGATGTGCGCGAAGGCGGCGATGCCGGCGGCGACGTCGGCGTCGTTGGGCGACATCCAGCGCGCGAGCGGATCCACGAAGAAGAGGCTCGCGAGCGCCGCCACGACCCAGAACGTGCCGCCCGCGAGGAGCGACTGGCCCGCGACGTGCTCCGCTTGCCCGCGCTGCGCCGCGCCGACCATGCGCGCGATGAACATCTGCGTCGCGGTCTGCAGGCCCATCAGGAAGAGCATGGTCAGCTGGCGAAACGTCTGCGAGGCGCTGTTCACTGCGGCGAGCGCGCTCGTGCCGAGCTTGCCCGTGATCCACATCTCGCCGAGCTGCATCGCGCCCGCGCCCGCGAGTGACGCGACGATCGACGGCAGCGCCAGCGCGAGCACCGAAGTCATCAGGTCGCCGCGCGTGTGGTCGCGATCGCGGATGCGGGCGAACCACGATGCCTGCTTCGGTGCGGAGTCTTCGGCCACGCGGCCACGGTGGCACGAATCAGAGAATCGAGACAAACAGTGGCGCGCGCCCTGCGCCTCGGAGGCTCCCCATGCGCCGCGCTCTCGTGCTCGTCGCCGTTCTCCTCGTCGCCGTCGCCGCGTTCGTGCGCATCGCCGGCTCCGGCGCACTGGGCGAGCGCTGGCACTCGGGCGACCCCGTGGCGCGGCCACGCGCTGCGGAGCGCGTGGCGGCGGAAGCGAGCGCGCAGTCGAGCGCGGCGGTGGCGGCAGGTGTCGCGGACGCGAAGCAGATCTTGTTCGGCGATCTGCACGTGCACACGACCTATTCGCCCGACGCGTTCATGATGGCGCTCTCGTCTTCGGGCGGTGACGGCGCGCATCCGGTCGACGACGCGTGCGACTTCGCCCGCTTCTGCTCGGCGCTCGACTTCTGGTCGATCAACGACCACGACGTCGGCCTGACACCCTGGCAATGGGAGGAAACGATCGCGTCGATGCGCCAGTGCGATGCGGTGGGCGGCGGCGGCGGCGCACCGGACACCGTGGCGTTCCTCGGCTGGGAATGGACGCAGATCGGCAGCACGCCCGACAACCACTACGGCCACAAGAACGTGGTGATCCGCGGGCTCGGCGACGACGAGATTCCCGCGCGTCCCATCGCCGCGGCGCAGGTGCAGCTGCTCAGCGAGGACGAGGCCGATGCGGCGTTCAATCCGTGGGCGCTCGGCTTGTTAGGGCTGTTTCGGCCGGGCCAGGAGTCGTTCGACTTCATTCGCTTCTGGAACGAGCTGGACGTGGAGGCGTGCCCGGAGGGCGTGCCGGTGCGGGACTTGCCGAAGGACTGCCGCGAGTCGGTGAAGGACCCGGCGGGCCTGTTCGCGAAGCTCGACGAGTGGGGCTTCGACTCGATCGTGATCCCGCACGGCACGACCTGGGGCATGTACACGCCCTCGGGCTCGGCGTGGGACAAGCAGCGCGGCGCGCAGCACACCCGAAGCGCCAGACGCTGATCGAAGTGTTCTCGAGCCACGGCAACTCCGAGGAGTTCCGCGCCTTCCGCGAAGTCGAGATCGCGGCGGACGGCGCGAAGGCGTGCCCTGCGCCGGACGGCGCGTTCACGCCCTCGTGTTGGCGCGCGGGCGAGATCATCGCCGCGCGCTGCGCTGCCGCGGGCGAGAGCGCGGAGGAGTGTGCGAAGCGCGCCGAGGAGGCGCGCGCGAACTACGTCGCGGCGGATCTGACCGGCCACCTCACCGTTCCCGGCGCGAAGGTGGAGGACTGGCTCGACTCCGGGCAGTGCCCCGACTGCTTCCAGCCCGCGTTCAACTACCGCCCGCGCAGCTCGGTCCAGTACATCATGGCCCTGCGCGACTTCGAGAACCCCGCGCAGCCCGAGCGCTTCCACTTCGGCTTCATGGCGTCGAGCGACAACCACTCGGCGCGCCCCGGTACGGGCTACAAGGAGATCGCGCGCAGCACGTTCACCGAGGCGCGCCTGCCGCTCGCCGCGAGCGAGCTGTTGGGTGGGGCGCGCAAGCCGGAAGATCCGAGCGCGCGCAGCGTTCCGTTCGACGCGACGAGCGGCGCGTACCAGTTCTTCGATCTGCGCGAGTCCGAGCGCTCGAGCTCGTTCTTCCTGAACGGCGGCCTGATCGCCGCGCACGCGAGCGGGCGCGACCGCGACGCGATCTGGGACTCGCTGCAGCGCCGCGAGGTCTACGGCACGAGCGGCCCGCGCATCTTGCTGTGGTTCGATCTCGTGAACGCGGGCGCCGAGGCTGCCGCGAGTGCGCCCATGGGCAGCTCGCTCGCGTTCGGCGCGGAGCCGCAGTTCCGCGTGCGCGCGGTCGGCTCGTTCGAGCAGAACCCGGGTTGCCCGGATGATTCGACCGAGGCATTAGGGACGGAGCAGCTCGCGCGCCTGTGCCGCGGCGAGTGTCATCACCCGAGCGAGAAGCGGCGGCGCATCACGCGCATCGAGGTCGTGCGCATCCGCCCGCAGAACGCTCCCGGCGAAGACGTCGCGCCGCTGATCGAGGATCCGTGGCGCGTGATCGCGTGCGAGCCGAGCGAGGCCGGCTGCGCCGCGACGTTTAGCGATCCCGAGTTCGTGGGCGCCGCGCGCGACACGCTCTACTACGTGCGCGCGATCGAGGAGAAGAGTCTCGCCGTGAACGCCGACTTGCTGCGCTGCGAGCGCGACGGCTCGGGCAAGTGCGTGCGCGTGAAGCCGTGCATCGGCGTGAGCCCGGAGGACGAGTGCCTCGCCGAGACCGAAGAGCGCGCGTGGTCGTCGCCGATCTTCTTGGAGCACGCTCCGGCCGAAGGCGCAGCGGGCGGCGCGATCGCGCGCGCAGAAGGAGTCCAGCGATGAACGAGCGAAACCTACGCAACCTCGCGGATGAGCTGGAGATTCGCGCGCTCGTGGCGCGCTACGCCGACGCGGTGAATCGCGTCGCCGCGGACGACTGGATCGCGACTTGGGCGGACGATGGCGAGTGGCGGCTGATGGGCCAGGTCGTGACGGGCCACGCGGCCCTCGTGCCGTTCTGGAAGAACGCGATGGGGATGTTTCGCTGGGTGATTCAGCTCGTGCACCAAGGCACGATCGCGCTGGACGGCGACCGCGCGACCGCGCGCTTCTACATCAGCGAAGTGGGCGAGCGCGCAGACGGCGCGCGCAGCTCGATGGTGGGCGTCTACAGCGACGAGTGCGTGCGCACGGCCGCGGGCTGGCGCTTCGCGCGCCGCAGCTTCGACGCGCTGTACTGGGGCACGCCCGATCTCGCGGGCAGCGTGTTCGGCTTCCCCGCGGACAAGAATCGTCCCACGCCCTGAGTCCCCTCAGCGGCGCGCGGCCCACTTCCGCGCGTCCTCGCTCGCGCTCCATTGCAGCGCGTTCGCGACGAGCGTGCGGAACGCGGGGTTCGCGTACGCGAGGGGCCCGTCGCCGAGTTCGATCGCGACCACCGGGCTCGCGCCGCACGCATTCGCCCACGCCACGAGATTGCTGCCGCGCGGGTGCGTCCAGCGCGCGCTCTCTTCGGGCGGCGCGAGCGGCGGCGACGTGAAGTTGCGCGCGTCGTAGTCGTAGTCGGCCCGTAACAACGGCGTGACGTCGCGCTCGAACGCGCTCGTCTTGAGATAGATCTCGTCCGTGATCTCGAAGCCGGCGGCGTCGATGCCCGCGAGCACGGGATGCCCCGGCGTGGCGGGGCGCACGCGCACGGTCGCGTTGCGATCGGGCTCGCCCGCGCCGCCGCGGAAGCCGGAGCCCGGCACCTCCGCGTCGCCGAGCTTGCCCGCGCGCAGCATGAACGGCGTGCGCGAGAGCGCGCGCCAGAGCGGCCAGGCGGGCCACGCGACGAGCGCGTGGTTGAGCATCACCACGCCCGTGCCGCGCGCGACGAGCCGCTCGATCGCAGCGCGATACGACGCGCTCGGTTCCACCCAATCGAGCGGTGCGCCTTCCATCGCGAGCCCCGGCAGCGCGATGCCCCACATGTCGTAGAAGAGCACCGCCGCGTAGCGAGCCGCTTCGTCGCTCGCGAGCACGATCTGCGCGGCGGGCTGCTCGACGAGGCACGCCTGCACGCCGGGCAGCGCCTCGACCATCGCCATGAAGGCGCTGCGGTCGTATGCGTGCCCGCCCGCGACGACGAGAACCGGAAGCGGCATTCGCGTGTCTCCTTGTTAGGGAGAGCGTGCCGCAGCGGCGCGGCGGTGCGCTCTCGCGCGCCTATGATGCGCGTTCTTCATCGCCGCGCGCATCCGAGGAGTCGCCGTGTCCGAGCTGCCGAGCCGCACCACTTCACCCGCCGAGTTCCTCGAGCAGTGGCTGCCGCGCGCGTTCGCAGAAGTAGGCCTCCCGCCCGGCAGCGAAGGCCTCGATGTCTCGCTCGGGCTCCTGCTCGAGGGCGAGGGCGGCGGCGAGTGGGTCGTGCGCATCGCCGGCGGCGCAGTCTCGGTGACGCACGGCTCGCGCGGCGAAACGCCGGTGACGTACGTGCAGCGCGTCGCGGATTGGCGCGCCGCAATCTGGGACGGTGCGGGCGGCGCGATCGGCGAGGGCGCCTCACGCTTCTTCCGCCCCGCGGCGCTGCGCGCGACACCCGAGACCGCGGCGCAGCAGATCGCGGCGGCGCCAACGCCGGCAGCGCTCGCCGAGCTCGCGAAGCTCGAGGGCGTGGTGCGCATGGAGGTGACCGGCGGCGCGAGTGGCGACTGGGCGGTCGCGTTCAAGCTCGGCCCCGGCGCGATTCCGAGCGAAGCTACCGCCACGCTGCGCATGACCGCGGACGACGCCGCCGAGCTCGCGAGTGGCGCGCTCGACCCGATGCAGGCGTTCCTCGGCGGCAAAGTCGAGGTGCTCGGCGACATGACGATCGTGCTGCAGATGCAGGCCGCGCAGATGATCGCCGCGGAGGCCGCCGCGGCGGCGCGAGGCTGACGGCGTGCGCGCGCACGCAGGCTGTCGCGACGTTATTTCGGCCGCGCGGGCCTAGCCCCACCGAGGGGCGGGCGCTAATCACTCGCGCCTCCGCGGGGTGGTAGTTCAATCGGTTAGAGCACCGGCCTGTCACGCCGGAAGTTGCGGGTTCGAGTCCCGTCCACCCCGCCAGCTCGCCCTGATGAATCGCCGCGTTGCAAAGGCGATGTCGCTCGGGGTCCAAACGGAGTCCGAGTCCGCTTGCGTCGCGATCTGCCCGCGCGATCGCGTCGATGCGGGTCTCGTTGCTGCGAACGCAGCACGCCGGAACAGTTCCACCAACCGGTGTCACCTCGGCGAGCCGCGCGAGCGCCCCGTGCTCTTGCGATCGCGCTGGCCGAGCGCGCTGAACTCGCACGCGAACGCTCGCCCGCTGCGCGACGCGGTCGCACGCTTCGCGCAGCGGACTCGAGAGCCAGCGATTGGAGTCGCGTCGCCCGGTCGGGACGAAGAGCGGCGCACCTGTTAGGGCGCTCGCGCTTCGCGGCCGCTCGCAGCGCGCCGGCAACTCTCCGGCACGCAACTCGCTGCGTTCGCTCGCTCCCGTGGGGCATTCCTCTAGTCGTGGATTTTGGTGACGAAGAGCACTGGGACTACGGCGCGGAAGCGCCCACTTAGGAGCTCACCATGCTAGGAGCTCACCATGCGGTCCCGATTCGCTGCGCTCGGATTTGGCGTCCGAGCCCAGCTTCGCCGTCTCGATCGGGGCGTCCGCCTTCAGTGGCGCCCAGACCGTCGAGCACTTCGAGGGTCTCGTGGTCGGCCCGAACGTCGGCGCGACGGCGTTCGCGAACATCGTGTCGCCCGGCATCAGCGGCGCCTACGCGTTCGCCTCGGGCGCGATCCTGAATGGCGTGAACCCGGGTCTGTTCGCGAACGGCGCCTTCGTGCACAACACGGCGATCGCTGGCGCGGTGAACGCCTGGGGCGCGAACGGCAGCGTCAGCGCGGCGAGCCAGGTGCCCGACGCGTGGGGCATTCTTTCGAGCTCTTACCTCGGCGCCTTCGACAACGTCGGCGCCGGCAGTGCAATCCTCGACATCTCGTTCTCGCAGGACATGGCGCGCGTCGGCGCGTTCGTGGCGGGCGCGGCGGGCACCAGCATCACGCTCGAGGCGTACGACGCGGTCGGCACGCTGCTCGAGTCGATGACGATCGCGTCGCCGAGCGTCGCGGCCTGGGCGAACAGCTTCGTCGGCCTCGAGCGCAGCGAGGGCATCCGCCGCGTGGTGTTCCGTGGCGCCGACTTCGGCATCGACGGCCTCGCCTTCGAGGCCGCGCCGGCGGTGGACGAGCCCTCGGTGGCGCTGCTCGCCGGCGAGGGCGCGCTGGCCTCTGGACGATGGGCGGCCGCGAGCGCGCGACCGCGCGCGCCCGCCGGTCGGCGTAGCGCTCAGCGCAGCGCGCGCGGACGGCGCGGTGATGCGAGGCCTCGCCGCGCCGCTCGATCTCACCGCGAGCGGCGCTGCTGCAGGTCACCGAGGCTCGCGCATCGGTCGCTCGCTCAGCCGAGATCGAAGCGGTCGAGGTTCATCACCTTCGACCAGGCCGCTACGAAGTCGGTGACGAACCTCGCTTGTCCGTCGCGACTCGCATACACCTCGGCAAGCGAGCGCAGCTGTGAGTTCGAGCCGAACACGAGGTCGACGGTGGTCGCCGTCCACTCGAGGGCGCCCGTCGTGCGGTCGCGCCCTTCGAGCACGCCCTCGGTCGCCGTCCTTCTCCACGCCGTGCGCATGTCGAGCAGGTTGACGAAGAAGTCGTTGCTCAGCGTTCCAAGGCGGCGCGTGAGCACGCCGTGCTTGCTGCCCTCCGTGTTGGCGCCGAGCACGCGCAAGCCGCCCACGAGCACCGTCATCTCGGGTGCGCTGAGCGTGAGCAGCTGCGCCTTGTCCACCAACAACTCGGCCGCGGCACTTTCTGCACCGTTGGCAGTGAAGTTGCGGAAACCATCGGCGCGCGGCTCCAGCACGCCGAAGGATTCGACGTCCGTCTGGTCCTGCGATGCGTCGGTGCGACCCGGCGAGAACGGCACCTTCACCTCGTGGCCCGCCTTCTTCGCTGCCGCTTCCACCGCGGCGCCACCGGCCAGCACGATCAGGTCGGCCAGTGAGATCTTCCTGCCACCGGCGGCCGAGGAGTTGAAGTCGTTCCGCACTCGTTCCAGCACCTTCAGCACCTTGTCCAGCTCCGGCGGCTGGTTCACCGCCCAATCCTTCTGAGGTGCCAGTCGGATGCGCGCGCCATTGGCGCCGCCCCGCTTGTCGCTGCCACGGAAGCTGGCCGCCGAAGCCCAGGCCGTACTCACGAGCTGCGGGATCGAGAGGCCCGAGGCCAGCACCTTCTGCTTCAGCGCAGCGATGTCCTGCTCGTTCACCAGCGGGTGACTCACCGCGGGCACCGGGTCTTGCCAGATCAGCACTTCCTTGGGCACGAGCTTGCCGCGGTATCGCGACCTCGGGCCCATGTCGCGGTGCGTGAGCTTGAACCACGCGCGCGCGAAGGCATCCGCGAAGGCCGCCGGGTCCTTGTGAAAGCGGCGTGAGACTTTCTCGTACGCGGGGTCGAAGCGGAGGGATAGGTCCGCCGTGGTCATCATCGGCGGGTGCTTTTTCGAGGGGTCGTGAGCGCCCGGGATGAGGTGCTCGGGCTTGCAGTTCTTCGCGACCCACTGTTTCGCGCCGGCCGGACTGCGCGTGAGCTCCCACTCGTAGCCGAAGAGCATGTCGAAGTAGCCGTTGTCCCACTTCGTCGGGTTCGGCTTCCACGCGCCCTCGATGCCGCTGGTGATGGTGTGGGCACCTTTGCCGTCGCCCAGGGTGTTGATCCAGCCCAAGCCCTGGGCCTCGATCGGCGCGCCCTCGGGTTCTCGCCCGACGTGGCTCTCGAGCCCAGCGCCGTGAGCCTTGCCGAAGGTGTGGCCGCCCGCGATCAGCGCCACGGTCTCTTCGTCGTTCATCGCCATGCGAGCGAAGGTCTCTCGCACGTCGCGGCCGGAAGCCACGGGGTCGGGGTTGCCGTCCGGGCCCTGCGGATTCACGTAGATGAGGCCCATCTGCACCGCGCCGAACGGGCGCGCGAGCTCACGATCGCCGGAGTAGCGGCTGTTGGGCTTGTCGCTCGTGGCGAGCCACTCGGTTTCGGAACCCCAGTGGATGTCTTGCTCGGGCTCCCAGATGTCGGGCCGGCCGCCCGCGAAGCCGAACGTCTTGAAGCCCATCGACTCGAGCGCCACGTTGCCCGCCAGCACGAGCAGGTCCGCCCAGGAGAGCTTCTGGCCGTACTTCTGCTTGATCGGCCACAACAGCCGGCGCGCCTTGTCGAGGTTGCCGTTGTCGGGCCAGCTGTTCAGCGGAGCGAAGCGCTGCGCGCCGGTGCCTGCGCCGCCGCGGCCGTCGTGAATGCGGTACGTGCCGGCCGCGTGCCAGGTCATGCGGATGAAGAGCGCGCCGTAGTGACCCCAGTCCGCGGGCCACCAGTCCTGCGAGTCGGTCATCAGCGCGCGCAGGTCCTTGGTCACGGCGTCGAGATCGAGAGTCTCGAACTCCTTGGCGTAGTCGAAGCCGACGGGCAGGGGGCTCGACTTCGACGACTGCTGGTGAAGGATCCCGAGGTCGAGCTGGTTGGGCCACCAATCGCGGTTGCTGCGGCCCCCGGCGGCCATGGTGTGATGGAACGGGCACTTCGCTTCGCTCGACATGATGTTCATCCCCTCGAACCGGCGCGGTCGGCTTCGAGTCGCCGCGCAGTCTCTGTCGCTTGGGCCGAATTGCCTGCGACTCCGAACTATCGAGCGCGCCCGTTGATCGGGCCAAGACAACTTCTCGATGACTTCGATAGGCTGCGCCTATCATGAAGCTCGACGCTCACGCCTTCTCGCTGCGCCAGCTCCAGTACGCCGTCGCGGTGGCGGACGCGCTCTCGTTCCGGCGCGCCGCCGAGCGCTGCCACGTCTCGCAGCCCGCGCTCTCGGCGCAGCTCGCGCTGCTCGAGGGCGCGCTCGGCGTGCGCCTGTTCGAGCGCGACCGCCGGCACGTCGTGCTCACGCCGGCGGGCACGCTCGTGGTGGAACGCGCGCGGGCGCTGCTGCGCGACGCCGACGATCTCGTCGGTCTCGCCACGCGCGCCGGCGACCCCCTCGCCGGAACGTTGCGCGTCGGCGTGATCCCGACGCTCTCCCCGTACCTGCTGCCCGAGATCGCGCCCGCGCTGCGCGCGCGCTTCCCGCGCCTCACGTTGCTGTGGAGCGAGGACAAGACCGCGAGCCTCGTGGCCCAGCTCGATCGCGGCGACCTCGATGCGGCGCTGCTCGCGCGCGAGGCGGCGCTCGGCGACGTCGAGGGAGAGCCGATCGCGCGCGATGCGTTCCTGCTCGCGCTGCCGCCGCGGCACCCGCTCGCGACCGCGCGGGAGCCGCTCACGCCGAAGGCGCTGCGCGACGAGCCGGTGCTGCTGCTAGACGACGGCCACTGCTTCCGCGACCAGGCGCTCTCGTTCTGCGAGCGCGCGCGTGCGCAGGAGCTCGAGTTCCGCGCGACGAGCCTCTCGACCCTATCGCAGATGGTGGCGAGCGGAGCGGGCGTGACGTTGCTGCCCGAAGTCGCTGCGCGCAGCGAGGCCGCGCGCGCCAAGCTGAAGCTGCGCCGCTTCGCCGCTCCCGAGCCGGGGCGCACCGTGGCGCTCGTGTGGCGCAAGCGTTCCGCGCTCGCGCCGTCGCTGCGCAAGGTCGCCGAAGTGCTACGCGCGGCGTATCCGGCGAAGGCGCTCGGCAAACGTCCGCGCTGAAACGCTTCGGCCCCCGTCGCCGCGCGCTATCGGCCCTGCATGCGCTGAGAGAAGTCCCAGTGCGTCGCACGCACGGCCGTGAGTGCGAGCGCGACCTCCGGCTCGTCGCGCGAGAGCAGCCAGCGCGAGAACGGCGTCGGAGCTTCGCCGAGGTAGCGGGACGCGAGTCGCCCCAACAACTCCTTGCCGCGCTCGGGCACGACCCGCGCGAGCGCGCGCCCGCGCACGCCGCGGTACGGCACTTCGTTCGTCGAGACCTCGAAGCCGCAGCGCGGCTCGCGCGCGAGCCACGCGGCCGCCTGCGCGCGTGCCGGCGTCGCGCACCACAGCGTGTCGCCCTCGCGCAGGAACCAGAGCGAGACGAGCGCGGGCCAGCCGGCGGCATCGGTGCACGCGATGCGCACCGGCACGCATGCGGCATCCAGTAACTCACGCGCCGCGGGTGAAAGCTGCTCGCTCACGGCGCGGCGCGCCGGCGCGGGAACAGCGCAGCGGGTTCGCGCGCGAGACCGAGCGCAGTGCAGACCGCCTCCGCCGCGCGCCGCCCCGAGCGGAGCGCCCCGTGCAGCGAACCCATGTCGCGGTGATCGCCGCACGCGAACAGCCGCGGCCCGAAGCGCACCTCGCGCTCGACCGGCTGCAGCGCGCCCACGAGTTGTTGGGGGAGCGCATGTGCGATGCGGTCGACGCGCAACAGACGCCACGCATCCACTTCCACACCGAACCACCCGCGCAGCTGCGCGCACGCGTCGCGCGCGAGCTCCGCGTCGCTCGCGCTCGGCACGCCGATCACGCTCGCCGAGACGAGCGCGCTGCCCGCGGGCGCGTAGCTCGGCGCCACCGCGCTCGGCACGCACACGTGATTCACCGGGCCGCTGCCCTCGGCGTCGAGCACGAGCAGCGGCGCGCCCACGGGGTCGCGCTCCGCCGCGAACGAGAGGCACGTCGTCGCGTTGTGGCGCAGCGCGGGCAGGGTGGGCAGGAAGCTCCGCGCGCTCTCGCCGTCGGTGGCGATCACCACCGCGCTCGTCTCGAAGCGCTCGCCCGCGACGCGCACGCCGCCCGACTCGATCGACTCGACCGGCGCGTTCACGCGAATCGCGCCATCGGGAAGCCGCGCCGCAAGCTGCCGCGGGATCGCCTCCATGCCCTCGGCGGGAAGCGTCGCTTCGCCGAGCGCGAAGTGGCGAAACGCGAACTCGAGAAAGCGGCTCGAGCTCGCGAGGTCGCGCTCGAGGAACACGCCCGCGAAGAACGGGCGGAAGAAGTGCTCGATCGCGCGCTCCGAGAAGCCGCGCGCGCGCAGGCGCTGGAGCGCGCTCTGCTCGGGGCGCTCGTAAAGCGCTTCGAGCGAGCCGCGCGTCGTGTGCTGGCGGAGCGCGCCGACGCGCAGCTGGTCGGCGAGCGGCATCACGGGCGAGCCGAACAGGCGCGTCAGCTCGCGCGGGTGCCGCAGCGGATCGATCACGTCGGCGAACGCGCCGCCGACTCTCACGCGCGCGCCCGGTAGAAACGCGCCGAGCTTCAGCGCAGGGAGATCGACCAGCGCCTGCACTTCGGGATAAGCGGTCGACAACACCTGAAAGCCGCGATCGATCTGGAAGCCGTCGACGCGGTCCGTGCGCACGCGCCCGCCCACGCGATCGGACGCCTCGAACACGCGCACCGCCGCGCCGGCTTCGTACAGGTGCAGCGCGCACGCGAGCCCCGCCACGCCGCCGCCCACGATCGCCACCGGTGCGGCGTTCATCGCACGTCGTCAGTCATTGGGCCCTCACTTCCAGAGCAGCGGCCACACGATCGCGTCGAGCAGCACCGTCTGCACGCTGAACGCCGCGGCGCCGAGCGGCGCAGCGATTCGCCACGCGCCCGGCAGCATCGCGCTGCGCGTGGTGGCGAGCAGCGCGAGCGAGCCCGCTGCGACGAGCCAGAGATCGAGCACCACGAGCGCGAACGGAATCGCGCCGTCGAGGTGCCACTTCGTGAGCGGCAACCACAGAATCGAGCCCGCGAGCACTGCCGCGAACATCGCGAGGAGGCGCGGCGCGCTCGCTGCGTGCAGGAAGAGCGCCGGCGCGAACACGAAGTAGCCCGCGGCCGCGACGAACATCCACGCCGTGTAGACACCCCGCAGCCCAGGCGGGACGCCGCCCCACATCGCGGCGACCGCATCTGGCCAGAACGCGAAGCCGTAGACGTAGGAGCCGAGCACGGCGGGGCCGAGCGCGAGCTGAAGCAGGAGGAAGCGGCGTTGGTCGCGGGACATCACGTGACTATGCCCTGACAATTCGCGCTGCCTAGCTGCCGCGCGAGTGGTTTCGGGGAGCGCCAGATCACCCAGTTGAAGTCTCAGTTTTGTCTAGATTTAATCTTGACATCCGTTGCGCTTCGAAGCAACCTCATTTTTCGGAAGGGACGAGCTCGTCCCCTCCTGGAGGTGCCCGCGGTGAGCTGGAAGCGCTGGATCCCGATCGCTGCCGTCCTGCTCTGCGCGCTCGCCGCGAGCGCGAGCGTCGAGGGCGCGCGACGGCTCACGTTCGACGTGTTTCTCGACGAACGGCCGATCGGCGTGCAGCGCTTCGGGCTCGAGACGACATCGAACGGGCTTCGCGTCGAGGTCGACGCGGCCTTCCAGCTCAGGGTGCTGCGCATCACCGCGTTCTCGTACGAGCACCGCAACGTCGAGCTGTGGCGCGACGGTTGTCTGCACTCGATCGAGTCGCGCACGAACTCGAACGGCACGCCCTATCGCGTGAAGGGAAGCGCCGCAGGCGACGCGTTTCTCGTGTCGAACGGCGCGGGCGAGCAGCGGCTGGCCGAGTGCGTCGGGACCTTCGCCTATTGGGACAAGCGCGAGCTGCTCCAGCGCTCGAAGCTGCTCAACTCCCAGACTGGTGACTACGTGAACGTCGCGGCGCGCGCGCTCGGCCCCGGCAAGCTGAAGCTCGGGGACCGCGAGCTGCCGGTAGAGCGCTACGAGCTGCGCGGCCGCGATCTCGCGATTCAGCTTGCCTACTCGGCCGAGACCGGGGAGTGGGTCGCCCTGGACAGCGAGGTCGCTGGCGGGCGCACGTTGCGTTACCGGCGCAGCGCCGGGGAGCTGCGGGAGTTCGATCGAGCGGGCCTGGTCGGGACTCGCTGAGGGCCCGGATGGAAAGACCGCAGGCCGCGATCTTCGCTCGCGTCCGCAGGCGAGTGGCAATCGAGATCGGCGCCTTCACACTGCGCGCGTGAACACCGTCCACTGGTTCCGCGCCGATCTACGCCTCGCCGACAACACCGCGCTCTCGGAAGCCGCGGCGCGCAGCGAGCGCCTCGCCTGCTTGTTCGTGCTCGACGACGCGCTGCTCGCGAGCCCGCGCATGGGCGCGGCGCGCCTGCGCTTCCTGCGCGGCTGCCTCGAAGCGCTCGCCGCGGATCTCGCGAAGCGCGGCCATCGACTCGCGCTGCGCCGCGGCGATCCGCGCCGCGCCGTCGCCGCGTTCGCACGCGAGGTGGGCGCGCAGCGCGTGTTCTGGAATCGCGACACCACGCCGTACGCGCGCCGCCGCGACGCCGCGGTGGAGGCGTCGCTCGCGAAGGCGGGCATCAGCGCGCACGCGTGCAAGGACCGCGTCGTGTTCGAGGGCGCGGAGCTGCGCACCGGCGAAGGGCGGGGCTATCAGGTCTTCACGCCGTTCCGCAATCGCTGGCTCGCGCGCTTTCGCGAGGCCGCGCTTCCCGAGCCGAGGCCCCTGCGCCTCCCGGCGCCGCTCGCCGCGACCGAGCGCGCCGAGCTGTTAGGGGCGCTGGCGCGCTTCGACGAAGGCGTCCCGCTGCCACCCGCCGGAGAGGCCGCCGCGCGCCGCCGTCTCGCGCAGTTCTGCACTCGCGCGATCGGTGCGTACGCCGAGGCGCGCGACATCCCCGGCATCGACGGCACCTCACGCCTCTCGCATCACCTGCGCTTCGGCACGCTCTCAGCACGCGCGTGCGTGCGCGCCGCACAGGACACGGCGCTCGAGCATCCGCAGCTGCGCGGCGGCGCGATGAAGTGGCAGGACGAGCTGATCTGGCGCGAGTTCTACGCCGCCGTGCTCGAAGAACATCCCCGCGTCCTCACGCGCGCGTTTCGCCCCGAGTACGACGCCGTGCGCTGGAACGAAGACCCGAGCGGCTTCGCCGCCTGGTGCGCCGGCCGCACGGGCTATCCCATCGTCGACGCCGGCATGCGTCAGCTCGTCGCGACCGGCTGGATGCACAATCGCGCGCGCATGATCGCCGCGAGCTTCCTCACCAAGGACCTGCTCGTCGACTGGCGTCGCGGCGAGCACTTCTTCCTCCAGCACCTCGTCGACGGCGATCCCGCCAGCAACAACGGCGGCTGGCAATGGAGCGCGTCCACCGGCACCGACGCGCAGCCGTATTTCCGAATCTTCTCTCCCACCGCCCAAGGCGAACGCTTCGACCCCACCGGCGCCTTCGTCCGGCGCTGGATCCCGGAGTTGCGCGACGTGCCTGACAAGCTCGTGCACCGCCCCTGGGAGGCCCCGATGCTCGCGCCGGAGTATCCGGCGCGTGTGGTGATGCACGAGGAGAGGAGGGTGGAAGCGGTGCGGAGGTTCGAGGCGGTGAGGAAGCGAGCGTGAGTGGACGACCCGAGTCGGCTGAACGGCCCATCCGCGTCGGCATCTCCTCCTGCCTGCTCGGCAGCGAGGTGCGCTGGGACGGCGGGCACAAGCGCGAGCGCTTTCTCACCGACGTGCTCGCGCCGTTCGTCGAGTGGGTGCCGGTGTGCCCCGAGGTGGAGCTCGGGATGGGGATCCCGCGCGAGCCGGTGCACTTGTCGCGCGCCTCGGGCGAGCTGCGCATGCTCGGCACGCGCAGTGGCGAGGACTGGACGCGGCGCATGGAGGCGCTCGCCGCACAGCGCACGCGCGCGCTCGAGAGTCTCGACCTGTGCGGCTACGTGCTGAAGAAAGACTCGCCGAGCTGCGGGATGGAGCGCGTGAAGGTGCGGCTCGAAGGCGGCCACGCGAGGCGCGACGGGAGCGGCATGTTCGCCGAGGAGTTGTTACGGCGCTTTCCCACGCTGCCGGTGGAGGAGGAAGGGCGCCTCAACGATGCGCCGCTGCGCGAGAACTGGATCGAGCGCGTCTTCGCCTACCACCGCCTGCGCGCGCTCTTCGCGGAGCGCTGGACGCTGGCGCAGCTCGTGGCGTTTCACGCCGCGCACAAGCTGCAGCTGCTCGCGCACTCGCCCGAGGCGTATCGCTCGCTCGGCCGACTCGTGGCCGCGGCGAAGTCGCACGGTCGCGCCGAGCTGCGGGACGCCTACGAGCGCGGCTTCATGGACGGCCTCGCCTCGCGCGCGACCCGCGGGCGCAACGTGAACGTGATGGAGCATTGCATCGGTTATCTGCGCGATCGCGTCGAGGCGCCGGTGCGCGCATCGATCGCGCACACGATCGCCGACTATCAGGCGGGCCTCACGCCGCTGATCGTGCCCGTGACGATGCTGCGCCACTACGTGCAGCAGCTCGGGATCGAGTACCTCGCGCAGCAGACCTACCTCGACCCGCATCCGAAGGAGCTGATGCTGCGCAATCACGTGTGAGCTGCTCGCTCGGTCACTTCGCTCGCCCGCGGCTCGCTGCGCGCTTCGCTTGCTAGGCGAGCCCGAGCTCCGTGGCGCGGCTCTCGAGCCGCGCGAGCGCTTCCTTCTCGATCTGCCGCACGCGCTCGCGCGAGACTCCAAGCTCGTCCGCCAGCTCCTGCAGCGTGCGCTCCTCGCGGCCGCCCAGCCCGAAGCGCGCTTCGAGGATTTGCCGCTCGCGCGGAGGCGCTCCGTCGAGCAAGCGGTACACGCCCTCGCAGCGCGCGCGCTCCTCGACCCGCTGGTCTGCCGGGATCGCCTCGGCGTCGGCGAGGGTCTCGGCGAGCGAGCGCTCGATTTGCGCAGAGACGGGCGCATCCAGCGCGACGGCGCGGCGCGGGCTCGTCGCGGCGAGCGCGTAGCGCGCGGGGGAGACGCCGGCGGCGCGCCCTAGCTCCTCTCCGGTCGGCACCCTGCCGAGCCGCCGCGTGAGCTGCTCTTCGCGCTCGCGCAGCTTGCGCTGGTCGTTCAGCACGCCGTCGGGAAGCGAGATCAAGCTCAGCTCGCGTCGCGTACCGCGTTGCAACGCCTGCACGATCCACCAGCCTGCGTAGGTCGAGAAGCGGAAGCCGCGCGTGTCGTCGAACTTCTCGACGGCGCGCAGCAGGGCGATGTTGCCTTCTTGAATCAGATCCGCGAACGGCACGTCGCCGTGGCTGAAGTCCTTCGCGATGTGGATGACGAGGCGCAGGTTGTGCTTCGCGAAGGTTCCGCGCGCACTCAGGTAGGCCTCGCGCTGGAGCGCGGCCTCGCGCGCCCACGCGGCGGCCTCGCTGCGTGCGAGGCCGAAGCAGCGCGCCGGTGCGTCCGAAGCGAGCGCCTTGGCTTCGAGCGCTCGCGACCACTCGATCAGGAGTGGCGTGCGCGGATCGAGCTTCTCGAAGAGCGCGGCGCTGCGCTCGCGCGCGCGTTCTCGCTCGCGCGTGTTCGCGCAGCGCAGCGTGAGCGGGAGCAGCTCGCCCAGCTCTCGCGCGATGCGTGCAAGCTCCGCGGGAATCGGCGCGCCTTGCTCGTAGCGCTCCGAGAGCAGCTCGGGCACCAGCGTCTTCGCTTCTCGCTCGCGCCACGCGCAGATCAGGCGCTTCACTACGCCCGGTACGTGCGCCAGCGCGGCGCGCAGGCCCTCGCGCCCGGCGCGCATCGCACGCGCGAGCTCCACTTCCTGTCCGGCCGTGAGCACCGGCGTCGCGTGGATGTCTCGCAGGTAGTAGGCGAGCGCTTCGTCTCCGGCCCCGTGTGGCGGGAGCGCAGCCCCTCGTCGCGAGCGTCTTCCTCGCATGCGATTGCGGCTGATGGTCGGCACGGCGTTCCTCACGATGGGCGCGCGAGGTTCAATGGCTGGCGCGAAGGGTTCCTCCCGCAACGCGGCTCACCGCGTTGTGGGCGTGCAGGCTCTCCTGGTGCTCCACCACGACGGCGTGCCCGAGCACTCGTGGGTCGCTCCCCAACAGGTGGTGGATGCGGCGCGCGGCGTCTTCGCAGAACATCGGGTTCGCGCCGTTGCGCCGCGCGAACTCCTGCTCGTCCATGCGCTTCACGGCCGCCTGCACCGGTGTCTCGAGGCACGCTTCCAGGCGATCGATCAGCCCGGCGAGCGAGGGCGCGTGATCCGGCGCCACCTCGACGCGCACGTCGGCGTGGCTGCGCTGGCTGTGCGGCGTCGCGGTGATGCCGTCCGCGCTCTCGAGCCACGCGGCGATCTCGCCCGCCTCGAGGGGCGCGAGGTCGCCGAAGCGCTCGAGGAAGCGATCGCGCACGTGCTGCCGCGCGAGCGCCGCCGAGCACGGACACGTGCTCGAGTAGGTCACGCGCACGCGCAGCTCGCAGCGCACGCGACCGCGCTCGAGCGTCGCGCTCATCTCCGCGGGGTAGCTGCGCCAGCCGCGGAAGCCGCTCAGCAGGGCGGGGCGCTTCAGCAGGTACTCGAAGCGCGCGTTCACCTGCGCGCCGCGGCTGATGTCCGCGTGGGAAGCGACGAAGCCGCGCACCAGCGTTTCGAGCGTCGTGAGGGTGAGCAGTTCCTTCTCGAGAGTCTCCTGCGCGAGCAGGAACAGGCGCGACATGTGGATGCCCTTCGCGCGCGGGTCGTCGAGGCTCACGAAGGCGTCGACGCGCGCGGGCACGCGGCTCGCGACGCCGTCGGGCGTCGCGAGCCGCACCGGCAGCTCGATCTCGGTCATGCCGACGCGATCGAGGCGTCCGCCCACGGCGGCGTGGTGGTCGAGGGCGATGTCGATCAGCGCGGGGGCGGCTGCCATGGCGTTCTCTTTCGGTTGGGGGTTGCGTTTTGTCTAGATAAAAACTAGACACGTATTCATGCCCGAGCAAGCCCAATCTCGATTGATTCTGCTGACCGGCGCCACCGGCTACGTCGGCGGGCGCCTGCTGCGCGTGCTCGCCGAGCGGGGCGACCGCGTGCGCTGCTTCACGCGGCGCCCCGCGGCGCTCGCGGGGCGCGTGCCGGCGGGCGTCGAGATCGAGGGCGGCGATTGTCTCGATGCCGCCGCGGTCGAGCGCGCCTGCCGCGGAGTGAGCGTGGCCTACTACATGGTCCACTCGATGGGCCTTGGCGCGGAGTTCGAGGCGCGCGACCGCGCCGCCGCCGAGGCGTTCGCCCGCGGTGCGCGCGCCGCCGGGGTGGGGAGGATCGTCTACCTCGGCGGCCTCGCGGACGAGAGCGCGCCGCTCTCGCCCCATCTGCGCAGCCGTCTCGAAGTGGGCCGCATCCTGCGCGAGAGCGGCGTGCCATGTGTGGAGCTGCGCGCTTCGATCGTGCTCGGCTCGGGCAGCCTCTCGTTCGAGCTCGTGCGCTCGCTCGTGGAGCGGCTGCCCGTGATGGTCACGCCGCGCTGGGTCGAGACGCCGGCGCAGCCGATCGCGATCACGGACCTGCTCGAGATCCTCGTGCGCGCGCGCGACGTGGCGCCGGGCGTGTACGAGATCGGCGGCGCGGAGCGCACGAGTTATCAGGGGCTGATGCGCGAATACGCGCGCCAGCGCGGCCTCTCGCGCTGGATGCTCCGCGTGCCGGTCCTCACGCCGGGGCTCTCTGCGCTGTGGCTCGGCCTGGTGACGCCGGTTTTCGCGCGCGTGGGACGCCACCTGATCGAGAGCATCCGCACCGCCACGGTCGTGAACCGCCCGTGCCAGGAAGTGTTCGGCATCGCGCCGCGCAGCGTCTCCGAGGCGATCGCCGAGGCGCTCGCAAACGAAGACAGCGAGCACGCGGAGACGCGCTGGACGGATGCGCTCTCGTCTTCCGCGATCTCGCCCCGCCGGTTCGGTGGCGCCGACTTCGGCCGTCGGCTGATCGACGCGCGGGAGCTGTTCGTTCCGGCAGCGCCGGAGCAGGTGTTCGCTGCGGTCGAGCGCATCGGCGGTGCGGCGGGCTGGTACGCGTACGACTGGCTGTGGCGGCTGCGCGGCGCACTCGATCTGATCGCGGGCGGCGTCGGCCTGCGCCGCGGGCGCGCGCACCCCACGCGGCTGCACGTGGGCGACGTCGTCGACTGCTGGCGCGTGGAAGCGCTGGAGCCCGGTCGGCGCCTGCGCCTTCGCGCGGAGATGAAGCTGCCCGGCCGCGCTTGGCTCGATTTCGAGGTGGAGCCGGCGCCGAGCGGTGCGCGGCTGCGCCAGGTCGCGAGCTTCGACCCGCGCGGCGTCGCGGGCCTCGCGTACTGGTTCTCGATCTATCCCGCTCACGCCTTCGTGTTTCGCGACATGCTGCGCGGCGTCGCCGCGCATGCGCTCGCGAGCCGTAACTGAGGAGACGCCCATGGCCCGCTATCTCGCGACGATCGATCTGCCCCTCACGTGCGATGCCGCGTTCGACGCGCTCGCGGATTTCTCGACGACCGAGCGCTGGGATCCGAGCGTCGTGCGCGCGCGCCGCCTGACGCGCGGCGCCGTCGCCGAAGGCGCGCGCTTCGAGGTGGTGGTGCGCGTGCTCGGCGTCGAGAGCGCGCTCGAGTACGAGCTCGTCGTTGCGGAGCGCCCGCATCGCATCGTGCTGCGCGCGCAGCAAGGCGCGCTCACGTCGCTCGACGAGATCACGCTCGCACCGCGCGGCGAGGGCGTGCGCGTCACCTACGACGCGCGCATCGAGTTGTCCGGACTCGCTCGCGCGCTCGATCCGCTGCTCGATGCCTGGTTCCAGCGCAGCGGCGCGCGCTCCGTGGAGGGAATGCGGCGCGCGCTCTCGGCGCCGGCTCAGGCGCCGAGGGCGGCTTCCGCGAGGTTGCGCAGCGGAATGCGCGCACGCAGCCGGGCGCACAGCAAGAACGTCCCCGCGAACTTGCGCTGAAGGAAGAGCGTCTCGGGCGGCGGCGGCCGCCGATGACCGGCGTCGAACGCGAGCGAGAGCGCGGCGTTGCGCAGGCGTTCGGCGAGCGACGAACGTCCGAAGTCGTAGACGCCGCGCGCCGCGAACGGCTCGCAGCTCGCTTCGAGAAGGTCGACCACCGCCTCGAGCCGACGCTCGCCGTCGCCATCTGCGACGAAGCCGAGACTCGTCGCGAAGTGGCGCATGCCCTCGCGGTCGCCGCGCATCGCCGAGCGCAGCAGGAGCGCGTAGCCGTCCGCGAGGCGCTTCGAGACGGGATGCGCCGCGCCGAGATCGATCAGGCCGAGGCGCTGCGACTCCGACAGCCACAAGTAGTTCGCGAAGTTCGGATCGCTCTGCACGAAGCGCAGCGAGAACACCTCGCGCAGTAACAAGCGGTAGAGCGCCGTGCCGACGGCGTCGCGTGCGGCCTGCGGTTGTTCTGGAGCGCACAGCTCCTCGAGCGGAGCTCCGGGCAAGTACTCCATCGCAAGCACACGGCGCGTGGTGAGCTCGGGACGCGGGCGCGGCACCGCGAGCCTGGGCTCGTCCGCGAGCAGCTCCGCGTAGCGCGCGAGGTGTTTCGCTTCGAGGCGGTAGTCCGCCTCGCGGTGGAGCTGCCGCTTCGCCTCCGTGGCGAGCGCGGCGAGGTCGACGTCTCGCGGCAGCAGCTGCGACCAGCGCAGCGCGCGCACGAGCGCGTCGATGTCGCTGTCGATGCTGTCGGCCACGCCGGGAAACTGGATCTTCACGGCGAGCGCTGCGCCGTCGAGCGCCGTCGCGCGGTGAACCTGACCGATCGACGCGGCAGCCACGGGCTCGAGGTCGAACGACGCGACGCGCGTGCGCCACTCGCGTTTCCACTCTTTCTCGAGTACGCGCAGCAGCTGCGTCTCCGGCATCGCGTCGCCATCGGCGCGCAGCGCCGCGATCGCTTCCGCGAACTCGGGCGGCAGGAACTCGTCTCCTTCGAGCGAGAGCAGCTGCCCGAGCTTCATCGCCGCGCCGCGCAGGTGCGCGAGCCGCTCGGCGAGGCGCCGCCCGTTCGCCGGGGTGAGCAGTGCGCTCCACGCCGCGTTTTCGCGGCGGCCCACCAGCCGCCGCGCCTGTTCGAGCACGCCCCCGAGCGCGAGCTCGCCCGCGAGCACGCCGACGCGGCTCACGCGCTCGAGCGCGCTGCGCGGCACGCGCGAGCGCCGGCGGGGCGGAGCGGCGCTCACGCCGCGCGGTCCTCGGCGCCGCCCGCGATCGCCTTCTCCACGTAGCGCCACAGGGCTGCGCGCTCGCGCGCGCTCTCGCGCGTCCACGGCAAGAAGTGCTCGCTGCGGCGTTTGCGATCGAAGTAGAACGCGCCTTCTTCGAGCTTCTCGCGCGGCGCGGCGGCAAGCCAGACGATCGTGTCCGCACCCTCCGCGGGTGTTCGCAGCAGCGCCTCCGTCACGCGCCGGAAGCGCGGCAGCGAAGACGCGACCGCCGGCGTGTCCGCCCAGCCGGGGTGCATCGAGACGGAGCAGACGCTCGTCTTCGCGAGCTTGCGTGCCCACTGCTCCGCGAGCGCGACCTGCATGCGCTTGGTCTCCGCATACGCGAGCCCGCCGTCGTAGGCGCGCTTCGTCCACTGCGGATCGTTCAGGTCGAGCTTGCGCGTGTACATCCCGCCCGACGAAACCCAGATCAGCCGCGCGTCGTCCGAGCGCTCGAGCGCCGGCCGTAACAACTGGGTCAGCAGCTGCGGACCCGCGACGTGCGTCGCGAAGGTGAGCTCGAAGCCGTCGCGCGATTCGCCGCGCTCGTCGGGGAGCACGCCCGCGTTGTGGACGAGGATGTCGAGGCGCTGCGCCGCGAGGCGCGGCGCGACTGCGCGCACGGCGGCGAGGTCCGACACGTCGAGCACCTCGAGCGAGATCTTGCGGCTGCCCGTGCGTTCGCGGATGGCGTCGCGCGCGGCGATCCCGCGTTCCTCGTTGCGGCACGCGAGCACGACCTCCGCGCCGAGATCCGCGAGCGCGAGCGCCGTCTCGAAGCCGATGCCGGAGTTCGCGCCCGTGACTACGGCGCGCTTCCCGCTCAGGTCGCGGTCGAGGTCATCGGGATCGAAGCCGAGCGCGTGGCGCGCGAAGCCGGTGCGGTCGAACGAGAACAAGATCGTGGGATCGAGCACGCGCGAGAGCGCGTTCGCGGCACGAACCACGCGCGGCGAGGGTGAGCTTTCCTCTCGCAGCGCGGGCGCGTCGGGCGCGAGCGCGGCGAGGATGTCCTCCGTCGCTGCGTGGTCGCCCGCTTCGCGCGAAACGTGGCGCAGCGTGAGCGACCCATCCTGGCGCACTACCAGCACGCCTCCGAGCTGGAACGGGTCGCCCTGCACGGCGCCTTGCCGGTAGCCGCCGCGCAGCGCGCGCAACGCGTTCGTCGCGAGGCGCGGCGAGAGCAGCTCGCTGCGGCCGCGCCGCATGCCCGCCGCGCGATACGAGCGCAGCCCGGGGTCGACGAGCAGCACGACGTCGTCCGGCAAGCCGATGTCTTCGCGGAATGCGCGGGCAAATTCCGCGGTGCCATTGCCGATGATGGCGAGGTCGCCGCCTGCGGCGCGGATCTCGGGAAGCTTGTCGCGCAACTGCGCGACTTGTTCGCGGCAGAACATTCAACCGAAGTGGCGCACCCAGGCGATCACGACCTTGCGCTCCCGCCACAGCTCGGCGAGCGCGAGCTCGCCACCTTCTGCGCGCGCGAGCGAGAGGGCGGCGAGTCGAAGCGAAGTTCTCATGGAATCTCCTGGGTGGGCGGAAGCTCGCGGGCGCGCGCGCTCCGCGGGTCGCGTCAGCGGGGTCTTGCGCTCGACGGAGCCTGTTCCGAAGTCTCGGCGGCCGTCTCAGCGCGCGGTGAGCCGTCGAGGAAGCGCTCACGCACGAACGTGTAGGCGCCGCCGAAGGCCATGAACAGAACTCCGCAGCCCCAAGCGAAGAGGTCCGAGTCAGTCATTTCGGAGTCCTCCGAGCAGCAAGCTCCCCGCAGACAAGATCGACGGCACCCAGACGCCGACGAAGATCCCGCGATCGTGGTCACCGGTGAAGTAGAAGTAGACCGAGAGCAGGAAGGAAAGCCCTGCGGCGCCGAAGAACCACGCCTTCGTCGTAACGAGGGTCTTGTCGACGGAGACCATCTCGTCTCCCCGAGCTCGCGAATTGGCCATTGTTGTCGTCCTTTTTTGTCTCGAGCTCTCGGCCGCACGATGCGGTCGCTCCCGAGCTGTCCATATGGATAACGGAAGAACGGCTTGTTGTCTATATTTTTTATAGACAAAATTTGGGCTGCTCGACAGGCTCGGCAGGGGCCAGGGCCAGGCCAGAGGACCAAGTCGATCCCTTCACCAAGGGGGCTGGTTTGAGGCGAGCTTCGCGCCCAGTGCTTGCGCCAGACCGTCGATGGCCTGCAAACCACACGGGGCTTGCTCGGTGGCGACTGCTCGTTGCCTTTGAACGCAGAACGCGAGTCGCGCTGCGAGCTCACTCCGTGAGCATCGCGCGCAAGAACCAGGCGTTCTTCTCCAGCTCGAGCACCGCGGCGGTGAGTAGGTCCGTGGTGTCGTCGTCGCCGAGCTCGAGGGTGACCCCGCGGGCGCTGCGCAGCCCCGCCGCGTGCTGCTCGAAGCGCTCGGCGAGCAGCTTCACGTGGACGAGATCGCGGCTCGCGGTGTGCGGGTACTCGGGCAGTCGAGAGGAGCGCGCGACGCAGCGCGCGGTGCCGTGGATCTGCGCGCCGAGTGCCACTGCCCGCTCGGCGAGCGCGTCGTTGTGCGCGGCGAGCCCGAGCGCGAACTGCTCGAACAGCGGATGGAGGGCCGCGAAGTGCGGACCCTTCACGTTCCAATGCGCGACCTTCAGCTGGCCGTGCAGGTCGAGGCCGTCGAGCACGCAGGCGTGTAATGCGGCAGCGACCTGCTCGCGGTCTTTCTCGGGAAACGGGATCGGGCTCTGGTACATGACGATCTCCTCTTCGTTCGGGCGCAAGCCGTAATCAGCGTGCTTCGACGCAGGGGCGCGAGCGGCGCGCGCGCGTCGCGCTCGAAGCGCACGATCTCGCGCACGTGCTCGCGTGACCCCCGAGCTGCCGCGCGGCCTCGAACAGCGTGACGTCGTGATGCGGGCCCAATCGGTGGGCGCACGCGAGCCCCGTGATCCCTGCGCCGACGATCGCGATCTTCATCGCGTCGCCTCGCGCGGGCCCATCAGCACGTGGGATACCCACCACTCCTGGCCGTCGCGGTAGCCGAACAGCTCCGAGCAGCCGAGGAAGAAGAGCCGCCAGCGCTGCAGCCAGAGCCGTTCGTTCCCCGCGCCGTACGTCTCGCGGAGGATCGGCAACGCCTTGCGGGCGTTGCGATCGAGCTCGGCGAGCCAGGCGTCGCTGGTCTTGCGGTAGTGCGTCCCGCTCACGCGCCAGCGCCGGCGCACCGCGAGGTCGTCCTGAAACGCGAGCAGCCAGTCGTCGGAAGGCATCATGCCGCCCGTGAAGAAGTGGCGGCCCATCCAGTTGGCTTCGCCCTCGGTCTCGTACGGATACGCGGCGCTGCGGTGGGCGAAGTGGTGGACGAAGAGCAGGCCGTCGGGTGCGAGCCAGCGCGCGATGCGGGCGAGCAGGGCGCCGTGGTTGCGCACGTGCTCGAACATCTCGATCGAGACGACGCGATCGAAGCGGCCCTCCGCCTCGAAGCGGTTCACGTCTTCGGTGACGACTTCGAGATTGCGCAGGCCTTCGCGGTCGGCGCGCCGCCGGATGAACTCCGCTTGGCCCTTCGAGTTCGACACGGCGAGCACGTGGGAGCCGCGGAAGTGGCTCGCGCACCAGAGCGCGAACGAGCCCCAGCCGCAGCCGAGGTCGAGCACGCGCTGCCCGTCGCGCAGCTGCGCGCGCTCGGCCGTGAGCGCGAGCATGGCGCGCTCGGCGTCTGCGAGATCCTGCGTGGTCTCGCCCCAATGTGCACAGCTGTACTTGAGGTGAGGGCCGAGCACGAGCTCGAAGAAGGCCGCGGGAACCTCGTAGTGCTGGCGGTTCGCCGCGTCCGTCGCGAGCGCGACCGGGGAACGGCGCGCGTCCGCGAGAAACGCCTGATGGCGCTCGCTCTCGCGCTCACAGTCGGCGGCTTCGATTTCGCGCAGGCGCTCGCGGAGCAGCGAACGGATGCCCGCGCGGACGACGAAGTCCGGAAGATGCCCGCGTTCGGCGAGCGATAAACCGAGCATGTTGTGGGGTCCTCGCGGAAACCAGTTGGACGTTTGCCGCCGCCTCGGATTCTGTCAATATTAAATCTAGACAGTCTCTCGAGCCCAGAGAGGAGGCGAGATGCCCGCGAGGAACGAAGCCACCTACGCCCTCGGTGCGGTCTGCCGCATCACCGGTCTCTCGCCGCACGTCGTTCGGGTTTGGGAGCGGCGCTACGGAGCAATCGCGCCGCTGCGCACGCCGAAGGGCACGCGGCGCTACCGGCCGGCGGACGTGGAGCGCCTTCAGCTGCTGCGCGCGGGCGTCGAGGCGGGCCACCGCATCGGCTCGCTCGTGAGCCTCGACGACCCGACGCTGGCCGCGCTCGCACGGGCGAGCGCCGCGACCCCCGCGCAGCCCGCAGAGCCGCTCGCGCGCGCCATCGCGGCGATCGAGGCCCTTGACGCTGGCCTCGCCGAGCGAGTCATCGCGGATCAGCTGCTCTCGCTCGGTCCGGTTCGCTTCGCGCGCGAGTTCGCGCTGCCGCTGCTCGGCGCAGTCGGCACACGCTGGTTCGAGGGCAAGCTGTGCGTCGCGGCCGAGCACATGGCGTCAGCCCAGCTGCGCTCGCTGTTGGGTGCGGCGCTGCGCCCGGCCCCGCGTGCGGCCGGCGCGCCACTCGTACTCTTCGCGACGCTGCCGAGTGAGCGTCACGAGCTGGGACTCCTGATCTCGGCGCTCGTCGCGATGGGCGAGGGTGCGAGCCCGTTGTATCTCGGAGTAGAGCTGCCGCCGACCGAGCTGGCGAAGGCGGCCGAGCTTGCGAGCGCGAGCGCGCTCGTCCTCGCCGTGACGCACGCGAGCAAGGCGACGGGGCGTGATCTCGCGGAGACGAGGTCCGCGATTCCACGCGCGACCGAGATCTGGCTCGGTGGCGCGGCCGCATCGAATCTCGAGCTGCCGCCAGGGGTGACGCTGCTCGCGACCCTCGAAGATCTCGAGCGGCAGGTACGCCGCCTCCACGAGCCACGCGCAGTTCGTGTCGTCCGCAAGGGCGCGCGCTCCGCCAAGGCCACGCGCAGCAAGCCCCCCCTGCGCGGCTAGTCGGCCGCGATGGCCGCGCCGCAGAGGCGGATCCAAACGAGGGTCGCGCTCACCACGCGCGTGTTTCGAGTCCCGTCCGCCACAAAGACGACCGACTTCGAGCGCCGAGCGTGGCGCCCGAGCCGCAGCACAGTGCCTTGGGCGAAGTTGCGGCGCATGTTGTGCCCCGGCGCGGTGCGCGATCACCGAGCCATCTCACTCGCTGCGGAGAACGCGATGCAGTTCATGCTCCAGTACCCCGACTTCCATGGCGCGGGCGGCGACATGCTCGATGCGGGCAGCGTCGCCGAGATCGCAGTCGCCGCGGAGCGCGCGGGCTTCGGCGGCCTCGCGTTCACCGAGCATCCTGCGCCGGGTGCGCGGTGGCTCGCGGCTGGCGGGCACCAGGCTCTCGATCCGTTCGTCGCGCTCGGCGGCGCCGCCACGGTGACGACGCGCATTCGGCTCCTCACGTACCTGACGGTCGTCCCGTACCGAAACCCGCTGCTCCTCGCGAAGTCCGCGGCGACCGTCGATCGCCTCTCGAATGGGCGCTTCATCTTGGGCGCCGGCGCTGGCTACTTGAAGGGCGAGTTCGCCGCGCTCGGCGCCGACTTCGATGAGCGCAACGCCAGCTTCGACGAAGCGCTCGACATCCTGCCGCTCTCGTGGCGCGGCGAACCCTTCAGTTATCAGGGCAAGCGCTTCAGCGCGCGCGACGTGCAGGTGTTGCCGAAGCCCGCGCAGCAGCCGATTCCGATCTGGCTCGGCGGCAACTCGAAGGCGACGCTGCGCCGCGTCGCCGAGCGCTGCCAAGGCTGGATGCCGCTCGTCGGCCCCGCAGAGCTGTTCAAGACCGCGCGCACCGCTAACGCCGGATCGCACGGCGACATCGCGGCCACGATGCATGCGTTGCGAGGGGCCGCGGCGCAGCGCGGCGCCACGCTCGATCTGGCGCTCCCGTACAGCGTGGCCGATGTCGCGAAGTCTCTCGCCGATGGGGACCGCCACCGCGAAGCCTTCGCGCACCTCGCCGAGATCGGCGCGACCTGGCTGATCGTCACGCTCCGCTCGGCGCCGCGCGAAGCCGTGCTCGACTTCATCGCCGCGTTCGGCGAGACGCATCTCGGCCGCTGAGCGCGGTCCCGCTGTGACTCATCGCGAGCGGTGCTCCATGCGCTCCACCTCGCTGAAGGGCTCGCGCGCGTCGAGCACTGGTTTCGCGTCGAGCGGTGCAGACGCGCGCGCGGATACCGCGGCGCCCGGTGCGCATCTTGCACGACTCCGGCGTCGTTCCGGGCGCGTGCGGCGGGCTGCCCCGCTTCTCCTCGGAGCGAGACCCGAGGAGCCCCAATGAGACGCATTTGGCTGGCCGCGCTGATCTCACTCTCGCTCTCCGCGTGCGGGGACGCGCGATCCGCTGGGGAGGCTCCGGCCGAGGCCGCGTCCGCACCTGACCTCGGCGCGCACCGCGTCGACGTGTGCGCGACCGCCTCGCTGCGGAGCGCATTCGAGGCGATCGCACGCGCGTACGAGGCGCAGCACGCGGGTGCGGAGGTGGCGCTGCGCTTCGCGGGCAGCGCCGAGCTGCTCGCCGCGCTGAATGCGGGCGAGCCGTGCGACGTGGTCGCGTTCGCGGACAGCTCCGCGATGTCGCGGGCGGTGGGCGCGGGGCAGATCGCGGTGGGCAGCCCCGCCGAGCTCGCGCGCAATCGCATCGCGATCGCCGTGGCACGGGGCAACCCGAAGGGCATCGCGCACGTCTCCGACCTCGCGCGCCCGGGCGTGCGCGTCGCGCTCGGCGCTAAGAGCGCGTCGATCGGGCACCACGCGCGCTGGGTGCTCTCGCGCGCCAAGGTGGCGGTGAAGCCCGTGGCGGAGGTCGCCACCGCGGACGAGGTCTATGCGCGCGTCGCGAGCGGCGAAGCGGATGCGGGCATCGTCTACACGACGACCTTCCTCGGCGCAGAGCCCGCGCTGGAGCGCGTCGACCTCCCGGCGGAGGAGAACACGCCCGCGCTCTATTCGATCGCGGTCGTGCGCGAGCCGCGCGAGAAGCTCGGCGCCGAGGCGTTCCGCGCGTTTGCGCTCGCCGCCGAAGGGCAGCGCTTGTTAGGGGAGGCGGGCTTCCTGCCGATCGGCGCGAAGCGGGACTAGAGCCCGGCGCCCGGGATCCCGACCATCTCCGTCCCGCTCGTGAACAGGAGCGACTTCTCGGCGTCGAGGAAGCGCTCGATCCCGTCGGGCTTCATCTCGCTCTGCGCCTTCGCGACCGCTTCCGCGCTCGGCATCCACAGCTCCGTGTGCGCGCCGAACTCCTCGTTCACGGGATCGACGCTGAACGCCACGACGTAGCGCGCGCAGCCCGCGCGCGTGAGCGCGCCCACGGAGCCAGGCGCGTGGACTTCGAGGTAGTGGCGCACGAACGCGTCGCGATCGGCGCCGGGCTTCGTCTTCAGCAGGTACGTGAGCTTGTGGAAGCCCGAGCGCGTGAACGGGAACGGCTCGTTCAGAGTGTTCGGGGTCACGGCGAGCGCGCCGTCGATCACGACGTGCTCGCGCACCATCCACGGCATGTACGGCATGGCCTTTTGCTGGAACGTGTCGGCCGGCTTCGTGCCGTGCGGCTCCTTCGGCTTCGGCAGATTGATCTTCCACCACAGCTGCGCGATGCCGTCCCACGCGGGCGCAGCTTGCGCCGGCGCGTCGAACAGCGTCGCGATGTAGCGATGCGCGTGCGGTTGCCCCGCGAGCGCGGCGCCGGCCATCGACTTCACGACGGCGGGCATGTGATTCGCGAACCAGTTCGCGACCAGCTCGTCGCGCGTGACGCCGGGGCGGCGCCGGATCAGCACGTTCATGCGATAGCCGGGCGTGGGTTCGAGAGCGCGCATTCGGTCGCCTCCGCGTGGGAAGCGCACGCTAGATCGCGGGCGCGCAGCTCTGCACGCTCACACGCCCTCGGCGAGCGTGAGCGTCACCTCGCGGGTCGCTGAGCTCGTGTCACTCGCTTGCCGGAGCTGGCGGCTTCCCGCGCGCCGAATCGCCCGCGAGCTGCGTCTCGACCTCGGCGAGCAGCTTCCCGAGGTCGTCGTCCGACTCCAAGTGGCTCCACGCGATCAGGCGCTGAAGAATCGGCCGGGCTTTGGCGGGCTGCTTCGCGGCGACGTAGGCCTGCGCGAGGTGCTGCTGAATCGTCTTCTGCGAGGGCAGCAGCTGGTGCGCGATCTCGAGCGAATCCACCGCCTTTTGCGGGTCGCTGTCTTCGAGCAGGTACGTGTACCCGTTCTGATGGAGCGTCTCCGGGTTGTCGGGATTCAGCTTGTAGCTCCGGAAGAAGTGCCGGCGCGCTTCTGTGATGAATGCCGCTCTCTTCGCAGCTTCCTTTTCTCGCACCGCACGGAACAGGAAGTACTCGCCGTAATCGAGCTCGTGATTCGCCTCATTCGGCTCGAGCGCGATCGCGCGTTCGTAGCCGCTCACAGCTTCGTCCCAGCGCGATTCGTCACGCGCGATGTCGTCCATCCCGACGAGCGCGAGCGCGTTGTTCGGGTTCAGCGCGAGGGCAGCGCCGAAGAGTTCGCGCGCGGTCTTGCGCTCGCCGCGAATGAGCGCTGTCAGCGCGATTCCGGCCGTGACGGCATCAGGCTCCGCAGGCTTGATCGTCACGTTCGCTGGTGTAAGCGGTGTGTGAAGCGTCGTCGTCCAGTACTGCGCCTTCCTCGCGTAGCTCACGAGTGTGCGCGCCAGCGCCGACACCTTCAGCCCGAAGGCGCGCTCGAAGGCCTCCGCCGGCGGCGTGCCCGCTTCCGTGAGCTTCAGGTACTCCGTGATATGCGCCACGCTGTTCGCGCCGGGCCGCCCGATCATCAGGTAGTGGACCAGGAACCACGACTGCGCGTAGAACATGTGCATCCGGTCGCGCCCGAACTCGCGCTGATTTCGTGACTCGATGATCGCCCGAAACGGGAGCCACGCGGAGTTGTTGAGCGACGACGCGCGCCACTCGAGAGAGTTCCCGTACTCGAAGGACGTGCCGTCCGGGCTGACGGTCAAAGTCGAGAGCAGCTCTGCGAAGCCATCGTCGAGCCATGGCGGGAAGAGCTGCGCGCCCTGGTTGCGCAGCAAGAAGTGCAGATACTCGTGCTTCAGCACTTCGTCGGTCTTCTTGCCTTGTGGGAGGAGCATCGCGTAGTTCGCGCGCATGCCCGGCAAGAACCAGCCCACCGCGCCTTGCTTGAAGCCGAGCGCGGGCATGGCTTTTGGGAGCACGTAGATCTTCGTCGGGATGCGCTCGTCGAAACGCCGGATGCTGGTGAGGCCGGGTACGACTTCGCGGAAGTGCTCGAGCGAGACGATCAACTCGCGGGTTTTGTCTTCGTCGAGTGCGCTCTGCACGATGAAGTGCTCGCTGCGCGCCTCGAGCCAAGGGTACTCCCACAACTCCTTGGCTTCCGCCGCCGCGGCGAGACACAGCGCGAGCCCGACCGACGCAAGCGGTGTTAGGTGACGCATACCGCCAGCATATTCCCACACGCGCGCCGCGGCAGCGTATCCTCGCGCGCCGAGGAGGCCCGCGTGCCGCTCGCAGGCTTTGCGCCGATCGACTTCGCCGCGTTTCACCGCGACGTCCTGCCCGCGCGGCTCGCGGGCTCCGCCCGCGCGGCGCACGCGGTCGCCGGCTTCGGCAGCCTCGCCCTGCGCACCCGCGATGGCGCCGTGTTCACGTACTCCGCGCGCGAGAGTGGACTCTGCGCGGTCGCGGGCGACGCGAGCGCCGACACCGTGATCGAGCTCGACGCCGAGGACTGGCAGGGCCTCGTTCACGACTACGAGGCCGCTGCTGGGCTGCTCTACGCTAACCGCGTGCGCTGTCTGCGCGGCGACGCGCTGAAGTTCGTGCTGTGGGAGCCCGCGCTGCGCAGCCTCTACACGGGCATGGAGGTGTTCGACGCGAAAGCGCTCACGCTGCGCGACGAGCGCGGCGCAAAGCTCGACCCGGCGCGGTCGTTCCGCCTGGGCGACGACGCGGGCGCGATGCGCCACTTCCTGCGCACGTGCGGGTACCTGCTCGTGCGCGGCGTGTTCACGCAGCGCGAGATCGACGGCTTCCTCGCAGAAGCGCGCGAGCTCGCGAGCGAGGCGCGGCCCGGCGACAAGCTCTCGTGGTGGTCGAAGGACGCCGCGGGGCGCGAGGTGCTGTGCCGCGTCACGCGCGCCGCCGCGAAGCCGCGCCTCGCATCGCTGCAACACGACGCGCGCGTGAGCGGCCTCGCAGCGCTCGCGCGCGAAGGGCTCGTCGCGCGCAAGGGCGAAGGCAACGGCGTCACGGTGATCTTCAAGAACCCCGGCATTCGCGAGGGCCTCTCCGATCTGCCCTGGCACCGCGACTGCGGCATGGGCGGCCACGCGCTGATGTGCCCCGCCGTGATCGTGTCCACGTACCTGACCCCTGCGAACGCCGACACCGGTGAGCTGCGCTTCCTGCCGGGCTCGCACGTGCGCGCATGCGGCGCGTTCATCGATCCCGCGGAGTCGGCTTCGCCGCGCGGCGTTTCGTTCGACGCTCGGCCCGGCGACGTGAGCGTTCACTTCGGCGACGTGATGCACGCCGCGCCGCCGCCGCGCCGCAGCGATCTCGCGGGCTACCGCGTCAGCGCGATCACGGGCTTCGGACCGCCCGAGTTCCGCGCGCACCGCGGCGAGAGCTACAACGCCGCACTTCACCGCCGCGACGACGGACAGATCGAGAACTTGCTCGATGTCGCGAAGCAGACGAGCCGCTGAGGAGACGAGATGGCCGACCGCATTCCGCAGACCGCCCGCGAGCGCGGCAAGATCGCGCCCGCGAAGGTCGCACACGTCGTGCTGCGCACGAATCAGTACGACGAGATGGTCGCGTGGTGGAAGACGTTCCTCGAGGCCGAGCCGCTGCACGCGAACCCGTTCATCACGTTCCTCACCTTCGACGAGGAGCACCACCGCCTCGCGATCGCGCGGGGGCCGAATCTCGCGCCCAAGGTCACGAACTCGGTCGGCGTCGATCACTTCGCGTTCGCGCATGCCAGCGTCGGCGACCTGCTCTCGACCTACGTGCGCCTCGCGGAGCAGGGCATTCGCCCGAGCACGTCGATCCATCACGGCATCTCGCTCTCGTTCTACTACCTCGATCACGACCGCAACGAGGTGGAGCTGCAGGTCGACGCGTTCCCGAGCGTGGAGGCGACGAACGCGTACCTCGCGGACGGCCCCTTCGCGCGCAATCCGATCGGCGTGCTGTTCGACGCCGACGCGCTCGTGAAGCGCTGGCGCGAAGGCGCGAGCGACGCGGAGTTGTTACGGCCGCTGGCGGGTGGGCCCCCGGACATGAGCACGGCGTTCGCCGAGCACTGAGGAGACGAGCATGCGGAGCCTCACGGGCCTTTCGATGGCGCTCGCGCTCGGGCTCGCGACGCCGGGCGCCGCGCACGAAGGTCACGATGTCGAAGCGGGTGCGGGCATGGAGGCGCCCGCGCCGCCGCCGCACGCGTTCGACCGCTTGCAGGCGCTCGCGGGCGAGTGGATCGCGGCGGAGGACACGCCGAGCTTCAAGCAGGGTGAGCTCGTCGCGCGCTACACGCTGACGGGCGGCGGCAGCGCGCTCGTCGACGTGCTCTTCCCAGGCAAGCCGTACGAGATGACGACCGTCTACCACCGCGACGGCGCCGACCTCGCGCTCACGCATTACTGCGCCGGCGGCAATCAGCCGCGCATGCGCGCGACGGCGCCGGCAGCGGACGCGAGCGTGTTCGAGTTCGCGTTCGACGGCGGCACGAACCTCGACGCGAGCCGCGATTCCCACATGCACAGCGCGCGCATTCAGCTCGTGAACGCGGACGAGCTGATCGGCGAGTGGCAAGGCTGGAATGGCGGCAAGCCCGACGGGCCGCCGATGCGCTTTCACTTGTTGCGGAAGAAGTAGAGCGCCCTCAGCGCGGTTCGCTCTCGCGCTCGGCCTTTCGCCTCGCACGCAGCGCGTCGAGGCGCGCCTTGATGTCGCGCTCCGCCCCGAGCTCGGTCGGCTGATAGAACGGATCGCCGCTCACCGCGCTCGGCAGGTTGCGCGCGGCGACGAACGCGTCGGGAGCGTCGTGCGCGTACTGGTAGCCGGCGCCGTAGCCCTCGCGCTTCATCAGCGCGCTGACCGCGTTGCGTAGATGCATGGGCACCGGCGCGCTGCCGAACTTCGCGACGGCTTCGCTCGCGCGTCCGAGCGCGAGGTACGAGGCGTTGCTCTTGGGCGCGCACGCGAGATACGCGGCGCACTGCGCGAGGGGGATGCGCGCCTCGGGCATGCCGAGGCGGTCGACGGCCTGGAAGCATGCGACGGCCAGCGGCAGCGCGTGGGGATCCGCGTTCGAGACGTCCTCGCTCGCGAAGATCATCATGCGGCGCGCGGCGAAGAGCGGGTCGTCGCCGGAGTCGAGGATGCGCGCGAGGTAGTAGAGCGCCGCGTCGGGATCGCTCGCGCGCAGGCTCTTGATGAACGCCGATGCGACGTTGTAGTGCTCCTCGCGATCGCGGTCGTGCAGCAGCGTGCGCTCGCCGATCGCACGCTTCGCGACATCGAGCGTGAGCGTGGGAGTTGTTACGGCCTCCGCGTCCGTGCGCGTGCGCAGGAACGCGACGCTCGTCTCGAGCATGCCGAGCGCGCGGCGCGCGTCGCCGTCCGCGGCGTCCGCGATCGCGGCGAGCGCGTCGGCGTTCGCGGCGACCGTGCCGCCGTAGCCGCGCTCCGCGTCCGCGAGGGCGCGTTCAAGCAGCGCAAGCAGGTCGCTCGCAGCGAGCGAGCGCAGCGTGAACACGCGGCAGCGCGAGAGCAGCGGGCCGACCACCTCGAACGATGGGTTCTCGGTGGTCGCGCCGATCAGCGTGATCACGCCCGACTCGACGTGGGGGAGCAGGGCGTCCTGCTGAGCCCGGTTGAAGCGATGGATCTCGTCGAGGAACAGGACGGTGCGCTCGCCGCCGCGCCGCGTGCGCTCCGCCTCGGCGATCACCTCGCGCACTTCCTTCACACCCGCGGTCACTGCGGACAGCGCGACGAAGCGCGCCGCGCGGCCGGGTGCCGCCTGCGCGACGAGGCGCGCGAGCGTGGTCTTGCCGCAGCCGGGCGGGCCCCACAGCAGGAGTGACGGCAGCGTGCCCGCGCCGATCAGCGCGCGCAGCGGCGCGCCGGGCGCGACCAGATGCGGTTGCCCCGCGATCTCGTCGAGCGCGCGCGGGCGCATGCGCTCCGCGAGCGGCGCGCCGGCGCGCGAGAGCGCGGATGCGCCCGCCAGCGCGGAGCCAGCGGCGCGCGGTGCGGGCGCGTCGTGCGCGAAGAGGTCGGGCGTGTCGTCGCGCGGCATCTGGGCACGATACCGGCGCGCGCGGGGCGATCATTCCGGCCGGGCCAAAATGACCGGGCGGACAAAACGGCCCGGCCGAAACGATCGGCCGCGCGCGCCGCTTGCGGCGCCCGCGCGCTGCGGCCACGCTGCGCAGCATGTCGTCGCTGCGTTCGCCGGTGCATCGCGTGGGCTTGTGCTCGAAGCCGCGCTCGGCGCCGGCGCAGGCCGCGGCGCGCGAGTTGGCGCAGTGGCTCGCGGCGCGCGGCGTCGAGGTGATGCTCGCGGACTCGCTCGGCGCGGGCGGGCAGGCGCTCGGCGCTCTCGCGGAGAAGGCGGACCTACTCGTCGTGCTCGGCGGCGACGGCACGCTGCTCTCCGTCGCGCGCGAGGTCGGCGCGCGCACAGTGCCGATCCTCGGCGTGAATCTCGGCACGCTCGGATTTCTCGCCGAGTTCGCGCCGAGCGAAGAGCGCGAGATCCTCGAGCGCGTGCTGCGCGGCGATTACACCACCGTGGAGCGCATGCGCCTCGAGGTGCGCGCGCTGCGCGGCGAGCGCGAGCTGTTCCGCTCGCACGCGCTCAACGACGCGGTCATCGCGCGCACCGATCTCTCGCGCATGATCGACCTCGAAGTCGCGGCCGATGCGGTGCCGGTCACGCGCTACCACGGCGATGGCCTGATCGTCGCGACGCCCACCGGCTCCACCGCCTACACGCTCTCTGCGGGCGGTCCCATCCTGATGCCCGGCGCGCGCGTGTTCGTGCTCACGCCGATCTGTCCGCACGCGCTCGCGCAGCGGCCGCTCGTGCTGCCGGACTCGACGCACCTGACGATTCGCGTGCATCCGCGCGAAGGCGCCGCGCACCTCACGGTCGACGGACAGCTCGGCCTCGCGCTGCACGACGGCGATCGAATCGAGATCGCGGCCTCCTCGCATCCCGCGCACTTCGTCGCGTCGCCGTTCCGCTCGCGCTTCGACGTGCTGCGCACCAAGCTCGGCTGGGGCGCCGCGTGATCGAGCGGCTGCGCATCTCGTCGCTCGCGCTGGTGGACGAGCTCGAGATCGAGCTCGGCGCGGGGCTCAACGTGCTCACGGGCGAGACGGGCGCGGGCAAGTCGATCGTGCTCTCGGCGCTCGCGCTGCTCGCTGGCGCGCGCCCGAAGCCGGGCAGCGTGCGCGATGGCGCCGAGAACGCCGCGGTCGAGGCGGTGTTCCGCACGAGCTCGCTGCCCGCACTCGCGGCAGCGATCGAAGCGCGCGGACTCGAAGCCGAGGGCGGCGAGCTGATCGTGCGGCGCACGCTTACGCCGGACGGTCGCAGCCGCGCGTGGGTGGGCGGCGCGCTCGTGCCGATTGGCACGCTCGCGGAGCTGTTCGGCGAGCAGATCGAGATCTCGAGCCAGCACGCCTCGCAGGCGCTGCTGCGCAGCGAGGCGCAGGGGCTCCTGTTGGACGCGTTCGGCGAGCTGCAAGAGCTGCGCGCGCAGGTCGAACGCGGCGTGCGCGAGCTGCGCGAGCGCGATGCGGAGATCGCGCGCCTGCAAGCCGAGGCCGACGAGCGCGCGCGCCGCGCGGACTACCTCGCGTTCCAAGTGCGGGAGATCGACGAGGTGGGGGTCGATCCCGAGAAGGTCGCCGCGCTCGAGCGCGACCACGCGCGGCTCGTGCACGCCGAGCGCCTGCGCGAAGACGCCGCGCGCGCAGCGGCAGCCCTGACCGGTGACCCCGCGCAGAGCGATGCCGCCGCAGCGGTGGACCTCGCGAGCGAGGCGGAGCGCGCGATCACGTCGCTCGCGAAGCTCGACGCGACGCTGGCGCCGCTCGCGGAGCGCCTGCTCGCGCTGCGCACGGAAGCGCAGGAGATCGCGCGCGAGCTCGAGCACTACGCGTCGGGCATCGACGTCGATCCGGCGCAGCTCGCCGAGACCGAGGAGCGCATTCGCGCGCTCGAGAAGCTGCGGCGCAAGTACGGGCGCAGCGCGGAGGAGATCGTCGCGCACCGCGAGCGTGCGGCGGCGGAGCTTGCCGCACTCGCGACGAGCGACGACCGCATGCGCAAGCTCGCGGGCGAGCGAGCGGCAGCGAACACCGCACTCGTGCGCGAAGTCGCGAAGCTGAGCGCCGGGCGCGTGAAGGCCGCGAAATCGCTCGCCGCGGAAGCGCAGCGCGCGATGCGCGAGCTCGCGCTGCCGGCTGCGCGCTTCGAGGTGCAGCTCGCGCCGGTCGCGGAAGGCTTCGGCGCGAGCGGCGCGGAGACGACCGAGTTCCTGTTCAGCGCGAACGCCGGTGAAGCGCTGCGCCCGCTGCGCGCGGTCGCCTCCGGCGGCGAGCTTTCGCGCGTGTTCCTCGCGCTGAAGAACACGCTGCGGCGCGCGGGCGCGGGCATGGTGCTCGTGTTCGACGAGGTCGACGCTGGCGTGGGCGGCGCGGTCGCCGAGCGCGTGGGTGCAACGCTCGGCTCGCTCGCCGAGCACCATCAGGTCCTCTGCATCACGCACTTGCCGCAGATCGCGGCACACGCGGCCGCGCACTTTGCGGTGCGCAAGCGCGAGGTGAAGGGGCGCACGGTCACCGAGGTCGTGCGCCTCGGTGCAGCGGAGCGCGTCGACGAAGTCTCGCGCATGGCGGGCGGCGAGAAGGTCACGGACGCAACGCGCAAGCACGCGCGGGCGCTGCTCCAGAGCGCGCGGCCGCCCCGCTAGCGCGCCCATCCTTATGGGCCCCCTGCCGCCGATGCATTGAGGCGAAGCGGGGGAAGTCATGGCAGGCGAGGCGACCGTCAAGCCGTCCGCGCCGGTGCCGTCGGGCGCCGCGATCGAAGTGCTGCGCGGCTTCTATGAAGGGCTCGAGCTGCCGATCGATCGCGACTGGTTCGTGATCGGCCGCGGCCGCGGGGCCGACGCGGTGCTCGCCGAAGCCACGATCAGCCGGGCGCACGCCGCGATCGGCTTCGACACGGCACAGGGCTTCTTCGTCCAGGACCTCGGCAGCACGAACGGCACGCTGCTCAACGGCGAGAAGCAGAAGCACAGCGTGCTGCAGAGCGGGGATCAGATTCAGATCGGGAAGTTGTTACTGCGCGTGACGCTCCCGGCGCAGGTGGCGCGATGAGCGACAAGCGCGACCTCACGCTGCTCGTGATGGCGGGAGAAACCGCGCCGGTGCGGCGGCTGCGCGTCAAGCGCGCGTGGTTCAAGCAGGCGGCGATCGCGGGCGGTCTGCTCGTCGTCGCGCTCGGCGGTGTGGGCATCGACTACGTGCGGCTGCGCCGCGATGCGATCGACGTGGAAGAGATGCGCGCGGACACGACGCGCCGGCGCGAGGAGCTCGACGCGCTGAAGGCGGAGATCGGCGGGCTCTCGCAGCAGTTCGAGGGGATGCGCGAGCTCGAGCGCAAGGTTCGCGTGATCGCGAATCTGCCCGACGCCGTGCAGGAGGCGCGCGTTCCGAGCGACGCCGGGCAGGGCGGCGCGGAGGACACCGACGGCGCGAACGACGCGGAGCCCGCGATCGACGCGCAGCCCTCCAGCGCGGAGCATCACGAGGACTCGAGCGCGGCTGCGAGCCCCGAAGCGGAGCTCCGCGCTGCGCTGGATCGCATCGAGACGCGCGCGCGCAGGCTGAGCACGCTCTTCCCCGAGCAGCGCGCGAGCCTGGAAGCGCTCGTCGCGGGGCTCGAAGATCGCCGCGAGCAGCTCGCCGCGACGCCGTCGATCTGGCCGACGAACGGATACGTCACCTCGGGCTACGGCTTCCGCACCTCGCCGTTCACGGGCCGCAAGCAGTTCCACGCGGGCATCGACATCGCGGCCGACTACGGCACGCGCATCATCTCCCCGGCGAGCGGTCGCGTCGTGTTCGCCGGCCGCCGCGGCGCCTTCGGGCGCGTGGTCGAGATCGATCACGGCTTCGGGGTGCGCACGATCTACGGTCACACCGAGGACATCTACGTGCGCGTCGGCGAGCGCGTCGAGCGCGGCACGAGGATCGCGAGCGTCGGCAGCACGGGGCCGCACCTTCATTATCAGGTGAAGGCGCAGGGGAAGACCGTGAATCCGAGCGACTACATCTTCGAGTAGGGCGGGGCGGGTCGGCTTAGTCGCGGCATTGAGCCCGCGCCTTTTCTCCTTGTTTACTTCGCAAAGCGCTCCGAGGACTCCGCGCTTTGCTGCGCGCTTCGCTTGCGGCCTCGGCCGACCAGCTTGGGTGGAGCGTTCGACGGCTTGCTCGTGTAGGGCACGGTGGCGCTTCGGGTCGGTTTGGCGGCTGGAAGTCGTTGCGGGTGGCTCAACTTCGCGGCGAGTTGCTCCGTTATGGTCCGCGGTCTCTACCCCCGACCCGGACTGAAGGACGCAGCGCGCGATGGCGAGCATTTGGAGCCGACTCGTCGGCGCGATCGGGACGAAGAATGATCGCGAGCTGAAGCGGATTCTTCCGCTCGTGACGCGAATCAACGAGCTCGAGCCGAAGTTCGTGGCGCTCTCGGACGCGGAGCTGCGCGCGAAGACCGCGGAGTACAAGGAGCGGCACGCGAACGGGGAGTCGCTCGACGCGCTCTTGCCCGAGGCGTTCGCGACGGTGCGCGAGGCGATGAAGCGCACGATCGGGAAGCGCCACTTCGACGTGCAGCTGATCGGCGGCATCGCGCTGCACGAGGGCAAGATCGCCGAGATGAAGACCGGCGAGGGCAAGACCTTCGTCGCGAATCTGCCTGCGTACCTGAACGCGCTCTCCGGCAAGGGCGTGCACGTCATCACCGTGAACGACTACCTCGCGCGCCGCGACTCGGAGTGGATGGGCGAGATCCACCAGTTCCTCGGTCTCACCGTGGGCTGCATCGTTCACGACCTCAGCGACGCCGAGCGCCGCGCGGCGTACGGCGCGGACATCACGTACGGCACGAACAACGAGTTCGGCTTCGACTACCTGCGCGACAACATGAAGCCGAGCCTCGCGCACTGCGTTCAGCGCGAGCTCAACTTCGCGATCGTCGACGAGGTCGACTCGATCCTGATCGACGAGGCGCGCACGCCGCTCATCATCAGCGGCCCGAGCGAGGAGAACACCGAACTCTATCGCGTCGCGAACGCGGTGATTCCGCGCCTCGCGGTGGGGCAGAAGCCCGATCTGAAAAAGGAGATTCCGGAGACCGGTGATTATTGGGTCGACGAAGAGCACCACTCGGCCACGCTCACGGAAGAGGGCATCAAGAAGGTCGAGCAGATGCTGCGGATCGAGAACCTCTACGACCCGCAGATGATCCGCGTGCTGCACGCGATCAATCAGGCGCTGCAGGCGCACACGCTCAAGAAGCGCGACGTCGACTACGTGGTGCAGCCCGGCAAGACCGGGAAGCCCGAGGTGATCATCGTCGACGAGTTCACGGGCCGGCTGATGCCGGGCCGGCGCTGGTCGGACGGCCTGCATCAAGCGGTCGAGGCGAAGGAAGGCATCCAGGTTCAGAGCGAGAACCAGACGCTCGCGTCGGTCACGTTCCAAAACTACTTCCGCATGTACTCGAAGCTCGCGGGCATGACCGGCACCGCGGACACCGAGGCTCCGGAGTTCGCGAAGATCTACAACCTCGACGTGCTGGTGGTGCCGACGAACCGGCCGCCGCGGCGCACGGATCTTCCCGACGTGGTCTACAAGAGCGAGCGCGAGAAGTTCGACGCGATCGTGAAGGAGATCGAGACGCGCCACGCGACCGGTCAGCCGATTCTCGTGGGCACGATCTCGATCGAGAACAGCGAGCGGCTCTCGCTGCGGCTCAAGCGCAACGGCGTGAAGCACAACGTGCTGAACGCGAAGCAGCACGAGCGCGAGGCCGAGATCGTCGCGCAGGCGGGCCGCAAGGACGCGGTGACGATCTCCACCAACATGGCCGGTCGCGGCACCGACATCTTGTTGGGCGGCAACCCCGAGTTCCTCGCGCTCGCGAAGTCCGGCGGCTCGAAGGATCACCCCGACTACCCGCGGCTCTTCGCCGAGTTCGAGGCGCAGTGCGCGAAAGAGCGCGAGGCCGTGATCGCCGCGGGCGGTCTGCACATCCTCGGCACCGAGCGCCACGAGAGCCGGCGCATCGACAATCAGCTGCGCGGTCGCGCCGGCCGCCAGGGCGACCCCGGCTCGTCGCAGTTCTTCCTCGCGCTCGACGACAACCTGATGCGCATCTTCGGCGGCGACAAGATCACGCCGTGGATGGAGCGCCTCGGCCTGGAAGAGGGCGAGGCGATCGAGCATCGCATGGTGACGCGCGCCATCGAGAACGCGCAGAAGAAGGTGGAGGCGCGCAACTTCGACACGCGCAAGCACCTGCTCGACTACGACAACGTGATGAACCAGCAGCGCAAGACTTATTACGGGAAGCGGCGCGAGGTGCTGGCGCGCGAGGACATTCACGACGAGGCGGTCGAGGTGTTCGAGGCCGCGCTGTTCGAGGTGGTCTCGCAGTATTGGGGCGAGAAGGGCGCGCCCGGCGACGAGGAGCTGTCGGGCCTCGCGGCGGCGCTCGAGAAGCAATTCGGCGTGCCCTTCGACCCGCGCGTGGCTCCGCTCGCCGGCGCTGCCAGCCGCGACGCGCTCGGCGCGGCGGTGCTCGACAAGCTGCTCGCGCATCTCGAGGAAAAGCGCGCGCGCTGCGACGAGCTCGCGAAGCAGCACGCGGACGTGGGCTACCCGCACTTCTCGGACTACGAGCGCGAGGTGTTGTTACGGGTCGGCGACCGGCAGTGGAAGGATCACCTGCACGGCATGGACGGCCTGCGCGAGGGCGTCTCGCTGCGCGGCTACGCGCAGAAGGACCCGAAGCTCGAGTACCAGCGCGAGGGCTTCGCGCTGTTCGAGCAGATGAACGCGCGCGTCGATCGCGAGGTCGCGGAGATCCTGTTCAAGCTCGTGCTGCCGGAGCCCGAGCACCTTCGTCCGCCGCCGCCTCCGCCGCCGCGCCCGGTCGCGCGGCCCGCCGGCGCAGCGCCGCAGCAGGCTGCGCCTGCGGGACAGCGCCCCGGTCTTCCGGGCGGCACACAGCCTGCGCGCGAAGTCGCGAAGGCGGCGCCGAACGACCAGTGTCCGTGCGGCAGCGGGAAGAAGTACAAGCGCTGCCACGGCGCGTGAGAGCGGGGCGAGCTCTCGAGCTCGTCGCTTCGCGTCGACGCGCTCGCTCGCGCGGGCAGATCGCTCGGCGGATGCAGCGGGCGGAGCTTCGCTCCGCCGCTGATCCGCTCTGCGCGAGCTTCGCGGCCGAGGTCGCTCTTGCGCTCGTTCGCGCGCGCTGATTCTCTGCGCGCGCGCAGGGAGGCGCGCGATGAGCGAGCGAGCGGTGCGAGTGACGGGCTTTCGCTGGGCGGGCGTGCGCTGCGGGATCAAGACGCGCGGCGCCGATTTGATGCTGCTCGCGAGCGATCGCCCTGCGAACGCGGCGGGCGTGCTCACGCGCAACGTCGTGGCGAGCGCGCCGGTGCAGGTGACCCGCGCGCACTTGAGGCGCGGCGTCGCGCGCGCGGTCGTCGCGAACAGCGGCTGCTCGAACGTGGCGATGGGCGCGCAGGGGATGCGCGACGCGCGCACGATGGCGGCGCTCGCGGCGCTCGCGATCGGTGCCGCGCCGCGCGACGTGCTCGTGGCATCGACGGGCGTGATCGGCGAGCCGCTGCCGATGGCGAAGATCGCGAGCGGCATCGCGAAGGCGGCGCCCGCGCTCGCGAACGACGGCATCGCCGCCGCGGCGCGCGCGATCATGACCACGGATACGGTGCCGAAGATCGCGGGCGCCACGTTCCGCGTGGGCGCGACGCGCTGCACGGTGGCGGGCATCGCGAAGGGCTCGGGGATGATCGAGCCCAACATGGCCACAATGCTCTCGTTCCTCGCGACCGACGCGGCCGTAACGACTCGCGTGCTGCGCGCGATCTGGCGCGAGGTCGCGGACCAGACCTACAACCGCGTCACGGTCGACGGCGAGACCAGCACGAGCGACACCGCCGTGGTGCTCGCGAACGGCGCGAGCGGCGCCGCGAACCTCTCGAGCGCGCGCAGCAGCGGCGGCGCGAAGCTCGCGGGCGCGCTGCTCGAAGTGGCGACCGCGCTCGCGAAGATGCTCGCGCGCGATGGCGAGGGCGCGACCAAGCTCGTGACGATCGAGGTGACTGGGGCGAAGAACGACGCGCAGGCCGCCGCCGCGGGCCGCCGCATCGCGAACTCGCTGCTCGTGAAGACGGCGCTGTTCGGTGGCGACCCGAATTGGGGGCGAATCCTGCAAACGGTCGGCGCAGAGCGCGTCGCACTCGATCTCGCGAAGACCGAGGTGGAGCTGTGTGGCGTCCCGGTCTTCGCGCGCGGCGCGAGCAGCGGCCCGGCGGCCCGCAAAGCCGCCGGTAAGCGCATGCGGGGCAACGAGATTTCCATCGCCGTCGCGCTCGGCGCAGGCAAAGGCAGCGCGCGCCTGTGGACGTGCGATCTCTCCTACGACTACGTGAAGGTGAACGCGGACTACACCACCTGAGTCGTCGCGCGCGTGGGAATGCGAACGCGCCCCCGCGCGAATCGGATTGCCTCCTGGGAGCCTCTACACCTAGGCTCGTTCGCTGTTGGGGGCCTTGGAGGCTCGAGATGCGTCTCGCGATCGTTGCAGCTGCTGCGCTCCTCGCTGCTTCCTCGGCCGAAGCGCGCGTCTACACGTTCGTGAATCTGCTCGACTCGACGCAGCAGACGATCTCGACGAACGCGCAGTGCCTCGCGCCTTCGATCAACAGCCTCGGGGAGGTGGCGCTGCTCGCAGGGTCTGGTGCAACGCGCGGCATCTACAAGGCGTCGGGCGGCTCACTCACGCTTCTCGCGGGCGCGAGCTTCGGCGGAGCGCCGCGGATCTTCGACGAAGTCGGCTGCCGCGGCCCTTCGATCAACGATCAAGGGCGCGTCGCGTTCTGGGCCGAGACCCAGGGCGCGGGCGCGGACGGCATCTACATCGCGGACGCCACGGGGGTCTACACCGTCGCGGATTCGACCGGGCCGTTCGGGCGTTTCGATGACGCGTGCTGCCCGCCCTACGTGATGCTCAACGAGAACGGCCTGGTCGCGTTCGTCGCGCGCTTCGACGCGCCCGGACCGGAGGCGATCTACGTCGGCAATGACGCCGGGGTGCTCCCCGTCTACAGCTCGGCCAACACCTCGTTCGAGAGGTACGAGCATGGGCCCGCGATCAACGACGCGGGGAAGCTCGCCTTCTTCGCGTCCAACGCAGACGAGTCGGACCGGGGCCTGTTCGTCGGCAACGGCGGCGCGCTGTCGAAACGACTCGACTACTACGACGCTTGCTCGCTCAGCCTCGAGACGAACATCGACAACACGGACCGCGCGAGCTTCGCGGGCGACATCGGGAGCACTTGCCCCAGCGTCACCGAGATCTACCTCACGACCGCGACGACGATCGTGCCCGCCGCGCTGCCTCCCGTGATCTCGTTCTGGTTCGATCCGCCGTCCTTCGCGAACAACGGCGAGTACGCGTTCAACGGGATGAGCGGCGGCCTGCTCGGCGTCTACGTCGGAGGCACGACCAGCACGCCCGTGATTCGCGTGGGCGACCCGCTGTTCGGCTCGACGGTCGCGAGCGCTCAAATCGGGCGACAGGGCGCCAACGCCCAGGGGCAGGTCGTCTTCTGGTACAGCCTCGCGAACGGCGTCACCGGCTACGCGCGGGCTGATGCGACCCCGGACTGCGCCAACGGCATCGACGACGACGCCGATGGGAAGACTGATCTGCTGGATGCCGGCTGCTCGGGCGCGAGCGACCTGTCCGAACGCACGACCCTCTACTCGTGCGACGACGGCCTCGACAACGACGCCGACGGCCTGATCGACTATCCGAGCGACATCGGCTGCGCGAACGCGAAGGGCAAGAAAGAGAATCCCCAGTGCAGCGACGGGATCGACAACGACGGCGACACCTTCATCGACTACCCCGCTGACACGGTCTGCACGAGCCCGACCGGCTCGAACGAGAACCCGCCGCCGCCGTCCAACGGGTGCGGCATCGGCCCGGAGCTGGCGGCGGCGATTCCGCTGCTCGCGTGGCTGCGACGGCGTAGGCGCGGCGCCGCATAGCCGGCGCCCCTCCGTTCGCCGAAAGCCCAGCAAATTCGCGGCTCCGCGCCTATCGCGCGCGCGGTGTGTCTGCTAATTCCGCCGCCACTTCACACGCATCCGGACCGCCCCAGCGGTCCCGCGACCCCCAGGCGGCGAGGGCCTCTGGAATCTGGCGCGGGTTGGGGAATCGCGGCCGGGGCGGACGCACAACCGCGAAGGGAAGCTCCATGTCCGAAGGCCAGGGCCAGACGCCCGCCGCACCCGCCACCATGACGACCGCGATGTCCGCGCGGCGTCGCCCCGATGTCCGCAGCCTGCTCGACGCGGGCGCCCACTTCGGCCACCAGACGCGGCGCTGGAATCCGCGCATGCGCAACTTCATCTTCGGCGAGCGCGACGGCATCCACATCCTCGACCTCGACCAGACCGTGCCGCGGCTCGACGCTGCGCTCGAGTTCCTGCGCGAGACGGTCGCGAGCGGCGGCAAAGTGCTGTTCGTCGCCACGAAGCGGCAGGCGCAGGATCTCGTGAAGGCCGAAGCCGAGCGCTCGGGTCAGTTCTACGTGAACAACCGCTGGCTCGGCGGAATGCTCACCAACTGGCGCACGGTTCGGAAGTCGCTCGAGATGTTCAAGGGGTCGCTCGAGATCCTCGGCGACGAAGAGCAGCAGAAGCTGCGCTCGAAGAAGGAGCTTTCGCGCATCACCCGCGAGGTGGAGAAGTACAAGAAGTCGCTCGACGGCATCCGCGAGATGCAAAAGCTGCCCGACGCGCTGTTCGTCGTCGACGTGGCGAAGGAGCACATCGCGATCAGCGAAGCGCGCCGGCTCGGCATCCCGATCGTCGCGATCGTCGACTCGAACTGCGACCCCGATGGCATCGACTTCGTGGTGCCCGGCAACGACGACGCGATTCGCGCGCTCGAGCTGTACTTCGCACTCGCGGCCGACGCGTGCATCGACGGCGCGAGCGTTCACAACGAGCGCGTCGTCCAGGGCGGCGGTGAGCCGCGCAGCGCGGAGGGCGAGACGACCGCCGCAGGTCGCCGCGTGATCGAGATCAAGCAGCCGCCGCGGCGCGGTCGCGGCGCGACCGGCACTCACGGCGGTGGCGGCGGCGGACGCGGCCGGCGCGCGCCGGGCGGTGCGCACAGCGAAGGCGGCGACACCGAGGCGGAGTAACTCCGCCCAAGGCAATTGAATCGTCAGGGATCGGAGATAGAACGTGGCTGAGATTTCCGCAGCGGTGGTGAAGGATCTGCGCGACAAGACCGGCGCGCCGATGATGGACTGCAAGAAGGCCCTCACCGACGCGAACGGCGACCAAGCGCGCGCCTTCGAGCTGCTGCGCGAGCGCGGCCTCGCGAAGGCCGCCAAGCGCGCGGGCAAGGACACCACCGAGGGCACGATCGCGCTCGCGACGGGCGACGGCGTGGCCGCGTTGATCGAGCTCGGCTGCGAGACCGACTTCGTCGCGAAGACGCCCGACTTCCAGGCGCTCGCGACGTCGCTCGCGAAGGCGGCGGTGGACGCGAACGCGTCGACGGCGGACGGCGTGCTCGGCGCGAGCGTCGGCGGAACGAAGGGTTCGGACGTGATCGCGAGTGCGATCGGGCGCATCGGCGAGAACATCCAGCTGAAGCGCGTCGAGAAGCTCGCGTCGCCGGGCGGCGTCGCGGGGGGCTACATCCACGCGGGCGGCAAGCTCGGCGTCGTGGTCGCGCTCGCGACGACGGCGCGCGGCGACGGCGTGAGTGGGCTCGCCAAGGACGTCGCGATGCACGTGGCGGCGGCCGACCCCAGCCCCGTCGCGATCGACCGCGACGGCGTGCCGAAGGAGCTGCTCGATCGCGAGGCAGAGATCTTTCGAATTCAGGCGCTGAAGGAAGGCAAGCCCGAGAAGATCGTCGAGCGCATCGTCGAGGGCCGCATCAAGAAGTACTACAGCGAGGTGTGCCTGCTCGAGCAGCCGTTCGTGAAGGACCCTGACAAGTCCGTCTCGAAGCTGCTCGCCGAAGCCGGAGCGAAGCTCGGCGCGCCGATTCAGGTCGTCGCGTTCAAGCGCTTCCGGCTCGGCGAGACGAGCGGGGAGTAATCACAGCCGCGGTGCCTGCGGCGAAGAGGGGAGCGATGCCGAGATACCGGCGCGTGCTGCTGAAGCTCTCAGGCGAAGTGCTCGCCGGCGACGCGCGTTTCGGCATTCAGCCCAGCGTGCTGCGCGCGATCGCGGAGGAAGTCCGCGACGTGAAGCAGGACGGCGCCGAGCTCGGCATCGTGATCGGCGGCGGCAACATCATTCGCGGCGTCAGCGCTGCGAACGAAGGCATGGACCGCGCGACCGCCGACTACATGGGCATGATGGCCAGCGTGATGAACGCCGTCGCCATGCAGGACGCGCTCGAGAAGCTCGGCATGATCTCGCGCGTGCTTTCCGCGCTCGACATCCGCGAAGTCGCCGAGCCGTACATCCGCCGCCGCGCGACGCGCCACCTCGAGAAGGGCCGCATCGTGATCTTCGCCGGCGGCACGGGGAACCCGTACTTCACGACCGACACTGCCGCCGCGCTACGCGCCGCCGAGATCGAGGCCGACGTCGTGCTCAAGGCCACGAAGGTCGACGGCGTGTACAGCGCTGATCCCGCGAAGGTGGCGAGCGCGTCGCGCTACGAGCGGCTCACCTACGACGACGTGGTGAAGCAAGGTCTCGGCTTCATGGACCAGGCCGCGATCGCGCTGTGCCGCGAGAACGGTTTGCCGATCGTCGTGTTCGACATGACCGTCGCGGGGAACATCCGCAAAGTGGTCGCCGGCGAGTCGATCGGCACCGTGATTTCGGACTAGCGCGAGGGGGACTCAGATGGCGGGGGATGACGTCGCGATCGTGCTCGGCGAGGCGAAGGACGAGATGGAGAAGTCGCTGCGCAGCCTGCGCATCGAGCTCCAGAAAGTGCGCACCGGCCGTGCGAACCCGGCGCTGCTCGAGAACGTGAACGTCGATTACTACGGCACGCCAACGCCACTGCGGCAGCTCGCGAACCTGTCGGCGCCCGATCCGCGCCTGATCGTGGTCTCCCCGTACGACCGCGGCGCGATCGGCGACCTCGAGCGCGCGATCAAGGCCGCGAACCTCGGCTTCACCCCCAACAACGACGGCAAGATCATCCGCATCCCGATCCCGCCGCTCACCGAAGAGCGCCGCAAGGACCTGGTGAAGCAGGTCAAGAAGATGGCCGAAGAGCACAAGATCGGCGTGCGGGACGCGCGCCGCGGCGCGATGGAGATGGTCAAGGAGCTCGAGGACGACGGCACGATCTCGACCGACGACAAACGCCGCGTCGAGAAGCAGGTGCAGGATCTGACGGACGATCACGTCAAGAAGATCGACGAGATGATCGCGCACAAGGAAAAGGAAGTGCTGGAGGTTTGAGGGGGATGCAGCGCGCCGCGCAGCACGCGCCGAGAAGCGCTCGCGAGCTTCGCTCGCGAGACGCCGCACGCGCGGCACACGCTCCGCGCGCGCGAGTCCGCGACGCGCGCCCCCCGCGCGCGAGTCATCGCAGCGCGCCCCACTTCCCGCGCGCGAGTCTTCGACGCGCGCGCCCACCACTCGCTCCCCGCCCCCATCCCGCCCGCCCCCTCCTCACCACGCCGGTTGACGCCCACCACGCAGCGGCCTGCGCGACGCCGAATCAGCGGCGGCGCCAGCCGCCCGCTGCATTCGGCGAGCGCAGCCGCGCACACCGCGCAGCCCCTAACAAGCGAGCCGCGTCGTGAACGAACCGCGCCCCGCCAAGATCCCGACCCACGTCGCCGTGATCATGGACGGCAACGGCCGCTGGGCAGAGTCGCGCGGCCTCGTGCGCACGGACGGCCATCGCGCGGGCATGGAGACGGTGCGCACGATCGTGCGCGCGGCGCGCGAGCTCGGCGTTCGCTGGCTCACGCTCTACGCGTTCTCCTCCGAGAACTGGAATCGCCCGAAGAGCGAAGTCGACTACCTGATGCGCCTGCCCGAGGAGTTCTTCGAGAAAGAGCTTCCGGAGGTGATCGAGAAGAACGTGCGCATCCTCGCGATCGGCAAGCGCGACCGCCTGCCGCTCGGCGTGCGGCGCTCGCTCGAGAACGCGATCGCGCGCACCGCGCACAACACGGGCATGCGGCTCGTGTTCGCGCTCAGCTACGGCGGGCGGGGCGAGCTGGTGGAGGCTGCGCGCCGCATGCTGCGCGACGCGGATCTCGGGCGGCTCACGCCGGAGGCGCTCAGCGAGAAAACTTTCGCGCAGTACCTCGACGAGCCGGACATGCCCGACGTCGACCTGCTGATTCGCACCGGCGGCGAGTACCGCGTCTCGAACTTCCTGCTCTGGCAGATCGCGTACGCGGAGATCATCACCAGCGACGCGATGTGGCCCGACTTCGGTCGCGAGCGCCTCGAAGCCGCGATCGCCGAGTACCAGCGCCGCGAGCGCCGCTTCGGCCTGACGAGCGCGCAGGTGCGAGGCGGGCGGGGCGAGCCCCAGGGCGGCGCGTGAAGCGAATCGCGCTCCTCGGGAGCACCGGCTCGATCGGCGAGCAGACGCTCGCGGTCGTCGCCGAGTTTCCCGCGCGTTATCAGGTCACGGCGCTCGCCGCGGGCAAGCAGATCGAGAAGCTCGCCGCGCAGGTGAAGCGCTTCCGCCCGCAGCTCGTCGCGGTCGCGGACGAAGCGGGCGCGCGCGAGCTGCGCGCGCGGCTCGGCGCCGACGCGCCCGCGATCGAGATCGGCGCGCGCGGACTCATCGCCGTTGCCGAGGCGCCCGCAGATTGCGTCGTGTCCGGCCTCGTCGGCGCGATCGGTCTCGCGCCGACGCTCGCCGCGGTTCGTGCGCGCCGCGATGTCGCGCTCGCCAACAAGGAAGTGCTCGTGATGGCGGGCGCGCTCGTGCGCCGCGAGCTCGAGCGAAGCGGCGCGACGCTGCTGCCCGTCGACTCCGAGCACAGCGGCGCGTTCCAGGCACTCGCCGGGCACCGCCGCGAGGACGTGCACAAGCTCACGCTCACTGCGTCTGGCGGGCCGTTCCGCACGTGGAGCGCGGAGCAGATGGAGCGCGCCACGGTCGCCGAGGCGCTGAAGCACCCGAACTGGGCGATGGGCCCGAAGATCACGATCGACTCGGCGACGCTCGCGAACAAGGCGCTCGAGGTGATCGAGGCGCGCTGGCTGTTCGACCTGCCCGCGGAGAAGGTGGCCGTCGTGGTGCATCCGCAGTCGATCGTGCACGCGCTCGTCGAGTACGTGGACGGCTCGGTGCTCGCGCAGCTCGGCATGCCGGACATGCGCGTCCCGATCTCGCTCGCGCTGGCGTGGCCCGAGCGCCTGCCGCTCGCGCTGCCGCGCCTCGATCTCGCGCAGCAAAAGCGCCTCGACTTCGAGCCGCCCGACCCGAAACGCTTTCCGTGCCTCGAGCTCGCCTGGGCCGCGCTCGCCGGGGGCGAAGCGGCCCCGGCGGTGTTCAACGCGGCGAACGAAGTCGCGGTCGCCGCGTTCCTCGCCGGCGAGATCGCGTTCCCCGCGATCGCACGCACGAACGCGCGCGTGCTCGAAGCGCACCTTGCGGCGGGCGGTGCGGCGCTCACTAGTCTCGAAGACATCCTCGCGATCGACGCCGACGCCCGGCGGCGCGCGCGCGAGTGCGTGGAGGAGCTGCGCGCGTGAACGCACTACTGGAACTTCCGAGCACGTTCGGCGTGTTCGTGCTCGTGCTCGGCGTGCTCGTGACGGTGCACGAGCTCGGGCATTTTCTCGCGGCGCGCGCGTGCGGCGTGCGCGTGCTGAAGTTCTCGATCGGCTTCGGCAACCCGATCGGCTTCGGCCGCTGGCGAGCGCGCTGGGAGCGCGGCGGCACCGAGTACGTCGTCGCGTGGATCCCGCTCGGCGGCTTCGTGAAGATGCTCGGCGAGAACCCGGGCGAGGAGGACTCGCCGCAAGCGCGCGCCGATCGCGCCCACGCACTGCCGAGCCAGCCGCTCTGGAAGAAGCTCACGATCACACTTGCGGGCCCACTCGTGAACTTGTTGTTGCCGATCTTTGTTTTCATTGGCGCGCTCTGGATCGGTCTCGATCGCCCCGCACCCGTCGTCGGCACGGTCGAGCGCTCGTCTCCCGCGGAGGCGGCTGGCGTGCTCCCGGGCGATCGAGTTCTCGCAGTCGACGGCGACTCGGTGAGCGATTGGAGCGCCGTCGAAAGCGCGATCCGCGACCGCGCGGGCGCGGGAATCGCGCTCACGATCGAGCGCGCGGGTGCGACGCAGGAGCTCGCGATTACGGCGCAGCAGCGCAGCGGCATCGACATGACCGGCATCGCGACCGAGGTGGGCTGGATCGGCGTGCATCACGAGCGGCAGCTCGCACTGCTCGCGATTCCGGATCCCGCGAGCCCCGCGGCGCAGGCGGGCCTCGAGTCGGGCGACCGCGTCGTCGCGCTGAACGGCACGAAGCTCGAGGCGTGGCACGAGCTCGCTGCGGCGTACGCGACCGCACGCGGCGAGGTGACGCTGCGCGTCGCGCGCGGCGAGAAGAACGAGGAGCGCGACGTGCGGGCGCCCGCGCTCGGCTCGCTCGAGGCGCTCGGCGTGACGACCGCGGTGATCGTGAACGAAGTCTCTGCGGGCAGCCCTGCCGCCAAGGCGGGGCTCGCGCCCGGCGACTTGTTGGTGGCGGTGAACGGTCATCCGATCGGAACGTTCCAAACCTTTGCCGAAGCGGTCCGCGCCAGCGAAGGCGCGGCGCTGGCGGTCGACTTCGTGCGGGGCGGCGAGACCAAGGCCGTGTCGATCGCGCCCGAGAAGATGCGCACGGAGATCGCTCCGGGTGTGTTCGAGAACGTGTATCGGGTCGGAATCGCGGGCGCGGCGGGGCTCGCGGCCGGCGCGTTCGACGTGCAGCGCATCCGCAATCCACTCGTCGCGATCCCGCGCGCGATCGAGATGACCGGCGCGATGACCGCGCAGTTCCTCAAGGGCCTCGGGCACATCTTCGCGGGCCGCGTCTCGCGCGACGCGATCGGCGGCCCGATCGAGATCGCGCGTCAGGCCAAGATCGCGTGGGACTTCGGCTGGGAGTCGTTCCTCCGCATGCTCGTCCTGATCAGCATCAACCTCGGCATCCTGAACCTGCTGCCGATTCCCGTGCTCGATGGCGGTCAGGCGATCATGTACACGCTCGAGGCCGCGCTGAAGGATCGCTTCACGCTGCGTGCGCGAGAGATCGCGCAAACCGTGGGCTTCGCGCTGCTTCTCACGCTGATGATGTTCGCGCTCTACAACGACTTCACGAAGCACGTGATCGGCTTCTTCCGCGATCTCTGAGCGAAGCAGTTGTCGGCGCCGCTGCTGCTCGCGATCGAGACCGCCACGCGCGTGTGCTCCGTTGCGCTGGCGCGCGGCGGCGACGTGATCGCGCTGCGCGAGAACGCCGACGCGCGCCTCCACAGCGAGCGCCTGCTGCCGCTGATCGACGCGCTGCTCGGCGGCGCCGGCGTGAAGCTCGGCGAGGTCGAAGCCTTCGCGATCTCGATCGGCCCCGGCTCGTTCACCGGGTTGCGCATCGGCCTCGCCACGCTGAAGGCGTTCGCGCTGGACGATGCGCGCCCGGCCGCGCCCGTCTCGACGCTCGCCGCGCTGTGCGCGAGCGCGGGCGAAGGCGAGGGCGCGGTCGCCGCGCTGCTCGACGCGCGCCGCGGTGCCTACTACGCGGCGTGCGTCTCGCGCGCGGGCCTCGCGCGCGCGGACGTGCTCGCCGACTGCGTGCTCACGCCGCCCGAGCTGGCCGCGAAGCTGCCGCAACGCGCGCGCGTGGTGGTGGGCGAGGGCGCGCGCGCGGGTGCCGACGCGCTCGCCGCGCTGCGCCCCGACCTCGCGCTGCTGGAGCTCCCGAACGCCGGGGCGAGCGCGGCCAGCATCGCGCGCCTCGCCGCGCAGCTGCTCGCCGAAGGCGCCGGGCGCGCGTCCTCGGAGCTCGCGCCGGCCTACCTGCGGCGCGCGGAGGCGGAGGCGCGCAGGACGGGGCGCGCGTTCGAGGAGTGAGACGATCCGGCCGGGCCGAAGTGTCTCAGGTGAGACACTTCGGCCCGGCCGGAATGTCTCGCTTCCGTCGACACCGCTCCGGCGTTTCCTTAGGCTGCGCTCTTTCCCAAGCAAAACCGCGCGTTTGCGGCACGAGGGCGAAACCGATGGCGCTGAACATCTACTACGACAAGGACGCCGACCTCGCGCGGCTCGAAGGCAAGACGGTCGCGATCGTCGGCTACGGCTCGCAGGGCCACGCGCACGCGCTGAACCTGCACCGCAGCGGCGCGAACGTGATCGTGGGCCTGCAGAAGGACTCGAAGTCGTGGCCCAAGGCGGAGGGCGCGGGCCTGCGCGTCGTCACCCCGAGTGAGGCCGCGCGCATCGCGGACATCGTGATGCTGACCGTGCCCGACGAGACGGCGGCCGATCTCTTCAAGAGCGAAATCGCGCCCGGCCTGCGCCCCGGCAAGTACCTCGCGGTGGCGCACGGCTTCAACATCCACTTCCAGGCGATCCAGCCCGATCCGGGCATCAACGTGTTCATGGTCGCGCCCAAGGGTCCCGGTCACACCGTGCGCTCGAACTACGAGCAGGGCCGCGGCGTGCCCTCGCTGATCGCGGTGCACCAGGATCCGAGCGGCGACACCAAGGCGATCGCGCTCGCGTACGCGAAGGGCATCGGCGCCGGCCGCGCGGGAATCATCGAGACGAACTTCCGCGAAGAGACGGAGACGGACCTGTTCGGCGAGCAGACCGTGCTGTGCGGCGGCCTCGTCGCGCTCATGACCGCCGGCTACGAGACGCTGATCGAGGCGGGCTACGCGCCCGAGATGGCGTACTTCGAGACGATCCACGAGGTGAAGCTGATCGTGGATCTGATCTACGAAGGCGGCGTCGCGAACATGCGCTACTCGGTCTCGAACACCGCCGAGTACGGCGACTTCACGCGCGGCCCGCGCATCGTCGATGCCGCGACCAAGGCGCGCATGAAGGAGATTCTCGGCGAGATCCAGCGCGGCGAGTTCGCGCGCGAGTTCATCCTCGAGAACAAGTCCGGCAAGGTCGCCTTCAATGCGATGCGTCGCCGCGCGGCGGAGCACCCGATGGAAGAAGTCGGCGCACGCCTGCGCAGCCTGATGCCGTGGCTGAAGGACAACCGCCTCGTCGATCGCAGCAAGAACTGAGGCAGGCGATGCAAGGGGCGCAGCCGCCGAAGTTCGAGGAGCGCCTCACCGGGCTGCTCGCGCCCGACGCCTACGTGTTCGCGATCCCGCTCGCGCTGGTGGGCGGCATCTGTTGGGGCGCCGGCTACACGATCGCGGCCGTGTCGTCCTGGGCGCTGACGGCGTTCGTCGTCTCGTTCTTCCGCAATCCCGAGCGCGAGATTCCTCCCGGTGACGGCGTCGTCGCCTCACCCGCCGATGGCCGCATCATCGACGTCGCCGAGATCGAGGTCGCGCCCGGCGAGAAGAAGCTGCGCATCGCGATCTTTCTGAGCGTGTTCAACGTGCACGTAAATCGCGCGCCGCTCGCGGGCCGCGTCGTCGCGATCGAACGCACCGGCACGAAGTTCCTCGCGGCGTTCAATCCCGACGCCGAGGGGCTGAACGTGCGCCTCGACGTCACGCTCGAGACAGCGAGCGGCGTGCGCGTCCGCTTCGCGCAGATCACGGGCCTGATCGCGCGCCGCATCATCTGCCACACGCGGGTGGGCGACTGGCTCGACAAGGGCGCGCGCTACGGGCTGATTCGGTTCGGCTCGCGCTGCGACGTGGTGCTGCCGCTCGGCTCGGTCCCGCGCGTCGCGAAGGGCGAGCGCGTGCGAGGCGGGAGCAGCGTGCTGGCCGAGCTGCCGCGATGACCGAGCAGGCGCCGCCGCCCGCGGAGCCCCGGCCGCGCTTCGGCTGGCGAACGCGGCGCCGGCGCCGGCGGCGCACGCGCGCGGAGCAGCGCCGCAGCTTCATCGCGATCACGCCGAGTCTGCTCACCGCGGGAAATCTCGCCGCGGGCTTCTGGTCGATCACGCTCTCGATGCATCAGGATCTCGAGCGCGCCGCGCTCGCGATCATGCTCGGCGGCGTGTTCGACTTGCTCGACGGCCGCGTGGCGCGCATGGCGAACGCGACGAGCCGCTTCGGCGCGCAGTTCGACTCGATCTCCGACACCGTCTCCTTCGGCGTCGCGCCCGCGATGCTCGCCTACAGCGCCGCCTCGCTCCCGCAGCTCGGCTGGGCGGGCTGGGTGATGGCGTGCATGTACACCGTGTGCGCGGGCCTGCGCCTCGCGCGCTTCAACGTCTCGCCGGGGCGCTTCCCCGGCCGCTTCGACGGACTCAGCTCGCCCGCGGCGGCGGGCATGATGCTTTCGTCGGTGCTGTTCGGCGGCTGGCTGCGCGAGCAGGGCTACCCGGTGAACATGCCGCCGATGCTCGCAGGCGCGGGCGTGATCGCGGTCGCGCTGCTGATGGTCAGCCAGATCCCGTATCACAGCTTCAAGAACGTGAAGTTCAAGCGCCCGTTCCGCGCGCTCGTGCTCGCCGTGATCGCGGCGTTCGTCATCCTGCTCGAGTACCGCCTGACACTCTTCTGTGTCGGCATCGTCTACTGCGCCTCGGGGCCGGTCGAGTGGCTGTGGCGCAAGCAGACGGGCCGCGAGCTCGCGATGACGACACCGTCTCCCGAACCGGCCGAGAGCGGCGCCGGAGGCAAGCCATGAGCGACGACAAGCGCATCAAGATCTTCGACACCACGCTGCGCGACGGCGAGCAGTCGCCGGGCTGCAGCATGAACCTGCCCGAGAAGCTCGCGATGGCGCGTCAGCTCGCGAAGCTGAACGTCGACATCATCGAGGCCGGCTTCGCGATCGCGAGCGAGGGCGACTTCGAGGCCGTGCGCGCCGTCGCGAACGAGATCGGCGGCGACGTGACGATCGCGAGCCTCGCGCGCACGGGAGACGCCGACATCGAGCGCGCCGCGCGCGCGCTCGAAGGCGCGAAGAAGCGGCGCATCCACACCTTCATCGCGACGAGCGACATCCATCTCCAGCACAAGCTGAAGATGGGCCGCGAGGACGTGATGGCCGAGGTGGATCGCGCGGTGCGCAAGGCCGCGCAGTACACCGACGACGTCGAGTTCAGCGCCGAAGACGCGACGCGCAGCGACTGGGACTACCTCGTGCAGGTGTTCAAGCTCGCGATCGCCGCGGGGGCCACGACGCTGAACGTGCCCGACACGGTCGGCTACACGACGCCGATCGAGTACCACGAGCTGATCCGCTATCTGCGCGCGCACATTCCGAACAGCGACCAGATCACGTTCTCGCTGCACTGCCACAACGACCTCGGCCTCGCCGTCGCGAACTCGCTCGCCGCGATCCAGGCCGGCGCGCGGCAGGTGGAGTGCACCGTCAACGGCATCGGCGAACGCGCCGGCAACACGGCGATGGAAGAAGTGGTGATGGCGCTGAAGACGCGCCGCGACTACTTCGACGGCCTCGACACGCGCATCAAGACCACGGAGATCTATCCGACGAGCCGCCTGCTCTCGTCGATCATCGGCGTGCCCGTGCAGCCCAACAAGGCGATCGTCGGCGACAACGCCTTCGCGCACGAGGCTGGCATCCACCAACACGGCGTGCTCCAGGCGGCGATCACCTACGAGATCATGACGCCGCAGTCGATCGGGCGGCCGAGCAACGAGCTCGTGCTCGGCAAGCACTCGGGCCGCCACGCGCTGCGCGAGCGGCTGAAGGAGCTCGGCTATGAGCTCGAGGGCGAGGAGCTGAACCGCGCGTTCAAGCGCTTCAAGGATCTCGCGGATCGCAAGAAGGCGATTTACAACGAGGATCTCGAAGCGATCGTCGCGGACTCGGTCGTTACGGAGGAAGGCCGCTTCGTGCTCGGCGACCTGCACGTGCAGAGCGGCACCTTCGCGACGCCGCAGGCCACGGTGCAGATCTTCGTGAGCGGCGAGGCGAAGAAGGCGACGGCGCAGGGCGACGGCCCGGTCGACGCCGTGTTCAAGGCGATCGTCGAGCTGACGGAGAGCAAGGGCGAGCTGCTGCAGTACCAGGTGAAGGCGATCACCGGCGGCATGGACGCGCAGGGCGAAGTGACCGTGTCGCTCGGCGAGGGCGGCCGGCGCGTGATCGGCCACGGCGCGCACACCGACATCATCGTCGCGAGCGCGCGCGCCTACGTGCAGGCCGTGAACAAGCTCGAGTGGCACACGAAGCGGCGCGAAGCGGACGCGCCGCGCGGGATCTAGGGAGAAGCAAGAGTGACCAGCACGCGAAGCGGGGCGAAGCGCGCAGCGAGCCGAAGGCGAGCGAAGTAAACATGGATCGAATTCTGGTACTGCCGGGCGACGGCATCGGACCCGAGGTGACGCGCGAGGCGGTGCGCGCGCTCGAGGTCGTGGCAAAGCGCTTCAAGCTCTCGCTCGCGTTCGAGGAGGCGCTGATCGGCGGCTGCTCGATCGACGCGCACGGCACGCCGCTGACGGACGAGGTGCTCGCGAAGGCGAAGCAGTCGCGCGCGGTGTTGTTGGGCGCGGTCGGCGGACCGAAGTGGGACGCGATGCCGGTGACGACGCGCCCCGAGCGCGGGCTGCTGCGCATCCGCAAGGAGCTCGGCCTCTACGCGAACCTGCGCCCCGCGACCGTCTTTCCCGCGCTCGCGGCGGCGTCGACACTGCGGCCCGAGATCGTCACGGGCATCGACATCCTGGTCGTGCGCGAGCTCACCGGCGGGCTCTACTTCGGCGAGCCGCGCGGCCGCGCGCTCGTCGCGGGGAAGCGCGAAGCGCGCAACACGCTCGTGTACGACGAGGTCGAGGTCGCGCGCATCACGCGCACCGCGTTCGACGCGGCGCGCCTGCGGCGCAAGCACGTGACCCACGTGCACAAGGCGAACGTGCTCGAGACGTCGCAGCTGTGGGTCGAGGTCGTGAACGAGGTGGCGAAGGAGTACGGCGACGTCGAGCTGGCGCATCAGCTCGTCGACTCGTGCGCGATGCTGCTCGTGAAGGAGCCGCGCCGCTTCGACGTGATGGTGATGGAAAACCTGTTCGGCGACATCCTCTCCGACGAGGCCGCCATGATCACCGGCTCGCTCGGCATGCTGCCGAGCGCGAGCCTCGGCGCGGGCGGCGTCGGTCTCTACGAGCCCGTCCACGGCAGTGCGCCCGACATCGCGGGCCAGGACGTGGCGAATCCGCTCGCCGCGATCCTCAGCGCCGCGATGCTGCTCGAGCACAGCCTCGGTCATGCGCAGTCGGCGCAGGCGATCCGCGACGCGGTCACCGCCGTGCTGAACGACGGGCACCGCACGGGCGACTTGCGCCTGCCCGGCGAGGACCGCCCGACGCTCGGCTGCCGCGCGATGGGCGACCGCGTCATCGCCAAGCTCTCGTGACGGCGAAGTTGTTACGGGTAGCCGTCGTCGGCGCGACGGGCACGCTCGGTCGCGAGGTCGTCGACCAGCTCGCGGAGCGCCGCTTCCCGATTCAGGAGCTCGTGCCGATCGCGTCCGACCACTCGCTCGGCGAGGCGGTCGAGTGGCTCGGGCACGAGCTCGCCGTCGTCACGGAGCACACGCTCGTGGGTCTCGATCTCGTGTTTCTGTGCACGCCTCCGGCCGCCGCGCCGGAGTGGCTGCGCGCGGCGCTGCTCGCGCGCGCCGCGTGCATCGACTGCTCGGGCGCCGGCGCCGCGCGCGAGGAGATTCCGCTGCTCGATCCCGAGCGCACGCCGAGCGCTGCGGCGCTTGCGTCGCCCGTGCTGGCGCTGCCGTCGCCCGCGGCGCTCGCGCTCGCACGGGTTGCTTCCGCGCTGAGCGGCTCGAGCGCCATCTCTCGCGCGATCGTGACGCTGTGCGAGTCCGCGTCGTCCGCGGGCCGCGCCGGCGTCGAGGCGCTGCAGGCCGAGACGATCGCGCTGTTCGCGCAGCAGGATCCGCCCGAGGAGAGCCCGTTCACCCACGGCGTCGCGTTCGACGCGCTGCCGGCCGCAGGCCCGATCGGCGTGGGCGATCTCACGGCGAGCGAGGCCGCCGCCGCGCGCGACTTCGCGCGCCTCGCGCCCGGTGTGCGCGCCGCCTTCACGGCGCTGCGTGTGCCCGCGTTCAGCGGGCTCGGCATGCAGGTTGCCCTCGAGCTCGAGCCACTGCTCTCGCCCGAAGCGATCGAAAAGCTGCTCGACGAGGCGAGCGGTACGCGCGCCTTCGGCTCAGCGGCGGGCCCTTCGCTGCGCGACGCCTCGGGCGAAACCGACGTGCTCGTGGGCCGCGTGCGCTCGGACCCGTCGCGAGTGAACGGCGCGCTGCTTTGGCTCGCACTCGACCCGGTGCGCGTCACGGCGCAGGCGGCGGTGCGGCTCGCTGAGCTGCGCGCGTCTGCGCGGCCGTGACGCAAGCGCCTCGCGCGGCGAGCCGCAGGCGATGAAGCCGACTCCGTAGCGTGGCGACGTTCAAGCTCACGCTCGAGTACGACGGCCGCGGCTTTGCCGGCTGGCAGAGCCAGCGCGAGCGCGAGCGCACCGTTCAGGGCGAGCTGCTGCGCGCGCTGGCCGAGATCGCGCCGCCGCCGATTCGGCTCATGGGCGCGGGGCGCACCGACGCCGGGGTGCACGCGGAGGGGCAGGTCGCCTCGGTGACTCTGGAGACGCGCCTCGACGGGGAGACGCTGCGGCGTGCGCTCAACGCGAAGCTGCCGGAGGACATCGCGGTGCTCGCGGCCGAGCCGCGTCCGGACGCCTTCGATGCGCGCCGGGACGCGATCGCGAAGCGCTACCGCTACCAGCTGTGGAACGCGGAGCTGCCGTCGCCGCTGCGCGCGGCTCGCTTCTGGCACGTGCGCGAGCCGCTCGACCTCGCGGCGCTGCGGGCGGGTGCAGCGCGCCTGGTCGGAACGCACGACTTCACGAGCTTCCGCGGCGCGGGCTCGGCAGTGCGGACGAGCACTCGCACCCTCACACGGGTCGACGTGTGGGCCGAGGGCGGGGGCGTGATGCTCGGCTTCGAGGGGGAGGGCTTCCTGCGGCACATGGTGCGCATCGCGGTCGGGACCCTGGTGGAGGTCGGCCTCGGCAGGCGGCCCGCGGCCTGGATGGCCGAAGTGCTGGCCGCGCGCGACCGGGCTGCCGCCGGGCGCACCGCGCCGGCCTGTGGGCTCACGCTCGAGTGGGTCCGCTACCCCGGCGACGAGGCCGAAACCTCCGCAGGATCGCCCGTTTGAGCGGGTGTCTTCGTTGACGCCCCCGCGGTCGGTCGGCTAAATCCCGCGCCTCGCGCGGACCGGCCTCGCGGCTCGTCCGCGCCCTCGTTTTGTGAGCGGCTGCGTTCGGCGAGCGCGGCTGCACATCGGGAGAGAGTTCATGAGTTCGAGCGCACACCGCGCCACGAAGAGCGCGCGCGAAGTGGACGTGAAGCGCCGCTGGCTCGTCGTCGATGCCGAAGGCCAGGTGCTCGGCCGGCTCGCGGCGCGCGTCGCGTCGATTCTGCGCGGCAAGCACAAGGCGATCTTCACGCCGCACGTGGACACCGGCGACTTCGTGATCGTGATCAACGCCGAAAAGGTGAAGCTCACGGGCAACAAGCTCACCGACAAGGTCTACCGCCATCACACGGGCTGGCGTGGCCACGTGAAAGAGACGAACGCGGGCAAGCTGCTCGCGGGTCCGCACGCGGACCGCGTGGTCTCGGAGGCCGTGCGCGGCATGCTTCCGAAGAACCACCTCGGCCGGAAGATGCTCGACAAGCTCAAGGTCTACGCAGGCCCGAAGCATCCGCACGATGCGCAGCGGCCGGAGGTGCTCTCGCTTGGCTGACCCGCGACTCCCCGAACTCCGCACGACGGCCCGCACCACGGGGCGCCGCAAGACCTCGATCGCGCTCGTGCGCCTCGCGCTCGGCACCGGCCAGTACGTGATCAACGGCCGCTCGCTCGAGGAGTACTTCCCGCGCGAGACGCTGCGCACGCTGATCAACCAGCCGTTCGAGGCGGTCGGCGCCGCGGGCCGCTACGACGTGCACGCGAACCTCGTGGGCGGCGGCATCGCCGGGCAGGCCGGTGCGCTGCGTCACGGCATCGCCCGCGCGCTCGAGCGCCTCGACCCCGGTCAACGCCCGCCGCTCAAGCGCGCCGGCCTCCTCACGCGCGACTCGCGCGAGGTGGAGCGCAAGAAGTACGGCCAGCGCGGCGCCCGCGCCCGCTTCCAGTTCTCGAAGCGCTAACCGCGCAGAACGCGCTCACGGCCCGCCGGCTGCGTTGCGGCCGACTCGGCGTATGGCTGCGATACGCCGTCGTCGGCCGACGCCTTGCCGGCGGGCCGTGAGCGCGTTCTGCAACCTCGCCGGTCCGCGTTGACTCGCTCCGTCTCGCGTTGTAAATCGCGCGAGCTTCAGGGGTGGGGCATCGAGCGAACCGCTCACATCGCGCAGCGCTCTGGCGCGCGCGCGAACGTGACGGGGGTCCTGGCGTGACGCAGTACTACGCCAGCGATCCCACGCAGATCCGCCTCTCGGTGTCGGCCGTGGTTTGGCGCGATGCGCGCGGCGGCGAGCTGCTGCTGATGCAGCGCTCCGACAATGCGCATTGGGGGCTGCCCGGCGGCTACGTCGAGATCGGCGAGAGCGTGGCCGCGGCGTGCGCGCGCGAGGTGCTCGAAGAGACGGGCGTACGCGTCGAGGTCGAGCGGCTGATCGGCGTCTACTCGGATCCATCGCGCCAGGTCATCGACTACGGCGACGGCCGCCGCGTGCAGGCGATCAACCTCTGCTTCGAAGCGCGTGCGACCGGCAGCGGCGCAGCAACCACGCCGCACGAAACGCTCGCGACGGCGTACTTCGCCGCGAACGCGCTGCCGAAGCCGTTCGTGCCGATCCACGAGATTCGAATTCGCGACGCGCTGACCGGCGCTCCGTCGGCCGCAGTGCGATGATAGACCAAACGGGGGAGAGACGATGAACGCGCGCCCGAAGAAGTTCATCTTCGTGACCGGCGGTGTGCTGAGCGGACTCGGCAAAGGCCTCTCGGCCGCCGCGATCGGCGCCCTGCTCGAGGCGCGCGGCCTGCGCGTCGCCTTCCTCAAGCTCGATCCGTACCTGAACGTCGACCCGGGCACGATGAACCCGGTGCAGCACGGCGAGGTGTACGTCACCGAAGATGGCGCCGAGACCGATCTCGACCTCGGCCACTACGAGCGCTTCACCAAGACGGTGACGAGCCAAGCCAACAACGTCACCGCGGGCCGCGTTTATTACTCCGTGATCACGAAGGAGCGCCGCGGCGACTACCTCGGCGGCACCGTGCAGGTCATCCCGCACATCACCGACGAGATCAAGGCGCGCATCCACAAAGCCGCGGAGCCGACGGATCTCCTGATCGTCGAAGTCGGCGGCACCGTCGGCGACATCGAGGCGCTGCCGTTCCTCGAAGCCGTGCGCCAGTTCCGCGCCGACGCGGGCCGCGACAACGTCGCGTACGTGCACCTCGCGCTGGTGCCGTTCGTCTCCACCGTGGGCGAGCTCAAGACCAAGCCGCTCCAGCACTCGGTGAAGGAACTGCAGGCCCTCGGCATCTCGCCCGACGTGCTGCTCTGCCGCACGGATCGCTTCCTGCCGCGCTCGGTGAAGGCCAAGATCGCGCTGTTCTGCAACGTCGACGAAGACGCCGTGATCACCGCGAAGGACGTGCAGCACCTCTACGAAGTGCCGCTCGCGTTCCACGACGAAGGCCTCGACGACAAGCTGACGCGCGTGCTCGGCATCTGGACCGGCGAGCCGCGGCTCGAGGCGTGGGAGCGCGTGGTGCACGCGGTGCGCAATCCCGAGCGCACGGTGCGCATCGCGATGGTCGGCAAGTACGTCGATCTCACCGACTCGTACAAGAGCCTGAACGAGGCGCTGCATCACGGCGGAATCGCGCACCGCACGAAGGTCGCGATCGAGTACTTCGACTCGGAGAAGCTCGACTCGACCGACGCGCTCGCCGGCATGCACGGCATTCTCGTGCCGCACGGCTTCGGCTCGCGCGGCGTCGAGGGCAAGATCGCGGCGGTGCGCTACGCGCGCGAGCGCCGCATTCCGTACTTCGGCATCTGCTTCGGCATGCAGATGCTCGTGATCGAGTTCGCGCGCAACGTCGCGGGCCTCGAGCGCGCGAACAGCGCCGAGGTCGACCCTGAGACGCCGAACCCGGTGATCGACCTGATGCCCGAGCAGCGCACGAAGGAAGGCAAGGGCGCGACGATGCGCCTCGGCGCTTACCCGTGCTCGCTGCGCCCCGGCACGCGCGCCGCAGAAGCGTACGCACGGCTCGACATCAGCGAGCGCCACCGCCACCGCTACGAGTTCAACCCCGACTTCCGCGACCGCCTCTCGCGCGCGGGCCTCGTGCTCTCGGGCACTTCCCCCGACGGGCGCCTGGTCGAGATCGTCGAGCTCGCGGACCACCCGTGGTTCGTCGGCTGCCAGTTCCACCCCGAGTTCAAGTCCACGCCGTTCGCGCCTCACCCGCTCTTCGCCGCGTTCGTGGCGGCGGCGGTGAAGCAGCAGGATGCGACGAAGAAGTAGCCGCGCGGCGCTCGCGGTCGCGCTGGCGATCGCGGGAGCATGCAAGCCACAGGCAGAGATGGCGCCCGTGATTGGCGTGACGTTCGAGTCCGACGCGCCGCCCACGCGATGGGTCGATGCGATCGTGGTTCGCACGCACGCGAGGCCGCACTCCCCGGCAACGCTGCTGGACGCGACGATCACGACGTGGCGCGCCGGAGAGCGTGCGCGCGCGGCGCGGCGCTTCGTCCCGATCGACGAAGGTGGGCGGCTTCGCGCGCTCCTGCCGGAGTCGAAAGACTGGCTCCCGTGCGAGGGCCACTACTACCAGTGGGCAGTCGGCTTCGAGGCGGAGTCCGGCGCGATTCCGCAGATCTCGCGGAGCGATCCGATTCTCGTGATGCGAGCCCCGAACCTGCTGACCCCCGACGCGGATCTCTGCGCGCCTCCACCTCCGCCCAACGCGTAGGCGCAATTTCTGTCGATTCGGTCGCCCGGGCGTCGTCGTAATCTCGAACTTCTCACACCGGAGACACGACGATGGCGACCTTCATGTTCCTGATTCTCGACGCGGACGTTCCCGAGAAGGAGGCCGCGGGGCGCGGCTCGGGCATCGAGGCGATGAGCAAGTACGCGGGCGAGCTCGCGCAGGCCGGCAAGATGAAGGGCGGGGCGCCGCTCGTGCCGGCGAAGCAGGCGCGCACGCTCGGCCGCGACCGCAAGGGCAAGGTGAAAGTGATCGACGGACCCTTCACCGAGTCGAAGGAGATCGTGTCGGGCTACTTCCTGATCGAGGCGAAGGACCGGCGCGAAGCAGTCTCGTTGGCGCGGCGCTGCCCACACCTTTCGATCGGGAGGATCGAGGTGCGCGAGGTCATGGAGATCTAGGCAACGCGCGAGTGAGACTGGACGCGCCGCCGAGACGAATGACGCGTTGAGGCATGGGCAGATCATCTCCGATGACGAACGCTCCTCCCGAGCAGGTCGGCCGAGGCCGCAAGCGAAGCGCGCAGCTTTCGCCGGAGTCTTCGGAGGCGAAAGCGAAGTAAACAAGGAAATCGTGAACCTCGATCCCCGAGCAGCTCGAGACGCAGCGCCGGTCTCCGAGCGCGAGTTCGAGCGCGTGTATCGGGAGGAGCACGGGCGCGTGCTCGCGACCGTGGCGCGAGTCGTTGTGGATCTCGCGCGGGCAGAGGAGCTCGTGCAGGAGGCTTGGCTGCGGGCGGTGGAGCATTGGCCGCGGGAGGGGGCGCCGGAAAAGCCGGGTGCTTGGCTCGTCACCGCGGCGCGGCGGCTCGCGATCGACGCGTGGCGGCGCGAGGCGGTGGCGAAGCGCGAGGCGGAGCGTGCGCGCGCGGAGTCGACTCCGCCGAGCGAGGTGGACGCGCAGCTCGACGCGGCGCTGGCTCCCGAGTTGTTACGGGACGACCCGCTGCGGCTGATGTTCGCGTGCTGCCATCCGCTGCTCCCGCGCGACGCCCAGGTGGCGCTCACGCTGCACACGCTCGGTGGGCTCACGGTGCCCGAGATCGCACGCGCGTTCCTCGCCGACGAGCGCGCCATCGCGCAGCGTCTCGTGCGCGCGAAACGCACGCTGCGCGCGCGCAAGGTCGCGTTCCGCGTGCCGAGCGCGTACGAGCTGCCCGCGCGCATGCCGGTGGTGCTCGACGTGCTCTACCTCGTGTTCAACGAGGGCTACGCCGCGAGCGCGGGCGACGCGCTCGTGCGCCGCGAGCTGTGCGACGAAGCCCTGCGCCTCGCGCGCCTCGTGGCGGACGCGCTGCCGGGCGCCGAGGCGCTCGCGCTTGCTGGCGCTGTTCGAGCTGCAGGCGTCGCGCCTCGCCGCGCGCGTCGACGCGAGCGGGCGCGCGCTCACGCTCGAGCAACAGGACCGCTCGCGCTGGGACCGCGCGCGCATCGAGGCCGGGTTCGCGGCGCTCGCGCGTGCGCGGCGTGCGCCGCGGCCGGGCGCTTTTCTGCTGCAAGCCGAGATCGCGGCGTGTCACGCGCGCGCGCAGCTTCGCGCGCACGAACTGGCGCCGCATCGTGAGTTGTTACGACGCGCTGCTCGCGCAGAATCTCTCGCCCGTCGTCGCACTGAACCGCGTCATCGCGGTCAGCTATCGCGACGGCGCCGACGCCGGGCTCGCCGCCCTCGACGCGCTGCGCTTCGAGTCGCGCTTGCGCGGCTACCCGTACCTCGCCGCCACGCGCGCGGATCTGCTGAGGCGCGCGCGGCGCTGGAGCGAGGCCGCCGCCGAGTTCGCGCGGGCCGAACGCGCGATGCGCACGCCCGCGGAGCGCGCGCTGATGGCGGGGCGACGCGCGGAGTGCCTGCGCGCCTCGCTTGCGACGCCTAGCCCACTCGCCTAAAACCCGCGCCTTCCGGCCGGCGATTCATGCGCCGTTTCGGGGCGTTAGCTCAGTTGGTAGAGCGCCGTGTTCACACCGCGGAGGTCACAGGTTCGAGCCCTGTACGCCCCACCAGTTCCCCACGCTCCTGGCGCCCTCACCATTGGGCTGGCCGAGCGCAAGCTCGGCTCTGCGTGAACGCATCAGGCGCGGCCGCGAAAGATCAGGAGGATTCGCATGAGCGGCGCTGAGGCGCTTCGCGTTCAGGGTACGGTCGCGCCCGGGTTCGAGTCGGTTCGCGCGCTCTACGAGCACGAGATGCGCACGATGGCCGAGCACCACACGCAGCTGTGCGTGTACCACCGCGGCGAGCGCGTGGTCGATCTGTGGGCGGCGCCCGAGGGCGACGCGTTTTCACCCGACTCGCTCGTGAACGTCTTCAGCAGCGGCAAGAGCCTCGAGGCGATCGCGATGGCGTACCTCGTGGGCCGCGGGCTGCTCGATTACGGCGCGCCCGTCGCGCGTTATTGGCCCGAGTTCGCGGCGAACGGGAAGGGCGAGCTCACCGTTGCGGACGTGCTGCGGCACGAAGGCGGCATGGCCGCGTTTCAGTCCTCGCTCGACGCGGACGACTTGGTGCCCGCACGCCTCAAGCAGAACAAAGTGGGCGCGGTCATCGAAGCGCACGCGCTCCGCTATCCGACGGGTGGCCGCGGGAGGCGCGAGTACCACGCGATCACGCGCGGCTGGATCCTGAACGAGGTGTTCCGGCGCGTCGATCCCGCGCGTCGCACGATGGGCGAGTTCTACGACGAAGAGGTCCGCCGCCCGCTCGAGGCCGACGTGATCATCGGAGTGCGCGAAGCGGAGCTCGGGCGCATCGTGAAGGTGAAGCCGCTCGGTCTGCTCTTCTTGTTCCTCCAAAGCCTCTTGCCCAAGGCCCTCGGTCGCAAGATCAAGCACCACTTCTTCCACACGCTCGGCCGGCTCTTGCGATTGCTTCCGGGCTTCCGTCACTCGACGATCCGCGGCGCGCCGCCGGCGTACAAGGGCATGACGGGTCTCGGCTTCTTCAACGAGCGCAGCGTCGCGCTGGGCGAGACGCCGTCGGCCGGCGCGAAGTGCTCCGCGCGCGGGCTCGCGAAGCTCGCGGCGGTGATGGCGGGCCGCGGGCGCTTCGCCGGCCGCGAGGTCGTGAGCGAGGCGGGGTGGAAGGCGATGCACGACGCGCCCGTCGAGGCGTTCATGGGCTTCGCGCCGACGGCCTTCACGCAAGGCGGCGTCAACCGCTTCGCCGCGGTGGACCCGAATGCACCGGAGCTCGCGCGCGCCTTCAACATCGGGCGCGAGGGTTACTACGGCTGGATGGGCCTCGGCGGCTCGATTTTCCAGTGGCACCCCGAACGCGAGATCGGCTTCGCGTTCGTGCCGACGGCGCTCCACGTGCTCGACCTGCTCAACGAGCGCGGGAAGCTGTACCAGGCGGAAGTGGTGCGCTGCGTCGAGCGGCTGGAGACGTGACGGCGCGGGTCATCCCGCCAGCTCCTTCTCGATCCGCTCGCGCAGCTTGAACTTCTGGATCTTCGTCGCCGACATCGGCCAGTCGTCGACGAAGCGCACGAAGCGCGGAACTTTGAAGCTCGCGATCTTGCCGCGGCAGAACTCGATCAGCTCGGACTCGCTCGCGGCGTGGCCAGGCCGCAGCTGCACGAAGGCGGCGGCGACCTCGCCGTACTTCGCGTCGGGCGCGGCGACGATCTGCGCGAGCAGCACGGCGGGGTGCGTCTGCAGGAAGCCCTCGATCTCCACCGCGGCGACGTTCTCGCCGCCGACCTTGAGCATGTCCTTGGTGCGCCCGAGGTAGGCGATGCGGCCCTCGGCATCGAGCGTGCCGAGATCGCCGGTGTGGAACCAGCCCTCGGCGTCGAACGCCTCGGCGTTCTTCTCGGGCGACTTGTAGTACCCGTCGAACAGGCAGTACCCGCGGATGCAGAGCTCGCCGCGCGCGCCGGCGGGCAATGCCGCGTTCGTCGCGGGATCGCGCACCGAGACCTCGATGCCGGCGAACGGGCGGCCCGCCGTGGTCGCGCGCGTCTCGGCGTCGTCGCCCGGCTCGCTGAACGCGGTCACGCCCCCGGCTTCGGTGAGGCCGTAGGCTGTGATGTGCTTCGCGAACGGCAGCGCTGCGTGGAATTGCCGTAACAAGTCGGGCGGGCCGACGTTGTTCATCAGCCGGAAGTGCAGCTCGCGCGCGTCGAACTCGGGATGCGAGAGCAGCGCCTGCGTGATCGTCGGGAACGCCGCGAAGTTCACCGTGGCGCGCTCGTCGCGCAGGTATCGCAGCGCGAGGCCGGGCTCGAAGCGCTCCATCGAGAGCAGCGCGGCGCCGGCGTCGAGGCAGGCGAGCAGCGGCAGCACGAAGCTCATGTGGAACATCGGCAGCGGGTCCCACATGCGATCCGCGCGCGTCAGCTCGAAGCGCGTGCGGCCCGCCTCGAGCGCGGTGCGCACGAGCGCCTCGTGCGTGAGCGGGCAGCCCTTCGGCATCGCCGTGGTGCCCGACGTGTACATCATCAGCGCGATGTCGCGGACGGCGACGCGCGCGCGGCGGCGTGCGATCTCCTCCGCGCTGACGAGAGAGCGCGCCGCGCGGAAGCGCGCCTCGGGCAGCAGCGCGCGCGTCGGATTCTCCCCTAACAACACGACGGCGCGCAGCTTCGGCGCTTCCGGCAGCGCGAGCGCCGCGGGATCGCTCGCGCCCGCGAGCGAGGGCAGCGCCTCTTCGAGCAGCGCCACGAAGTCGACGTGCTCTTCGATGCGGTCGGTCGTGACGAGCACGCGCAGGTCCGCGTTCTCGACGACGTAGCCGAGCTCGCGCGCCTTGTACCGCGCGTTGATCGGCACGGCCCAGGCGCCGAGCAGCGCGCACGCGAGCAGCAAATCCACGAACTCGGCGCAGTTCGGCAGCAGGATCCCGACGTGATCGCCCTTGCCGACGCCGAGCCCCGCGAGCGAGCGCGCCGCGTCGACCGCGCGCGCATCGAGCTCGGCGAACAAAGTCGCGCGCCCAGGGAACCTGAGCGCGATGTCGCTCGGCGCGCGCTCCGCCGCGCGCGCGAGCAGCGCACCCACGCTGTAGACCTCGGTGAAGCTCGGCACGTCGCGACTCTATCCCGCTGGGCGCCGGCGCGTCGCGCTCCGCTTGCGGAGTCGCGCTTCTCAGCCCGCCGAAATCCCAGGGCCCGCGGTGAACGAGCAGGGCGGCGCGCAGCACCGGCCACGCCGGTGTGGGCGCGATGGGCAGGCGCCAGCGATCCAGCGCGCGCCGCAGCTCGGGCGACAGACGTTCCGACGATCCAGCGCCGCAGTCGCCCGCGCTCGATGGTTTCCACGCGCCGAGCTGTGCGGCGCAACGTGCGGGACGGCGGGCCAACGCGGGCTCGCCCAGCGCGCGGCTCGGGCTTCCTCGCTAGCTTGCCGCGCCTGCGTGGTCCCGTAGCTCAGTTGGATTAGAGCGCGAGCCTCCGAAGCTCGAGGTCGCTGGTTCGAGCCCAGCCGGGATCACCATCCACGCCCGCGGAGGCGCCAGCTGCGGAAACTCGCGGGTCGGCGCAACCGAGGAGATCGAGGTCGCCGCGCGCGTCCGGAAGCACGTGCGCATCACCGCGCAGCGCTCCGAGATCCCCGCCTGCCGCTTCACGTCCGCCTGACTCATCCGGAGCGTCCTCGTCCTGACTACCAGTTGGTCTTGCGGATGAGGTCCGTCTTTCCATCCCAGGCGTAGTGGGCAGCTTTCCATTCATTGAAGTTGCGCCGCGAGTTCGGATTCTCCGTGTACAGCTCAACGAAGCAGCCGAGCAGCGCGCGCGCGTCCACGTACGACACCATAAATCGCCCGCCGACGGCAATCTCCGTCACCGACGGGTAGCCCGCCGCTTCGAACCGCGCCTTTTCCACGCTCACATCCGGCAGACAGATCGCGACGTGATGCAATCCCGTCTGTTCGCGGGTGTACATGTCGCGATAGATCGACGGTGTGTCGTCATGCTGTTCGATCAGCTGGATGTGGTGGTCCGGCCCGCACTGGCCCCACGCGTAGGTGAGATCGGGGTGCGAGGGAGCGCCGCGATACGTCTCCACGAAACCCGGCCGTTCCTTGGCGAAGAAGTGGCGGTCCATGAAGAACGGACCAGCCCCGAACATCTGCGCCCACTTCGCGCAGGCAGCATCGATGTCGGGCACGTAGTAGGCGTACTGTTCGATGGGGTAACGCAGGAAGCGGTGGTTCATCACTGTCTCTCCCGAGCACCGACTCAGGTCAGGAATCGAGTTCGGCGCAGTCCGCGATCGAGCTCTACTCGCGCACCTCTTCGAGCTTCTCCCACTTCCTCTCGTTCAGGGCCTCGTCGAGGTTGGGGTCGTAGTCGGGAAGCCGGGTGCCGATGTACTCACCGTCGCTGTTCATCCAGTACTCGTTCGCCCCGCTGTCGACCTTGTAGTGCTGGCCGGTTTCCGGGTTCACGACCTGCGTGCGCTCGGTGATCGTGTCGACGAAGCGCTCGTGGGCTTTGTCGGAGGCGGCGTTGCGCGCCTGCCAGCCCTCCATGAGGGCGTCGTGCGCGGCCTGGCTCCTGTTCTGGAACGCGCGCTGGCTGGCCTCGAAGCTCGCCCAGTTCTGGCGCATGCGCTGTTCGTGCTCCGCCCAGCTCCGGCCCGCCTTCTCCATCTCGAGTCGGTTGTACGCGGCGATCGGCTCGAGCGCGTAGCGCGCGCGCCAGGCCGAAGATCAGCTGAGTCTGCGCTCGGGCGAAGACCTCCCGCTCGGCTTCGAGACCCGTCGACCAGTAGGCCCACGTCTGCAGCTCTGCGCTCTCGCTGACCGACAGGTGCACCAAGAGGAAGAAGGGCCTGCCGTTCGCCGACTCCCACTCGCTGCCGATGGCAAAGTTCTTCGACTGGGTGGGCACGACCTTGAACAGTTGATCGCTGTACCACTGATCGATCCGCGCCACTTCTTCGATTGCGAAGGAGCGCAGGAGGCGATGGCCGCTCTGCTGGCCCCAGGGCACGATGTCCTGCTGCACGACTGCGTCGACCCCGGGAAAGGCGCGCAGCTGCTGGCCGCCTTGTCGGTAGATCTGCTGCATCTGCGGGTCAGCGGTGAACATGAAGCTGCTCACCGGAAAATTCGTGATCGAGATTCCGTCCGGCCACGTGATCGACGGCTGACCCGGTCCGCTCGCTGCGTTCTGCTTCCAGCCCGCCGGGAACGGCATTTCCACGATCAGCGTTCCGTTGCCGTCGCGAAGGGGAAGCATCTTCAGCTTCTCCCAGCCGCCTGGTTTTGTGGCGCGCTCCGGCTCCGCGGAGGCCGCGGCGACCGCAGCAATTGGGGCGACCGGGGCGACCGCCGGCTCACTCGGCGCCGCGGTCGGAGCTGCCGCGCTCGTGTCCGCGGCGTTGGCGACATCGTCCTGCCCGCAGCCTCGAATCCAGAACGAGAACGCCAGCAGGAGAGTGCAAGCGGAAGGCGAACTCAACGCTCGAACGATCATCGCACGACTCCGTTTCGCAGCTTCGCACACGGTCAAGGCAACTCCGTCCGCACCGCGCGCAAGCGCCTGGCGTTGATTCCGAAAATCGCGCGTCAGCTCCCGTGTGCGAGGCGCCCCTGCTCACCGAGTCGCTGTCGCACCTGGCTGGGCGTGACAAGCACCACCAACGGCGGCACGATCCGCATTCGCGGCATGGGCACCTCGGGCAACAACCCGGGCCTCGAGTCGGCGGTGGGCTCGTTCATCGACGGCGTCTACCGCAGCCGGGCGGGCCTCGCGCTGCAAGATCTGATCGACGTCGAGCGCGTCGAGATCCTGCGCGGGCCGCAGGGGACGCTGTTCGGAAAGAACACCTCGGCCGGGCTGATTCACATCATCACGAAGCAGCCCGAGTTCACCTGGGGTGGGCACGTGCAGGGCACGGTCGGCAACCTCGACCTGCGCAAAGTGCAGGGCAGCGTGACCGGTCCGCTGATCGCCGAGTCCCTCGCGTTCCGCCTCGCCGGCTCCTTTCACATCCGCGACGGCTACTACGACGACATCGACACCCGCGACACCTTCGCCGACCGCGACCGCTGGGCGCTCAAGGGCCAGCTCCTGTTCACGCCGACCGAGAGCCTCGACTTCCGCTTCATCGCCGACTACACGAAGATGCGCGAACACTGCTGCCCGGCCGTGTACTCGGTCGTCGGTCGCAACGCCAAACACGTCGTCGACATGGGCGGAGACATCTTCGGCGGGAGCCTGGACGGCGCGATCGTCCCGCTGCTTCAGGGCGGCGGATGGTCCACTGCATTCCGTAACAACGACAGCCTGCGCGTGGGCACCAACACGGATCCATTCGAGGACGTGAACGATTGGGGCCTCTCGCTCGAGACGAACTGGGATCTCGACGTGGTGGAGGTGAAGAGCATCCTCGCCCATCGGCAGACCGACATCTCACGCGGCCAGGACATCGACTTCACCAACATCGACATCCTGATGCCAGGCGTCACCGACGAGAAGTGGGAGAACTACAGCCTCGAGGTTCAGCTCTCCGGGCTCGTCGAAGCAGTCCGTCTCGACTGGGTGTTCGGCTTGTACGCCTACGCAGAAGATCTGACCAACAACCAGCGAGTGCTGATCGGGAGCCAAGGTCCGAACTACATCGGCCGGCTCGTCGCGCAGGCGACGGCTCCGGCTCTTCAGATTCCGTTCGAGACTCGGTTCAATCCGGGGGAGGGACGAACCACCGCGCTCGCGCAGGACAACAAGGGTTACTCGTTCTTCACCCACAACATCTTTCACGTGACGGACAAGCTCGATCTCACGATCGGCGCGCGATACAGCTGGGAACGCAAGGAAGGCTCGGGGCTCCAAGGGGCAACGCCGGTGGGACAGATCTTCAGCGCGCCGTTCTGCGATCGAATCACGAGCTTCGTGGGCGGCGGCGCGCCGCTTCGCAACGCGGTCGGCCTGAATCTGCGCACCACACTCGGCAACACGTGCGACAACTTCAGCTGGTCACGTCAGTACGAGAGAGACGACTGGACCGGCACGCTGCAGCTCGGCTATCGGCTGACGGAGGAGCTGAACGTTTACGCGAGCGTGTCGCGCGGCTTCAAATCCGGCGGGTACAACCTCGACGCCGAGGCCTTCAACTGCATTCCGTCGGGGCTCGCGACCGCGCCGCCGGCCCCAGGCGACGTGGTTTCGGGGGCCATCACCTGCACTCCGGACGACCGCACAGCCTTCGACCCGGAGTTCTCGGACGCCTATGAGCTCGGCGTCAAGTCGACGTGGTTCGACGGACGACTGGTCGCGAACCTCGCCGTGTTTCACACCGACTTCAAAGGCTTCCAGCTCAATCAGTTCACCGGCTTCGGCTTCATCATCCGCAACGTTCCGAACGTCGAGTCCGACGGCGCGGAGCTGGAGCTCACCGCGTTTCCCTTCGAGGGGATGATCAGCAGCCTCTCGATCACTTACGCGGACACCCGATACGGCCACGACGACGTCTGCTTCCGCCTGAACCGGCCCGACCTCTCCGTCAACCGCTGCCCCGGCGAGTCGAACGCGATCTCGGGCTGCGAAGACGACCCGCCGCTGGGAACGCCCTCGTCCCCGTGCTTCGTGTTCCCGACCAACCAGATCGCGAACGGGCACCGCCTCACGCACGCACCCGCGTGGACCGGAAGCCTCCAGCTCTCGCTGCAGCGCCCGCTCTTCGACACGGGCTGGTCTTGGTACGGAGGCGGCAACGTCTACTACCGCGGGCGGCACAAGACCTCGACCGACCTCGACGAGCTGAAGGACGAGGAGGCGCACTGGAAGCTGAACATCCAGGGCGGCGTCCGCTCGCCGGACGAGCGCCTCGACCTCCAGTTCTGGATGAACAACGTGACCGACGACATCTCGACGACGATCGCCTTCGACACCGTCTTCCAGGCTGGCAGCTTCAGCGCCTTCAAGGGGCAGCCGCGCACCTACGGCGTGACCGCCACCTACCACTTCGGCGAATAGCTCCGCGCGCGCTCTCTCAATCATCGCGGGAGTCGTTTGCCTTTGACTTCTGCGCAACTCGCTGCGCCCGGCTTCCGAGCAGGCTCACCACCCCACTGCGATAGCGTCGACGACCTTCGAGGAGTCGCGCGATGCAGTCGCCTCTCGCTACCGCCGAGCCGGCACGAGCGCCGCGGGTCGGCATCGATCTCGCGTTCGGGAAGCCCGGCGCTGCGCCCGTCGTGTCGGACGAGTGGCGCGTCGCGGGCTGGCGGCTGCGCTTCGCGCGGCTCGGCGCGAATCAGTCGCTCGCGTTCTCCGCCGAGAGCGCCGCGCGCACGTACGTCAAGGTGATTACGGGCTCGCTCGTAGAGCCGAGCGCGCAGCCGTTTCCGCCCGCGCGAGAGGTGCGCAGCACGCTCTGCTCGCGCGAAGCAATTCGAGCGGGAGGCGAGGGCGCGTGGGTCGCCCTGTTCGTCGAGACGGCCGCAGTCGCCGCGAACGTGCGCGCCATGTCGGATCTCACGTTCGCGGGGCCGCACGCTGCGCAGCTCGCGTGGCAATCGTTCGCGGAGCGCTTTCGCGGCATCACCCCCTACTTCGATGGCGCCGACGCGCACATCGCGCGCGGGTTTCATCTGCTCGACGAGGCCGGCGCGCACGTGGCGTACGTGATGTTCTGGACGGCGGGGAAGGGCGTCGACCTCTCGACGCACGACCACGGGAACGCGCCCAGCGCGGCGGTGCCGACCTTCGCCGAGGTGCATTGGGTGCTGAACAACGGCACGGGCGCGGGCGGCATGTACACGACCTCGGCGCCCGGCGCGAAAGACCGCGAGCGCGTCGCCATGGCGCGCGGCACCGAGCACGGCGCGTTCTTTCGCACGAGGGCCGACGGCACGCCGCAGCTGCGCGCGAACGGCGCGGTGGACTATCCGTGGCACGGTTGGCAGGCGGGCAGCGATGGCGGACCGGGGCAGGCGTACGACTTCGTGTGCGCGTTCGAGATCAATCCGGACTTCGTTCGCCTGTGAGCGAAAGACGAGGAGAGCACGATGAAGGCAGTTGTTACGGGCTCGGCATCAGGAGTCGGCCTCGCGCTGGTGCGCGAGCTGAATGAGCGCGGCGCGCGGGTGATCGGCGTCGACCTCGCGGGCGACATCCGCGCCAAGCGCGTGAGCGAGGCAGGCGGCGAGTTCCTCGCCTGCGACGTCACGAGCCCTGACGACTGGAGGCGCCTCGCCGCCGCCGTGCGCGAGCGCTTCGGTGCGCTCGATTTCGCCGCGCTGAACGCGGGCATCATGACGCGACCGCCCGCGGCGCCGATCGACGACGATCCGCTCGCGCTCGCCGGTGGTGACGCCTACCGCCGCGTGTTCGCGGTGAACGTCGACGGCGTGGTGCTCGGCCTCGCCGCGCTCGTGCCGGTGATGGCGCAAGGCAGCGCGATCGTCGCCACGTCCTCGGCGGCCGGCTTGATCGCGCTGCCGTGGGATCCCTATTACGCCGCCACGAAGCACGCCGTCGTCGGACTCGTGCGCAGCTTCGGCGCGCCGCTCGCGGCGCGAGGCATTCGCCTGAACGCGCTCTGTCCGGTCGGGATCGACACCGCAATCGTTCCCATCGCCGCGCGCGCGACGACACCCGCCAGCGAGCTGCGCACACCCGAGTACGCCGCGAAGGCGGCGCTCGCCGTCGCCGCGCGCCCCGAGTCCGGCGCGGCGTTCGTGTTCAGCGACGACGCCGCCTTCGTGCGCCGCTACGACGTGCCTTCGCCGTTCTGAAGCGCGTCACATCGGCGGCTTCGTGAAGCTGCCCGCGATGCCGGAGTTCATGAGGCCCTGATCGATCAGCATCGAGATGCCGCTCATGCCGCTCGCGGCGGGGCTGCACAGGAACACGAGCACGTCGGCCATCTGCTCTGGCGTGAGCGTCTCGACGCCCGCTTCTTCGCGGTAGGTCTTGCCGAAGCGCAACCACACGTCGGCGTTGGCGCGCGCGAGCGGCGTGTCGGTCGGGCCGGGCTCGATCGCGTTGATGCGGATGCCGCGCTTCGAGAGCGGAAAGGCCTGCTGCGCGGCGTAGAAGTTCATGGCCTGCTTGCTGAACACGTAGGAGTTCGTGCCCTCGTTCGCGGCGCTCCAGGCGGCGGCGCTGTCCCAGTCCGGCAGCGCCATGAACTCCTTCAGCTTCGCGAGATTCATCTGCCAGCCCATGCCGGCGACGCTCGAGATCAGCGCCACCGCGGAGCCGCGCGGCAGCGCGCTGCGCTCGACGAGCTTCTCGAGCAAGTGGCGCTGCGCGAGGAAGTTGATCGCGAGGATGTGCGGGTTGCCGTCGGCGACGCCGGCGCACAGGAACACGGCGTGGATCGGGCCCCCGATCTGCGCGAGCGCGGCGTCGACGCTCGCGCGCTGGCTGAGGTTCGCCGTAACAACTTGCTTCGCCGGGTACGAGATGGGCGCGACGTCGAGCGCGATCACCTCGCCCCCGAGCTCCGTGACCGCCCGCGCCGTGGCTGCGCCCATGCCCGTTGCCGCGCCCACGATCAGCGCGCGCTTGCCGTCGTAACGGAACCTCTCGATCGCCATCGCCTGCACCTCCGCGCGCGCAGCCTATGCCAGTGCGCCGCGCTTCGCGCAATCATGCGCGATCACACGAAGGGAACGCGCCCATGGATCCGACTCGAACCACGCGCCGCGACGCACTGCGCGCCGCCGCCAGCCTCGGCGCGACGGTGCTCGCTGCCGCCGCGCTTGCGGAAGAGACGGCGCCCGCGGCGCCGGCGCCGCTCGCGCACTTCAGCTTCACGAAGCTGCAAGTCGCCGATCTCGAGAAGTGCGCCGCGTTCTACACGAGCGTCGCGGGCCTCACCGAGCAATCGCGCGTCGACACCGACAGCGGCGGGCGCAAGCTCTCCGAGATCATCTTCAACGCGACGATGCCAGGCGGCGCGAGCTTCGTGCTGATCCACTACTACGACTCGCCGAAGCCTGTCGTCGGGGAGCTGATCCTCGGTTTCTACACGAGCGACATCGACGGCTTCGCCGCGCGCGCCGTCGCGGCCGGCGGCAGCATCGTGCGCGAGCCGTGGGAGATCACGGAGATGAAGCTCCGCGTCGCGTTCGTGGCGGACCCTGAGGGCCACGTGATCGAGATCGTGGAGGAGCAGGCGTAATCCATGGCGCGAAAGCGGCGTTTTCGGCGCTGGGTATCGCGAGCTCCAAGGAAGACACGGCATCTCGGGGAGCTCGTCCTCGAGGAGTGGCTTCCGCAAATGGCGAAGCACGGGTTCGCGGAGGTTGAGTGCAATCTCCGACGATCCGATTCCCCACTGGACGGTCGCGAGCTGCAATTCGAGAGTTGGGGTGCGGAGTACGTCGACACCGTGCACTTGTGGTTTGACAAGTACGACTCGCCCCGTTTTCAGATTGCCTTCAATCGTCGCCTGATCTCCGACCAGGATCAGATCGTGCGAGGCGGCCGTCTCGTGAGGCGCGCGAGCGAGTACTACCACGAATGGGGCAAGCCGCGATGGCAGCCGCTCTTGCTGTGGACCGAGCGGCGCGCGAGATCTCAAGTAGACGTCGTCGTTCGGCGGACGCCTCAGATTGTTGAGTTCCTCGAGACTGGAGCGCGCGGGCCGAACGTCAACCGCGAAGTCCGAGTGGAAGCGGCGGGGCATGCTGGATCAGTCGCGCTGACGGAGTAGCGAGGTCGCGGGCGCATGGGCACTACGGTCCAGCAGTTCGTGCGCGCCCGCCGCATACTTCCGCACTTCGCTGCGAGGAGGTGTAAGTGTCGGATTTGGGAGTCTTCCGCGGCGGCGTCGCCGTCATCACGGGCGCCGGCAGCGGCATCGGCGAGGGCATGGCGCGCACCGCGGCGAAGGCGGGCGCGACCGTCGTGCTCGCGGACATCTCGCTCGAGCGCGCAGAGAAAGTCGCGGGCGAGATCCGCGCCGCCGGCGGCGCGGCGCACGCGCTGCGCGTCGACACCGCGGACGCCAGCTCGGTCGATGCGCTCGCGCGCGAGGTGCACGCGCGCTTCGGCGACGTGCGGCTGCTGCTCAACAACGCCGGCATCGAGACGATCGGCCTCGCCTGGGAGCTCTCCGCGGCGGCATGGCAGCGCATCGTCGACATCAACGTGCTCGGCCCCATCCACGGCGTGCGCGCGTTCGCGCCGCGCATGCTCGCGGCGAAGCAGCGCGCGTTCATCGCGAACACCGCGTCCGTGGGCGCGTTCGGGATGATGCCGGCGCAGAATCCGTACGTGATGAGCAAGCACGCCGTGCTCTCGTTCACCGAAGGCCTGCGCATGGAGATGGAGCTGGTCGGCGCGCCGGTCTCCGTCTCGGTGATCACGCCGGGGCCCGTCGCGACGCGCATCTTCCGCGACGGCCACATCGCGGGCGAAGGCGCAGCGCAGCATCAGCTGCAAATGGAGGCGATGGTGAGCGCAGGCATCAGCGGCCTCGAAGCCGGCGAGCGCATTCTGCGCGGCATCGCGAGCGGCGAGTTCTGGGTCTCGACTCACCCCGAGATGACCCTCGCAATGGCCAAGCAGCGCGCCGAGCACCTCGCGAGCCTCTCGACGCCGGTGATCACGCCGCCGCTGCGCGCGCTGCTCGGGCCTGACAAGTAGGCGCGGAGTTCAGCTTGCAGTCGGCCGGGGCCAAAGTGCGACGCAACGGCTGATATTCTCAGCGCATGACTGCGCTTTCGTACATCGAGTTGATCGCGGCAGCTGCCTGGGAGAGCACGTGGTCCGCTGCGGGTGTCGGGTGGGGAAGCGCGGCGCTCGTTGCTGGGTACATCGTGCGTGCCGTGGCGAGCGACGGCTCAGCAATCAAGTCGTTTCGCGAGGAGAGCAAGTTCGGGGTGGCGGCAGCGTTAGGAGCCTTCTTGATTGTTTTCCTAGCCTATGCGCTCTTCTTCACACCGAGAGAGAAGTACGAGGCCCTGCAAAGGTCAGCGGCGGTCGACAAGGCAGCTTGGACTGTTTGACCTGCTGGCATTTCTCGGACCAACGGTCTCTAGAGAACGGCCCCTGGTTGCTCTGTTGATCGACCTCGCGCGGCAAACTCTGCCGGCGTGAGATTGCCGAGGCTCGAGTGCGGACGGACGGTG